>Ga0101941_1001302_pt1 | contig 19273 bp, 8 predicted proteins | sample DewCreD2012metaG_3_FD_75242 | JGI IMG/M metagenome (GOLD analysis project Ga0101941, IMG submission 75242) | Hot spring sediment bacterial and archeal communities from British Columbia, Canada, to study Microbial Dark Matter (Phase II) - Dewar... ...
CGGCGCTCCAGGTAGCGCTTGACCATCTCCTCGGCCACATTGGAGACGGTCATCAGCTCGCGCAGCAGCGTCTCGGCGGTCTGCCGAATCTCCGGGGCGTAGGGGTTGATGGAGAGGAAGTAGTCGATCTCCCGGAGCCGCTGCCGGGCCCACTCGCGGTCGAAGGCCCGACGCATCGCCTCGTAGGTCCGCTGGAAGAGACGGGGATACCCCAGCATCTCCTCGCGCACCGTCCGGGTCTCGCGCCGCAGGAGACTGCGGGCCGCCCGATCCAGCAGAATCTTTTCGGCCTCCTCGACCGTCTCCAGCCGCTTCTTTTCCTTCTCCCGCGCGGCCAGCGCCTCCCGGATAGCCGCCCGGAACACCTCCCGCCCCTGGGCCAGCTCCTGCTCCAGCTGGGTGAATCGGTCCCAGTCCCCGCGGTCGCGGGCCTGGGACCGCTCCTCGTTGAGGAGCACCAGCTGTCGTGCCATCTCCAGGAGCGTCATCTGCGGGATACGCTCCCAGCGTTCCCGCTCCTCCGGCGTGGCCCCGGTCGTCTGCGCCTCCACCTGCTCCGCCCGTTCCTCCAGCGTCCGCCGCAGCCGCTCCGCCTCAGCAGGTGTGATCGCCTGCCCCCTTTTCCGGGAACGGGAAGGAGTCTCCTGCCGGCCGACGATCCCGGCCAGCAGCACCGCCAGCATCCCCAACCGGTCGCGGGCCTCCGCATCCGGCGCCTGGCCGGTGGCCGCGGTCTTCTGGAGATCGCGCTGCACCTCCTGCACCAGCTTCTGGATATTCCGCCAGTGCAGGGCCGCCACCTCGGCCTGCTCCACCCCGAAGACCATCCGCAGGATGTTGAGCCCTCGCCCCAGCTCACTCCCCATCCGGGCGGCCGCCGTCCAGAGGGTGAGGAGATCGAGACTCTTCTGGGTGAGCGCCGCCTGGGCCATGGCCGCCTCGGTGACTGGCACGCCCTCGCCGGCCGCATTCAGCGTGGCCAGCCGGGCCCGCTCGGCGGCCATCTCCTGCTCCAGCTTGTCGATGTATGCCTTGAGCATGGCCATCTCGGCCGCCAGCTGGGCTTTGGGCGCATCCTGCCAGCGCGCGGCCAGCTCCTCCGGCGTCATCCCCACCGCAGGAGCCAGCTCGCCGACGATCTCCTCCCAGGATACGCGGTAACGGGTCCGGGCGCGGGCCTCCTTCCAGTGCTCGATGATCGCCCGCTTCAGGTCCTCCGGGAACGGCCCCCACCAGCCCGTGCCGATAAGATGCAGGAGCTCCCCCTCCGGCTCCGCCGGGGGCGGAGAAGGAGGCTCCGGGGGCTTCTCCGGGGGCGTCGGCGGCTCCGGTGGCGGTTCGGGACCCGCCGGGGGTTCGGGCGGCTGCGGGGGTTCGGGCGGCTTCTGTGGTGGCCCACCCCGTTTCCGCGGGCGCGGGGCCGTCTCCTCCGGTTCCTTCTCCCGCGCCGTCCGCTTCCGCCGCCGGGCGTTCTGGACGGGCTGCACCGACGACTCCGGGTCCGGGGAACCTCCGCTCGGCAGGGGCTTCTCCTCCGCCGACTGGTCGCCGGACGCCGTCTGCTCCACCTGCGCCGCCTGGTCCGTCACCACATCCCGAACCGGGGCGCCCCACTTCCCCACCAGCTCGGGCAGAAGCAGCGGATTCTCCCGCCAGGCCGCCAGCGCCTCGGCCACCACCGCGCCGGTCACCTGCGCCCGACGGTCACCCAGCTCGATAGTCAGCACCAGATCGGGATTCTGGGCCGCGATCTCCGCCTCCTCCATCGAGGAGAACTGGTTGAGCACCAGCAGCGCCGCCCCCGGCCGGCCCAGGCCGGGCCAGTGTTCCTCCACCGCCTCCAGGCTGGTGAGGCGCGGCAGCTCCCCGGCCGGCATCTCCGCCTGCTGGCGGAAGAGCGGCAGCTCCTCGACGGCGAAGGCGCGCAGCGTCTGGCCAACCAGCTCCGCTTTCGTCGGGCGCGGCTCCGGCAGGAAGGAGAGCTTGGCCACCGACGGCAGCGCCAGCACCTTCTCGGCATAGAGCCGCAGGAACTCCCGGAGCGGCTTCTGACTGCGGGCGCTCTGCCCGACAAAGCGCAGGAGCTCCTTCTGGAGCGGCAGGAGCTCTTCGTCCTCCAGGAAGGAGGACTGGGCCAGATAATCCTCGACCGTGATCTTCCGCTGCCGCAGCCGGGCCAGCTGCACCACCACCCGCGCGATGTCCGTCGCCAGGTCCAGCTCCGGCTCGATCTCCCCGCGCACGATGCGGGCGCGCACCGCCAGCATGGCGGGCAGACTGGCCAGGAGTGCCGCCTCCAGGGTGCGGATGTCCGAATCCAGGCTCTCGAAGATGCTCTGGAGCAGCGCCTCACCCGCCGGCCCCTCGTAGATGCGGGCGAAGAGCGCCGCCTTCAGCCGCTCCAGCCCCTGCCCGTTCAACATCCCCTGGGCATCCACCAGCGCCGCCCGTTCGGCTGGGGAGAGCAGCTCCAGGAACCGCTGGACCACCTCCCGGTTGCGCGGAGCGCGCAGGGCCTGGTCGGCGCTCTCGTCCTCGCCGACCTCCAGGCTGGCGAGAAGGCTTTCGGGGAGGCGGAGAGCATCCGCCCGGGCCTGTTCGGCCAGGCCCAGGGTCAGAGTCTGGGGGGCGTTGGCCTCCTGGGCGAAGGCCACCCGGTCCACCTCGGACAGCCGCTCCCGGACCAAAATGGCGTCAGGGACCCGGTCCAGGTCGTCGGGCTGGAAGCCGTAGTCGGCCAGGCGTTCGCGGAGGAGGGTCTGGTAGGCCTGCCAGCGTTCCGGGACCTGGGCGCGGGCCAGGTGCAGGGCCAGGACCCGGCCGTTGCCGGACTCCACCACCAGGTCGGGGCCGATGATCGGTGCCCCCCGGTCCAGCGACCGGCTGTCCAGGAGCAGGAGATCGGGGTTGAGGGTCTGGGCGATGCGGGCGATCTGCTCCCGGCTGGCCAGACGCGACCGGTCGCGGGGCTGGAGATCGCGCGGATAGTCGGGATTCTCCTCCAGCGTCTCCGGCCGCTGGGAGGGAATGAGGGCGTCCAGCGACACCAGGCGGTAGCGGAACTGATAGGTCTGGTCCGGCCGCCGGGCGCTGTAGGCGTGGGTCTCCCTGCCCACCGGCCAGGAGGGCTCCGGCGTCTCCTCCGATCCTCCAGATTCCCCACCCGGCGGCTCTTCCGGCGGCGGGAGAGAGGCGCGGTGGAGAGCATCCATGGGATCGGTAGCCTCTTCCAGCACCAGGGCATCGGGCAGCACCTCGCGGACTATCCCGACCCAGCGCCGTCGCTCCTTCTCTCCCTTGCGTTCGCGGTCGGCCGCAAACTCCAGGACCATGCCGGGGGCGATGTCGGGAGGCAGGAGATAGAAGGCACCACCCGTCCCGCGCTTCAGGAACACCCGGTCCAGTCCTCCCCGCACACGCGGGTTGAGACCGGTGACGAGAGCGGCCCAGTTGGTGGCCCGACGATCCGGATCGTAGAGCGGCACCGACAGGAGCGCCAGCTCGCGGCGGGGCAGACGCACCAGACGCCGCTCCGGCGTCGGCGGTGGCTGCGTGGTCTCCTCGGCCTCCTGTTGCGTTTCCCCTTCCCAGTCCTCGAGCGAGGCCAGATCGGGGTCGAAGGCGAGGCGGCGCGTCTGGCCCTTAACGATGGCGCCCAGAACCTGCATCTTGGTGGCGATGATATCGCGGTTCCATTCATCGACGGCCAGATTGCTGAAGAGATAGATCACCCGGTTGGGGTTCCGAGGGTTATTCCGTGTCTCCCGGCGCCAGATGCGGCCGATGGCCTGGATGTTGCTCACGGCGCTGAAGGGAGCCGTCATCATGATGAGGGTACGGGGGGTGGTGCCGGTGCGGTCGTCCAGGCTGATGCCCACACCGCCGCTCTCGACGGTGGCCAGCACCACCTTCGCGCGACCGGACTGAAACTCCTGGATGGCCGCGCTGGCCTCGGTCTCCGCCTCGCCGTGCAGCTCGACAAAGGGGATATTGCGTTTGCGCAGCTCCTCGCGCAGTGTCTTCAGGGTGCCTTCTGACGAGGCGACCACGATCTCCTGGCGGATGTCTGTGCCCCGGAGCGGTGGGGTGAGGATTTTCACCTCGGAGTAGTTGATCCGGCCGGCGAACACCACCACCTGGCGGCCCTCGGCCAGGGCGCGCTCGACCTCCTCCAGCACCGCGGGAATCTTGAACGGTTCCTGCTGCCAGCGCTGATGCATCAGCCGGAGCGCAGGGTTGGGGACGCTCTGCGCAATGTTCGCCATGGTGATGAGCGCTTCCGGGGGCAGCTCGATGGTGCGGAATTCGACCTCCAGACCCTCCAGGCTGACCTCACGCTTCACCATGCGGCCGCGCCGGGTGAGCCGGTCAAAGAGAGCGGACATCCGCTGCCGCACCTCTGTCATGGGAACCTCTGGCACCCAGGCGACAACCTCCCGTCCCCGGATCACGCGCACGGTGCGCTTGACGCCCAGGCGCGCCAGGGCCGCCTGGAGAGACGTGCCCTCCAGGATACCGACCCGCCACAGGTACTCGATGTGGAGCGGCTTGTCCGCCGGAGTGGCGGTGGCAAAGAGCACGGCGTGCGCCCGCCGGGTGATCTCCTCGGCGATCCGGGCGATCTCCGAGGCCTTCTGGCCGAAGATGCGGCCGTTGCGCAGCATGTGGGCCTCGTCGTAGATCACCACGGTCTGTGGAGTCACATGGGGCAGTACCTTCTCCAGCTGATGGTAGGAGATCATGGTGATCTCGCCCGGCGAGAGAGCCGGCGCCTCCGACGAGAAGAGACGGAGGGAGACACCCATCGTCCGCGCATCACTGGCAAAGGGGCCCGTCACCTGGCCACGCGTCACATTCAGCACCGAGGCCGGTGCGACGATGAGCACCGGCCGCCCCTCGCGCCGGAAGACCTCGGCCACCGCCAGCTCCTGGCGCGTCTTGCCGACGCCCGTGCCGTCGGCGAGGAGAAACGCCCGCGCACCCGTCTCGTCATGCGTGCGCATGGCGCGCAGGGCCAGGGCGACGCCGGTCTGCTGCTCCGGTCCCAGGTGGGGCCGCAGGTCTTCGGGGACCAGCGTCAGGTCGGCCTGGGGGACGAGGGCGGCGCGGGCGGTGACGATGCCGGGCCGGGTGGTTCCTTCTGTCGGAGACGGCGCCTGGCCTCCTCCTCCATCTGGACCAGCTCCAGGAGGAACAGTGCCTCCAGTTCCTCCCACGTCATCTCGCGCCAGTCCGCTCTCAGATACTCGGGATTGACCTTCCTTTTCTTCTGCACGCCTCTCCTCCTTTTCCGGGATGGGGGAGAGATCAGGGTGTTCCCGTGCCAGCCGGATCGCGGCGCGCAGGAGTGCGGGGGTGATCTCTCCCCCGTCGGTCATAGACCGGACAGCCCCCTGCTGCTCCAGGGTCGCCGCATCCGCCTCCGCCTCCTGGAGATCGCGATACCCATCCAGGATGCTCCGCAGAGCCGCCCTGGAGAGCTCTTCCGGCCCGGCCGCGGGGTTCTGCCGGGCCAGGGCCCGCAGGATGTCATGGAGAGGGGTGGCCGCGACCGCGGCCTGCACGATCTCCGCCCCGCTGCGCGCCGTCTCCGGCGCGGCCTGCGCCTTCTCCAGGCGCTCCCGCACCGCCTCCACCCGCTCCAGAAGACCGGGGAACGCCACACCCAGCCGCTGCCAGCGACTGAGCGTGGACCAGTAGGCATCGAACAGGCGCCTGGCCAGGGCGATGCGCGCCGGAGACAGATGGTCCATGGAACCCAGCCAGGCCAGCAGCCGCTCTCCGCGCGCAATCAGCGCCTCCTGGCCCGTGGTGCCCGCCTCCAGGAGGTCGGGGGGCGCGGGGATGCCGACCTGTTCCCCCAGCCGGGCGGTGGCCAGGGCGAAGGCCGCGGCCTCCGGCAGAGCGCCGGTCAGAGCGTGCACGCGCAGCGCCGCCCGCGCCTGGTTTTGCAGGGTCTCCACCACATCCGCCGGGGGTGTGGGAGCGCCGGGTCGTCCATACTCCTCCAGGGTCGCGATAATGCGGTTGGGTGCCGCCTGGGTGAGCGCGCGGGCCAGCTCCTCCATCTCCTGGCGCCGGCGCTCCAGCACGGCCCGCTCCTCCGGCGTCGGCATCACCGGTCCGGTCGCGGCCTGCTCCCGGAGCGCGGCCAGCGCCTCCTGGCGCGTCTGATACCGACCCACGGTCTCCCAGGAATCGGTCCGCACCGAATACCGCTCCAGACGCAACCCCGACCGCGACCGGACCACCCGCCAGCCGTTCCGCGCCTGCACCAGGTCGCCCTCGGGGGGCGTTTCCTGCATGCGCTCATCCAGTGCGCGTTTCAGTGCCTGAGGATCGTCCAGCATCTCCCGCAGCTGGTCGAGGCGACGAATCTCCTTCTGGATATCTTCCGGGCGGAGGGACTGTGCCTCACGCTGGAAGATGAAATTGCGCGCCCCTTCCCGCCACTGCTGGAGGGCCCTGGTCACCGCCTGGAGTGTGAGGTCCTGGGGGAACTGGGTCCGGGCCCTGTTCAGGTCCTCCAGGAGACTGAGCGTCAGCACATCCAGCGCCGCCATCTCTTCCGACGGCAGTGCGGCCAGACTCTCCGGCCGCGGCTCCGGCAGAAGCCGCTGGACCAGCCGGGCCTGGTCCACCACCTCCGCTGCGGGCCCCTCTTTCCGGGGCACCGTCTCCCGACGCAGCCGATCCTGCAGCCGCTCGTACAGGGCAGCCTTCTGCCTGACCAGCCAGGTGGCCCGGTCGAGCTGCTCCTGGGTCAGCGCCTGAGTGTAGGCCCGGGCGTCCGGGATAAAATCCCGCTGCAGACGCTGGCGCTCCCCTTCAGCACCAAAGCGCACCCACCGCCACTCAACAGGGTCAAAAACCTCCCGCCAGGCCCGCCGGGCACTACCCACCAGGCGCATCGCCCCATGCTGCGCGATCAGCCCCATGCGCGGGGGTAGATCAGCCTCCCGCTGCTCCGCGGCCGCCTGGAGCAGCTCCTTGACCGTCGGCTCTGGGGGGCGTCTCTCCAAAAGCTGCCTGATCGCTCCCACTTCCTGGTGCAGGCGGGACTCCGCCTCGGCTGAGCCCCAGTGGGCCCGCGCCTCCTCAACAACCTCCCGCAATGCCGCCAGCCGCTTGGCCAGGTCCTCCAGCCTCAGATGCACCCCGCGCGGAAGCCTCCGCGTCTCCAGGGCTCGCTTCACCCGGGCGCTCAGGTCTGAGGCTTTCGCCCACCACTCGCCGTCCACCGTGGGGCTTTCACCCAGGAACTCCTCCATCTCCCGCACCAGCGGATGCTGGGAGGGGTCCACCACCTGCGTGTCCTGTGTCACCGCCTCCGGTGCGGATGGTCCGCCACCCGGCACTCCTTCGGGGGCGGCAAAGTGGCGTGGGCCGACGGCTTCGCGCACCGCGCCGGGCCCACCGAAGCCCAGGCCGGTGATGGCCCCCACGGCCACCTGCTGGAGCATCTCCGGATCGAGCCGTATCTCCTCGCCCAGGCTCCGCCGCTGGATGACCTCCTGAATCCCCTCTTCGGCCCCCTCCATCGCCGCCTGGCCGAGGAGATGGGCCGCCCCCAGGCCCACATTCCCCAGTCCATGCCCCAGCGCCCGGCCCGCCGCCCGCCGCAGCGGCTCCGGCAGCCGGGCGAAGGCCAGCAGCCACTCGGCGGCATCCAGCCCAGAGAGGGCCATGTTCTCCCGGAAGGTCTGCCAGCCCGCCGCCCGCGCCTCCTCCGGGCTCCGCCCCTCGGCCTGCGCCCGGTCGAAGGTCTGCCCCGCCTCCAGCAGGCTCTCCGCCACCCGGCTGGCCACGGCCGCTGTCCCCGCCGAGGCCAGAAGGCCTCCCAGCGCCCCCAGACCGACCGCGCCCGCCGCCGCGCTCCCGAAAAGCCCCGCCGCCAGCCCGATGGGCACAAGCGTCAGCGTCATCGGCAGCGACCGCACCACCACCCGCCGGTAGAACTCCGGGTCGAGGAGATCAACTCCTTCATAGGGCTCGACCGCCGCCTCCCGCTGCATGGCCTGCCCGGCCCTCTCCAGCGGCTGCGCCGCCTCCTCCTGGCCCAGGAACCGCGCCGCCCCGGCCAGGCCGGTGAGCACATCGCCCACCCCGGCCCCCAGCGGCCGGACCAGCGTCTGCTCCAGCGTCTTCGCCACCGGCACCCCAGCCGCCTCCAGCGCCTGGAGCGGAGGAAGAAGGCCCGTGACCGTTCGGGCGATCTGGCCCATGGTGTCCGGGGAGGGCGGGAAGGGAGACGGGAAGGTCGGCAGCGCGGGCAGCTGCACCCGTGGGGGTTCAGGTGGCGGGGGAGGCTGGAGGCCGGGCGGTGGGGGAACCGCCGGGCCGGGGAAGGTCGGCGCCGGGAAGACGGGGAGGGTGGCCGGCGGGACCCGCGGGACCGCAGGCTCCTGGAGCGACCGGGTGAAGGCATCGAACTCCCGGAGATCGTCCTGGGTTTTCTCCTCTTCCGGGAGAATCGTCGGGAACTCAGGCATCCGGCTCCTCCACGATGCGGTAGCTGCAGACCTCGGCGACCACGGCGAGATCATCGGTGGGCTGCGGCCAGCGCTCACAGACCACCGGTCGCTCCGGCTTCCCGTAGAGACCGCAGCGGCCGTCCTCCTGAAGGTGCGGGCAGGTGGAGCGGAAGTACACCACCGGCACCCCGCTGTAGAGACCCCGCCAGGCCCCCTGATGCGTTATCCCCACCAGGTGCCGGCCCACCCGGCAGCCGCGCACCTCCAGAAAATACCGGAACTCCGGGCTTTTGACGGTGAGAGGCAGAACCCCCTTCCGCCACAGGCTCTCCGGCCAGTCCGCCGGCAGCGGCAGCGCCAGAAACCGACAGCAGGCCCCACAGGCCGTGCACTGCCCCACCACCCGCCGCATTACCGCACCACCCCCAGCGTCGGCGCCCGGAACTGCGGCAGCGTCCGCTGGATCGTCTCCAGCACATCATTCGGGCTCCAGCCCGCCGCCTCATAGGCCGACAGGAAAAACTCCTGCGTGTCCTTCGGCATCTTCAACCACTCGCGGGCGACGATCTGGTTTGGGGCCGGGAGATTCTGAAGATAGGTCCCGGTCGGTGGAGCCTGACCGGCCGCCCGCTGCCCTCCCGGCATCCCCAGCGCCACCATCTGCCCCTCGCCCGCCGTCCGGGGCAGCGCCGGTGGCTGAGGCTTCTGGGTCGCCGGCGGCCGCCCCAGCAGCTGCATGAGGCCCCCGAAACTCTGCGGCATCACCCCGGCCCACAGCCGCCCCGCCGGCCAGGACACACCGCCGACTGGCTGGACCCGGAAGACCATCGGCTCCGCCGCCATGCCCACCGGCTGCGCGGTGAAAGCGGCCGCGCCCGGCATCCCACCCGGCGGCGCCGGCGGGGTGGGCGGGGTGAGCGTCGCCCCAGAGAGAATCCCCTGGAGCCACTGGTTCTGGAGCTCCGGGCCGGCCCGGCCGCCCGTCTGCTGCACATAGGCAGAGCCCAGCTGATACATCTGCTGGCCGACGGTGGCCGGCAGGCCGGTGAAGGAGGCAAATGCCTGGGCCCACTCGTCGGCGGTCGGTCGGCGGCCCTGGGTCTGGCGGAACTGGTCGTACCACTGGACCATCCGGTCGTACCAGTCCTGTGGGACCTGGGGGCCGCCGATCTTGCCCATGGCGTACTGGGCGAAGGTCTGAACCGGGCCGGGAACGCCGCCCATGACACCGGGGAAGACCTGGCCCAGGGGGAGATTCACCCCCTCCAGGGGCGACTGATAGCCGTAGAGGGCGGCCCGTCCCTCATTCATCAGGCCCGGCAGGCTCTGGAGAAACTGGTCGATGGCCGACTGCCCCGGCGTCCCGGTGGCACGCAGGTCCTCGACCAGTGTCTGGAGCGTGGCCGCCTGTGGGGCGGCCTGGGGGGCCTGAAACGCGGGCAGGGTATACTTGCCCGCCAGCGCATCCAGCGCCCGGCTCACGCCCAGCTCATTGAGACCGTGCATCACCGCCTGCTGCTGGAAGGCGTTGCGCGGACCTCGCAGCGAGGCGATGAGCTGGCCGACGCCCAGCGCCTCCTGGGTGGCCGCCTGCGCTCCCTGGAGTCCCAGCTGCCCCTGTGTCCGCAGGAGATCGAGGAGCTGGGCGGTGAGATTCTGCCGCTCCTGGGCCATGGAGCGGGCCAGATCGATCATCTGCCGCCCATACTCCGTCCCGGCCTGAATCTGCGTCCGCACCCAGTCCTGCGCCTGCCGAGCAGCCTCCTGAGCGGCCTGCATCGCCAGCCGCTCCTTTTCCGTCTCGGCCAGCGGGATATCCACCAGCTCCAGCTTCCTGTTCAGATACGCCTGATAGGCAGCCTGCTGGGCGATCTGGGCCTGAACCTGGATGATCGCCTGGTTGATGAATTCCCCCTCGATCTCCTCGCCGCCCTGCCCGGTCGCGCGGTTGAATGCCTGCTCAGCCTCGCTCTGGGAGGCGAAGGTGCCGATGTTCCGGCCACCCACGTAGACCACAAAGCCGCCACCGGGGGCGGGGGCCACAAAGTTCTGGGGATCAAAGGAGACCGCCATCGTCCTCCTCCGTCAGCCCGAAGGCGGCCCGCGCCGTCTTCAGGAAGTTTTCGGGGCCGACCCGCTGGAGCAGCGCCTGCCGGAAGGCGGGGTCGGTCCAGTTCCTGCGCACATAGGCCAGGTATTCCTCCCGGCTCAGACGCACCGCGCCGGGCGGGACGCCGGGGAAGAGGGCTTTCGCCACCCGACCGGCATCGTCGAACATCTCCTCCACAACCTTGCGGGCGACTTCCGCGGCCATATCCCTGCGCATCCTAACCTCCCAGCTCCTGGATGCCGGCCGCCGCTGCCTGCTGCGGCACCACCGCGCCGGGGCCGATGCCGCCGGGGTTGGGTCGGACGGGGACGGCTCCGGCACCACCGGGGGCCATCGCCTGGGCGGCCATATCCGGGACCAGTTCGTTGCCCATCGCGGGCGGAACACCGGGCAGCTGGCCGGTCTGGGCGACCTGCTGGGCTTCCTGGGCTTTCTGGAGGAGATCGCCGCGGCCGATCTCCTGGAGAACCATCTGCTCCAGAAGCTGCTGGTACCATGGAGACTGGCGCAGCTTCTCCACCGTCTTCTGGATGCGCACCTCATCGGGGTTGTCGCCCATCGCCTCGATGGCCTGGTCGAGGGAGGCGGTGCCGGCCTGGAGGCGTTCGTGCCAGTAGCGGGCCTCGATGATCTTGGCCGTGGGACGCTCCGGGTCGAGATGCCAGCGGAAGGCCACATTCTCCTCCAGGTCCTCCGGCCCCAGACCCAGCCAGCCCGACCGCTCGCCAGTGGCGTAGACCCAGACCGTTTCCCGCACCTTGGTGCGCACCAGGTGCCAGAGGAAGCGCGTGACCTCCTCCAGGTGGCGCTCCACCGACTGGGCCAGAGGGTCGAAGCGCGTCTTGGCCTCGGCCAGCACCTGGTTGATGGCGAAGCCCGCGCCCTCCAGGCCCCCACCGATCTCGGCGCGCACCCGGGGCGTGGCCAGCCGTTCGATGGCCTCCCGGACCATCGCGATCTCCTCGCGCAGGACAGCCGCCACCTGGGGGAACTGGATGGCCCCCAGCTTCTCGCCGGGCCGGCCGATGATGATCTCGCCGGGTCGCCAGGTCTCGCGCTCGACGGGACGACCATCGCTGCCCAGGAGCGGGGCGGCCGTATCCGGGAGCTCGCGGAAGAGCGGCGTGAGGGCGTCTCTGGCTGCGATCTGGGCGTGAACGGTCATGAGATAGGCCAGGTACTCCACCAGCCAGCGTTTGGTTTCGCTGATCGACCAGCCGACCTTGCGGTTCCGCCACCAGTTGGCCCAGAGGCCGGGGGCGAAGAAGTACGGGACGCGGCCGTAGCCGTGCTGCCACTGTTTGACGATGGCCCCTTTGCCGCCACCGGGCACCAGGACGGCGTAGGTGACCCAGGTCTCGTCCCAGTGTTCCAGGAAGGTCACGGTCCGGCCGACCCGGCCGACGACCTCGTTGAGGGGCTGGCCGAGCTCTTCGCTCACGATCTCCCCGTTCTTCGCCAGGCCCAGGCGGTACTGGCGGAAGGTGGAGAGGAGAGGGCGCTCCTGGACCTCCAGGACCTCGGTGAGCCGTCCACCGCTCCAGACGGGGTAGACGGTGCGCACATCGACATGGACCCAGACGAAGGGGGGACCCGCGCGCTTTTTCTCCTCCTCGACCGCCTGGGTGAAGGCCCGAAGAGCCGTCTCCTCGTCCTCGGTGCCGAAGTCTGGGAGCTTCAGGCTGTAGCGGGCGTCCCAGGTATCGGGGGTGAAGAGGAGCTTCGTCCAGCCACCGCCGTCGCCGACCACCGCATCCACCAGGGCGGTGAAGGTGGGGACCGTGCCGGGGCGGCTTCCGGCCACGCGCAGGACCTCTTCGGTCCACCTCTCGCGGAGGGTGGCGTTGCGCTGGGCGGTATCGCCCGGGCGGGCGGGGATGACCTGGAGTTTCGGGGGGTTGACCGAGAGCATCGCTGCCACGCGCTGGATTTCGTCGGCGATGGTGGAGTCGCGCACCTCGACATCGACGATGCGGTACTCGTCGGGGAGGGGGACCCGGCGGGTGAGGGTGCGCAGCTCGCGCAACCGGTCGATCTGTGTATCCTGATCGGCGTAGAGCGCCTGGAGTTCGGTTTTCAGGGCCTCGATGTAGTCGAGGCTGGGCGGCAGCGCCTTTTTGCGAGCCATCAGCGTCTCACCACCACCACGTCAGTGTCGGGCGACCACCAGGCGTCCATCTCCGGGCGGGCCGGGTGGCCCAGGCGGTAGCGCTGCCGGGTGCGTCGGCGGTGCAGCGCCACCGGCACCTTCTCCACCGCCAGCTGGACCGCGCCGGCCAGGGCGTCCACCTGGTCGTCGTGCGCCCCCTTGGGGAAGCGCAGAAGCTCGGTGAGAAAATCGCCCCACCAGGGAGCGGCCTTATCGGCGAAGAGAAACCCGTGCTGGGCCCGGCTGGCCGCGAGCAGGGCCCGGGTGACCTTGTCCCGGCTCACCGGCACCGGGAGGACCGCCGCCGGGTGGGTGAGGCGGAAGGTGAGGAGGCGGACGATATCGCGGACGGCGGCCTGTTTGTAGGCGCCTTCCTCGACGCCGACCAGGTCGGGGCGGGTGTCCTCGATGTGGCGGGCCATGAGATCGACCAGGCCCTCGGCCTCGATGCGCTGGCGCAGGACATGGAGGATGTACAGGCGCTGATCGCCGTCGATGCCGAGCGTCACGGCGACGGTGAAATCGGCCCCGGTGCGCTGGCTGTAGGCCAGGTCCCAGTACTGGACCTTGCGGACGATGCGGTCGGCGACATCGGGCGGGTTCTGGCCGAACCATTCGGCGCGGAAGTAGGCACCTTCACGGGGGACGGGCCGCTGCTGGAGCTGGCCGGCAGTACCGAAGGGGCCGAGATCGATCTCCAGGCGTTTGATCTCCTCCTCACCGAAGCGCTCCGGCCAGAGAAGTTCGCCGTCCTGGGTCCGGGGATCGGAGCCATAGGGGCACTCATGATGGGGTTGGATTTCCACCTGGCCCGGCATGACCGTGACCTTCGGCTCGTAGCGGGCCGGGAGACAGAGGTGGTGCCAGCCGCCGCGCTCCAGGAGATGGCCGGTGAGATCGCGTTCGTGCACCCGCTGCATCACGATGACGCGCCCGCCCCTTTTCGGGTCGTTCAGGCGGGTGGACATGACCTCATCCCACCAGCGCAGGACCATCTCCCGCAGGGCCTCCGACTCGACCTCCTCGATGTTGTGGGGATCGTCCACGATGATGAAGTCGCCACCTTCACCGGTGACGGTGCCGCCGACCGAGGTGGCGATGCGGTAGCCACCGGCGGAGGTTTCAAAGCGGATTTTCTGGTTCTGGTCCTCGACCAGTTCGACCACATCGCCCCAGCGGCCCTGGTACCACTCCGAGGAGACCAGGCGGCGGCAGCGCACGCTGTCGCGGGTGGAGAGGTGGAGCGAATAGGAGGCGCAGAGGAAACGGGTGCCGGGCCGCTGGGTCCAGAGCCAGGCGGGCCAGAAGACGGCCACGGCCAGGGACTTCATGTGGCGTGGGGGGATGTTGATGAGAAGGTCACGGATGTCGCCACGGGCGACGGCCTCCAGGTGGTCGGCGATGCAGTCGATATGCCAGCCAGGGATGAAGGTGGTGTGGGGTTCGATCACCGACCAGGCGCGTTCGATAAACAGCCGGAAGCTGCGCCGGCAGCGTTCGGCCTCAACGGCTGTTTTGTCCAGGGAGTGCAGCAAAGCGCTCGGCAATACGCTCAATGGCGGCCAGCTCCTCGTCGGACAGATTCTGAAGCACCTGCCGGACCGTGATGCCGACCTGCACGGTCCGCTCATCCTCCCGGCGGAGGACGCCCAGGCCGGTCAGGATGAGTTTGGCGGCCTGAATACGGGCGGTCCAGTCAGGGATGCCGCCCTTCGTGGCCTCCAGCGCCTCGATGAGTGTGCGGGCGGCTTTCTCCAGCGCCTGAACCATCAGGTCCCGTGCGGCAGCCCGCGCCTCCTGGAAGAGCGTCTCATATTCCTCCCGGAACACCGGGTCACGCTCCTTCCAGGCGTCCACCTGGGAGGGTTTGACCCCGGAGGCCCAGGCGGCCCGGTAGTCGGTGGGCAGGACAGCGCGGGCGGCCAGGAACTTCGCCTGATTCAGCCGCTCTTCGCTCTGGTCGGGCACGAGTCCTCCAGCAAAAAGGCGGCCCCTTCAAGGGGCCGCCTCCGGCCTCGCTTTTATTCTAGATCATCCGGCCGGGAGTCTCCAGCACTCGGCAAGCCTGGTCCTCTCAATACCCATGGCTCGCTCGGCCATAATGGTCCTCTCACACTCCATGGCTCGCTCTTCTGGAATGGTTCTCTCACCGGGTTTGGCTCGCTCTGCACCTCTGGTCCCCTTGCCGTGCGTGGCTCGCTCGGCCATCCCGGTCCTCTCGTGGAGCCTGGCTCACTCCGGGCGCCCGGTCCTCTCAACTCTCCTGGCTCGCTCTGAAACCTTGGTCCTCTCAGCACTCCTGGCTCGCTCTATCAACGTGGTCCTCTCCGCCACAATGGCTCGCTCTTGGGATCTGGTCCTCTCAGTCCCAATGGCTCGCTCTCAGAACGTGGTCCTCTCGATTCCCTTGGCTCGCTCCAGCTTCGTGGTCCTCTCGCTACCCATGGCTCGCTCTTGGGATTTGGTCCTCTCGATCCCAATGGCTCGCTCTAGGGCATTGGTCCTCTCAACGCCGGTGGCTCACTCACCAGAGATGGTCCTCTCCTGGCCCACGGCTCGCTCCGCAATAATGGTCCTCTCGCCAACCATGGCTCGCTCTTGGGACCTGGTCCTCTCAATCCCAGTGGCTCGCTCTTGAGTACTGGTCCTCTCAATCCTCATGGCTCGCTCAAAAAGTCTGGTCCTCTCTCCCATCTCGGCTCGCTCTCCGAGCACGGTCCTCTCCCCCGGCCTGGCTCGCTCTTTTTTGTTGGTCCTCTCAGGCCCCCTGGCTCGCTCTCGTCCCATGGTCCTCTTCATCCTGCTGGCTCGCTCTTGTGCGCTGGTCCTCTCGTGCACAGTGGCTCGCTCTCGGGGCATGGTCCTCTCCAGTGACGTGGCTCGCTCTCCGCCCAGGGTTCACTCGACGCACCGCGGCTCGCTCGAGCAGGATGGTCCTCTCGCCCAGCGTGGCTCTCCAAACCGCAACAGGCTGTTGCGGTTTGTTGCGGTTTTCCGGGATTTTTCCATCCCCGTCCATGGCTCGCTCTTCTGGAATGGTTCTCTCCCCATCAATGGCTCGCTCGGCCGTCATGGTGCTCTCCCGTGTTTTGGCTCGCTCACCCCAAGCGGTTCTCTCCACTCCTGTGGCTCGCTCTTCTCTATTGGTCCTCTCGCCCTACGTGGCTCGCTCTAGCATCATGGTCCTCTCCGCCACTTTGGCTCGCTCTTGGGACTTGGTCCTCTCACCCACGATGGCTCGCTCTCAAGCCTTGGTCCTCTCTCGTCCTTTGGCTCGCTCCATCGTCGTGGTCCTCTCTTGCCTTTTGGCTCGCTCTCGGGACGTGGTCCTCTCGGTTCCCGTGGCTCGCTCCATCAACGTGGTCCTCTCGGTTTTCATGGCTCGCTCCTGGGACCTGGTCCTCTCAATCCCACTGGCTCGCTCTTAGGCCTTGGTCCTCTCAACGGCCCTGGCTCGCTCATGAACGGTGGTTCTCTCCTGGCTCATGGCTCGCTCCTGCCTTGTGGTCCTCTCGAGGTTCATGGCTCACCCATGGCCAGCCTCTCCGCGCCCACACCGTCCGCCACCCAAGACGACGGGCGCAGGACTCCGAGCAGCACCACCTCCGACTGGCCCGGTAGGAGTCCGGCCACCAGACCTTCCCGCAGATGGGGCAGGTCCGGGGGCCCAACCACTTTGGAAGGGGAAGAGGGTAGCGAACCCCCTTGACCAGCCCCTCGCAGAGACGCGAGCAGTACTTCGCCCGCGCCCGCGCCTGCGAAACCGGCCTCCCACATCCGGGCCGGGCACAGAGACGCCACGATCGCCTTAAGGACAGCCCGTAGCAGCGCCGGGAACAGAAGCGCGCATTCGGCCGGGCACAGAATTGCCCACACACCTGACACCGCGGGCGGTGAACCACCACCGCCAGGTCCTCTTCCGTCCGCATCGGACGCATGCTCTCCGCAAGCAGCACCACCACCCGCCGCTGATCACGCTCCCTGGACCCCACCGCCCGGATGGCACGGGGAAGAAGCGAAAGAGCCACATCCCGGATGTCTAGCCCATCCCACTTCGCCACCAGCCCCGCCACCATTAACCAGACAGTCTGAACCACCTCGTCGGCCAGAACCGGGTCCCGCAGACGAGCCAGAGACCGCCGCCGCAGAATCGGCGTGACCTCGGTGTACAGCGCACCCCAGTCCACCATACCCCTCACCACCTCGTGCTGAGTGATAATAGAAAAACCTGCCCCACACAGTCAATCCCCTGCCTGTTAAACCGGCGTAAGAACCTTCCCCCACCAGACTGTGCCCCAAAAAACCGCAACACACTGTTGCGGTTTTTTCCGGCCACAAAAGGCAGGTTCTGTTTCAGAAAAAAAACCGCAACAAAACCGCAACACACTGTTGCGGTTTTTTCCGGCCACAAAAGGCAGGTTCTGTTTCAGAAAAAAACCGCAACAAAACCGCAACACACTGTTGCGGTTTTTTTCCGCCACAAAAGGCAGGTTCTGTTTCAGAAAAAAACCGCAACAAAACCGCAACACACTGTTGCGGTTTTTTCCGGCGAGTTCCCCTGGATTTCTATTGATTAATTCTGGACAACTGCGCGGATTATGGCTTCAGCCCGGGATACACCTGCCATTCTGTTCTCTAAAAAACCGCAACAAAACCGCAACACCGGAACGCCTATTCCTCAGCCTTTAGCAGTCATAACCCCATATATCCTGACATTTTGCACGGAAAAAACCGCAACAGTTGTTGCGGTTTTTTCGCGGGGTTTTGTGCCCTTTTCACTTTGTGAACCTCACCAAACCCCACAGAAAATGCACAGAACTTCGGGCTCCCCCGAAAATCTGTTCCAGATAAAACCGCAACAGTTGTTGCGGTTTTGTTGCGGTTTTATGGGTTTTTAACATCCCCCTCCCCGGGGGGGTGGCTGGTGGGCAAGGATTTACCGTGTGTCGTGGGCATCCCAGGCGATATCGGATCGCATACACGGTCTGTTCTGAGGGGGAATATAGATCATGATCTCATGGGTATCATGACCATGATCCCCATGGGATCGGCCGACGGCTCTCTCCCATGGGCTCTGAAAACCGCAACACTGTTGCGGTTTTGTTGCGGTTTTCTGTTGCGGTTTCTCTCCCCCCCCACCCTCGTCAGCACCGGAAAACCGCAACACCGCGTTGCACTTTCCCCATACCCCCCCCACCAGGGGTTCCCTTTTCCCCCTTTCCCCAGAAAATTGATAGTCTGCCTGTCTGCTTTCCGAAAAACTGGCCAGGAATGGATGGGGGAGGGGAACCCGCGCGGGCCTGCCCGGCCTTCGGCCGGGAAACCCCCCGGGGGTCCTCCTTTTCGTGGCTCCGTCCGGGGCCACGGGCACGAGGGCCCCGTGCGGGCCCGTGCGAGCCCCTGAGGGCCCTCATTTATATACGCTGCACAGGGGCTCTACGACAGGACGATAGTGCAGATAACTGCACTTATGCGCAGAACAGGCGTGGGCAGCGACGCATAGGACGGGCGGTGGCAGGTGCGGCGCGCTGGTGCTGGTGGTGGTGCTGGTGGTGCGTGGCAGGTGTAGCATTCTGACAGGCGAGGGCTTGCCTGTCCTCCCACACCCACCAAGCCACTCGCCTACCTGCCTGCCTGACAACCCTCTTAGCAGGCGAGCAGACAATAGTACTTTTTGGCTATTGATTGTCGTGCGCAATGGTGCTAGTGTAGTGCACGAAACCAACAGCAGGAGGGAGCGCGATGCGAAAAGTATTCTGGGAGATGGACGAAGAGGCCCTGGCCGCCCGCATTGAGGCGGCCCTGGCCGCCCGCCTCGAGGCATGGGCCTCGGCCGGCTATCCGATCTCGGCCGAGGCCCGGCGGGCGGCCGCGGCCGAGCGGGCCCGGCTGGCGGCCGAGCGGGCGGCCGCGGCCGAGCGGGCCCGGCTGGCGGCCGAGCGGGCCCGGCTGGCGGCCCGCGGAGGTCATAACTGTGATTGAAAAGACCATGTGTAGCGGATCGGGGCCCTGGGGAGCGGAGAGCTCCCCAGGGCCCTTTTTAATCGCACCATCGTGGGATCAATGGTCAATGGCAGGAGGGAGGCACCATGACTCTTACTGTTGACAAGCTCCTTGCAGATCTTGAGGCGGTCGGCTACTACGCCGATCGCCAGCTGGCGGCGGCCATCCTGGCCGCCCTGCAGACCAAGCCCGTGGCGGGCGCGTTTCTGTTTGGCCCGCCCGGGGCGGGTAAGTCCGCTCTGGCGGAGGTTATTGCAAAAGTACTGAGCTACGAACTCGTAGCTCAGCAGATGTTCCCTGGGAGCAGGGAAGATGACCTACTGCTCCGGCTGGTGCCTGACCCGGAGACACCAGCCGGCGTCCGCGCTGCGGATGGGGCCCTGGTGCAGGCCGGCCGCCTGGCCGCCCAGGGACAGCGGGTGGTGGTCCTGCTGGACGAGTGGGACAAAGCCCGCCCGTCCGCGGACTCATTTTTGCTTGATTTCCTTCAGGCCGGCCGGATCCGGGCGGCCGGCCTGAAGCTGGATGTCGATCTCT
>Ga0101941_1001306_pt1 | contig 19214 bp, 17 predicted proteins | sample DewCreD2012metaG_3_FD_75242 | JGI IMG/M metagenome (GOLD analysis project Ga0101941, IMG submission 75242) | Hot spring sediment bacterial and archeal communities from British Columbia, Canada, to study Microbial Dark Matter (Phase II) - Dewar... ...
AGTGCGCCGGATAGAATACCTGCCGCTTCTTCTTGCGCGGGGTAGTGACCCCATGACGACGCAGGATGTGGCGGATGGTGTGTGCAGACAACGCTATCCCCTGCTCACGCCACAAGTGCCACGCCAGCCGGCGAGTGCCAAAGCCGGTGTGCTTTCTCGCCTCCAGCACCTTCTGCTCCACCTCTGCCGGGGTCTGGCGGGGTGAGGTGTGAGGGCGACGTGGCAGGTCTGCAAGCCCATCGTCACCCTGTTCCTGGTAACGTCTCACCCACTTGCGCACCACCTGTCGTGAGGTGTTCCACACCCTGGCGGTGTGGCTGATGTTTCCTGTTTGCAGGTAGGTGTGCACCATCTGTTTTCTTGCTTCGGTTGGGTTCATGTGATACACTTGGTTGTAGGAAAGTTCCATCGCTGGCGTTCCTCCTTGCATAGTTTCCAGTATTGTTGGATATCAGGAACGCCAGCTTTTTTCAACCAGTAGAGCAGTAATGTATCGTCCTGCAGCTGGTAACAATCTCTTGGCGCATCTACCAAAGTTGCCCTTGACATTCCGCAAAAAATGCGGTATCTAAAAATTAGCACTCGAACCGGTCGAGTGCTAATTTGCGGTGAGAGGAGGTGTCTGGATGCTCAGACCGATTGGCGACAAGGTGGTTGTGGAGGTGTTTGAGGAGGAAGAGAAGACCGCCGGTGGCATCTTCCTGCCTGATACCGCCAAGAAGAAGCCGCAGGAAGGGCGCGTAGTGGCGGTCGGTCCCGGTCGTGTGCTGCAGGACGGTACCCGCGCGCCGATGTCGGTAAAGGTGGGTGACCGCGTGATATTCTCCAAGTATGGTGGCAATGAAGTGGAAGTGGACGGCAAAGAGTACACCATTCTGGACGAAGACCAGATTTACGCAATCCGCGAAGGGTAAATCTCAACGGAGAGGAGGTGTTGAACCATGGCAGCCAAGCAGATTCTGTATGATGAAGACGCTCGTCGCGCGCTGGAGCGCGGTGTGAACCTCGTCGCCGATGCGGTGAAGGTCACGCTCGGTCCCAAAGGGCGCAACGTGGTGCTAGAGAAGAAGTGGGGCTCGCCCACCATTACCAAAGACGGCGTGACCGTCGCCAAAGAGGTGGAGCTGGAAGACCCCTTCGAGAACATGGGCGCGCAGCTGTGCCGTGAAGTGGCGTCCAAGACCAACGACGTGGCGGGCGACGGAACCACTACCGCTACCGTGCTGGCGCAGGCGATTGTCGCCGAAGGTTTGAAGTACGTTGCCGCGGGCGGCAACCCCATTCTGGTGAAGCGCGGCATCGAGATGGCGGTAGAGAAAGCGGTTGAGGAGATTAAGAAGCACGCCATCCCCGTTTCCACCAAAGAGGACGTGGAGCATGTCGCCTCCATCGCAGGCAACGACCCCGAAATCGGTAAAGTCATCGCCGAGGCGATGGAGAAGGTGGGCAAAGACGGCGTGATTACCGTCGAGGAGAGCAAGGGTACCACCACCACCCTGGAAGTGGTGGAGGGTATGCAGTTTGACCGCGGATACATTTCGCCGTACTTCATCACCGACCCCGAGCGCATGGAGGCGGTGCTGGAGGATTGTTACATCCTGATTCACGAGAAGAAGATTTCCAACGCGCAAGACCTCATCCCTCTGCTGGAGAAGATAGCCAACGCCCGCAAGCCTCTGCTCATCATCGCGGAGGACGTGGAGGGCGATGCGCTGGCCACGCTGGTGGTCAATAAGATTCGCGGCGTGCTGAACGTGGCGGCGGTGAAGGCGCCCGGCTTCGGTGAGCGGCGTAAGGCGATGCTGGAGGATATCGCTATCCTCACCGGCGGCAAGTTCCTGAGCGAGGACCTGGGCATCAAGCTCGAGAACGTGGACTTCAGTATGCTCGGGCGCGCCAAGAAGGTCATTGTCGCCAAAGAGGAGACCACCATCGTAGAAGGCGCGGGCAGCCGCGACGCGGTCATGGGACGCATCAACCAGATTAAGAAGCAGATCGAGGAGACCGAATCCAACTATGACCGCGAGAAGCTGCAGGAGCGCCTCGCCAAACTGGCCGGTGGCGTGGCGGTGATTAAGGTTGGTGCTGCCACCGAGACCGAGCTGAAGGAGAAGAAGCACCGCTTCGAGGACGCGCTGTCGGCAACTCGCGCGGCGGTGGAGGAGGGCATCGTGCCCGGCGGTGGGGTCACCTACCTGAATATCATCCCCGCGCTGAACGGCATCGGCGAGACGCCCGATGAGCAGCACGGTGCGGCGATTGTACGCCGCGCGCTGGAGGAGCCATTGCGCCAGATCGCGGAGAACGCCGGTCTGGAAGGCTCGGTGGTGGTCGAGCGCGTGAAGAACATGGAGAAAGGCTGGGGCCTGGACGCGCTCACCGGCGAATACGTGGATATGGTGAAGGCGGGTATCGTGGACCCGGTGAAGGTGACGCGCTCGGCGTTGCAGAACGCAGCGTCCATCGCGAGCATGTTGCTCACCACCGAGGCGCTGGTGGTGGAGAAGCCCGAGAAGAAGGAGAGCAAGACTCCTTCCCCGCCGGACTACGAGATGTAGTCTCTACAAAGACGCCCCCGCCAACCGGCGGGGGCGTCTTGCTTATGGTTCCACTGCACCGCGCACGAAGTCATCGTACAGTAGCGCGATACTCAAGTAATACAGAGGCATGCTTAACAGAATGCCCACGCAGCACAGGATGGCTCCAGCGGTACTGACCAGCGCCGCTGCGAGGTTAAACAAAAACGCCGTTAGCCAGTGTGATTTCAGCATGTTAAAGCTCTGCCGGACGGCGTCTAGAGGCTCCATTTTCTGGTCTACCACCAAAGGCACTGCAAACATCAGCAAACTCCACACCACAAAGGAGGGCAAGATGCATAACAACGCCGCGGCAGTGGAAAGAACGCTTTCAACCAACCCCAGAAGAACCAGTTTGCCCATTACATCGCCGACCTCCAGTAACGCACTGACACTCGTGCCTTCACCTCGTATCTGTTTCAGTGCAGCATGGATTATGGCTCCTTCTATCACCCCGTAGACAGTCCCAACAACGACGCCTAGAACGATGTGGCTCGGCGAGTAGATAGTGGCGAGCAGAGCGCGAAGATTAAAACCTTCGGGTCGTGGGGTAGGGATGAGAAACGACAGGATGGACTGTGCACAGATGAGGATAACACCAGTAATCACGCCGATAAGCATCCACGTTCCCATCTGCTGCTGGTACAGCGCCCACGCTCCTCCGATGGCTGCGAAGCGGATTCTGGGCGGATTTTCTTCGCCCCGCGGGTAAGACATGGTAGAATAACCTCCCTTCGCCGAAACGGTAGAGAGAATCTTCAACTACCCCACAAGTTCTCCTGCTCCGTACGAATGTTGGGGAGCCTGGTACTTCTTGCCCTTCTCGACAAGCAGATCGAAGCAAAAAAGGGCGTCCTGCCCGGACGCCCAGAGGTTGGGAGGGTCTTCGGTATAAACCAGCAAACCTCATGCGTAGCGGTATACCAGATAGCTGCGCAACCGCCAGCTCCAGACACCAAGCAGAATACCCAACCAGCCCCCTGCAGCGGTAGCTATCAGAGCGGCAGGCACAATCCACCACGTCGGCACGATGTAGGCGCGAAACACCCGCCAGGTCTGCCCCAGGATACCCGCCTGTCTCCACTCCTGCCAGATGCGCTGATAGTCTGCTTCGTAGGCGCGATACAGCTGCACTAGCTGCCCGATGCGCTGCAGGCGTTGCGCGTTGTCTTTCAAGTCCAAATCTGCCAACGGAAGCTTTGGTGGGGATGACTGCACGAGGCGCGGTTGTTGAGTAGCTACGCTCTCCGCAGAGCGTACAATCTGCGCCAGCAGATAGTCTCTGCTGTGCCTTTGGGTTTCGCTAAAGTTCAAGGCGACACCTGCACACCATACCGGGCTGAGCAGTACCACCGCTATGGCAACTCCGGCTACCCAGCGGCGCTGGCGCATGAGCAGACCCGCTATCGCGGCACATGCCAGCATCGTCGCCGCTACCTGCAGCGCGACTACCCCGTTCGGGAGCATCTCTTTCCGAGACTCACAGCCGCCAATCCCTCTCACGCAAACGGAGTCGGGCACGGTAAAGGGAACCATGACCATGCCTGAGCCATACATCCGCCCTTCAGGTATCAGGTACCTTGGTAACTCCGCACCGCCGGGTGGTCTACCCCATTTGTTCTGGCTCACCTGCAAATACCACCGGCTGTAACGCTCCTGTACCATCTCCGCCAGCGGGCGCAGCGAGGGCTCTTGCACAGCGCGCACCTTCGACAGAGGAGGCAATGGGTGATCGAACAAGGGAACGTTCTGCACACTGTAGAGCGCCTCTCGCAGCAGCGGCGAGGTATCTGCCAGCAGCGCCTTGCTACCCACTGTCCAGAGCAACACATCTACTACCTGCGGTTGGCGCATATCGTCCTCTATCCGATGATTGGCCATCACAAGCGCGAACGAACCCACTACCACCACCAGAAAGAGCACCACCGCCCGCCACCAGTTCAGCCGAGGTAAGGGCGTACGCTTTTCCAGTATCAGCGTGCCGACCCACTCAGGCGGGCCGAACTGCTTGATGGCGACCGCCACCGCCTCATCGTCGCTAACGCCCTGCGCTTTCAACTCGTTCACCCGTTCTAACAGATGGTCGCGCATCTCCTGGCGGATACGCTGACGCTCATGATAGGGCAGTCGACGTATCAACGGCAGGCTCAGCCGCTCCAGGTAGTCCTCGATCAGGTTGTACATGGCTCGATGCCTCCTTCCGATGACTGTGAAGGCTTACGCCCGATGACCGCTTCAACCGCGTTGCGAAACCGTTGCCAGGCGTGCTGCTGGCGCTGCAGTTCCTGTAAGCCCTGGGGGGTGATGGAATACACCTTGCGCTCGCGCCCGCCATCGGTGGTCTCCCAGCTGCCCTGAATCCAGCCTCTCTGCTCCATCTCGTGCAGGGTGGGGTAGAGCGTGCCCTCCCGGAAGCGCAACAGGTCGGCGGTGCGTCGCTCGATCTCCTTCGCGATGGCGTAGCCGTGCATGGGTTTTTCCGCCAGCAGCGACAGGATGAGCATGGGGGTATTCCCCTTCACCAGTTGCTCTGTGTTGCTCATCGGCTAATACCTCGCTTTCCGATGTATCTGAAATCAATATACACGATCCAAAAGGAAATGTCAAGGGGTTTCTCGAAACAGGTCTGCAAATCGCTTGACAATCGGGGGCTTTCGCTTTATAGTATATAACAGATGCCTCTTTCCCCATGACTGTGATACCTCACAGGGGGAATAAGCGCATCCCGGCTTGAGATGTTGTCGCAGTCGCACGTCAACCCGCCCCGGTAAGGGGTAGAACGTAAGGAGGGTGTTGGTATGGTTACCATTGAACGGCTCATGGACCTGGCGTACGAGAGAGACGCCTCCGATATCCACCTGATCGCCGGCGAGAGACCGGTACTGCGCATTTATGGCAGGTTATACCGTCTGCAAGAGTACGATGTGCTGACCCCGGCGGATACCGAACGTCTGGTGCGTTCGATATGCCCCGACCGCAACTGGGAGGAGCTGCAAACCGACCGCAGCACCGACTTCGGTTACTCGCACCAGAACAAGGCACGCTTCCGTGTCGCGGCGTACTGGCAGAAGAACACTCTCGCGATGAACCTGCGTCTTATCCCCTACAAGATGCTCACCTTCGAGGACCTGGGGTTAGGACGCGAGGTGATTGACCTGCTGTATGAACCGCGCGGGCTTATCCTGATTACGGGACCGACCGGTTCAGGTAAAACAACCACCCTGGCAACCATGATTGACTGGATTAATACCCACCGTGATTGCCACATTATCACCATCGAGGACCCAATTGAGTACTACCACTCGCCGAAGAAGTCCATCATCTCCCAGCGTGAAGTGGGGGTGGACGTGCCGACCTTCGCCGACGGCGTGGTGCGCGCCCTGCGTGAAGACCCGGACGTGATTCTGGTGGGTGAAATGCGCGACCTTCGCACCATTCAGGCGGCGATCACCGCAGCGGAAACCGGACACCTGGTCTTCTCCACCCTGCATACTACGGGCGCGGCAAAAACGGTAGACCGCATCACCGATGTCTTCCCGCTGGACCAGCAGGAGCAAATCCGCGTGCAGCTCTCCACCAACCTGGTGGCAGTTATCTCACAGCAACTGCTACCGCGCATCGACCGCCCCGGACGTGTGGCAGCATTTGAGGTGATGATTTGCACCCCTGCTATCCAGCACATGATTCGCGACCACAAGACCTACAGTATCTACTCCGCCATCCAGACGGGACAGCAGTGGGGCATGTGCACGCTGGACTCGTTCCTGCTCTCGCTCTACCGCAAGGGCATTATCGACAAGGACGAGATGATGCGCATTGCCGACCGCCCGGAGGAGATTGCCGAAAAACTGGGCGAAACCGAGGTACACCGTGCGGCAGATGCACACGCCACGACGATTCAAACCACCGCACAGGCGGTACAGGCACCACACCACCAGGTTCCAAAGAGCGGCTAGTCCTGCGCTTGCGTCCGCCCCGATTCCACCGGGGCGGACGCCCGCTCCGCACTTTTACCGGAAAATGCCCTGAGGGCTTGACAAGACTTGCACCGATAACTAAGATAGGATAAAAAGCAGGTATAATCTTACTGTCCGCGTGGGTGACTGCCGCTTATTCATATCTTCGAAACGGGAACCTTCACAGCCGACTGGCAGTCTACTAAACAGAACATTGTGCAACGAAAGGTTGTTGGAGACGAAAATTGAGCGACACAGGAGATACACTCAAGGAGCCAGTTGACCTTATTCGTGCTGCAGAGAACACACCTGCAGGCGCTGAGGGCATTCTGAGGGAGGGAAAGCCTCCCGACGGTTGACCTCTGTTTGCCCGTCTCGCCGGCGCCTCGTGTGTGACCTCTGCAGCACGAGGCGCATCCTTTTTACTGGCAATCTACCGCAGGAAGGAGACGGGACAAACAATGAAACCATCCGAGTTTCTCAGACAGGCGGAGGAACTGCGTCAGAGCGAGCAGTCACTGCGCTGGGAAGGAACCTTCGCCGACTATCTGGAGATTGTCACCAAAAATCCACAGGTGGCAGACCTGGCGCACGCCCGCGTGTACGACATGATAATGGCTGCCGGGGTGGATGAACCGGAAGGGCGTCCCAAGCAGTATCGCTTCTTCCGCTCCGAAATCTTCGGGCTGGATAAGACCCTCCAGCAGATTGTGGAAGAATACTTCGCACCGGCGGCACGACGACTGGACGTGCGCAAGCGTATCCTCATGCTCGTGGGACCCGTAGGCGGCGGCAAATCCACGCTCGTTGCCATGCTCAAACGGGGGCTGGAGCGCTACTCCCGCACCGACCAAGGCGCGGTGTACGCTATCAAAGGCTGCCCGATGCACGAGGAGCCCCTACACCTCATCCCAGAAGACCTCCGGGCGGATTTCCGTCGCCAGTTCGGCGTCTATATCGAGGGCGACCTGTGCCCGGTGTGCCGCTGGCGGCTGAAGGAGGAGTTTCACGGCAAGATTGATCAGGTGCCTGTGGAGCGCATCTTCTTCTCCGAGCGCAACCGCATCGGCATCGGCACCTTCAAGCCGTCCGACCCCAAGTCGCAGGACGTTTCGGAGCTGACGGGCAGTGTGAACCTGCAGATGCTGACCGAAATCGGCGTGGAGAGCGACCCGCGCGTGTACAACTTCGACGGCGAACTGAACATCGCCAACCGGGGTATTATGGAATTCATCGAAATGCTCAAGGCGGATAAACGCTTCCTGTATGAACTCAACACGGTTGCGGGTGAGCAGATGATTAAAGCCTCCCGGTTCGCACTCATCTATTGCGACCTCGTTGTCGTTGCTCACACGAATGAGTATGAGTACAACGCCTACTTCTCCAACAAAGAGAACGAGGCGATGATTGACCGCATCTTCGTGGTCAAAGTGCCTTACAACCTGCGCGTCAGCGACGAGGTGCGTATCTACGAGAAGCTCATCGCCCAGAGCGAAGTGCAAGAGGACGGTGTAGACCTGAAGAAGGTGCACATTGCGCCACATGCCCTGCGCGTGGCAAGCATGTTTGCAGTGCTCAGCCGCCTGAAGCCCTCCAAGAAGAGCGGTTTGAGCCTGATGACCAAGATGAAGCTGTACGATGGCGAAAAGCAGGTGGGCGACTGGGACCAGCGACACCTGAAGGAACTGCAGGAGGAGTATCCCGACGAGGGAATGCAGGGTGTGTCGCCGCGCTTCATCATCAACCGAATCTCCAGTGCAATTGCCCGCAGCGGCAAGTCGTGCATTACACCTATTGACGTGCTGCGCAGCCTGCGCGATGGGCTCGCCGAGTACACCAGCAACGATGAGGAAAAGCGCAAGCTGCTCGGGCTGATCGACGAGGTGCGCAAAGAGTACGACGAACTCGCCAAAAAGGAAATCCAGCGAGCGTTCGTCTTCTCCTATGAGAAAGCGGCGCAAACGTTGCTGGACAACTATCTGGACAACGTGGACGCCTACTGCAACCGCACGAAGGTGAAAGACCCCATCACCGGCGAGGACATGGAACCCGACGAGAGGCTGATGCGCTCCATTGAGGAGCAAATCGGCATCTCCGAGAACGCCAAGCGCGAGTTTCGCGAAGGCATCCTGCGTTCCGTCGCCTCGCTGGCAAGGCGCAATATCCGCTTCGACGTCAACAGCGACGAGCGGTTGAAAGAAGCCATCGAGCGCAAGCTCTTCGCCGACCTGAAGGACGTGGTCAAGATTACCACTTCCGTTACCACGCCCAACGAAGAGCAGCTGAAGAAAATGAACGAGGTGGTGGACCGCCTGTGCAGCGAGCACGGCTACTGCCCCGTGTGCGCCAGCGAGGTCATGCGCTATGTGGGCACACTGTTGAATCGTTAACCTCTCCCCCGTTCCCTCCTGCGAGGAGAGGGGCTTTGGGATGGGGTTCGTAGTGCAGCACGTGAGTGCTGCCGTTGGGGGCGAAAGACCTCTCCCCCGTCCCCTCTCCTGCGAGGAGAGGGGTGCTCCCCTCCCCTCTTAGGGAAGGGGAGTGGGGGATAGGTTAAAAAAGACGAAGAGGTGACAGAATATGTGGCATCATCCGCCGTTCCTGCTCTCACAAGACCCGTGGGACCTGCACCACCGGGCGGAGCGCGACCGCCAGCGCCACAACGAAAAGGTGAAGGAGGTCATTAAGCAGAACCTGGGCGAAATCATCAGCCAGCAGGACATCATCACCGCGCACGATGGCAAGATAGTGAAAATCCCCATTCGTGGGCTGGAATTGCCGCGCATCCGCTTTGACCCCAACGCGGGCAAGCGCGTTGGACAGGGTGCAGGCGGCACGCAACCGGGCGACATCCTCGGACAGGAAGCGGTACCGGGACAGGGTGCGGGCAAGCAGGCAGGCACCGAACCCGGCGTGGACTTCTATGAGGCAGAGTTCACCATCGAGGAGCTGATGGAGCTGGTGTTTGAAGACCTGCACCTGCCCAACCTGCAGGAGAAGGGAAGCAAACAGGTGATGGCGGACGCCACCCAGTTCAACACGATTGCCCGCAAGGGACCGCTTGCCAATATCGACCGCAAACGCACGCTCATCGAAGCGTACAAACGCAGCGCGAAGGAAGGCAAACCCGGCTTCAAGATACGTGCCGAAGACCGCCGATTCCGCTCGTGGGAGATAGTTCCTGAGCCTCAGCGCAACGCGGTCATCTTCGCCATGCGCGATGTATCGGGCAGCATGGGCGAGTTCGAGGCGTACATCTGCCGTTCGTTCTACTTCTGGATGCTGCGCTTCCTGCGCACCAAATACACGAACACCGAAATCGTGTTCATCACCTGCCACACCATCGCCAAAGAGGTGGACGAGCATGAGTTCTTCGCGGCGGGCGATTCGGGTGGCACGAAGCTGTCGGAGGCGTATAAACTCGCGCTGGACATCATCGACAAACGCTACAACCCGCGCGAGTGGAATATCTACCCCTTCCTCTTCTCCGACGGCTATAACTGGGGCGACCATGAGGTGGTGCAGCTGGTAGAGAAGATGGCGTCTATCAGCAACCTTATCGGCTACGGCGAGATTGCTGATGAGCTGTGGGGACATACCGATGCCTTTGCCCCGCTGGGGCAGGCGCTGTACGAGCGGTTTGCCGACGACCCGCGTGTGGTGCTGGTGCGTATTACCAATAAGGAGGAGGTCTGGCCCGCGCTCAAGCGGTTCTTCAGCAAGCATCCCGAGGTGCAGAGTGTGTGAGCAGAGGATTTTGTCATGCTGAGCGTCAGCGAAGCATCTCGTCCTTTTTGTCATGCTGAACGCGGTGAAGCATCTCAGAGATTCTTCGCTTCGCTCAGAATGACAGCGAGGCGGAACCTGTTCGCCCATATACGAATAATCATGCTTTACAAAACGCTGGACTATCAGCAGAGGAGCCACCGATGACTAGCCAGGAACGTGCCGAACTGGAAAAATTCATCGAACAGGCGTGGGAGAAGGTACACGAGATGGGGCTAAACCCCTTCCCGGTGCACTTTGAGCTCGTGCCCGCACATGTCATCTATGAGATCGGTGCGTACGGGCTGCCTGCCCGCTTCTCGCACTGGACCTTCGGGCGCGACTACCACCGTCAGAAAACGATGTACGAATACAACGTCGCCCGCATCTACGAGCTGGTCATCAACACCGACCCCTCGCAGGCGTTTTTGCTGGAGAACAACTCGCTTATCGCCAACAAACTGGTAGTGGCGCATGTGCTTGGGCACTCCGACTTCTTCAGGAACAACGTCTACTTTGCGCACACCGACCGACGTATGGTGGAGCGCGCTCGTCTGCATGCCGACCGTATCCGTCAGTACGAGATGGAGCATGGCCCGCAACGGGTGGAACAGTTTCTGGATGCGGTGCTCAGCATTGAAGAGCACATCGACCCGGTAGAGCCTGCCTACCGTCGGCGCGACCCGAAGGAGTACGAACACCAGAAATCTATCTTAGCCCGTCCGACCAGCGAGTTCGACGACCTGCTGGGGCGTGTGGAGACGCCGGAGCCGCCCTCCACCAAACGAATCCCGCCGGAGCCCGAGAAAGACCTCTTGCTGTTCCTGCACGACTATGCGCGTGACCTAGAGGACTGGCAACGCGATATTATCGGCATGGTGCGCGAGGAGATGTTGTACTTCCTGCCCCAGATTCGCACCAAGATAATGAATGAAGGCTGGGCGTCGTTGATCCACGAGCGGGTGCTGGAGTCGTTGCCGCTGACCCCTGCCGAGCACATCGAATTTCGCCGGATGCACTCCAGCGTGCTATCGCCCGGCTCGCGCATGAGCCTGAACCCCTACTATGTGGGCTACCGGATACTGCGTGACATCGAACGACGCTGGAACGGCGAACCGCCCGAGGAGGAAGAGCAACCCGAAACCGACTGGCTACAGCGTCCCAAACCGCGCCCTGCCGGCGAAGGCTGGCAGAAACTGCTGGAAGTGCGCGAAATGGAGTGCGATGTGACCTTCCTGCGCAAATACCTGACCGAAGGGCTCGTCAAAAAGCTGGATATGTATACCTACAAGCTGGAAGAGGTGGACGGTAGCCTGATATGGCGGGTGCAGGAGACCGATTGGGAAAAGGTGCGCGATACCCTGCTGGACTCGATGACCAACTTCGGCGTGCCGGTAGTGACGGTAGAAGACGGCGACTACGGGCGGCGCGGTGAGCTCTACTTGAAGCACCACTACGACGGCAAACCGCTGGATATGGACTACACCCTGCGTGCCCTGAAGAACATCTACACGATATGGAATCGCCCCGTACACCTCGAAACCGTCATGGATAGCGAGGTAACCATCTTCACCTACGATGGGCAACAGGTGACAAGGCGCGGGCGAGGGGCATAAACATTTCCTTAACAATCTCTTCGCGCGTCCGACTTGACACACCGCCTCTCTCACGATACACTAGCATACGGTGAAATTGTCAACATTCTGGAGGTCGTGGTATTGGGAACTGCCTATACTCCCGGTCTGGCGGTCAGTGCCCATGCGCTGATTCGCAAAACGCGACGATTGCCCTTGAAGGGAACGGTGACAGTGCAGGAAGGGCAGGAGGTCACGCCGGACACGGTTGTTGCCCGGGCGGAAATCCCGGGCATTATGCAGACGGTGCGTGTGGCGGAGCAGCTCGGTGTACAACCCGATGAGCTACCCCGAATGCTGAAGGTAAAAGTGGGCGATGCCGTGCAGGTGGGCACGGTGCTGGCGGAGTCCCGCGGGCTGTTCGGCTTGTTCCGCAGTGAGGTGAAATCTCCTGTCGAAGGCACGGTGGAACTCATCTCCGAAGTCTCCGGGCACGTGGGCATCCGCGAGAAACCCACCCCACTGGAAGTGAAGGCGTACATCGCGGGCAAGGTGGTGGAGGTCATCCCGCAAGAGGGCGTGGTGGTGGAGACTCACGGCTCGCTGGTGCAGGGCATCTTCGGTGTGGGCGGCGAGCGGTTAGGTGAACTGAAGATGCTGGTGGATAGCCCGGACCAGCCCATCACGGACGAGTTGATAACCCCCGACCTGGCAGGCAAAGTGATTGTGGGCGGCAGCTTCATTTCCGGCTCCGCCCTGCGCAAGGCGGGCGAGATGGGTGTGGTGGGCATCGTCGTCGGAGGCACGCTGGACACCGACCTGGTGGAGTTTTTGGGTTACGACATCGGCGTTGCCATCACCGGACACGAGGACATTCCCCTGACGCTGATTCTTACCGAAGGGTTTGGCGAGATCCGCATGGCGCAACGCACCTTCAACCTGCTGTGCACCCTGCAGGGCAGGATGGCGTCTATCAACGGCGCAACCCAGATTCGCGCCGGCGTCATCCGCCCGGAGGTGATAGTGCCCCGTCCCGAGCTGGCGAACGAGCCTCTTCCCCGCGCTGCGTTCGAAGCGCAGGTGCTGGAAGTTGGCAGCCACGTGCGCATCATCCGTGAACCGTATTTCGGCAAGCTGGCAACGGTGACCGCCCTGCCGCCGCAGCTGGTGGAGATACCCACAGGCGCGATGGTGCGCGTGCTGGAAGCGGAGATGGAAGATGGCAGGCGGGTGGTTGTTCCCCGCGCCAATGTGGAGATTATCGCGGAGTAACTCACAACCCCTCTCCCGCGTGGAAGAGGGGTGAGGGGTGAGAAGCAAAATGAAAATCCTTGTCGTCGATGACGAACAGCCGCTTCTGGATGCACTGCAGTACGCGCTGGAACGCGAGGGGTTTGAAGTCGTTACCGCTACCGACTCGGAGGACGCTCTGCGCCTTTTCGGTGAGCACAACCCCAACCTGGTAATTCTGGACGTGATGTTGCCCACACGCAGCGGTTTCGAGGTGTGCCAGATTCTGCGCAAGCGCAGTAACGTGCCCATCATCATGCTCACCGCCAAGGGCGCGGAGGTGGACCGCGTGGTGGGGCTGGAAATCGGGGCGGACGACTATGTGACCAAGCCCTTCAGTATGCGCGAGCTGATGGCGCGTATTAAGTCGGTGCTGCGACGTGCGTCGGCGCCTGCCCCGGTTGCCGGACCCATCTTGAAAGCGGGTGAGCTCACCCTCGACGTCAGCCGATATGAAGCCCGTCTGGGCGATACACCGCTCTCCCTCTCGCCCAAAGAGTTCGAACTGCTCCGGTTCCTGATGGAGCACCCCGGACAGGTGTTTTCACGCCAGACGCTACTGGACCGGGTGTGGGGCGAGGAGAAGTATATCGAAGAGCGTACGGTGGACGTGCATATCCACTGGCTGCGAGAGAAGATCGAGCCCAACCCGCGCAAGCCGAAATACCTGCTGACGGTGCGTGGAGTCGGGTACAAGTTTCGAGGGTGAGGCATGATAGCACTCTTACCCTGGCTGCTGGTGTTGGCGCTGGGTATCGCGGTCATGGTGCTGGTGATAAAGCTGCGCCGTGCGGAAGAACAGGTTTCACCTCTCCGTCGGCAGTATGAGGAGGTCTCTGCGGAACTTCAGCACTATCGTTCATTGCTTCGCCACACGATGGAATCCCTGCAGGACGCGGTGGTGCTCGTGACGGCGGAGGGTACCGTCACCTCTGCAAACCCCGCTGCCCTGCGTTTGTTGGGGGAAGGATTGCTGGGACAAACCCTGCTGCAACGCACCCTGTGCTATGACCTCAATCTGTTGCTCACACGCTGTGTGCAGACTCAACGTCCCCAACATGCGGAACTCCGGCTGAGCCATCCCCATCCCCGCACGGTGTTCGTGCGTATCCTGCCTCTGACCACCGCGCCCCATGCTGCCGAAGCAGCCTATCTGGTGGTGTTCACAGACATCAGCGAACTGCGACGGCTGGAACAGATTCGCAGTGACTTCGTCGCAAACGTCTCGCATGAATTGCGCACTCCGCTCGCTGCTATCCGTGCGAACGCGGAAGCTTTGCTGGAAAACCCAACGGACGACCTCGCCACCCAGCGACGATTCCTGAACATCATTGTGCAGCAGACCGAACGGTTGACCCGCATGACCGATGACCTGCTGGTGCTGGCAAAGGCAGAGGCGCGCCCTATTCCCCAGACCCAGCAAATACAGCTCAGCAGTGTTGTGCGATCTCTGGTAGACCAACTCCGGACGCAAGCGGAGGATGCTCAGGTGACCGTGGTTGTGGACGTACCGGAGGATTTTATCGTTTATGCCCAGCGCGACCAGCTGGAGCAGATTCTGTGGAACCTGATAGACAACGCAGTGAAGTACAACCGTCGGGGTGGGCAGGTGCGCATCCGGGCACGAAAGACGCCGGAGGGCAGCGAAATCGTGGTGGAAGATACCGGCATCGGCATCCCACACGAACATCTGGAGCGCATCTTCGAGCGGTTCTACCGCGTGGACAAAGCACGCAGCCGTGCCACAGGAGGCACCGGGTTGGGACTTTCTATCGTGAAGCACCTGGTGGAATCGCACGGAGGACGAGTATGGGTGGAAAGCGAATGGGGTGTCGGTAGCCGGTTCGGTATTCTCCTGCCCGATAACCAGACCGAGCGCGAGTGCACCTGAAGAGCTTCGTCACCACGGGCTTTTGTGCTCACTGCCTGGAGTTTGAACAAAACTCGCCCCTCTTGAAAAAGTGTCGGAACCGAACCAAAATCCGCACCGATACCGCACCCTCTACCAACTGCTTCAACCCGTCGTCTCCCAAAACCACAGAGTGCACAGAGAACACGGAGCAAAAACAAGGGTCGCTCTTTTCATCTCTGAGCCCTCTGTGAACTCTGTGGTGAAAAGGGAACAACCTGCGTGAGGGGTATCTTTCGCCCTGGGAGGCAATTGGAGCTATGTAGTGCTCTGCAAGATGTGGGTTCTGGAACGCTACCTTCCAGCCGACCAGTGAATGGGAAGAGGGTTTCTCGGAGCAAGAGATTCAGCGCATCGGCGCTTATCTGCACGAACAGGACGACGGAAGGCATCTGATAAGCGTCCATTCGTTGCGTGCCAGCTCCGAAGAGGACATCGGAAAGACCTTCAGCGAGCTGGGCACCGCAATGCAACCACAGGGAGGGTTCTATGCTCAGCTGAAGATACTGGGTGACTTCATGCAGGCTCTGCCCTTCTGGCGGATGTCTCCGCATCCCGAGATGGCGGGTACCGGAATCTGCCTCGCAGACGAGGGGGAGGAGGCGGTGGTTTATGCGCCACAGGGAGGACGGGTGAAACTGCACCTCCCCAAAGCAGGCGGGGAGCTCACTGCGCAGTGGTTCGACCCGAGAGAGGGGAAATACCACAAACCGTTCGTGATAAGCGGAGGCGACAGCGAGGTCGTGGCTCCGCAATCTGGCGACTGGGTGCTACGCGTTCGGAAGAGACAATAACCAGTGAAGCGTAACACGCACCGGTAAAAGCGGGTTCGTTGCGTCCATATCCCTGTAACCCGTTACTTCTCCGCTATCTCTCGTGCCGCTTCCGCCCACACCTTGAGCCTCTCCCAGCGATCGCCCACCGTCTCCACATCACACAGCTTCAGCACGTGTACCGTGCCTTTTGCCGCCTCGTGCCGACGGCGCAGCTCTTCGCGCATCTCCTGTTCGGAAAATTCGAACAGCACCTTCGTCGGGTGCGAGTGTACCTCCAGTGCGAACCGGTCTCCCAGCGTTTTGACCACAGGCTCGACAGGCGTCCAGGGGCTGACGTGAAACAGCCGCAGGTTAGGCAGGTGCTTGATGATTTCCGCCTTTGCCGAAAGGTCTTCGCAGCCGTGATAATACACTCTGCCGAACAGGCTGGCGATGCGCGCGTTGTAGGGATGCACAAATTCGGCGTACATGCGCGGAGATAACGAGGCGGCGGATTGAGCGTGGATATATGCCCAGCAACCGCTCAGCAAGTTCTCTTCGCCAGGCGGTACCGAGTCGTAAATCATGTGTATCGCCCAGCTTGCCTCCGCATCTACTGCCCCCGCCGCTTCCCGGGCGCGGTGATAGCGTATCATGCCCTCCGTAATGAAGTCCATTAGCCTGTGCACGAAGTGGGGACGGTCGATAACATCGTATAGCAGATTGTCCATCCCACGCAGGCGCACTGCCCACTCGAAGGGTCCATAGTGCAGCTCATCGCTGTAGAACTTGATGGGCAGCAAACCGCCGATTAGCTCATTCGCCTCATCGTGAAGCACGCGCTTTGCTTCAGAGTTCTCTTCGTACGGCGGATAGTGCAACCGGTCGAGGTCGCTTTCATCCTTCAGCGGGGGAACAGGCTTGTACGCTCCGCGCTCTTCCGTGCGCGCCACGGGCAGAGATACCCCCCACAGACGCGCTTCACCCGGTGGGTGCGGGGTGGTTAGCCAGATTGTGGAGAGGAGCGGCTCGTCGTCGGGGATGTTCTGTGCCTTCCACAACTTCGCCCGCAGCTGCACTTCGATAGCGCGTGCCAGCCCGGTGGTATGATAAAAGGCGTCGCGAGAGGCTATCTCCCGCTCCCAAACGCCGGTGTACATCGCGTGGTGCACCAGAGGTCGGGGCGGGCAAAGGGCGTGGAACGCCACCCACAGCGCACGCCGCCTCTGATGTTCCCTGCTATGAGCGACTTCCAGCACTTGATGCGCCAGGTCTGTCAGCACGCTATCGGACATCGTTCCTCTGTGTTCTGTTCTTGTGAAATCCACAGCACCGCTACATTCAAAGGATTCCGATTGGCGGCGATTGCATCCTGCATCGCCCCGCGTTCACGGACGTTGTGAAAAAAGGCGCAAAATCTATTGCATAGCAAACGAGAAAGTGATATACTGTACGTGGAATATTAAGTATAGTGAAGTAATAAGATATAATAGATTTATCAATTTCCGAACTCAAGAGCGGAAGGAGGCAATGCCTGTGGAACGGCAGATACGTTACCAGAGGGAGGCAGACCTCGAGTGGGCGCGCCAATTCACAAAGCAGCCCGGCGGTGAGCGACTGTTGTCGTGTATCCAGTGTGGAACCTGCTCAGGTGCCTGCCCTTTGTCCATCTACATGGACCTGACCCCCCGTCAGATTATCGCGCTGGTCCGCGAGGGCTTCCGCGAAGATGCACTGCGTTCGAAAACCATCTGGCTGTGTGCCAGTTGCTATGCGTGTGCCGTAGAGTGCCCTCAGAAGATCAGCATTACCGACATCATGTACCGCCTGAAACGCGAAGCCATCCGAAGCAACCTCTACCCCAAACGCTTCCCTATCCCTGTGCTCGCCCGCGAGTTTTGCGAGATGGTACGCCGTCGCGGGCGCAACTCGGAGTTCTGGGTAGTGTTTCGGATGGCGCTTCGCTCGAACCCGTTTGTTCTGTTCTCGATGGCGCGCACGGGATGGGACCTGTGGCGTACCGGCAGGCTATCCCTGCGTAGAGAGCGCATCCGACGCATCGGCGACCTGCAGTTCATCCCCGCCGCGTCAAAGGAGGTGGACTAAATGGAGCCCCCTGCCAAGTACCTGTATTACCCCGGTTGTTCGCTAAAGGCTACCGGTGTTGCCTACGAGGAGAGCTTGCTCACCACGCTTCGCCTGCTGGAGATACCGGTGGAGGAACTGTCGGACTGGAACTGTTGTGGGGCTACCGCCTATATGTCGGTTAGTGAGACCTCAGCAACACTGCTGGCGTTACGAAATCTTGCCTTAGCGCATCAAACCGGCACGAAAGACGTTCTGGCTCCGTGCAGCGCGTGTTATCTCACCCTGCGCAAGAGTCAGGAGCTGGCGGCGCACTATCCGGAGACCGCAAAGGATGTCGAGCGGTTTCTGGAGCAAGCGGGGTTGCCTCGCCCCGATTCGGTGCGCGTGCGCCATCCGCTGGAGATGCTTTACACCGATGTGGGCACACAGCGATTGCGAGAACTGACCGTGCGCCGGTTACAGGGGGTGCGCATGGCGTCGTACTATGGCTGTCAGGCGGTGCGCCCCTACGGCGAAGTGGACGACCCCCACGAGCCGGTTCGGATGGACGAAGTGCTTCGGGCGGTCGGTGTCGAGACCGTCGACTACCCTCTGAAGACCAAGTGCTGCGGCGGCTCTCTGACCGGCACGATTCACGAGGTAGGCCTGCGGTTGAACTACATCCTGCTGAAAGAGGCTCAGCGCAAAGGGGCACAAGCCATCGTCACCATCTGCCCCCTTTGCCAGTTTAATCTGGACGCCTATCAGAAGGAGATTCGCAAGCAAACCGGTGAACCGATAGACATGCCTGTCCTCTACCTGACGCAGGTGGTAGGCTGGGCGCTGGGCGGCGGCTTCCGCGAGCTGGGCTTGCACCGTGCTATCTCCGGCAGGAAGCTCATCGAACAATGGTTCACCGTGAAGAAGGAGGCAGAGACCTATGTCTGAACGCAACGGTGAAGTGCGTATCGGTGTGTACATCTGCCACTGCGGGGTGAACATCGCGGCTACCGTGGATGTACAGGCGGTGGCTGAGTACGCTGCTACCCTGCCCGGTGTGGTTGTTGCACGAGACTACAAGTATATGTGTTCGGACCCCGGGCAGGAGATGATACAACAAGATATTCGCGACCATCAGCTGAACCGCGTGGTTGTCGCTGCCTGCAGTCCCTCCCTGCATGAACGTACCTTCCGCAATGCGGTAGAACGTGCGGGGTTGAACCCCTTCTTCTTCCAGATGGTCAACATCCGTGAGCACGACTCATGGGTGCATAGCGATCGAGAGGCGGCGACCGAGAAAGCGAAAGACCTGGTGCGCGCCG
>Ga0101941_1001311_pt1 | contig 19123 bp, 18 predicted proteins | sample DewCreD2012metaG_3_FD_75242 | JGI IMG/M metagenome (GOLD analysis project Ga0101941, IMG submission 75242) | Hot spring sediment bacterial and archeal communities from British Columbia, Canada, to study Microbial Dark Matter (Phase II) - Dewar... ...
GCCGTAGACGGGGTCCTCCGCGTGCAGGGCCGGGGCGAACACGCAGACCGCCTCGGCCCGCCCGCGCAGCCCGAGCCGGTTCAGCCTCCCGAGCCGTTGGAGGAGCGCGTCGAGCGGCGCAGCCTCGGTCACGAGGAGGTCAACGTCGAGGTCCGCGCCCACCTCGATCGTCTGCGTCGCGACGAGCGCCGCGGGCCGCGGCCGCGCCGGGCGCGTTTCCACGGCGCCGAACGCCTCCCGGATCCGGTCCGCGAGCCCGCGCTGTTCCCGTTCGAACCCCCGGCAGCGCCCCACGAGCAGCTCCACGTCGGCCCGGTCCCCCACCGCGGCCCGGAGTTCCTCGAAGGCCGCCCGCGCGGCCTCCACCGTGTTGGCGATGACGGCGATCCGCTCGATCCCGCCGCCCTCCCCGAGCGCCATCCGCGCGGCGAGCTGCGCCAAGGTCCTGGCCAGGGCGAGCCGGCCGTCGCGGGCCCGCACCCCGAGCTCGCACAGCGCCAGCCGCCGCGACGCCGAGAACCGCCGGCGGGCCGCCTCGGACCTCTCGGCCTCCGCGTCCGCCCTGAGGACCTCGGGCTCCCGGGCCTCCGGCCCCCGCAGGGTCGCCGACAACAGCACCGGCCGCGGCGCCCGGCGCGGGAGGACCCCGGCCTCGGCCCGCGCCTCCAGCGCGCGCGCCCGGTGCACGGTCGCGACGAGGGCCGGCGCCAGGTGCGCCTCGTCGAGGAGCACGAGGGCGTCCCGGCCGCAGAGGGCCGCGTCGATCGGCCGGAGCCGCTCCCCGACCCCGTAGCCCCGGAACAGCAGACGGCTCCCGAACTGGTCGACGGTCCCGGCGATCACGGCCGGCTGCGCCGGGGAGGCGAGCCAGCGCCACGACCACGTGACGCCGCCCCGCATCCGGACCACCTCGAGGGGCCTCGGCCCGCCGCCCACCCGACGGAGCGCCTCGGCGACCTGGCGCACGGCCTCGTCCTGCGACGTCTCGAGCGCCGCCGCGATCCGGCGGGCTCGGTCGAAGGCCTGGTCCACGAGGAGGCGGCGGTCCACGACCAGGAACGTCCGCGTCGGCGCGGTCCGCTCCGCGGGGGGCAGGTCGGCCTGGGAGGCGAGGGCCACCACCGCCACGTCCAGGGCCGCCGTCTTCCCGAAGCCCGTGGGCACGTCGACCGCCGCGGGCCAGCCCGGACCCTCGATCACCCGCTGGGCCAGCGCCCGCTGCCATGCGAACGGCTCGACGCCGTGGACCGCGCGGAAGAAGCGGTCGAAGAGGTCCAGGCCCTCACCCATCGTCGCTCACCGGTACGCACAGCCCGAGGCCGGCGAACCGCAGGTGGCCCAGGAGCACGGGCCCCTCCACGGGCCCGCGGAAGGACACGACGACGTGGGCCCAGGGCCGGTCGGGGTCGGAGGGCCGCCGCTTCCGATCCCCCGGGCGCAACACCGGGGTCCCGGGGACGGCTGACCCCCTGCGGACCTCCACCTCCTCGGGCTCGGGGTAGCCCGCCAGCCGGACCCCCTCGGCCAGGATCGCCGGCGCGTCGGCCCACCGCTTCGGCCAGCGGTCCAACACCACCGGGAGCGCGCTCGCCCAGCGCCTGGCCGGCCCGCGCCAGCGCGCCGGCTCGAGCGACCACCGTCCGTCCGGCGGGGCGAGCGGCAGGCTGACCCCGACCCCCGGGATCCGCAGCTCGGCGAGGCGGGGACCGTCGTCGCGGTCGAGCCCGAGGAGCCGGAGGAGCGCACGCCGGAGCCCCGGCGCCACCCCCCGCCCGATCGCGATCCCGACCCCGATGACCTCGCCCGTGGCCCGGGCGTGACCGACGAACGGGAGGCCGAGGAACGCGCACCGGCCCTCGGGCGGGATCCCCTCGCCGTGCCCGTGGATCGGCGCGAGCTCCGCAGGGGGGAACGGGGGCCAGGGATCGTCCCGGCGCGGACCGCCGAGCCGCGCGAGCACCGCGTCGCGCACCGCGATCGCCACGCGCGCCGCGTGCCAGCCGGCCACGCCGGCGCCCGGTGGGAACCCCAGGGTGAACAGGCGGGCGTACGGGCCGGGGCTCGCGGCATCTCCCCTGGGCGCCTCGGCCGCCGGCTCCGCGTACGGGAGTGCCCGTGACACCGCGTCGGCGGGCTCCTCCGCCTCGAACGCCGTGACGAGCGCGTCGACGTAGCCGGGATACGGGATGCGGAGGAGGTAGGGTCCCTCGGCCGCGGGAACCAGCCGGCGGAGCCGGTCCGCGGGGGGCCCAGCCTCCGGTGAGACTCGGGCCAGCGCGAACCCGGCGGGACGACCGACGTACGAGACCCGCCGGGCGAGCGAGCGGAGCCGCTCGAGCACTTCGGCGTCGGGGGACGCCTCCGCCCACCGCAACCGGAAGCCGGGCACGGCCGGGTGCGCGCGGGGCCACGCCCGGCTCCCGTTCGTCCGCGCGAGGTAGGCCCCGCCCCCTCCACGTGCGATCGCGTTGGTCGGGACGAACCCCCGGAGGACGCTGGTGCCGACCTCGGGGATCAGGACCTCGGGAGGCCCCTGTCGCTCGAGCCACCGCAGGGCCTCGCGCTCCGCCTCGGTACCCGCCTGCGCGACGAGGGCGCAGAAGAGGCGTGCGGGATGCGGGGGCCACTCCGCCCGCTCGCCGCCGATACCCGACTCGTAGGTGCCGGTCAGCAGCTCGACGTCGATCGTGAGCGGCATCTCACTCTTCCTGCAGCTCCTCGATCCCGGCGAAGAACGCCCCATCGATCGCGGCTTGGAGATTGGGCCGCGGCCGGAGCACGATCGGCTCCGGGTGCCAGCGGAGGCCAGCCTCCTCCGCGCGGGCGACCGCGTGGCGGAACAGCTCGAGGGCCGTATCCCGGTCGAGCTCGAGCCGCTCCCCGACGCCGCTCGAGGCGACCCAGGTCAGCTCCTCCGAGGACCGCACGAGGTCGCACCCCGACCGCAGGAACATCCCGGGCCCCCCGAAGGCGAGCCGGTCGCCGAGGATGGCGAGGACGGCGAGGACCGCCCGCCCCGCCCGGCCCGCGGCTCCGTCGGGCCCGAGGCGGATCCGGGAGAGCCCCGGGAAGGATAGGACCCCGAGCCGTTCGATCGCGGAGACCGTCACCCCACCCGGGAGCGGGTCGCCCCGCTGGTTCCTGGTGGTCGGCCGGATCGCTCCGAGACCGAGCTTGGAGAGTTTCTTCTCCCCCTTCGGGTCCGGCTTCCAGTCCCGGCCCTCGACCGTCGCCCGCTGCTGACCCGACGTGATGAGGTCGAACCGACCTGCGGCCCGGATGCCCTCCTCCGGCTCCCACCCCACCACCTCCGACGTGTACACGCGCGGGAACCGCGCCGCGAGCCGCAGGCCGCGGTGGGAGTCCCACACGCCGTAGACGAGGTCGGTCGGCGCGTACCGGTACAGCGCCGTGGCGTCCTCCGGGGTGCAGGCCGCGAGCTCCCGCCCGGGCTCGGTGTCGTCGAACGGGCGGCCCGCAGGATCCTGGGCATCGCGGAAGTACGCGTCCCGGCTCCGGTGCGGGGCGCTGAGCGAGGTCATCCGCACCCGTCGGCCGTGGGTCTCGACCTCCAGGATCAGGTGGGGGATCCAGACCTCCCCGCGCTCAACGGCCCCGGCGAGCGCCTCCTCGCAGCGATTCGCCTGCGCCTGGCGGCTGTCGAGGAGGACCGCCTTGCGGCCGCCGTCGGGGACGCGGCGGTCCTCGATGAGGTACGGACTTCCCCGGTCCTCGACCGGGTACGTCGGCGGCGAGACCTTCGAACCGGGGCCGGCCGCCGGCTCGTACGTCGCGCGGAAGCGGATCGCGGCGTCGTCACCCTCGAGGCTCGCGGCCGCCGCCAGCCGCTCATAGAGCTCCTCCACACCCATCGGCCCCTCCTTTCCGACGCGGCGCCTCACGCATGAAAGCATGCCCCCGCCCTGTGACACGAATCACACCCTTGGGAGCCTAGGCCGCCATCCCATCCCCACGCGCGCGAGGGTGGACCGTGTTCCTCTTCCTGGAGATCGGTGCTGTCGGAGGGTTCCGGTCGCGATCGCCCGCGGAGGCGTTCTTCATCCCGCCCGGCGCACCACCCGGCCGGCGCGGACCACGAGGACCACGCCCGCCAGGGCCCGGAGGTCCTCCAGGGGGTCGGCGCGGAACGCGACCAGGTCCGCGGGGGCCCCGGGGACCAGGGGCCCCGGCGTCATCGCCTCCAGCACCCCCTCCCGGCTCATCCGCACCGCCTCCTGGAGCAGCAGCGCTTCGCGGACGTGGATCCCGGGCGGGATGGGGCCGTTGCCGAGGTCCGTCCCGTAGACCACCGGGCCGCCCGCGGCGCGGAACCGGACCACGTTCTCGCAGGCCGCCCGCAGCTGCGGCGTCACCTCCCCGTAGGAGTGGATGTCGAGGGTCGAGACCCAGCGCTGGGTCCGGGCGGCGGCCTCCACGACGTCGTCGGGGACCCGCTCGCTCCAGGGCGCGTGCGCGAGCTCGTCCACCCCGGCCCCGACCGCCCGCGCCACCTGCCCCTCCCCCTCGCAGTGGGCGGTCACCGGCAGGCCGAGCCCGTGGGCCGTCGCGACGATCGCGGCCAGCTCGGCGTCGGTGGGGGTCGGGCCCCCGACGGCGTTCAGGGAGACCTTGATCTGGGCGGCCCCCCGCCGCTGCAGCTCCCGGACCGCGCGCGCCGCGTCCTCCGGGCCGGCCAGCTCCCGGCCGGTCCCCGGGGGCGCCCACCTCTCCTTCGTCGGGTAGCCGCCGGGGCCCGTGAGCATCGGCCCCGCGGCCCGGATCAGGGGGCCCCGGAACGTCGCGAGCTCCGAGGCGTCCGCGAGGGGGAAGATCTCGTCCGGGGGCCAGGCGAGATCGCGGACGGCCGTCACGCCCCCGAGGAGCACGGCGCCGGGGTCCGCGAGCCCGATGTGCACGTGGCGGTCGGCGACGGCGGGCATCAGGAACCCGTCCACCTCGAGCTCCTCCGCGGCCGGCGGCGCCCCCCGCCGGGCCCCGGCGTAGGCGACCCGGGCGCCCTCCACGACCACCACCCCGTCCGGCACCCGCCGCCCCGGCCCGCACCACACCACGGAGGCGCGGAACGCGACGGCGCTCACGGGCGGGACCTGCCGGGCACGACGGGCACGACGGGTTCGTATCTATCAGATAATCTGAGATACGTGGAGAACCTCACCGCGACCGAGGTCGCCCGCCGGCTCTCGGAGGTGCTGGACGCCGTCGAGCACGAGCACCGCTCCTTCGTCGTGCATCGGTACGGGCGGCCGGTCGCCCGCCTCGGGCCCGTCCCCGCCGCCAGCGGGGCCGCCGTCAAGGCCCTCCTCCGCCGCGCGCCCCGGGACCGCGCGTGGGCGCGCGAGCTGGCCGGGCTGCGGGCGCTCGTGACGCTCGAGGGGTCTCCCTGGAGCGCCTGATCCTCGACACGGCCGTCCTGATCGCCGCGGAGCGGGCGGGGGACGCGCTCGACCGGTTGATCGGGGACGAGGACGACGTCGCCATCGCGGCCGTCACCGCCGCCGAGCTCCTCGTCGGGGTGGAGCTCGCCGACCCCCGCCGCCGCGAGCGTCGACGCCGGTACGTCGAGGCCCTCCTCGAGACGATCCCGGTGGAGGACTACGACCTCGAGGCCGCCCGGGCCCACGCCGCGCTCCTCGCGCACGTTTGCCGGGAGGGACGCCCCCGGGGCGCCCACGACCTCCTGGTGGCGGCGACCGCCGTGGCCCGCGCCCGGGTCGTGGTGACCACCGACGCGGCGGGCTTCGCCGGCCTCCCGGGCGTCGAGGTCCGCGCACCCCGCTGAGGAAGCCCGGGGGCGGCTCAGGTTCCGCGGCGGACCCCCGTCGGCATCGGCGCCCCGGCCGGGCTGCCCGGCTATCCGACCCCGGCCTCGCGGAGGCCGCGGAGCTCCTTCCTGAGGTCGGCGATCTCGTCGCGGAGCCGGGCGGCGTACTCGAACCGGAGGTCCTTGGCGGCCTCGTGCATCTCCTCCTCGAGGGTCCGGATCAGCCGCTCCAGCTCCTCGGCGGGCATCTCGGGCTCGACCCGCCGGCGCCGGCGCCGCTCGGGCGCGGTCCTCCGCTCGGGCTCGACCTCCATCGCGAGGAGGATGTCGGAGACCTTCTTCCGGATCGTCTGGGGATCGATCCCGTGCTCCCGGTTGAAGTCCATCTGGATCTTCCGCCGCCGCTGGGTCTCGGAGATCGCCCGGCGCATCGAGTCCGTGACGTCGTCGGCGTACATCAGGACCTTCCCCTCGACGTTCCGCGCGGCCCGCCCGATGGTCTGGATCAGCGAGGTCTCGGAGCGGAGGAACCCCTCCTTGTCGGCGTCGAGGATCGCCACCAGCGAGACCTCGGGGAGGTCCAGGCCCTCGCGGAGCAGGTTGATCCCGACCAGCACGTCGAACTCGCCCAGCCGGAGGTCCCGGAGGATCTCGATCCGCTGGAGCGTGTCGATCTCGGAGTGGAGGTAGCGCACCCGCACCCCCATCTCCAGGAGGTAGTCGGTGAGGTCCTCGGCCATCTTCTTGGTGAGCGTCGTGACCAGGACCCGCTGGCCGCGCTCGGCCCGGACCCGGATCTCCTCGATCAGGTCGTCCACCTGCCCCTTCGTGGGGCGGACCTCGACCTCGGGGTCGACCAGGCCCGTGGGGCGGACGATCTGCTCCACGACCCGGCTCGAGACCCGGAGCTCGTAGGGCCCGGGGGTCGCCGACATGTAGACGACCTGCTTGACCCGCTCGGCGAACTCCTCGAACCGGAGCGGGCGGTTGTCCAGGGCCGAGGGGAGGCGGAAGCCGTACTCCACGAGCGTGCGCTTGCGGCTCATGTCGCCCTCGTACATCCCGTGGAGCTGGGGGACCGTCACGTGGGACTCGTCGATCACGCAGAGCCAGTCGCCCTGGAAGTAGTCGAGGAGCGTGTAGGGGGGCTCGCCGGGCGCCCGGCCGTCGATGTGGCGGGAGTAGTTCTCGATCCCCGAGCAGAACCCGACCTCCCGAAGCATCTCGAGGTCGTAAGTGGTGCGCATCCGCAGGCGCTCGGCCTCGAGGAGCTTGCCCTGGGACTCGAGCTCCGCGAGGCGCTCCGCGAGCTCCTCCTCGATCGAGGCGATGGCCCGCCGCATCCGGTCCTGGGAGGCGACGTAGTGCGTGGCCGGGTAGATCCAGACCTCGGACAGCTCCCCCACGACCTCCCCCGTGAGCGGGTCGAACCGGGTGATCCGCTCGACCTCGTCCCCCCAGAACTCCACCCGGACCGCGGTCTCCTCGTAGGCTGGGTGGACCTCGAGGACGTCGCCGTGGACCCGGAACCGCCCCCGGGCCAGGTTGGCCTGGTTCCGCTGGTACTGGATGTCGACCAGGCGCTGGATCGCGAAGTCCCGGTCCAGCTCGACCCCCCGGTGGAGTCTGAGGACCTGGCCCATGTACTCCTCGGGGGTGCCGAGCCCGTAGATCGCCGAGACGCTCGCCACGATCAGGACGTCCTCGCGGGTGAGGAGGGCCGCGGTCGCCGAGTGGCGGAGCCGCTCGATCTCGTCGTTGATCGTGGCGTCCTTCTCGATGTAGGTGTCGGTCTGCGGGACGTAGGCCTCGGGCTGGTAGTAGTCGTAGTAGGAGACGAAGTACTCGACCGCGTTCTCCGGGAAGAACTCGCGGAACTCGTTCGCGAGCTGCGCGGCGAGCGACTTGTTGGGGGCCAGCACGAGGGTCGGCTTCTGGACCCGTTCGATCACGTTCGCGATCGTGAACGTCTTCCCGGTCCCCGTCGCGCCGAGGAGCGTGACGTGGCGCTCGCCGGCCAGGATGGCCTCGGCCAGCTCCTCGATGGCCTTGGGCTGGTCGCCGGCGGGGCGGAAGTCGGCGTGGACCTTGAACGGGGGCATCCCGGGGCCATGCTAGCGCGCGCCGCCTACGCGGCGCGTCCGCCCCGGCCGACGCGCCCCCGGGCGCCTCAGGTCCCGGGCGGGCGGTGGAGCTCGAGCCCCGGCAGCACCTCACGGATCCGTTCGAAGTCGCGGTCCAGGGTCCACACCTCGGCTCCCTCGCGGACCGCGGCCGCCGCGATCGCGAGGTCCACGAGCGGCACGGAGATCCCGCGCCGGCGGAGCTCCCGGCCGGCCACCCCGGCCTCCCACCATGCGGCCTGGTCGAGGTCCACCCACGGGAGGCTCCCGACGGTGGCGCGGATCGCCTCCCGCTCCTCGGCGGGGGCCCCCACGAGGAGCTCCGCGAGGACCGGCCCGCACGCCACCAGCTCCCCGCGTTCGGCGAGCCCGAGGAGGTGCTCGGCGTCGGGATCCCGGCCCGGGCGGAAGAGCCGGACCCAGATCGACGTATCGGGGAGGATCTTCACGTCCGGCGGTGGTCGGCCCGGCGGAGCTCCGCCGAGGGGTCCTCGAGGTGCAGCCTCCCCCGCAGCTCCCGCAGGCGCGTCGCGGCGTCCCTCGCCAGGTACTCCCGGATCGCGATCTCCACGGCCTCCCGCTTCGACCTCCCGGGGTGGCGGGCCAGGAGCGCCTCCATCAGCTCGTCGTCCAGCTCGAGCGTCGTTCTCATGCCATCAGTATGGCATAGCTCCCGGGACGCGCGGGCTCGCGCCCCGGAGGCGCCCCGGCCTACAGCCGGCCGGCCTCCACGATCCTCCGGAGGAACTCCCGGGTCCGGGGTTCCCGGGGCGCCGAGAAGATCCGCTCGGGCGGCCCCTCCTCGAGGATCACGCCACCGTCGAGGAAGCACACCCGGTCCGCGATCTCCCGGGCGAAGCCCATCTCGTGGGTCGCGATCACCATCGTCATCCCCTGGCGGGCCAGCTCCCTGATCACGTCCAGGACCTCCGCGATCAGCTCCGGGTCCAGGGCGCTCGTGACCTCGTCGAGCAGGAGGACGTCGGGCCGCATCGCCAGGGCCCGGATGATCGCCACCCGCTGCTGCTGCCCCCCGGAGAGGCGGTCGGGGTACTCGTCCCGCTTGTCGGCCAGGCCGAACCGCTCGAGGAGCGCGAGGGCCTCCGCCTCCGCCTCCCGCGGGTCCTTCCGGAGGACCTTCTCGGGGGCGAGCGTCACGTTCCGCAGGACCGTCATGTGCGGGAACAGGTTGAAGGCCTGGAACACGATGCCGATCCGCCGCCGGACCCGGTCCACGTCGACGCCCGGCGCCGTGATCTCCTCCCCGTGGACGACGATCCGGCCCGAGTCGATCGGCTCCAGGAGGTCCATGCACCGCAGGAGCGTCGACTTCCCCGAGCCCGACGCCCCGATCAGGCAGACCACCTCGTGCTCGCCGACCTCGAGGTCGATGCCCCGGAGCACCTCGAGCGGGCCGAAGGACTTCCGCACCCCCTCCAGGCGGAGCGCGACGGCGTCGCGGCGCCCGCGCGCACCGCCGGTCCCGGCGCCTCCGCCCCCCGCCGCGCTCACAGCGCCGTCCCGGTCTCTCGCTGCGCCCGCTCCCGCGCCACCAGCCAGTCCACGAGCCGGGTCATGGGGATCGTGATCGCCACGTAGATCAGCGCGAGCACGACGTAGGGGGTGAAGTTGAACGTGGCCGCCACGATGATCTGGGCCTGCCGCAGCCCCTCGGTGACCCCGCCGAGGAAGGCCACCAGCGCGGAGTCCTTCTGCAGGCCGATGAAGTCGTTGAGGAGCGGCGGCACGACCCGGCGGACGGCCTGGGGGAGGATCACGTAGCGGAGCGACTGGGCCCGGGAGAGGCCGAGCGCGCGGGCCGCCGCCGCCTGCGAGGGGTGGATCGACTCGATGCCCGCCCGGTACACCTCGGCCACGTAGGCCGAGTACACGAGCACCAGGGCCACGATGGCCCAGAACGTGTCCGAGCTCGGGACCCCGGAGAGCCGCAGGGCCGGCATCCCGAACCCGAGGAGCGCGATCACGAGGATCGTGGGCACCCCGCGGAACAGGTCCGCGTAGGCCGTGGCCAGGAGCCGGAGGGGGAAGAACACCGGGCCGGGGAGGGTCCGGAGCACCGCGATCACCAGGGCGAGCACCAGGACCAGGACCTCGGCCACGCTGAAGATGAAGACGTTCCTCCCGAAGCGCTCGAGCACCTTGGGGAAGCTCTCCACGAAGACGCCCCCGTGGAAGAAGGCGGCGCGGATCGCGGGCCAGCCGGGCGAGCGGGAGATCACGACCGCCGCCGCGGTGAAGAACACCGCGGTGCTCGCCACGGCGACCGCGACCCCCCGGGCCCCCTCCCGCCGCGGGCGCCCACCGCCGAGGAGGCGGGCGCGGCGGTCGCCGGGCGGCGCCGGCAGGGGGCCCGGCTCGACCGGGGCGCCGGGCGGCCGCATCCCCGTCCCCTACGCCGGCCGCGGCCCGCCCGGGCCCGGGCCGACCGGGTGCGCGGGGCCGCGAGGGGCGGTCGGCCGCCTCACGGCTGGAGGACGGGGGCGTCCGCCTTGTCCGCCAGCCACTCCTGCTCGATCGCGGCGAGCGTCCCGTCCTCCTTGAGGGCCCGGAGGGCGAGGTTCACGCACTCCACGAGGGGGCTCCCCTTCTCGAAGGCCATCGCGAAGTACTCCTGCTCGCCGCCGGTCCTGGGGAACTGGCCGACGATCACGCCGTTCTTCACCTGCACGGCGGTGACGTAGAACGCGGTCGGGAGGTCCACCACCACCCCGTCGATCGCGCCGGCCTTGAGGTCCTGGATCGCGCCGGCGAGGTCGTCGTAGACGGCCGGTTCCACGTTCGGCTGCACGACCTCCTCGATCACCCGCAGGCTGGTGGTCCCGATCGGGGCCCCGAGCACCGCGTCCTTCAGCTCGGCGATGGTCGTGGCCCCGGCGATCGGCGAGTCCTCGGTGGCCACCACGGCCTGGTTCACGTCGTAGTAGCTCTCGGAGAAGTCCACGGCCTCGGCGCGCTCGGGCGTGTAGGAGATCTGCTGCATCGCGAAGTCGAACGGCTTGGGCCCGGGCGCGAACGACTTGTTGAACCCGACCGGCACCCAGACCACCTGGGGATGCGCGAACCCCATCTCCTCGGCCACGGCGTAGGCGACGGCCGACTCGTAGCCCTCCCCGTTCGCCGGGTCGTTGAGCTCGAACTCCGAGCCGGGGGTGGTCCCGCCCTCGAACCAGGGCGGGAACGCCGGGTTCCCGGTGCCGATCGTGAGGGCCCCGGGCCGCTCGAACGCGTCGCGGTTCCGCTCCGCGCACTCCGCCGCCGTCTCCCGCGGAGCGGCCGTCCCCGTGGGCCCGCCGACCGTCGGCTCCTCCTGGGGCGCGCACGCCGCGAGGGCCGCGGCGAGCCCCACGAACGACACGAGCAGCTTCCGCATCGGTCCCCCCTTCGCGTCCCCGGCCCCGGTCCGGGGCGTCGCTGGCGAGCCTAGCACAGGGCCCCCCTCACCCCGAGGGGACGTACCCGAGCCGCTTGTCCACGACCCCCGTGAGGGGCTCCCCCGCCGCGAACCGGCGGAGGTTCTCGAGGAACAGCTCCACCACGGCCTCCTGCCATCCCCGGGCGCTGCCGGAGATGTGGGGGGAGACGATCGCGTTCGGCGCCGACCACAGCGGGCTGTCCGACGGGAGCGGCTCCTCCGCGAAGACGTCCAGGGCGGCCCCCGCGATCCGGCCCTCCCGCAGCGCCTCGACCAGCGCGTCCTCGTCCACCGTCCCGCCCCGCCCGAGGTTCACGAACCGGGCCCCGGGACGCATCGCGGCGAAGGCCTCCCGGCCGAACAGGCCCCGGGTGCGCTCGGTGAGCGGCAGGACGTTCACCACGAAGTCGGCCTCCCCGAGGAGCCGGGGGAGGTCCCCGGGCCCGCCCACCTCCTCCACGACGCCGTCCCCGGCCCGGGGTCGGCTCGCGACGGCCAGGACCCGCATCCCCACGGCCCGGGCGAGCCGCGCGACGGCCCGCCCGATCGACCCCTGGCCCGCCACGAGCAGCGTCCGGCCCGCGAGCCGCTCGGTCTCCCGGGGCTCCCACCGCCGCTCCCGCTGGAGCTCCAGGGTCCGGGGGAGGTCCACGGCGAACGCGAGCAGGAGCGCGAGCGCGTACTCGGCCATCGGCCCGTCGAAGACCCCGTGGGCGTTGGTCACGACCACGTCGCTCTCCACGAGCTCCGGGAACAGGAGCCCGTCCACGCCCGCCGACGCGGCCTGGATCCACCGCAGGCGGGCGGCCCGGGCGAACCCCGGCCGGAGGAGCTCCGCCCGCGGCCGCCACGCAAGCACCACGTCGGCCCCCGGGAGTAGCTCGGCGACCTCCGCCGGGTCGTCGGCGAAGACCAGGTCCGCCAGGGCCTCCGCCCGCTCGATCCCCGGGGGCCGGTGGCGGGCCCCGCCGGCGACGACCACCCGCGGCCTCACAGGGGCCTCCGGCCGGCGAAGCCCGCGTCCACCTCGTGCCAGTGCGAGACCCGCTCCTCGCCGAGCCGCCAGCAGAGGAACACCCGCCGGCCCTCGCGCTCGGCGGGGAAGTCCACGAGCCCGCTCTCGGGGTCCCGGAGGATCACGCCGAGGCGCTGCAGCGCGAGGAGGTCGGCCCGGAGCGCGGCCAGCGCCTCGTGGTGGCGCCGCCCCTCGCGCCCCCCGCCGTCGCCGGGGGCGCGCTCCCCGATCCGCTCCGCCGCGGCCAGCACCGCCTGCCGCGCCGCCCGGATGCGGGAGAGCCGCTCGCGGAGCTCGGGCAGCGTCCGGTCCGCCTCCTCGACGGTGAACAGGCGCTCCTCGCTCACGGGCGCCCGGCCGGGCCCGCTCCCCGCACGGGCGGATGGGAACCGATGGAGCGCGCCCCGCGCGACCTCACAGGCCCAGGACCGCCGGGAGCTCCTCCATCGAGCGGATCCGGGTGGCCCCGGCGTCGGGGAAGCGGTCCCGTCGGTCGATCAGGACCGGGAACATCCCGACCGCCGCCGCGGGCTCCACGTCGAAGGCCGGGTTGTCCCCGACGTAGGCGCTCTCCGCGGGCCGGGCGCCGGCCCGCTCCAGGGCCAGGTGGAAGATCCCCGGGTCGGGCTTCTCCACCCCCTCGATCCCCGAGATCACCCGGACGTGGAAGTAGCTCGCGACCCCGAGCGCCTCGAGGAGCCGCTCCAGCCACTCCTCGAAGTTCGACACCACCCCCAGGACGAGCCCCGCGGCCCGGAGGCGCTCGAGCACCGGGGGCACGTCCTCGAACAGCCGGTAGTTGGAGAGGTCGGTGAACTCCCGGTACAGGACCTCGGCCAGGCCGTCCCGCTCGGGGAGCCCCAGCTCCCGCAGGAAGATCCCGTAGACGTCGAGCCAGAAGGCCCGGGAGCGCTCGGGCGACGTGGTCCACAGCTCCCGCTCCCGCGCCGCCCGCTCGAACCGCTCCCCCACCACGTGGATCAGCCCGTGGAGCCGCTCGGGTTCGACCCGGTGTCCCCGTCGGGCCAGGACCCGGGAGAAGAGGTCCGGGAACGTCGGATGGGGGTGGACGAGGGTCTCGCCGGCGTCGAAGAACACGGCCCGGAACCGCACGGCTCGATGATAGCCGCGCTCAGCCCCGGGCCCCGGCCCGGGCCCGGAGGGCCCGCCACAGCTCGTCGACCTGGCGCTCCAGCTCCTCGAGCGTCCCTTCGTTGTCGAGCACGACGTCGGCCCTGGCGGCCTTCTGCTCCTGGGGGAGCTGGGCCGCGATCCGCGCGCGCACCTCCTCCTCGGTCATCCCCCGTTCCCGGACCAGGCGCTCCACCTGGGCCTCCTCGGGGGCCGTCACCACCACCAGGAGGTCGAACTCCTCGGCGCGGCCCGTCTCGACCAGGAGCGGCGCCACGTAGACGACGACGCGGTCCGTCCCCCGGTGGCGGGCGGCCTCCTCCGCGAACATCCTGGCCACCTCGGGGTGGACGATGGCCTCCAGGTCACGGCGGGCCGCGGGGTCGGAGAACACGATCTCGGCCAGGCGCCCGCGGTCGATCGAGCCGTCGGGCGCGAGGATCCTGCGGCCGAACCGCGCCACCACCTCGGCGTGGCCCGGCGTCCCCGGGGCGACCGCCCGTCGGGCCAGGTCGTCGGCGTCCACGACCACCGCGCCGCGGCGGGCGAGCATCCGCGCGACGGTGGACTTCCCCGTCCCGATGCCCCCGGTGAGCCCGACGAGGAGCATCCCCGCCCCGGCGGGGAGCTAGTCGGCGCGTCCCTCGCGCCGCTTGAGGTCCTCGAGGATGGCCTCGAGGGAGATCTCCTCTTCCTCCTCCTTGGCGGCGGGCGGCGGGCCGGGCTCCTCGGCCCGCGGCGGCGCGGCGGAGGCGGCCTCGGGGGCGGGGGCGGCCTCGACCTCGGGCCTCGCGGCCGCGGCCTCCGCCTCCTCCTCGATCTCGGTCTCGGGTTCGACCACCGCCGGGACGCCGACCTGGCGCATCGAGAGGCTGATCCGCCGCCTGGGGACGTCGACCTCGATCACCTTCACCCGCACCGTGTCGCCCACGGAGAGCACCCGGTCCGGCGACTCGACGTGGCCCTCCGAGAGCTCGGAGATGTGGACCAGGCCCTCGATCCCGGGCGCCACCCGCACGAAGGCCCCGAACGGCACCAGCTTCGTGACCTGGCCCTCGATGATCTCGCCGGCCCGGTACTTCCGCTCGAACTCCTTCCAGGGATCCTCCTGGGTGGCCTTGAGCGAGAGCGAGACCCGCTCCCGCTCCAGGTCCACGTCGAGGATCTCCACCTCCACCTCCTGCCCGACCTGGACCACCTCGCTCGGGTGCTCGACGTGCTTCCAGGAGAGCTCCGAGACGTGGACCAGCCCGTCCACGCCGCCCAGGTCGACGAAGGCGCCGAAGTTCACGATCGAGGAGACCTTGCCGCGCCGCCGCTCGCCCTTCCGGAGGGACTCCAGGAACTGCTTGCGGGTCTCGCTCTGGGACTCCTCGAGGAAGGCCCGGCGGGAGAGCACCACGTTGTTCCGGTTCCGGTCCAGCTCGATGATCTTGGCCTCGAGCTCCTGGCCGACGAACTGGTGGAGGTCACGGACCCGGCGGAGGTCCACGAGGGAGGCGGGGAGGAACCCCCGCAGCCCGATGTCGAGGATCAGCCCGCCCTTCACGACCTCGATCACCGGGCCCCTGATGGTGCCGCCCTCGGCCATGATCTTCTCGATCCGGCCCCAGGCCCGCTCGTACTGGGCCCGCTTCTTGGAGAGGATCAGCCGGCCCTCCTTGTCCTCCTTCTGGAGCACGAGGGCCTCCACCCGGTCCCCGACCTTCACGACCTCCGAGGGCTCGACGTCGTGGCGGATCGAGAGCTCCTTGGCGGGGATCACCCCCTCGGACTTGTAGCCGATGTCGAGGAGGACCTCGTCGCGGTCGATCCGGACGACCTCGCCCTCGACGATGTCCCCCTCGTTGAAGTCCCGGAGGGAGGCCTCGAGGGCCTCGACGAGCTCCTCCGGCGTGTAGTCCTCCTGGGCCGTGGCGGCCCCGCGGTCGGTGTCCTCGATCTCCGATCAGCTCCTTCCCGCACGCGGACGCCCCACCGCACGCTCGCAGCTGGAAGTGCGGGGACCCCCGCGGGCGGAGCGATGGTAGACGGGCCCCGGGAGCCCCGTCAACGCCGCTCGCGCGGGAGGGTAGCGTCGGCCCGCGCCGCCGGGTCGGTCTCGTACATCCGCACCGCCACGACCAGCCCCGAGGCACCAGTGAGCACGGCGACCGCCCACACCGCGGCGGTCGGCCCGAGGGCGTCGGCGAGCACCCCCGCGACGAGGGCCCCCACGGCGTACCCCGCGTCGCGCCACAGCCGGTACACCCCGACCGCCGAGGCCCGCCACGTCGGGTGGGCCACGTCCGCGACCGCGGCGAGCAGCGTCGGGTAGACCATCGCGGTCCCCGCGCCGAGGAGCAGCGACCCGGCCGCCCACGCCGGGAACCCGCTGCCCGCCGCGATCAGCCCGATGGCGGCCGCCTGGACCCACATCCCGCCGGCGATCATCCGCTTGCGGCCGAGGCGGTCCGAGAGCGTGCCGGTGAGGAGCTGTCCCAGGCCCCACACGGCCGGGTAGATCGCGGCGAGCGCCCCGACGGCCCCGACCGACAGCCCGCCCGCCGCGTGCAGGAGCGGGAAGAGCCCCCAGGCCAACCCATCGTTCAGGTTGTTCACCATCCCGGCCTGGCTGCAGGACGAGAGCGCAGGCTCCCGGAAGCTGGTCGCGACCACGATCGCGCCCGGGGAGGGACGATCGACGGATCGCGTCGGCGCCTCCGTGGCCGCCTCGAGGGCGGCGTGGGGTCGCGTCTCCCGGACCAGGAACCCCGAGAGCCCGAGGCCGACCGCCGCGTAGGCGAGACCGAGGAGGAACGGCCCGGGCCGAAGGCCGGCGCGCTCCGCGACGACCCCGGTGGCCAGGGCCGTGAGCGCGACGGCCCCGTAGCCCGCCGCCTCGTTCAGCCCCATGGCGAGGCCCCGGCGCCTCGGCCCCGCCAGGTCGATCTTCATGATCACCGTGGTGGACCACGTCAACCCCTGGTTCACGCCGAGCAGGGCGTTGGCCGCGACCACCCACCCCCAGGAGGGGGCCCAGATCACGAGCAGCGGGACCGGCAGCCCGACGAGCCACCCCGCCACGAGCACGGGCTTGCGACCGAAGCGGTCCGAGAGCGCCCCGGCGGCCAGGTTCGTCACCGCCTTCGCCACGCCGAACACGACGATGAACCCGAGGGCCGCGCGGAAGCGATCGAGGCGGAACACGTCCGCCGCCAGGAGCGGGACCACCGTCCGCTCCTGGCCCACCATGCCGCCCACGAGCGCGTTCACGCCGACCAGGAGGAGGAACTGCGCGAGGTTGGCGCGGATGCCCAGCCGCGGGGGCCGGGCGCGCGGCGCGGTCACGACCGCTCGAGGCGCCGACCTGTCGCCCTGGCCCAGTCCCGGGCCCCGCCCCGGAGGACCGTGAGCTCGCGCCGGCCCGCGCGCTCCAGGAGGCTCGCCGCCGTCATGGCCCGCACCCCGTGCCCGCACATCACGGCGAGCGGCCCGAGCGGCAGGTCGCGGGCGGCCTCGCCGAGTTCGCCCAGCTCCACGTGGAGGGCCCCGGGGAGGTGGCCGGAGGCGTACTCGTCCGCCTGCCGCACGTCGAGGACCGTCCCGGCCGCCCGGGCGACCGGCTCGAGGGGGATCCGGCTCTCGGGCAGGCCGGCCGCCCTCCAGGCGTCCATCCCGCCCGCGAGCTCCCCGGCCAGCCGCTCGTAGCCCACCTTCAGGCACTGCCGGACGAGGTCGGCCCGGTCCTGGTCGGCGTCGAGGACGAACACGAGGGGCCGATCGTCGGGCACCACCCATCCCAGCCACGTGGCGAACGCCGGCCGGAGCTCGATCGAGAGCGCCCCCGGGACGTGGCCGGCCGCGAAGCGCCGGACCGGCCTCGCGTCGACGAGCTCCGCCCCCTCGGCCAGCAGCCGGCGGACCTCCTCGGGCGCGAGGCCTGGGAGCGGCGGCGGGTGCGGCCCGTAGAGGGCCGGGCCGCGGCGGTTCACCTCGCGCAGGCGCCGGAAATAGGTCGGGTAGGACCCGTAGCCGCCGAGCAGGTCCCGCACGAAGGCCTCCTCGACGTGCGCGAGGAGCGGGTTCGCCTCCCGCTCTCGCCCGATCGTCGTGGTCCGCTCCCCGCCGGCCGGGGCCGCGCAGAACGAGCCGGATCCGTGGGTCGGGTAGACGGGGGTGGCGTCGGGGAGCGTGAGCAGGCGGTCGCGGACCGACCGGTAGAGCGCCCGGGCCAGGGGCTCGGTCAGCTCTGGGGCGACGAGGTCGGTGCGGGCGACCGCGCCGGGGAGCAGGGCCCCGCCGGTGAAGACGGCGGCCGGACGGGCGCCGTCGAGGAGCAGGAGGCTCAGGTGCTCCGGCGTGTGCCCGGGGGTGGCCAGGGCCCGGAGCGTGAGACCGCCCAGGTCCAGCTCCTCGCCGTCCTCGAGCGCGCGGTGGGGGAAGGCGAGCCCCGCCTCGCGCGCCGCGAGCACGGTCGCCCCCTCGGCGGCGAGCTCCCGGGCCCCCGAGACGAAGTCCGCGTGGAGGTGGGTCTCGGCGACCCAGGCGATCTCCAGATCCCAGGCGGCCGCGGCCCGGAGGTAGGGCGCGGGATCGCGGGACGGGTCCACGACCAGGGCCCGGCCCTCCGCCACCTCCACCAGGTAGGACGCGTTCCCGAGCCCCTCGTCGAAGAGCGACCGGACGCTCGGCTCGGTCCCGGAGGGTCCCTCGGCCCGTTGCGGGGGCGGGTGCCAGGGCGAGCGGACCGTCGAGGCCCTGGCCGAGGCCGCCCGGATGGGGGTCACGAACACCTCCGCCCACCTCCAGGTGCTCCGCCAGGCCCGCCTGGTGGAGACCCGCCGCGAGGGCGTCAAGGTCTACTACCGGCTCGCCGACGAGGAGGTCTGCCGGTTCTTCTTCGCGCTCCGGGACCTCGCCAGGGCGCGCCTGGCCGAGGTCGAGCAGGTGGTCCGGGACTACCTCGAGGCCCGGGACGAGCTGGAGCCGGTCTCCCGCCAGACGCTCCTCGAGCGGCTGGGTCGGGGCGACGTCACCGTCCTCGACGTCCGCCCGCCCGAGGAGTTCGCCGCCGGCCACATCCCCGGGGCGAGGTCCGTGCCGCTCCCCGAGCTCGAGCGGCGCCTCGACGAGCTCCCCCGCGACGTCGAGGTCGTGGCCTACTGCCGCGGCCCGTACTGCGTGCTCGCGCCCGAGGCCCTCGGGATCCTCCGCGCGGCCGGGTTCCGAGCGCGCCGGCTCGAGGACGGGTTCCCCGAGTGGCGCCTGGCCGGGCTCCCCGTCGAGGTCGGTGAGCGCCGATGGCCCAGCGGGTCCTGATCGTCCTGGAGCCGACCGGCCCCCTGGGCCGACCGGGCCGTGACGTTCTGATCTGAGCGCGAAGGCGGCCTCCGGCCGACACCGGCTCGCCGGCCCGATGGATCAGTGGCCGGCGGGGGCGGCCTCGGCCCAGTTCGGCCCCCAGCCCACGTCGGCACGGAGCGGGACCGAGAGCTCGTAGGCCGACTCCATCGCCCGCTTCACGACCACCGCCGCCCCCTCGACCTCCGCCCTCGCCACCTCGAACACGAGCTCGTCGTGGACCGTGAGCAGCATGTGGCAGTCGAGGCCCGCCTCCCGGATCGCCCGGTCCACCCCGCGCATCCCGAGCTTGAAGA
>Ga0101941_1001313_pt1 | contig 19105 bp, 19 predicted proteins | sample DewCreD2012metaG_3_FD_75242 | JGI IMG/M metagenome (GOLD analysis project Ga0101941, IMG submission 75242) | Hot spring sediment bacterial and archeal communities from British Columbia, Canada, to study Microbial Dark Matter (Phase II) - Dewar... ...
TTTTAGGGCGCCAACGGACTAAACGCCCTTCCACTTGGCCCACCACGGCATCCAACAGCAACACGAAGACCATGAGCACCACCATGCCGGCGAAGACCCCGGTGGTGTCAAAGACCCCTTCCGCCTGGGCGATGACGTAACCCAGCCCAGCGGCGCTTCCCAGATATTCCCCCACCACGGCCCCGATCACCGCGAAGCCGATGGAGGTCCTTAAGCTGGAGAAGATCCAGCTGGCTGCGGAGGGCAGGTATACGTGGCGGAGAAGGTGACCGGGCCTGGCTCCCAAGAGCCTGGCGTTTTGCAGGACCACAGGGCTTACCTCCTTAACCCCCTGGTAGGTGTTGAAGAAGGCCACAAAGAAGACCAGGGTGACCCCTAGGGCTACCTTGGAGAGCACCCCCAGGCCGAACCAGAGGGTGAAGATGGGAGCCAAGACCACCCGAGGGATGGCGTTTAGGGCCTTGATGTAGGGGTCCAAGACCGCCGCCACGCTGGGGGCCAGGGCCAGCCAAAGTCCCAGGACTACCCCGAGCAGGGTTCCGAGGAAAAAGGCCAGGAGCATCTCCAGGGTGGTGATGTAAAGGTGCGGGTAGATCTCCCCGGTGCTGAACCAGCGCCAGACCCTCCCGGCGATCTCGGAGGGTTGGGAGAAGAAGAAGGGGTCCAGGCGGCCGGTCCTCGAGGCCCACTCCCACCAGGCGAGGAAGAGAAGGAGCAACCCCACCTGCCAAAGCCGTAGCCTAAGCCCCCGCATGGGCCCGCATCACCTCCCCCCTTAGGAGCTCCCAGATCTCCCGGTGCAGGCGCAAGAACTCCGGGGTGAGCCGGATCTCCGCCACATCCCGGGGCCGGGGGAGGGGGATGGGGAACTCCCCGATGACCCGGGAGCGGGGCCCCGCCGACATGACCACCACCCGGTCGGAAAGGGCAATGGCTTCCTCCAGGTCGTGGGTGACGAAGAGCACGGTCTTGCGATCCTCCTGCCAGAGCCTGAGGAGCTCGTTTTCCATGAGCTGCCGCGTCTGCACGTCCAGGGCGGAAAAGGGCTCGTCCATGAGGAGGAGCCTGGGGTTGGCGATGAGCACCTGGGCCAGCCCCACCCGCTTGCGCATCCCCCCGGAAAGCTGGTGGGGATAGTGGCGGGGAAACCGCCCCAGCCCCACCTTCTCCAGCCAGGCCTGGGCCCTTTCCCGGGCCTCCCTCAAGCCCACGCCCCGGAAGACCAAGGGCAGGGCCACGTTGTCCAGGGCGGTCTTCCAGGGCAGGATGGCGTCCTGCTGGAAAAGGTAGCCCGCCACCGGGTTCAACCCCCTAAGGGGCTTCCCTTCCAGGAGGACCTCCCCCTGGGTGGGGGCGAGAAGGCCTGCCGCCACGTTTAGGAGGGTGCTTTTCCCGCATCCCGTGGGGCCCACTAGGCTCACGAACTCACCTGGAGATAGACGGAGGCTTACTCCTTCCACGGCCACATAGGAACCGAAGGCCACGGAGACCTGCTTAAATTCCAGAAAGCTCATGGCTTGGACTCAAGGTTAGGCTTTATGCCTTAAGCGTTCGGTAGGTGAAGTGACGGCCATGGCTTCCCCCTCCTTCCGGGAGAGGAGACCCTCCCCCCGCATAAGGGGGCCGTAGTACCGGAACCAGAGGAGAAACCTGGGGCTCAGGGCGAAGGCCCGGGCCACATTGGGAACAGAGCCCATCTTCTCCCGGAACCGGGCGAATCGCTCCTGGACTTCCGGGCTCAACTCCTCATCCCCAGGGAGGCGGGGCCAGGAGATCACCATACCGCCACCGCCCGCACGGGCCCTCCGGAGGCTCCCCGGTGCTTGGGGGCTCCCACGAAGATGAGGGCCCCGGCGGGAGGCACCTGAGCCAGGTTGGCCAGGTTTTCCAGGCCGTATTTCCCCGCGCCCAGGAGGGTCACGTGGGCCTTGAAGTCCTTAGAGGGGCCAAAGTCCAGGGAGAGGGTATCCACCCCTACCCCCACGATCTCCCGCTCCCGCACCAGAAACTCTGCTGCCTCCGGGGAGAAGCCGGGGAAGTGAAGGGTGCCCGTGGCGTCCTGGTTCAGAAAAGCCTTGGGGTCGCGCCAGCGGGCTTCCCAGCCGGAGTGCATGGCCACCAGGGCCCCCTTGGGCAGGCGGCCGTGCTGGCGCTCGTAGGCCAGGATGTCGTCTACGGTCACCTGGGCATCGGGGTTGCGGGCGGCCTTCTCGTGGATGTGGATCACGGCCAGGGGGGCGATGAGGGTTTCCACGGGCAGTTTTTCCGCGGTGAGCCCCCCTTCCGCGAAGTGGGCGGGGGCGTCCATATGGGTTCCCGAGTGCTCCCAGAAATCGATGCGGTTGCCGTAGTACCCGTTTTGCCGCACCGTGACCAGGGTGGTGATGCGCATGGGTTCAGCCCCGGGGAAGAGGGGGATCTCCGGGGAGAGCTCGTGGGTGAGGTCCACCGCCCGGCTAAAGGCCTTGCCCTGTACCTGCGCCTGAGCCACGGCCCGGCTGGCAAGAAGCCCTAGGCCCACGCCCAACAAGGCCCTGCGGGAAATCTGCTTGGCCACTTCCTCCATCACCAGAGGGGCACACATGGTTTCCTCCTTGTTCAGGGGCAAGTTACCACGTGCTTGCAAAGGTATGCAAGCCCTAACGCCGGGGGTCCAGGCGGTCCCGGAGGCCGTCTCCCAGGAGATTAAAGCCCAAGACGGCCAGGGAAAGGGCCAACCCGGGAACCAGGGCGGGGTAGGGGGAAAGGGGGAGGAAGCTTTGGGCTTCCCGGAGCATCCGGCCGAGGCTTGGGTTTGGGGGCTGGACGCCAAGGCCTAGGTAGGAGAGGGCGGCCTCGGCCAGGAGGGAGGCGGCGAAGGCCAGGCTGGCCTGGACCAGAAGGGGTCCCAGGAGGTTGGGAAGGAGGTGGCGGCGCATCACCCAGCCCGGAGGGGCTCCCAGGGCCAAAGCGGCTTCCACAAAGGGGGCGGTCTTAAGGGCCATGGCCCCGGCCCGGGCCACCCGGAAGAAGGCGGGAACCATGGAAAGCCCCACGGCCAGCATGCTGCTGTAGATCCCGGGGCCCATGAGGGCAGCGAGAAGAAGGGCAAGCAGCAGGCCCGGAAGGGCATAGAGGGCCTCCATGAGGAGGCTTAACGCCCCGTCCCAGTGCCGGCCCAGGTATCCGGCAAGAAGGCCTGCGGCCACGCCCAGGGTAAAACCCACAGAAACAGCGATGCTCCCCACCAGTAGGGCGTTTCTTGCTCCGTGAAGGAGACGGGCCAGGAGGTCCCGGCCCAAGGGATCGGTCCCCAGGGGATGGGTGGGGGAAGGAGGGGCGAGGCGGTGGAGGAAGTCGGGGGCGTTGGGGTCCACGGGGTAGAGGAAGGAAGCCAGGGCCAGGAGGAGGAAGAGGCCCACCAGGAGGCTTCCCAAGAGGAGGCTTGGGCTACGCATACGCCACCCGCGGGTCCAAAAGGCCGTAGAGGAGGTCCACCAGGAGGTTGAAGAGGACGATGAGGGCGGCCATGACCAGCACCAGACCCTGGAGGAGAGGGTAGTCGCGGGCCTCGAGAGCCGTCAAGGCCAGGCTTCCCATGCCCGGCAGGGCGAAGACCACCTCCACCACCACCGCCCCGGTAAGGAGGAACCCTCCCTCTAAGCCCAGCACGGTGATCAGGGGAAGGCTTGCGGGCTTCAGGGCGTGCTTGATGAGCACCCAGGTCTCGGGGACCCCCTTGGCCCGGGCGGTGCGGATGTAGTCCTGGCCCATCACCTCTAGGAGGCTTCCCCGGGCCATGCGGAAGAGGATGGCTGCCCGGGAAAGGGCCAGGGTGAGGGCGGGGAGGAAAAGGTGGCGGAGGGCTTCCCATGGATGGGAAAACCCCGGGAAGCCGCTGGCGGGGAAAAGGGGCAGGTGCACCGCCAGGGCGTAGAGGAGGACCACCCCCAGAAAGAAGGTGGGCACGGATTGCAAAAAGGCCATAAGGCCGCTTAGGGCCAGGTCGCATAGGGGAAACCTAAGGGCTAGGAGGGCCAGGGGTAAGGCCAGGAAAAGGGCGCCGCCAAGCCCCAGGAAGACGAGGCTCAGGGTGAGGGGGATCCGCTCGCCCAGGAGCTCGCCCACGGGCTTTCCGTAGCGGATGGACTCCCCCAGGTCGAAGCGGAGGATGCGGGTGAGCCAGTCCACGTAGCGTTCCCAGGGGGGCTTGTCCAGGCCGAGGGCGCGTTCCAGGGCCTGCCGGGCACCTGGCGAGGCCTCGAGGCCCAGGATGGCCTGCACCGGGTCCCCCGGGAGGAGGAGGAGGAAGGCGAAGACCAGGCTGGAGGCCAGCCACAGGGTGGCCAGGGCCAGGAGGACCCGCCTCAGGAGGAAGCTTCGCATTTAGCGGTTCAAGTACACCCGGGTCACGTTGAGGCTCGGGGTGGGCTGGTTTTGCCACCAGCCCATGACCTCCTTGCGCATGGCGGCGATGTAGGGGGCGTTCATCACCCAGAGGTTCACCGCATCCTGGGCGAGAAGGCGCTGCATCTCCTTCATGATCTCGCAGGCCCGCTTGGGATCGGGGGTGCGCAGGTACCTGGTGTAGAGGTCGCGGAAGCGGGGGGAGTCGTAGCGGAAGTAATAGTTGGGGTTGGCGTAGATGCCGATATCGTGAGGCTCGGAGTGGCCGATGATGGTCATCTGGTAGTCGGCTCCTCGGAAGACCCTGGAAAGCCAGGTGGCCCATTCCACCACTTCCAGCCGTGCCTGGACCCCGATCTGGGAAAGCTGGGCAGCGATGGCCTCCCCAAGCCGCCTCTCGTAGGGGTAGGGGGCGGCTAGGGTGAAGGTGAAGCGCAAGGGGTTGTTGGGTCCGTAGCCGGCCTCTTGCAAAAGGGCCCGGGCCTTGGCGGGGTCGTAGGGGTAGTAGCCGGAAAGATCCTCGTAGCAACTCTCCCCTGGGGAGCGGTGGCTGCCGATGGGGGTGCCAAAGCCCAGCATCACCCCCTCCACCAGGGTCTTCTTGTCCACGGCATGCTGGATGGCCCGCCGTACCCGGATGTCGTTGAAGGGGGGGCGGCTGTTGTTCATGCCCACGGTGATCTCCGTGGTGGTAAAGCCCGTGATCACCTTGAAGTTGGGATCCCGCTGGAGCACCAGGGCGTTTTCCGGGCTCACCCCGAGGCCGATCACCTGGATGTCCCCCGCCCGCAAGGCGGCAAGCTGGGCGTTTGGATCCGGCAGGAAACGGAAGAAGACCCGGTCCAGATAGGGGAGGCCGGGCTCATAGTAGCCTTCAAACCGCTCCAGCCTCACCCCAACCCCCCGCTCCCAGGCCACGAAGCGGAAGGGTCCGGTTCCAATGGGCTGGGTTTTCTGTTCCTCCACCCTGCCCTTGGGGCCGATCACGGAATCGGGGCGGGCCAGGTTGAAGAGGAAGTCCTGGTTGGGCTGGCGCAGGCGGAAGACCACGGTGTAGGGATCCTTGGCCTCCACGCTCTGGATGTCCCGGTAGTACTCGGGGTGGGTGTGGCCAGACTTGGGATCCCGGGCGCGGTTGAACTTGAAGACCACGTCCTCGGCGGTGAAGGGGGCACCGTTGTGGAAACGAACCCCCCGGCGCAGATAGAAGGTCCAGGTGAGGCTGGAAGGGCTTCCTTGCCAGCGCTCGGCCAAGGCGGGGACGATCTCCCCCTTCTCGTTGAACTTCACCAGCCCCTGGAGGACGTTGTCGTAGAGCATGCGGGGAATCTCCTGGCTGGTGGAGGCCGTGGGATCCAGGACAGGAGGCTCGGCCAGGATCGCCACCCTAAGCTCTCCTCCTTTGGGCTGGGCCAGGGCCAAGCAGAGGCCCAAAAGAAGGAACCACGCCAACCGCTTCTTCATGTCTTCCCTCCCTTTCCCCATACTATGCCCAAAGGCACTTACCCCAGATAGAGCACCGCCAAGGCGGCGTAAACCCGCGCTGCTTGGACCACTTCCCCTAGGTCCACCCACTCGTCCACCTGGTGGGGCAGGGTTTTCCCCCCAGGGCCCATGACCACCACGGGAAGACCCGCCCATGCCTGGAGGAAGGTGCCGTCCGTGGCCCCGGGTACCCCGCCGTGGCGCACGGGAAGGCCGAGAAGCCTTAGGGCTTCCTCCGCTGCCTGCACCAAAGGATCCTCCCTGGGGGTCTCCACGGGGGGGCGGTCCTCCAGGACCTCCACCTGGGTTCCCGCCAGGGCCTGGATCCTGGCCACCAACTCCTCGTGGTCCAACCCCGGCACGGTGCGCACATCCAAGGCCACCTCCGCTTCGGCGGGGATAACGTTGAGCTGCCCCTCCCCGGCGGTGGCCAGGATGCGGGTGGGGGTGAGGTAGGGAAGGCCCAGGAAGGGGTGGGAATGAACTTCCTGGAGCTCCCGTTGGAGGCTTTCCAGCTCGAGGATGAAGCGGGCTGCCTTGGGTATAGGGTTTTCCCCGGCGTAGGGCATGGCCCCATGGGCCATGCGTCCGGGGAAGCGGAGGGATAGGCGCAGGGCTCCCTTCTGCCAGAGGCAGACCTCCATGGCCTCAGGCTCGGCCACCAAGGCACCGCGGAAGCCTCGCGCCAGCCCTCCTCTCACGAAGGCCTTCACCCCCAGCATCATTCCCTCCTCATCGGCCAAAGCGGCGAGGCGTAGGGGGTGCCGGGGCTGGCCTAGGGCTCGCTTCACCGCCAGCAGGGCTCCTATCAAGGCGGCGAGGCCTCCCTTCATGTCGCAGGCTCCTCGGCCGTACAGCCGGCCTCCCTCCACCACCCCTTCGTAGGGAGGGTAGCGCCATAGGTTTTCTGGGCCGGGGGTGACCACATCGGTGTGCCCCTCGAGGATCAACCCCCCTTCCCCCTCCCCCAGGTCCGCCACCAGATTGGGCCGGCCCAAAGCCGCTTCCTGCTGGAAGGGGCGGAAACCCCGCTCCCTCAGGTACTCCTCCAGGAAGGCCACCACCCCCTCTTCCCCGGGTCCGGGATAGTGGCTTGGAATCCGCACCAGGGCCCTTAGGAGCTCCACCACTTCCTTCTCGTCCACCGCTTCCGCCGCCAGGAGGGCCTTTTCCATATGGGGTTCCCTAGGGGGATTATACCGCGGTATGCTGGCCTAAACGAAAGGAGGTGGCGGTGAACTACCGGCAACTTTTCGACCTAGGAGGGCAGGTAGCTTTGGTGGTGGGGGCGGCCTCCGGAATCGGGCGGGCCTCCGCGGAGGCCCTGGCGGCCTTTGGGGCTAAGGTGGTGCTGGCGGACCGGGATGAAAAGGGTCTAAAGGAGGTCCTCGAGGCCATCCGCAGACAAGGTGGGGTGGCGGAGGCCCACCCCCTTGACCTGGCGGCCAGGGGCCAGGCCGAGGCGTTGGTGGAGAGGGTGCACCGGGCCCATGGCCGGCTGGATACCTTGGTTTCCACCCCGGCCATCAACGTGCGCAAGCCCCTTCTGGACTACACCGACGAGGAGATCGACCGGGTGGTGGACCTGAACCTGAAGGGAACCTTGCGGCTTTTAAGGGCGGGGGGACGGGTGATGCGGGAGCAAAGGGGGGGAAGCCTCATCGCCTTTGCCTCCATAAGGGCCCTGGTGGTGGAACCAGGGCAGGGGGTTTATGCGGCCACCAAGGCGGGGATCCTCCAGATCATGCGTACCCTGGCCGCGGAGCTTGGGCCCTATGGGGTGCGGGCCAACGCCATCGCCCCTGGGCCCATCGAAACCCCCCTCACCGCTCCCATCCAAACCCATCCCGATTGGTACCGGGCCTATGCGGAGAAAACCGCCCTCTTGCGCTGGGGAAAGCCCGAGGAAGTGGCCATGGCGGTGGTGTTCCTGGCCTCGCCGGCTTCCAGCTACGTGACCGGCACCCTCTTCCTGGTGGATGGGGGTTGGACGGCGGTGGACGGGCGGTTTACCCCGCCCCTTTAGCCAAGCTGGGCCCTAGCCCTTCAGGGCCACCAGGACCATCCGGCGCTTGATGAGGATGCGGTCCCCTGGCCCTTCCTGGACCACCAGGGGGCGGATTCCGGGGGAAGCCTGGGCCAAAACCTCCTCCACCCGCTTCGCTTCCCACCCTTTTGGGTCCAGGGGATAGAGCCACTCAGGCCAGGTCACTTCCTCCTCAAATGCCTCCAGGTGGAGGAGGCTTAAGCCCACCTCCTTAATGAGCCCTTGCCATTCCTCCACGGTGTACGCCTGCACGTGGGAGTTATCCCGGGCTGCCTCGAGGGCGTTGAAGAGTTGGGCGGCTTCTGGGTTTTCCGGGGCCACCATGTCGGCGATTCCCAGACGGCCTCCTGGCTTCAGCACCCTGGCCATCTCGGCTAAGGCCCTGGCGATGCGGGGAAAGTGATGGGCGGCCCTCCGGGTGGTGACCAGATGGAACTCCCCCTCAGGAAAGGGCAGGGACTCGGCGTCTCCCACCAGGAAGCGGACATTGCGCAAGCCCCGTTCGCGGGCCGCCTGGCTGAAAGGTATGGCCATTTCTGGGGTCAGGTCGATCCCGATGACTTCCCGCACAAAAGGGGCCAGGGCCAAAGCCGTGTGGCCGGGACCCGTGGCCACATCCAGGGCTCTTTCCGAGGACCTGGGTTCTAAAAGCTCCAGCAACCTCTTCAGATCGCGGCCCCCGGCGTGGCTGATGCTTTGGGCATACTCCTGGGCGTGGCGGGAGAAAAAGCTCCGGGCCAGCTCCTTCTGTTTTTTGTCCACGGCTTCCTCCGGGTTTCATTTTACGTCCGGATGTTGACGAGGGCCTGGTGGCCCCTTAGGCTGAAGGTTGAACGGGAAGGAGGAGCGTATGAAGCGATGGGCGGTTTGGCTGTTGGCGTTCCTGGGCTTGGCCGTAGCCCAGGACCGGACCCAGGTGCTGGTTTACGGCGGGGATTGGACGGACCTGATCACCCTGGATCCCCAGGTGGTCTACGAGTTCAGCGGGGTGATGATCGCCGATAACCTCTATGAAACCCTGGTGCGCTTTGAGGGGAACGACCTCTCCACCCTGCGCCCAGGGCTGGCGGAAAGCTGGAAGGTGGAGCGGGGCACCAGCGACTGGATCCTCACCTTCAAGCTCCGTAAGGGGAGCCGGTTCTCCACCGGACGGGAGGTCACAGCCAAGGACGTGGTCTTTAGCTTTGAACGGGCTTTAGCCCTTAAGGGGCCCGGCTCGTTCCTGTTCACCGAGATCGCCCAGCTCAAGCCGGGGGCGACCAAGGCCCTGGACCCCTACACGGTGGAGGTGCGCATCCCCAAGACCGCTTCGCCACAGTCCTTCCTCTCCATCCTTACCTTTACCCTGGGGGGCATTGTGGACTCGGAGGAGGCCCAGAAAAACGCTAAGGGGAACGATTACGGCAAGGATTTCCTCACCAACAACTCCGCCGGGTCCGGCCCTTACCGCCTGGTGCGCTGGGACCGGGGAAACCAGGTGATCCTCGAGGCCAACCCCTACGCCCGCATCAAGCCCAAGGTCCAGCGGGTGGTTCTGCGCTACATCCAGGAGCCCGCGGTTCTCCGCACGGCCTTGGAGTCCGGGGAGATCGACATCGCCGAGGGCCTCACCCCGGAGGGTTTGCGGGCCATCGCCAACAACCCCCGCTTCAAGGTGGTCCGGGCGGAAACCCTGCGCCTTCAGTACCTGGGCATGAACATGAAGCCAGGAAGCCCCTTCGCTAACCCGAAGGTGCGGGAGGCGGTGCGCTATGCGGTGAACCAGGATGAGCTCATCCAGGGTCTCCTCCAAGGCAATGCCGTGAAGATCCAGACCTTCATCCCCAAGGGCCTTCTGGGATATAACCCTATCGCTCCCTACACCTATGACCCAGCGCGGGCGAGGAAGCTTCTGGCGGAGGCGGGTTACCCCCAGGGCCTGGAGTTTGAACTTCTTACCAGCACCGGGATCTGCGGCGGTGGGGTACCTTGCCCGGATGTGGCCGCCAAGCTGCAGGCCGACATGGCCAGGGCAGGCCTGAAGGCCAGGATCCGCGCCATTGCCAATGCTGAAGTGCTCAACATCTACCGGGCCCAGAACCATCAGATGGTCCTGGCCGGTTGGAGCCCGGACTTCCCCGATCCCGACGGCAACGCCACCCCCTGGGCGGACTATGGGGCCCGCTCCTTGGCCTGGCGCAACAGCTACAACGACGAGGTGGCGGCCAAGCTGGCCCGGCAAGCGGCCCTCGAGGCAGACCCCACCAAGCGCAAGGCCCTGTACAAGGTGCTCACGGAAAAGGTCCTGCGGGAGGGCCCCTACGTGGTCCTCTACCAGCCTGCCTTGCCCATCGGCCTTTCGGCCAAGGTGGAGGGATTTGTGAAGAACCCCATGATGTCCGTACCCCTCTGGCAGGTGAGCAAGCAACCCTAAAGGGATGGGGTATAGTTAGGCCCGCAGGCGCTGGCTTGCGGGCTTCTGCTATGGGCGCTTACATCCTGAGGCGGCTTTTCATGGTGGTCTTCGTGGGGGTGGGCATCACCTTCATCACCTTCTTCATCGCCCAGGTGATCCCCATAGATCCGGCGGCAGCGGCTTTGGGCGAGAATGCCAGGGAGGAGCAGATCCGTGAGTTTCGGGAGCGCTACGGCCTGGACAAGCCCCTGCTGGTTCAGTATGGCATCTATCTGCAACGGCTTTTGCACCTGGACCTAGGGCGCTCCCTGCGCACGGGGCGCCCGGTGGCCGAGGACCTCCGGGAGTTTTTCCCCGCCACCTTGGAGCTGGCCCTGGCCGCCTTTTGGGTGGCTATCCTCCTGGGTATACCCGCCGGGGTGTGGGCGGCCTTAAGGCAGAACCGGGTGCCGGACCTCCTGGTACGGCTTATGGCCCTTCTCCTCGGCTCCACCCCTGTTTTTTTCCTGGCCATCCTCCTTCTGGATCTCCTGCACCGTAGGCTTGGGGTTTTGCCGGGTCCAGGAAGGCTGGATCCCTACCTCATCCCTCCTCCGCCGGTTACGGGCATGGTGACCGTGGACGCCCTCCTGGCCCGCGACTTCGCAGCCTTTCAGGATGCCCTGGCCCACCTTTTCCTGCCGGCCTTCGTCCTGGGCTCCGCCTCGGCCGCCTTGCTGGCCCGCATGGTGCGGGCGGCCATGCTGGAGGTGCTTTCCCAGGACTATGTGCGTACCGCCTGGGCTAAGGGGCTTTCTGAGCGCCAGGTGGTGCTCCGCCACGCCTTGAAAAACGCTGCCCTGCCCGTTCTTACCCTTCTGGGCGGGCTCATGGGTGGGCTTTTGTCGGGAGCGGTGCTCACGGAAACCATCTTTTCCTGGCCCGGCCTAGGCCGTTACGTGACCCAGTCGGCCACCAGCCTAGACTTTCCTGCGGTTATGGGGGTGACCCTCCTGGTAGGGGTCATCTACTCGCTGCTGAACCTGGTGGTGGACCTCCTTTACGCTCTTCTGGACCCGAGGATCCGGTATGCGTAAGTTCCTGCGCCGGTTTTTCCGCAACCCTGGGGCCGTTTTGGGCCTCGCCTTGTTGATTCTTCTCATTCTTGTGGCCCTTTTGGGACCCATGGTGGCCGGGGATCCTTTGGAACAGAACCTGCTGGAGCGGTTAAAGCCCCCGGGTCCTGGGCATCCCCTGGGCACCGACCAGCTTGGGCGGGATGTCTGGGCCCGGGTGGTTCATGGGACCAGGATTAGCCTTGGGGTGGGCTTCGGGGTGGTCCTTCTGGCCAGCTTTTTGGGCGTGAGCGTGGGCCTCTTGGCGGGCGGGCTTGGCGGGGTGTGGGACAACCTCCTCATGCGCCTCACCGACATCTTCTTTGCCTTTCCCTCCCTGATTCTGGCCATGGCCATCGCCGCCGCCTTGGGCCCGAACCTGACCAACACCGTCATCGCTGTGGCCCTGGTTACCTGGCCCATCTACGCCAGGTTGGTGCGGGCCCAGGTGCTGGCCTTGCGGGAGCGGGAGTTCGTGGAGGCAGCCAGGGCCTTGGGGGCAGGCCAAGGCCGGATTCTTTTCCGGCACCTCCTTCCCAATGCCCTTACCCCCGTGCTGGTGCAGGCCAGCTACGAGGTGGGGGCCGCCATTCTGACCGCTGCGGGACTTTCCTTTATCGGCTTTGGCGCCCAGCCCCCCACCCCGGAGTGGGGGGCCATGGTGGCGGAAACCCGCAACTACATGGCCGAGGCTCCCTGGGCGGCCACAGCCCCGGCGGTGGGGATTCTGCTCACGGTTTTGGCCTTTAACCTCCTGGGGGATGGGCTTAGGGATGTGCTGGACCCCAGGGGACACTAGGCCAGCTGTTCCCCTTCCAGGTACACCTCCAGCACCCTTAGGGCCTTGTCCAGCACCACGAGATCCGCCCGCTTCCCCAAGGCGATCTCCCCCCGGTCCGAAAGGCCCAGGTACCGGGCCGGGTACAGGGATAGCCGCTTGGCCGCCTCTTCCAAGGGCACGCGAAAGGCCACCAGGTTCCTTAAGGCCTGGTCCAGGGTAAGGGTGCTCCCCGCCAGGGACTCCCCCAGCCACACTCCCTCCTTCCGCTTCTCCACCCGATGGGCCCCCAGGGGATAGGTGCCCTCCGGCATCCCCGCCGCGGCCACGGCGTCGCTCACAAAGTACAGCCCGGGAATGGCCTTCAGAGCCAGTCGGATGGCGGCCGGGTGCACATGCAGGCCATCGGGGATGATCTCGGCCCATTCCCCCCGTTCCAGGGCCAGGCCCACCACCCCCGGGGCCCGGTGGTGCAGGCCGGTCATGGCGTTATAGAGGTGGGTGAAGCCCACCGCCCCTGCCTCCAGGGCGGATAGGGCCTCCTCGTAGCGGGCTTCCGTGTGCCCGAGCTGGACCCGAATGCCCTTTTCCGCCAGGAAGCGGATGAGTTCTAGGGCCCCGGGAAGCTCGGGGGCCAGGGTAATGACCCGCACGGGAGCCAGGGAGAGAAGATGGCTGGCTATTTCCCTATCCGGGGGAAGGGGGAAGGGGGGCTGGGCTCCCAGGCGGTTTGGGCTGATGAAAGGACCCTCCAGGTGAACGCCCAGAAGGGCCTTTCCCCAAGGGCCTTCCATGGCCGCCTGCGCTCCTTTGAGGGCTCTTTCCAGGTCGGCCAGGGGGGCGGTGACGGTGGTGGCGAGGAGGCCCGTGGTGCCGTGCTGGAGGTGGAAGCGCAAGGTGGCTTCTATTCCCTCCTGGCCTTCCATCACCTCCCTTCCGCCTCCCCCGTGCACGTGGAGGTCCAGGAAGCCCGGGAGGATGTAGGGGCCCTCCACGGGAGCCTCCTCTATGGCCTCGATGCGCTCGCCGAAGTGGAGCCTGCCCCGTACGAAGCCTTGGGGAGTCAGGATGGAGCCTGCTAGCACAACCACCTCCTTATCCGGGTTCCACCCGTTGCCCGGCCCTAAGGTCCCGGCCACCTGTGGCCCGGCCCAGTACGTTCACCTCACCTATGGCGTGGAGGTAGCCCAATAGGGCGAAGGCCAGGGCTTCCCGCACCTTGGGGTTTTCCATCACGGATACGGGGAGATGTTGGGAAAGAAGCGCCACCAAAACCCGATTTCTCGCTCCACCCCCGGCCAGGAGGACCTCGTCCACCTGGCCCACAAAGCGCCGGTAGGCCTCGAGGATGCTCCGGGCGGTGAGTTCCAAGAGGCTACGGAGAAGGCGGCCGGGATCCTGGGGCAAGGGCGAGAGGTGCGCAAGCCGCCAGACCTCCCGGCCCGTGGTCTTGGGTGGGGGAGCCTGGAAGTAGGGATGGGAAAGCCAGGTCTTAAGGGCCTCCTCATCGGGCTTGGCTTTCTCGGCCAGGGCCGTGGCTTCTTCCCAGATGAGCCCCAGGATACCAGCAGCCTCATCAAAAAAGCAGACCCCAGGCCCGGTATCAAAGGCCAGCAGGGAGCTGGGATCCTTTCCGTGGAAATAGGTTAGGTTGGAGATGCCCCCGAGGTTGTGAACGGCCTTGCGCTTTCCCGCCTCTCCGTAAAGAAGGAGGTCTGGATAGGCCACCAGGGGAGCCCCCTGGCCTCCTGCGGCCAGGTCCATGCTCCGGAAGCCGTAGACCACCGGCACCTCGAGGCCCAGGGCCAGGTGGCTGGGTTCCCCAAGTTGGAAGGTGGCCCTGGGTGGCTCATGCCAGATGGTCTGGCCCGAAAGGGCCACCAGCTCAGCACTTCCCCTGAAGGGGAGCGCAGCCTCCAGATAGAACCGCCCCAGGTCGTGGTGGAGGAGAGCGATCTCCCGGGTGTCCGCGTGGCGCATGGCCCGGAGTACCCGCATCCTTAGCTCCTCCGGGTAGGCCACCTCCCGGTGGGCCAGGACCCGGTGAGCCACCTCCGGAGGGGAGCCTGTGAACTCCGCCAGGACCAGGTCCACCCCGTCGGCGCTGGTTCCCGACATGAGGCCCAGTACCCTCATGAGAGCTCCACCAAAAGCTCGTACCGGTCCGCCCGGTACCAGCTCTTCACCCGTTCTACTGGCCTTCCGTCCTGGAGGTAGCTTATCCGCTCCAGGTGAAGGAGGGGGCTTCCCGGCTCCACCCCAAGCAGCCTGGCCTCTTCCCGGGCGGCCACGGCCCGGAGGCGTTGCAGGGCGCGCACGGGCCTCAAGCCCTTGGCCTCGAGGGCCTGGTAGAGGGAACCTGGGGGGACCTCATCCAGAGCCCAGGCGGGCAGGGTGGCCCGTTCCAGGGCCATGGGCTCTCCGTCCGCAAGCCTAAGGCGCACTAGGCGGAGCACCTCTTCCCCCGGGGAGAGCCCCAGGGCCATGGCCTCCTCTGGGGTGGCAGGGCCTTTCTCCACGCCCAGGATCCTGGTGCTGGGCTTCATACCCAGGGCCTCCATTTCCTCGCTGAAACCCCTGAGCCGGGTGCGGAAGGTGGCCCTTTTGGCCACAAAGGTGCCGCTTCCTTGCCGGCGGACCACCAAGCCTTCCTCCTCCAGAAGGTCCAAGGCCTTGCGCACGCTATCCCGGGATACCCCGAAGGCCTCGGACAAGGCCCGTTCCGGGGGGAGGGCGTCCTGGAAGTTGCCCTGAAGGATGCCCTCCCTGAGCCGTCGGGCCAGTTCCAGGTAAAGGGGGCCGTGGGCCATGGCGATATTCTACCACTTGCCTACCAATGGCAGGCCGTTATACACTTGGGGCCATGCGGGCCAGGGCCCTTTTGGAGGAGGCGGTGGCCAGGGGTGTGGTTCCTGGGGCAGCCCTTGGGATAGTCCATGCGGATGGCCGTAAGGAGGTCTTCCACCTGGGGTTGGCCCAAAGGATACCCGAACCGGTTCCCCTGGAGGAGGGTTTCTACTTTGACCTGGCGAGCCTTACCAAACCGCTTTTCACCTTGCGGGAGGTGCTGAGGGCGGTGGAGGAGGGCCTTTTGGATCTGGATGACCCCCTCTCCCAGCACCTCCCCGAGATGCTCTGGCTTCAGGACCATCCCCTTAAGGGGGTAAGCGTGCGGGCTCTTTTGGCCCATACAGCGGGCCTCCCCGCCTGGGAGGCTTTGTACACCTGGGGGGAAGGGGAGGTTTTAAAGGCCCGGGTGCTCCAGCACCCCTGGCCCTTGGGCGAACCTCAGTACTCGGATATCGGCTACATTCTCCTGGGCCTTCTCCTGGAACGCCTAAGGGGTAAGCCCCTTGGGGCGTTCCCTTTACCCCCTGGCCTTAGCTTCTCCCCGCCTCCGGAGCGGAGCGTGGCCACGGAGCTTTGCCCCTGGAGGAAGCGGGTGCTCCGGGGAGAGGTGCATGATGAAAACGCCTTTGCCCTTGGGGGGGCGGCCGGGCATGCAGGGCTTTTCGGCACCCTGGAGGGCGTTCTGGACCAGCTTGCGGCTATCCTGGGGGGCACCTGGCTTTCCCGGGCAGCCCTGGAGGAAATGCAGAGGCCCCACGGGGAAAGGCTTTTGGGTTGGGAGAGGAAGAGGCCTGGCTGGCAAGGGGGGAGCCTGGCTTCGGAAAAGGCTTTCGGCCACACGGGCTTCACCGGGGTGGGGGTGTGGGTGGACCCGGAGCGGGGGTACGCCTGGGCTCTTTTGACCAACGCCGTGCACCCGACCCGGCACCGGTCCTCCCTAGCCCCCCTGCGCCGGGCGGTGGGAAATGCCCTGGCTGCGGAGGTGGTATGACGGAAGGCGTGGCCCAGCGCTACCGGGACCTGGACCTCTGGCCCGCAGGGGAGGTCCTCGAGGCCCTTTACGAGGCCCAGCTCCGGGCCGTGGCCGCCCTTAAGGAGGCCCTTCCTGCCCTGGAGAAAGCCGCCGGGGCCGCGGTGGAGCGTCTACGGGCAGGGGGCTACCTGGCCTACGCCGGGGCAGGGACCAGCGGGCGGCTGGCGGTGCTGGATGGGGTGGAGCTCCTGCCCACCTTTGGCTTCAGCCGGGTGCGCTTCCTCTTGGCCGGTGGGGAAAGGGCCTTTTCCGAGGCGGTGGAGGGCGCGGAGGACGACCTCGAGGGGGGGCTAACCCTGGGAAGGAGTGTGGCTCCCCAGGATGTCCTCCTGGCGGTGGCGGCCAGCGGCCAGACTCCCTTTACCCTCGGGGTGCTGCGGGGGGCCAAGGAACAGGGAGCCCTGACCGTGGCCCTGGCCAACAACCCGGGAACTCCCCTCCTTCTGGAGGCGGACCATCCCATCCTTCTCAACACCGGGCCCGAGCCCATCGCCGGGAGCACCCGCCTGGGGGCAGGCACGGCCCAGAAGGTGGCCCTGAACCTTTTTTCCACCTTGGTGATGGTGCGTTTGGGCCGGGTTTATGGGAACCGTATGGCTCGCATGCGGGTGCAAAACGCCAAGCTCCGGACCCGGGCCGCGGAGATGGTGAAGGAGATGGCGGGGGTTTCGGGGGAGGAAGCGAAGAGGCTTCTGGAAGCCTACCGGGACCCCGCCTTGGCGGCCTTGGTGGCCTTGGGCCTGGGGGCGGAGGAAGCCTTGGCCCTCCTGGAGGAAAAGGGGGTCAGGGGGGCTTTGGTGGAGGTAAGGAGGTGAGGCTTTTGGCCATCCTGGCGGGAATGGGCATGGCGGCGGCCCAGGCGGGAAACTTTCTCATCGTGAGCTTCAAGGGGGAAGAGGTGCCGGTGGCCCTTCTCAAGGAGATCCGTCCCGCCGGGGTCATCCTTTACCCCTCCAACCTCCGCCGGGATCCCCAGGGGGTGGTGGCCCGTCTCAGGGCCTTGGATCCCAACCTTCTTCTCCTGGTGGACCAGGAGGGGGGACCCTTTACCTCCTACCGGGAGGGGGTGGTGCGCTTCCCCTCGGCCATGGCCCTTTCCGCCAGCGGGGATGAGGGCCTGGTGGAGCGGGTGGGTTGGGCCCTGGGGTGCCAGGTGCGGCGGCTTGGGGCGGATGTGAACCTGGCGCCGGTTCTGGACGTGAACACCAACCCCGACAACCCCATCATCGGCCTTCGCTCCTTCGGCGCCGACCCCGAGCGGGTGGCCCGCATGGGCTTGGCCTTTGCCCGGGGGGTTTTGCGCTCCGGGGCGAAGCCCGTGGGCAAGCACTTCCCCGGGCATGGGGACACGGGGGTGGACTCCCACCTGGACCTGCCCCGGGTGGATAAGCCCAAGGAGGCCCTGGAGGGGGCGGAGCTCCTTCCCTTCCGCCGCTACGTGGCCGCGGGGATGCCAGCTCTCATGACCGCCCACATCCTCTTTCCCGCCTTGGATCCCAAATACCCCGCCACCCTTTCGGCCAAAATCCTCACAGGCTTGCTCCGGAAGGAGATGGGCTTTGCCGGGGCCATCCTTACCGATGACATGGCCATGGGGGCCATCAAGCGCCACTACGGGGCGGGGGAGGCGGCGGTTCTAGCCGTGAAGGCCGGGGCTGATTTGCTCCTGCTAGAACCCGATGAGGCGGCCATCCGGGAGGTGCACGCCCGGCTTTCCAAGGCCCTGGGCCAGGAGATTCCCCTTTCCTGGGCGGAGGAGGCCAGAAGGCGGGCTCAGGGCCTTAAGGCAGGCCAGGGGGAATGCCCTTTCACCCCGAAGGAGGAGGAGGCTTTGGCCCTCGAGGCGGCCCGGCGGGGCGTGGTGCACCGCTTTGGCCCCCTGCCCATACCCGGTCAGGGAACCTTGGTCTTGGGCCTGAGGATCTCCGACCGCTACGGGGTGGAACCCACCCTGGCGGACCTTGCCCCCCAGTACCTTCCCGGAAGCCGGGGGCTCATCCTTTCGGAGGATCCCACCCCGGTGGAGATCCAGAAGGCCTTGGCGGAGGCCAGGAAGGCGGAGCGCCTGGTGGCCTCCACCTACCGCTGGCTTGGCGGTTTCAAGGAGGGGCAAAGGACCTTGGTGAAGGAGCTCCTGGCCCTGGGCAAACCCCTATACCTGGTGGCCTTGGGCAACCCCGACGACCTTCGCTTCCTTCCAGGGAAGCCCACGGGCTATCTGGCTACCCACGGCTACCGCGCGGTCCAGGTCCGGGCCGCGTTGGAGGCCCTCGCAGGGGTGTATGCCCCTACGGGGCAATGGGTCTTTGGAGGTGAACCATGAGAAGGTGGGTTGTGGTTGTTTTGGCGGTGCTCCTAGGGCTTGCGTCTGCCCAGAAGCTGGTCCTGGCCAGCTGGGGGAGCCAGGAGGAGATCAAGGCATACCAGGAGGTGCTTAAGGTCTTCCAGGAGAGGAACCCGGGTATCCAGGTGGAGTACATCAACATCCCCTCCGGGGAGTACCTGGCCAAGATCACCGCCATGATGGCGGCCGGTACCCCGCCGGATGTCTTCTTCCTCAACAACATAGACTTCCCGGGGATGGCCTCGAGGGGCGTGCTGGCTCCCCTGGACGCCTTTATCCAGCGGGACAAGTACCCCACCGCCGACATCTTCCCGGGCATCCTCAAGGCCTTCCAGTGGGAGGGGAAGCAGTATGGCCTGCCCCGGGATGTGTCCAACCTGGTGGTCTTCTATAACCGCACCCTCCTCCGGAAGGCGGGCCTGCCCGATCCCAAGCCCGACTGGACCTGGGAGGATTTCCTCCGCTACGCCAAGGCCCTCACCGTGGAAAAGGATGGCAAAAGGGTCCAGTGGGGGGGTTCCTTCCAGACCTTCTACCTCTTCTGGGAACCCTGGGTCTGGAGTGCGGGCGGGCGGTTTTATGCCCCTGACCTATGTACACGTCAAAACCTCCATAGGGCATAACCCCAAGGGACTTCCGCGCCTTCCTCCCCCTGCACCCCAGAGGGCAAGCGCCCAAAGGGTGAGCAGGTCC
>Ga0101941_1001314_pt1 | contig 19097 bp, 21 predicted proteins | sample DewCreD2012metaG_3_FD_75242 | JGI IMG/M metagenome (GOLD analysis project Ga0101941, IMG submission 75242) | Hot spring sediment bacterial and archeal communities from British Columbia, Canada, to study Microbial Dark Matter (Phase II) - Dewar... ...
AGCCTGCTGGGCGAGAAGGGCCTGCGCCGGCTGGCTCTCGTCAACCACCAGAAGGCGCTGGCCCTGCGCGACGCCCTGGCGGCCGTGCCGGGCGTCGAGATCCTGACCCCGCGCTTCTTCAACGAGTTCGCGATCAAGGTGCCTGGCAACGCGGCCGAGCTGGTCGAGACCCTGGCCGCCAACGGCATCATCGCCGGCGTGCCGTTCTCGCGCCTGGACCCGTCGGCCGGCCTGGACGACGTCCTGCTGGTGGCCGTTACCGAGACCACGCCCGATAGCGACATCGCTTTCTTCTCCAAGGCCCTGACGAAGGTGCTGGCCCAATGAGCATGAATTCAGTCGGACGGCCGACCCGTCCCGAAGCCGCCGCCAACACCGGCGACGCCAACGACTACGTCCACCCCACCCTGACCGGCGCGCGCGGCCTGCTGCAGGACGAAGCGCTGATCTTCGAGCTGAACGCCTGGGACAAGACCGGCGTCGATCTGCCGGACGCCCCCGCGGCCGATGACCTGGGCGACCTGGTCCGCAAGGATCCGATCGGCCTGCCGGGCCTGTCCGAGCCCGAGGCCGTGCGCCACTATGTGCGCCTGTCCCAGAAGAACCACGCCATCGACCTGGCCTTGTATCCGCTGGGTTCGTGCACGATGAAGCACAACCCGCGCCTCAACGAGAAGATGGCGCGCCTGCCGGGCTTCTCCGACATCCACCCGCTGCAACCGCAGTCGACGGTGCAGGGCGCCCTGGAGCTGATGGACCGCCTGGCCCACTGGCTGAAGACCCTGACCGGCATGCCGGCGGTGGCGTTGAGCCCCAAGGCCGGCGCCCATGGCGAGATGTGCGGCATGCTGGCCATTCGCGCCGCTCACGAGGCCAATGGCCAGGGCCACCGCAAGACGGTGCTGGCCCCGACCAGCGCCCACGGCACCAATCCGGCCACGGCGGCCTTTGTCGGCTACACCGTCGTCGAGATCGCCCAGACCGACGACGGCCGGGTCGATCTGGCCGATCTGGAGTCCAAGCTGGGCGACCACGTGGCCGCCATCATGGTCACCAACCCCAACACCTGCGGCCTGTTCGAGCGCGACGTCGTCGAGATCGCCCGCCTGACCCATGCGGCGGGCGCGTACTTCTATTGCGACGGCGCCAACTTCAACGCCATCGTCGGCCGGGTGCGCCCGGGCGACCTGGGCGTCGACGCCATGCACATCAACCTGCACAAGACCTTCTCCACCCCGCACGGCGGCGGCGGTCCGGGCGCGGGTCCGGTGGTGCTGAGCGCGGCCCTGGCCCCGTTCGCCCCCACGCCCTGGGTGGTCAGCCGCGATGATCACGGCTTCAAGCTGGTCGAGGAGGCCACGGGTCCCGCCGCCCAGGCGTTCGGCCGGATGAGCGCCTTCCACGGCCAGATGGGCATGTTCGTGCGGGCCTACGCCTACATGCTCAGCCACGGGGCCGACGGCCTGCGCCAGGTGGCCGAGGACGCCGTCCTCAACGCCAACTACATCAAGGCGCGTCTCAGCGACCTGATGAGCCCCGCGTTCCCGAACGGCCCCTGCATGCACGAGGCCCTGTTCGACGACGCCTGGCTGGAAGGCACCGGCGTGACCACGCTCGACTTCGCCAAGGCGATGATCGACGAGGGCTTCCACCCGATGACCATGTATTTCCCGCTGGTCGTTCACGGCGCGATGCTGATCGAGCCGACCGAGACCGAGAGCAAGCAGGAACTCGACCGCTTCATCGTCGCCCTCCGCGCCCTGGCCGGAGCCGCGAAAGGCGGCGACGTCGAACGCTTCAAGGGCGCGCCCTATCACGCGCCGCTCAAGCGCCTGGACGAGACGCAGGCGGCGCGTAAGCCCCGTCTGAGGTGGAAACCTGTGGCCGCCGCGCCACTGGCGGCGGAATAGGCGCCACAGTCTCACGAATGCGGAACGGGGCGCCTTTACGGAAGGGCGCCCCGTTCTCATATCGGGTCCAGTGAGCCGAGGAGGCCGGCCGTCGCCGGGATCAAACGGAGCACGGACCCGTTTCTTCCGACCATGAACCTTGCCCTCGCCATGCCCCCCGTGCGCTTCTCCGCCGCCGACGAACTCGCCCGCGAGCTTCTCGGGCGGATCGTGCGTGTCTTGCTGGTGGCGCTGGGCCTGCTGTTCATCATCGCCGGCTTCGTCATCGCGCCGTTGCCGGGCCCCCTGGGCCTGCCGCTGACGGTGATTGGGCTGATGCTGGTGCTGCGCAACTCGTTCCGGGCGCGCAAGCAGTTCGTCCGCTTCCAGCATGCCCACCCCAAGCTGCTGTTCCCGCTGCGGCGGCTGCTGCGTCGCGAGCCGGAAGTGTTCCCGGTCGCCTGGCAGCAGGTTCTGCGCATGGAGCGCCTGGTGATCCCACGCCGCTACCGGGTGGCTAAGCGCTGGCGCCTGTCCCACAGGCGGCGCCAGGCTCTGAAGCGCGCGGCCAAGACCCGACTGTGAGCTCGCCAGCCGAAGCGCTGGTCCGAACACCTTCCAGGTTCCATCGCCGCCGTCGCCGTCTGACCCTGATCCTGCGCGAGACCGCCGCGCGCGTCGCCCGCTGGGCGGCGCTGGCGTTCGGCGTGCTGGTGCTGATCGCTGGCGTGATCCTGACGCCGCTGCCGGGGCATGTGGGCCTGCCGCTGCTGGTCGTCGGCCTGATGATCGTGCTGCGCAACTCGTTCCAGGCCAAGCGCCGCTTCCTGCGCTGGCAGCGCCGGCACCCCAAGCTGATCTTCCCGATCCGCCGGCTGATGCGCCGCGAGCCGGAGATCATGCTGGTGGCCTGGCAGCAACTGCTGCGGTCCGAGAAGCTGCTGCTGCGCAGGGCGTCATGGCGGGTGCTCAAGCGCGGGCGCAAGCACCTGCGGCGGCGGTGGTTGAAGAAGCAGCCGGCGTAGCCGGCGTTCTTCCCCCTATGGGGGAAGACGACCGCGAAGCGGTCCGTAGGGGGCAAGTGTTAGCCGCCTCTGCGCTACTCGCCCGTCACCTTGCCATCCACCACTTGCCCCCACCTGACCGCTACGCGGTCTGTCCGCCCCCATAGGGGGCGGAGCGCTCATCAGGCCAACAAAAAGGGCGCGCCCCGCGAGGAGCGCGCCCTTGATGGTTTTCACCGGTCCGGAGCCGCTATTGCAGCTTCGTACCGATCTGGCCGATCGCCGTGTCGACGAGGCCGTCTGAACCGCCAGCCGCGAGGCGGGCGACCAGGATCTGCTCGGCGGCCTGGGCGGCGAGATCGACAGCGGCCGACTTGACGTCGGCGGCGGCCTGGGCCTCGGCCTGGGCGATCTTGCGCTCGGCCATTTCGGCGCGGCGCGTGATCTGCTCTTCCAGCCGCGCCTTGGCGTCCGACGCGATCAGCGCGGCGTCGGCCTTGGCGGCTTCGAGCATGCCGGCGGCCTGACGCTCGGCTTCGTCTCGCTGGGCCTTCACGTCGGCGAGCAGGGCCTGGGCCTCTTCCCGCAGTTGCTGGGCTTCGTCGAGCTCGGCCTTGATCTTGGCCGCGTGGGCGTCGAGCGCGCCGAACAGCGCGCCCGGCAGGACCTTGAGCACGACCAGCAGGACGAAGAACAGGACCAGACCGACCAGAACCCAGAACTCGGGGTTGGAGAGGCTGAACAGGGACTCGTGTTCCATCTTCTGTCTCTCCTACGCCAGCGAGGCCTTGAGCTCGGCGGCCGAAGCCGCCTTGCCCGTCAGTTTCTCGACGATGGCGCCGGCCGTTTCCGAGGCCACCGCGCGGACGTGGCCCATGGCCGCGTCGCGGGAAGCCTGGATGCGGGCCTCGGCGGCGCTGAGCTTTTCAGCCAGCACGGCCTCTTCCTTCGCCTGACGCTCGGCGGCTTCGGCCGAAGCCTTGGCCTTGGCGTCCGCCGCCGTCTTCTGGGCCTTGGCGCGAGCCTCGGCCACCTCGGCCGCGGCCGCGCGGGCCTGGACCTCGGCTTCGTCCTTCAGACGACGGGCGTCGGCGATGTCGCCGGCGATCTTGGCGCCGCGAGTCTCGATCGCGCCGCTGACCCGGGGCAGAAGCACCTTGGCCAGCACCGTGTAGAGCACGGCGAAGATGAGCAGCAGCCAGACGATCTGGCCGCCCCAGTGCTGGAATTGCAGCTGCGGAAGACCGCCGCCGCCTTCCTGGCCATGGGGGGCTTGGGTCGTCTCGACCGTGCCGTGATGTTCCGTCGCCATGGGCGAAGACGCCTTGTGATTAGCCGTTGAGGATCAGGATGGCGACGACCAGGGCGAAGATGCCCAGGGCTTCGGTCAGCGCCATGCCCAGGAACAGCATCGGACGCTCTTGAGCGGCGGCGGTCGGGTTGCGCAGGGCGCCTTGGAAGTAGTTGCCGAACATCACGCCCAGGCCGATGCCCGCGCCGATCATGCCGAGCATCGCCAGACCGGCGCCGATGTACTTAGCAGCGGAAGCGTCCATGATTTAGACTCCTTGGGAAGGGTAGATAGAGGTTGAAAAGATAAGGGTGATCAGTGGCTGTCGAGGTGCACGACGTCGTTCAGATAGACGCATGCGAGCACCGCGAACACAAAGGCCTGAAGGAAGGCCACCATGAACTCTAGAGCCGTCAGGGCGACGACCGACCCCAGCGCCACCACGGCGCCGAGAATGCCGACCAAGCCAAGGCCGCCCAGGGCGATGACGAAGCCGGCGAAGATCTTCAGCACCACGTGGCCGCCCAGCATGTTGCCGAACAGACGCAGGGCCAGGGTGACCGGGCGGATCAGGAACGACAGGATCTCGATCGGCACCAGCAGGAAATACAGCGGCCACGGCACGCCCGACGGGGCGAACAGCTTGAAGAACTTGAAGCCGTTCTTGATCACGCCGACGGCGACCACGGTCAGGATGACCAGCAGGCCCAGGGTCAGGGTGACGGCGAGTTGCGAGGTGGCGGTGAACACCAAGAACATGCCCTGGAGGTTCATGAACAGCACGAAGATGAACAGGGTGAAGACGAAGGGCAGGAACTTCTTGCCCTCGTGGCCCATGATCGAGTCGGCGAGCCCGTCGACAAGGCCGTAGAGCATCTCTCCGACGGTCTGCAGGCGGCCGGGAATGACGGCCATCTTGGCCGAGGCGGCGGCGTAGAAAACCACGACCAGCGTCGCGGCCAGCAGCATGGCTGCCACGGAATTGGTGATCGACAGATCGATCGCTTGGCCGAACACGGTCACGGTCGGCAGTTCCACGATCTTTTGGATCTGGAACTGGTGCATCGGATCGGCCATTGGCCCTAGTCTCTCTTCTGCTTGGGGGCGGTAGACCCGCCTCCCGTGTCTCCGTCGGCCCCACTCTTGTCAGAGTCGGCCGACGCCTGCGCGCTCATTTTCGTCGCCTTGCGGACGACGAGATAGACCGAAAGCCCCAGGCCGATCAGCAGGCCGCCGACCGTTCCCCAGGGTTTCGTCCCGACATACTGGTCGAGCACCCAGCCGAAGCCGAGCCCCACCAGGACGCCGCCGATCAGATCCGCCAGAAGACGATAGCCGTCCTGGGACGATTTCTCGTGCTCGGCGCGCTTTGGCTTTTCCGCTTCTTTTCGCGCCTCGAAAGCGGCGATCCGAGCGTCGAGGCTTTTCGGGGCCTTGTCGTTCGGTTCGTCGGCCTTGGGCATGGGAGCGGTCAGGTCCGAAAACGCCCGCGGCCGCCCCAAAAGGGGCGGTTTTCCGGCCGGCTTGATCGCGGCGGAACCTATAGGGCGCGCTGCGGTGCGTCAAGGTTGGCTGGCATCCCTTCAAGTGGCCGTTTTATAACAACTTTTGGAGATCTTCGAGCCGTGCGTCGGAATCATCTCGCCCTTACGTGATCGGCGGCGTGAATGGTGACGGTTTGCAAAGCGCGCGGTTCCCCCGCGGAACGGGCCGCAGGCCTGTCAGTGAGGTTGCTCGGCTTGGAAAGCGGCGCGGTCGAATCCCTGGTGAAGCTGCCCTGCATCCATTCGCGTCAGGGACGGCGGGGGGATCATCAATTGCTTTTCCCGGCGTTTTGGGGTCTTAGAGGCGCACTTTCCACCAACCAGAAGATTCATGTCGCACCTGAAGAACACCGGCTTCGCCGATCGCATCACCGCCGCCGCCGAAGCCAAAAAGGCGATGCTGGCCAAGATGAAGCCGAAGCCCACCGTCACCGACCCCAACTTCGACCAGCGTCACCTTGAGCGCGAAGCCGAATTGGAGCGGGTTCGCGCCGAGCGCGCCGCCGTCAAGGAAGCCGCCCGCCAGGAAATCCTGGCGCGGGAAGAAGCCGCCTTGGCCGAGAAGCGCGCCGACCGCAAGGAACGCAAGGCCCTGTCGGCCGCCGAGCAGAAGATCGCTCGCGACGCCAAGTACGCCGCCCGCAAGGCGCGCCAGAAGTAATCACCGATACTCGCTCGACCGCGTGGTCTCGGCCCGTCCTCGGGCGGACCATGCGAGGGCTTGAGTGATCGACATCGACCCTGGATTGCTGGCGACCATGTTCGTCGTGGCGGCGATCGCCGGGGCGTTCGACGCCATCGCCGGCGGCGGCGGACTGCTGACCGTCCCGGCCCTGCTGCTGACCGGCATGAACCCCGTCGCGGCCCTGGGCACCAACAAGCTGCAGGGCGCGGTCAGCGCCCTATCCTCCACAACCGCCTTCGCGCGTCGCGGTCTGATCGACTGGAAGACCGCGCTCCCTGTCGCGGCCGCGGCTGCCGTCGCGGGCCTGGCCGGCGCCCTGTGCGCCAGCCTGCTGTCGCCGCGCGTGCTGGCGGCCCTGGTGCCGGTCCTGCTGATCGTCATCGCCCTCTATTTCGGGTTCTCGAAGGGGCTGAAGGGCGAGGACGTCCATCCGCGCCTGACCCTGCCGGTGTTCGCTTTCTGCATCACGCCGCTGATCGGCTTCTACGACGGGATCTTCGGGCCCGGGGCGGGGGCGTTCTACATGGTCGCCATCGTCACCTTGCTGGGCTACGGCGCGCTGAAGGCCACGGCCCACACCAAGCTGGCCAACGCGGCGTCGAACCTGGGCAGCCTGTCGCTGTTCATCCTGAAGGGCGCGGTCGTCTGGCCGGTGGGCCTGGTCATGGCGGCCGGAGCGTTCATCGGCGCGCAGGTGGGATCGCGGCTGGCCATGCGGTTCGGCGCGCGGTTGATCCGGCCGCTGCTGGTGGTGATGTCGTGCGCGATGGCGGTGAAGCTGCTGTCGGACCCAGCTAATCCGTTGCGGCAGGCGATCCTCGGACTTTTCGGCCAATAAAGCCCTCACCCCGTGGGGGAGGGGCCTGGACCTACTGCGCCGCCACCAGCTGCTCAGCCGTGCTCAGATCCACGCTCACCAGCTGGCTCACGCCCCGCTCGGCCATGGTCACGCCGAACAATCGGTCCATCCGGCTCATCGTCACCGGGTTGTGGGTGATGGCGATGAACCGCGTCTTGGTCCGCCGGCGCATCTCGTCCAGCATGTTGCAGTAACGATCGACATTGGCGTCATCCAGCGGCGCGTCGACTTCGTCGAGCACGCAGATCGGGGCCGGGTTGGCCAGGAAGACGCCGAAGATCAGAGCGCTGGCGGTCAGGGCCTGCTCGCCGCCGCTCATCAGGCTCATCGAGGCCATGCGCTTGCCGGGCGGGCAGGCGAAGATCTCAAGACCTGCTTCGAGCGGGTCGTCGCTTTCGATCAGCTTCAGCTCGGCCTGGCCGCCGCCGAACAGCGCCGTGAACAGGGTCTGGAAGTTGGCGTTGATGATGTCGAAGGCCGCAAGGAGACGCTCGCGGCCCTCGGCGTTCAGCTCCTCGATGCCGGCCCGCAGCTTGCCCACCGCGCCCGACAGGTCGGCCCGTTCGGTACGCATGGTCTCCAGCCGCGCGGCATATTCGTTGGCCTCTTCCTCGGCCCGCAGGTTCACCGGGCCGATGGCGTCGCGCTCTCTTTCGAGGGCAAAGAGATGGGCTTCCACACCCGCGGCGTCCTTGGGGACGGCCACGGCCTCGCCGGCCACGTGACGGCCCAACTCCTCGGGCTCCATGCGGGCCTGCTCGCGGATGGCGCCGGCCACCTCGGCGAAGCGGTCGCGGACGGCGTTCAGGGTGGCCACCAGGGCGGCGCGCTTTTCGCGAGCTTCCGAGGCGGCTTGCTCGGCGGCGCGGGCCGCGCGATCGGCGTTGAGGCGGGCGGTCTCGGCGGCCTCCAGGGCGTCCGAGGCCTTGGCCCGGCGATCCTCGGCGGCGGCGAACTGCTCGACGATCACCACCAGCTTTTCGGCCAGCACGGTCGGCGCCTCTCGGGCGGCCTCCAGGGCGGCGGCGGCCTTGACGCGGTCGGCGTCCAGGCTGGTCTCTCGCCTGGCCGAGGCCTCGCGGCGCTTGGCCCAGTCGGCGTGGTCGCGCTCCAGGCTTTCCAGGCGGCGGGCGCGGCCGGCGGTCTCGCGGGTCTCCTGGTCCAGGGCCGAGCGGGCGGCGGCGGCGGCTTCGCGGGCGGCGGTGGTGGCCTGGCGGGCTGCCGTCAGTTGCGGGGCCAGGTCTTCGGCGCTCTCGACGCCGACGTTTTCGGCGCGGACGGCGGCGAGGGCCGCATCCGCCTCGACACGTTCTCCTTCGAAGCGGGCGATGGTGTCGTCCAGCGACTGGGCGCGGGCCTCGCGCTGGGCGGCCTCGCGCTCGTAACGGGTCACCGCCTCGCGCGCGCCGGTCAGCAGGCGCTCGGCCTCGGGCGGACCCCGGCGTTTGTCGCGCAGCGTCTCTTCCGCGATCCGCAGCGCCTCGGCGGCGGTCTTCAGGGCGGCTGTGGCGGCTTCGGCGCGCGGGGCGACCTGGTCGATCTCGGTCTCGACCTCGGCCAGCCGGGTGCGTTGCTCCAGGCGGACGGCGGCGGGCTTGGGCGCGTCGGCGCGGGCCGTGAAGCCGTCCCACCGCCAAAGGTCGCCTTCCTTGGAGACCAGCCGCGCTCCGACCGGCAGACCCTTGGCCAGGCGGTCGCCGTCGGCCCGCGCCACCACGGCGACGTGGGACAGGCGGGCCGCCAGCTCCGGCGGGGCCTTGATCAGCGGGGCCAGCGGAGACGCGCCGTCGGGCCAGGCCACGGACTTGGCCTCGGCGCCCGCCCAGAACGAGGCGGCGCGAGGGTCGAGCGCCGCTTCCAGGTCGTCGCCCAAGGCGGCGGCCAGGGCCGCGCCGTAGCCCTTCTCGGGGGTCACCGCGTCCAGGGCCGGCGAGAAACCGCTCTTGGCGCGCGGGGCGGTCAGCTGGGCCAGGCCCCGCGCCTCGGTGCGCAGGCGGCCCAACTGATCCTCGACCTTGCGGGCCAGGTCACGCGACTGGGCCTCGGCGGCGGCGGCCTTGACGCGGACGGCCTCGGCGTCCTCGAGCGCCTGCCGGGCCGACGCGAGACCGGCCTCGGCGTTGGCGAAGCGCTGGCGGGCCTCGGCGGCGGCCGGATCGACCACGGGACCGACGGCGGCGCGTTCGGACTTGGCCTGGTCCAGGGCGCGGACCGTGCGGGCCAGGCGGCTCTCGGCCTCGGCCAGGCGCTGGGCGGCGGCGCGAGCCCGGGCCTCCTCGGCGGCGGCGCGGGCGGCCAGTTGCTCGACCTCGCCGTCGGCCTTGGCGCGCGCCTCCTCGGCGGCCTTGGCGGCGGCGGCTAGTTCGGGACCCCGGGCCGGCGCGGCGGCGATCTGGGCGCGTAGTTCGGTCAGTTCGGCGTCGGCGCGGGCCAGGGCCTGGACGGCGTCCTGCAGGCCTTGGGCTTCACGCGCCAGGTCGTCGTCGATGCGGGTCAGGTCGGCCGACAGCCGCTCGAACTCGGCTTGGGCGGCCTCGGCCTCGCGCTCGGCCCGGTCCTTCTGGATCGCCAGCTGACCCAGGATCGCCTGGGCGATCGAGGCCTCCTCGCGCAGCGGCGGCATGGCCGTCTCGGCCGCCAGGATCGCGGTCTGGGCGGCGGCGGCGGCGCGGGCGGTGTCTTCGACGGCGCGGGCGGCTTCGGTGGCCTCGGTCTGGGTCCGGTTGAGCGTGTCGCGCGCCTCGGTCCAGCGGGCGTAGAGCACGGCCCCCTGCACGGCGCGGATTTCGGCCGACAGGCGCTTGTATTTCTCGGCCTGGCGCGCTTCGCGGCGAAGTCGACCCAGGGCGGTTTCCAGCTCCCGAGCCACGTCCTCCAGGCGCGAGAGATTGGTCTCGGCCGCCCGCAACCGCAGCTCGGCCTCGTGGCGGCGGGTGTGCAGGCCCGAGACGCCCGCCGCCTCTTCCAGGATGCGGCGGCGGTTCTGCGGCTTGGCGCCGATCAGCTCGCTGATCTGGCCCTGGCGCACCAGGGCCGGCGAGTTGGCGCCGGTCGAGGCGTCGGCGAACAGCAGCTGGACGTCGCGCGCCCGCACTTCGCGGCCGTTGATGCGGTAGGTCGAGCCCTCGCCCCGGTCGATGCGGCGCACCACCTCCAGCACCGGGTCGTCATTGAACTGGGCGGGCGCCGTGCGGTCGGCGTTGTCGATGGTCAGGGTGACGTCGGCGTGGTTGCGGGCCGGGCGGTTGCCGCTGCCGGCGAAGATCACGTCGTCCATGCCGCCGGCCCGCATGGCCTTGGCCGAATTGGCGCCCATCACCCAGCGCAGGGCTTCCAGCAGGTTGGACTTGCCGCAGCCGTTGGGCCCGACGATGCCTGTCAGGCCGGGCTCGATCCGAAACTCGGTCGGTTCGACGAAGGATTTGAATCCCTGAAGGCGCAGGCGCTGGAATTGCACGCGCGCCCGCTCCTCAACCCTTGCCGGGCTTGCTTTGGGCCGCCTTGGCGATCGCGCCGGCGAAGGCCTCGATCGCCAGGCCGCCTTCGTACCGTTGGCCATCGACGAAGAAGGTCGGCGTCACCTCGATCTTGTCGCGGGCGGTGGCCTTCTCGACCCGGGCGTTGATGGCGTCCAGCGCAGCCTTGTCCTGCAGGGCCGCGGTGAACTGCGCCTCGGTCAGGCCGAAGCGCTGGCCGATCTTCAGCAGGCCGCCCCACAGGTCTTCGCTCTCGAAGATCGCGTGCTGCTGATGAAAGATCGTGTCCAGAACCTCGAAATAGCGGGCCGGACCCACGCGCCGGGCCAGCAGGTAGCCGGCGGCGGCGAACTGGTAGGGCTGGGTCAGGTATTCGCGAAACACGTACCGGACCTGGCCGGTGTCGACGAACCGCTTTTTGAAAGCCGGGAAGACCTCGTTGTTCCAATGGGCGCAGGCGCCGCACGACAGCGAGGCGTACTCCACCACCTGCACCTTGGCCGTGGGCGAGCCGAGGGTCATGTCGCCCTCGGCGGCCGGCAGGGCGGCGGCGCGCGCGATCGTCGGCGTGGCGATCAACGCCGCGCCTGAGGCCGCCCATCCCAAAGCAGGCAGGCCTGTGCCGATCAACGCGCGCCGGTCGAGGGTCATTTCGCGGCCGCCTCGGCCGCCGCGATGGCGGCGTCCAGCTGCGCCATCGACTGTTCGCCGCCGTCTTCGCCGCCGGCCTTCTTGCCGTTGATGATGAAGGTCGGGGTGCCGGTGATCTTGGCGTCGGCCTGATACTTCTCGACCCGGGCGTTCAGGGCCTTGAGAGCCTTCTCGTCGGTGACGCAGGCGGTGAACTGGGCTTCGTCCATGCCGGCCGACTGAGCCACGCGCAGCAGAACGCCGCGATAGTCGCCGGTCGTGAACATCTCTTCCTGAGCGCGATAGACCGAGTCCAGCACCGAGAAATACTTATCCTTGCCGGCGCAGCGGGCCATCAGGAACGAGGCCGAGGCCACCTGCACGGGCTCGGTCAGGAACTCGCGGTAGACGTAGTTCACGCGGCCGGTGTCGATGTACTTCTTCTTGAAGTCTGGGAAGACCTCGTTGTTCCAGCGGCCGCAGTGGATGCACGAGGCCGAGGCGTATTCCACCACAGTGACCTTGGCGTTGGGATTGCCCAGCGACATGTCGTCGGCGGACGCCGTCTCGGTCTTGCCGCCGCAAGCAGCGAGCGCGACGCCCAGAGAGGCGGTGAGGGCGACGGCGGTTAGGAGCCGGCGGGTCAGCGAACGCATGTGATCTTCCCTGGGATAGGCGTGAACAGTGAAGTTAAGCGCGATTCTTTAGTCGCGTGAAAAGGGCGCGGATAAGGCGTTGCATCAGCCTATCGAACGTCCGGTTGTCAATCCAGCCGAGCCTTAGCGTGGATCGCGTAGCACGCCGCGGCCCAGCTTGAGCAGGGCCTCCTTCAGGCCGCCTTCCGGCTGGTCGGCCAAGCTGTCGGCCAGGTCGCGTTCCTGGGCGGCGTCCAGCGGCGGCTTGCGACGGGCGCGCGCGGCCACGGGGGCGGCCGGGGCCTTCACAGGACCCTGGACGATGCGCAGCCTGGTCACCGCGCCCTTGCCCAGCAGCAGGTCCAGGCGCTGGGTGATCTGCGGGGCCTGGTGCTGGATCAGCGAGGCCACCGGTCCATCGACCCGCAGTTCCAGGGTGCCGCCCTCGCCGGTGCGGCTCTTGATGACGCGAACGGGCTCGGTGCGGCGGGCCAGGGTGTCGCCGACGATCTCGCGCCAGCGGGCCTTCAGCACGGCCGGACCCTGGCCGAACTTCTCGTCCAGCTTCTTGATCAGCGGGGCCAGCGACTTGCCGGCCGGCGGCGGCGCGCGGAACTGCGGCCGCGTGCGGCGGCGCTTGAGGATCTCAAGGGCTTCTTCCGTGGTGGGCAGGGGGCGGCGCATGGCGGCAGACTAGCAGCCCCTCCCCATCCGCCCAAGGATTTGCCATAGGAAGGGATGCTCGACATCCCCGCCCTCCGCGCCGCCCTGCTGGCCTGGTACGACGCCCAGGCGCGGGATCTGCCCTGGCGGACCGGGCCGGCGGCGGGCAAGGCCGGACAGCGGTCCGATCCCTACCGGGTCTGGCTGTCGGAGGTGATGCTGCAGCAGACCACCGTGCCGCACGCCACGCCCTATTTCCTGAGCTTCACCCAGCGCTGGCCGACCGTGTCGGACCTGGCGGCCGTGGAGGACGGCGAGCTGATGGGCGCCTGGGCGGGGCTGGGCTACTACGCCCGGGCCCGCAACCTGTTGGCCTGCGCCCGGGCCGTGGCGGCCGAGCATGGCGGGGTCTTTCCTGACACCGAAGAGAGCCTGCGCGCCTTACCGGGCGTGGGCGCCTACACCGCCGCCGCCGTGGCCGCCATCGCCTTCGACCGGCAGGCCAACGTGGTCGACGGCAATGTCGAGCGGGTGATGGCGCGGCTGTTCGCGGTCGAGGAGCCGGTTCCCGACGCCAAGCCGGAACTGAAGCGCCTGGCCGGCGAACTGGTCACGGCCGAGCGTCCCGGTGATTGGGCCCAGGCGCTGATGGATCTTGGAGCCACGGTGTGCCGACCCAAGGGGCCGTTGTGCGACCGTTGCCCCGTCGCGACTTGGTGTGAAGGCCTCAAGACCGGCGCTCCCGAAACCTATCCGCGCAAGACCAGGAAGGCCGACCGGCCGCGCCGGTTTGGGGTGGCCTATGTCCTGACGCGCGGCGACGCCACGGCCCTGGTCCGCCGCCCGCCCAAGGGCCTGCTGGGCGGCATGCTGGGTTTGCCGACCAGCGATTGGCGAGATCGTCCGTGGACGGATATTGAGGCCGCCGAGGCCGCGCCGGCCGCTGGAGCGTGGCGCGACCACGGGACCGTGGAGCATGTCTTCACCCACTTTTCGCTGACGCTGCGGGTGCTGCGCGCCGAGAGCAATGGCGAGGGGGAGTTCGTCTGGACCGATCCGGAAGGGTTGGCGGCGCTGCCGAGCGTATTCTTGAAAGCCGCGAAGGCGGGGCGGGACCGGCTGTTCTAGGCGGTCAGGCTTCCAGCCCCGCCATTACCGCCGGAACCTCCCCCGCGATCTCGCGCGCCAGGAAGCCCAGCGTGCCGACGCTCTTGCTCAGCCGGGCGCCCGCCTCGCCGTGCAGGAACACGCCCCAGGCCGCCGCCTCGAACGGCGCGACGCCGCGCGCCAGCAGGCCGGCGATCAGCCCGCCCAGCACGTCGCCCGAGCCCGAGACGCCCAGCCCCACGCCGCCCCCGGCATAGAGGCCCGCCGCGCCGCCCGGCCCCACCACGTGGGTGCGGGCGCCCTTCATCACGATCACCGCGCCGAACCGCCTCGCGGCCTCGCGGGCGGCGGCCAGGGGATCGGCCTCGATCTCCGAACGCTCGCGTCCCAGCAGTAGCGCCATTTCCCCGGAATGCGGCGTCAGGACCGGGCCGCCCGGACGCGAACCAGCGTCCTGGACCGCGTTCAGGGCCCCGGCGTCCAGCACCATCGGCTGGGTCGGGGCCAGGTCCAGCAGGGCACGGGCCATGCCTTCCTCGTCGCGCATCATGCCGGGGCCGATCAGCAGGGCGTCGCAGCCGGCCACGTGCTCGGCCAGCACCTCGGCGGCCTGGGCGGAGGGACGTCCGTCGGTCTCGGGCAGGGCGAAGACCCGGGCCTCGGGCATGGCGACGTTCAGGGCGACGACCGCCCCGGCCACCGTGGCCAACTGCAGCTTGCCGGCCCCGGCTCGCAGCGCCGCCGTGCCGGCCAGAAGCACCGCCCCGGCCATTTCCAGCCCCCCGCCGACCACGAGCACGCTGCCGCGCTCCTCCTTGCCGCCCTCGCCAGGCATGGGCAGGGGGTGGGACCGCATCCACGTCTGGTCGATCGCGGCCAGATCGCTCATCGGGCGGCCACGTTGGCGTCGGGCCCGGCGGTGACCGGCGCGGCCCGCTCTTCCAGCGGGGCCGTGAAGTTGTAGCGGACCAGCTTCAGGCCGCCGTCGGGTCCCGCCGTGGGATCGAAGCGATATTCGGTGACCCCGCAATTGGCGATGTCGGCCTCGCGGTCGATGGCCAGGATCTGGTCCTCGGTCAGGCTTTCCAGCAGGTAGCGCAGGCACAGCACCACCACCTGGTGAGCGACGATCATCACCCGGTCGCCGCCGTGGTGCAGGCTGATGGTGTCGAGCACGCTGCGCAGGCGCAGGATCACGTCGCACCAGCTCTCTCCGCCCGGCGGCCGGTGATAGAACTTGCCCAGTAGGCGGCGGAACTCGGCCTGTTCGGGAAAGTGCGCCTCGATGCCCACGCGGGTCAGGCGGTCCAGCACCCCGAACTCCTTTTCGCGCAGCCGCTCGTCGACGCAGAACTTGCTGTCGGGCGCGACCATGCCGCCGACGTCGCGGATATGCTGGCTGGTCTGGATCGCCCGATGGTAGGGCGAGGTCATCAAGGTGCGCGGCCGCTCGTCCTCAGGCAGCGACGCCAGCCAGCGGCCCAGGGCCTCGGCCTGCTCTTCGCCTAGCGGGCTGAGCGCCACGTCCATGTCGCGGTCGGCGATATCGATGCGCCCCAGCCCCGCGGCGTCGGCGGCGTCGCGGGCGACGTTGCCGGCGCTCTGGCCGTGGCGGACGATCCAGAGGGTGTTCGGCCAGCGCTGTTCCATGCGGGGTTAACCCGCGAAGGTGGCGTGGGGTTCGCGCGGATCCTTCTCCCCTTGCGGGAGAAGGTGTCAGCGAAGCTGACGGATGAGGGGTCTCTCAAACGAAAACCGCCGCGACCGGCCTTTTGGCTGATCGCGGCGGTACGGTCTTTCGACCCCTCATCCGGCGCTGCGCGCCACCTTCTCCCGCAAGGGGAGAAGGAAAACTAGTTCATCCCCGCCCGCACCTGCGACCGCAGCACGTCGATCGGCGCCAGGCCCGCGTCGGTCTTGAAGTGCCAGTAGGTCCAGCCGTTGCAGGCCGGGGCCGACTGCACCAGGGCGCCGACCTTGTGGATCGAGCCGGACAGGTCGCCCACCGTGATCGAGCCGTCGGCCCGGACCTTGGCGGCGTGCGAGCCCTTGGCGCAGTAGAGGGTGTCGCCCGGATTGAGCAGGCCGGCCTCGACGATGTTGCCGAACGGCACGCGCGGCTCGCTGCGCTTGCTGCCCATGACGTCCAGGTCGCCGGGGGCGATCGGGATCACCTTGGCGATGCGGGCCTTGGCGTGCTCGATGTAGTCGGCCTCACGCTCGATGCCGACGAAGCGGCGGCCCAGGCGCTTGGCGGCCGCTCCGGTGGTGCCCACGCCGAAGAACGGATCCAGGATCACGTCGCCCGGCTTGGTGGTCGACAGGATCACCCGGTAGAGCAGGGCTTCGGGTTTCTGGGTCGGGTGGGCCTTGGCGCCATCGGCGCCCTTGATGCGCTCCTCGCCGGTGCACAGGGGGAGGGTCCAGTCCGAGCGCATCTGCACCTCGTCATTGGCCATCTTCAGGGCGTCGTAGTTGAAGGTGTAGCGTTTGGCGCCCTGGCTCTTGGAAGCCCAGATCAGGGTCTCGTGGGCGTTGGCGAAGCGGGTGCCCTTGAAGTTGGGCATCGGGTTGGACTTGCGCCAGATCACGTCGTTCAGGATCCAGAAGCCCAGGTCCTGCACGGCCACGCCGACGCGGAAGATATTGTGATAGCTGCCGATCACCCAGATCGCGCCGTCGTCCTTCAGCACCCGGCGGGCGGCCGTCAGCCATTCGCGGGTGAACTTGTCGTAGGCCGCGAAGCTCTCGAACTGGTCCCAGTGGTCGTCGACCGCGTCGACCTTGGAATTGTCCGGACGCAGCAGGTCGCCGCCCAACTGCAGATTATAGGGCGGATCGGCGAAGATCAGGTCCACGGACTTCTCGGGCAGGGCGTTCATCGCCTCGATGCAGTCGCCCTGGATGATGGTTTCAGGCCCGAAGGACATGTCCGCTTCCCGTCAAAAACACTGAGCGGAATCATGAGTCTTGATGGTTACGCCGGAGTGAACGGGCATGGTTACTGGCGTGTTAACCCCACTCGAAGCTGTGTAATGAGTCTGATTAGACTCAGAATTTCGTGCTCACGATTTTTCGACGGCTACGCGCCGAGTTCGTCGTTGAACGCCGCGTCGCCCAAGTCGCCCAAGGCCAGCTCGCCCGACAGAGCCAGCTTGACCGGCGCCCAGGCCATCCGGTGGATCGGCGAAGGACCCAGGCGGCGCAGGCCCTCGACATGGATCGCGGCGTGGTAGCCCTTGTGGCCGGCGAAGCCGTAGCCGGGATGGACGGCGTCCATCTCGACCATGATCCGGTCGCGGGCTTCCTTGGCTAGGATCGAGGCGGCGGCGATCGAGCACGACAGGCTGTCGCCCTTGACCACCGTCTTGATCGGGCAGGGCAGCTTGAAGCGGTAGTTGCCGTCGACCAGGGCGATGTCGGGCTTGACCGACAGGCCCTCGATGGCCCGGCACATGGCCAGGCCGGCGGCGTGCAGGATGTTGAGCTCTTCGATCTCCTCGACGCTGGCCAGGCCCACGCACCAGGCGACCGCGACCTCCTTGATCTCGATCTCGAGGGCGGCCCGCGCCTTGGCGGTCAGCTTCTTGGAGTCGTTGAGGCCCTTGGGCACCCGCGCGGGATCCAGGATCACCGCCGCGGCGCTGACCGGCCCGGCCCACGGCCCACGCCCGGCCTCGTCCACGCCGCACACCAGGCCAGGACCGCAGGCGGTTTCCAGCATCATGTCGGGGCCCGAGGGGGCATTGGCGAGAGGCTTGGGCATCGAGAGGCGGTTTAAGCGGATTTGGCGGGGTTGGGAATCCCGCGGCGTCGGCGCGGCCTCACAAACGGGTGTGGGTGGTCTCTACCGCGCCATCCTTCGGCATTCCTCGTGGCGGAAGCACGTCGTCAGGTGGTCGTTGACCAGGCCGGTAGCCTGCATGAAGGCGTAGACGATCACCGGGCCGCAGTACTTGTAGCCCTTGGCCTTGAGCATCTTGGCCATGTCGACCGCCAGGGGCGTCTGGGCCGGAACGCCGGTTTCCAGCGTCCAGTGGTTCTGGATCGGCTTGCCGCCGACCATGCCCCACAGCAGGTCGGAGAGGTTCTCGCCGCGGTCGCGCATGTCGCAATAGATCCGGGCGCCCGAGATCGCCGCGTCGATCTTGCCGTTCGAGCGGATGATGCCGGCGTCGGCCATCAGGCGGGCGCGGTCGGCGTCGCCGAACCGGGCCACCGTGTCGGGGTCGAAATTGGCGAAGGCGGCGCGGAAGGCCTCGCGCTTGCGCAGGATGGTGATCCACGACAGGCCGGCCTGGAAACCGTCCAGCACCAGCTTCTCCCACAGGGCGCGGGAATCGTACTCGGGCACGCCCCACTCGGTGTCGTGATAGGGCTCGTAGAGCGGGTCGCCGTTCATGCCGCGCCAGGTGCAACGTTGGATCTCGGTCATGGCGGCGAGCTTGGCCGAACGCGGCGCGGATTTCCAGAACTTTTAGAGAACAAGGGCGGCGGTCGCGCATCGCCTCTCGCGACGCGCGACCTGTTGGATCAGCCCTTCCAGTCCGGCAGGGCGGTCAGCTGGGCCTTGGTCAGCTTGGTGTGGACGATCATGTCGTCGTCCTTGGGCTCGGGGGTGACGGTGACGTCTGCCAGGGCCACGACCACCTTCTTGTCTGGGCCGGGACGGTCGATCTCGATGACCACGGCGGTGGGCTTGCCGGCGGCGTCGAGCAGCACGTGCTCCACTTCGCCCGCGCGGCGACCCGCCGAGTCCATCACGTCGGCGTCCTCGATCTGGCCGACGGTGGCCTTGTGCTGGGTGGGCAGGCTTTCGTCGCGGGCGATGGTCTGGGCGGTGGCGGCGCCGGCGATGGCGGCCAGCGAGAGACCGATGAGCAGACGTTTCATGGGCAGAACTCCTTAAAGGCAGGCCTGTCCAACGTTCCGCTGTCTGACGATGTTCCCGCGCCTCTAGTCAGTGGGGGCCGTCGCCGGAACCCAGTCGGGCCGCTCGACCGCCACCGGCCGGCCGTCCACCGTCAGGTTCGCGCCCTCGATGCGGTCTAGGCGCAGCAGGGCCATGGCGCGGCCGTCGCGGCCCGACAGCACCTCGCCGGCCCGAAGCTCCCCGGCCAGCACCTCGGTCCCGAAGGCCGGCGGCGGGCCTTCGAAGGCGATCGGCAACATGCGGTTCTTGATCGTGCCCCGCCGCTTCATCCTGCTGGTGGTCTCCTGGCCGACGAAACAGCCCTTCTTGAAGTCGATGCCGTTCAGCAGGTCGAAATTGGCCTCGATCGGATAGGTCTTGTCGGTCCCCCAGTCAGCGGGG
>Ga0101941_1001327_pt1 | contig 18906 bp, 14 predicted proteins | sample DewCreD2012metaG_3_FD_75242 | JGI IMG/M metagenome (GOLD analysis project Ga0101941, IMG submission 75242) | Hot spring sediment bacterial and archeal communities from British Columbia, Canada, to study Microbial Dark Matter (Phase II) - Dewar... ...
GGAAGTATCTGATCGCCAGTTGCGACCAGAGCCTCAAGCGCATGGGCCTGGACTATGTCGACATCTTCTATTCGCACCGCGTCGATCCGACGACGCCGCTGGAAGAGACCATGGGCGCCCTGGCCCACCTGCATCGGCAAGGCAAGGCGCTGTACGTCGGCATCTCCTCGCACTCGCCCGAACTGACCCGCCAGGCCGCCGCCATCCTGAAGTCGGAAGGCGTGCCGCTGCTGATCCACCAGCCGTCCTATTCGATGCTGAACCGCTGGATCGAGGACGAACTGCTCGACACGCTGGAGGACCTGGGCGTCGGCTGCATCGCGTTCTCGCCCCTGGCCCAGGGCATGCTGAGCAACAAGTACCTGAACGGCGTGCCCCAGGATTCCCGCGCCGCCCGCGCGGGCTCGCTGGGCGGACATCTGCTGAGCGCAGACAACCTGGCCCGCATCCAGGCGCTGAACGAGATCGCCAAGGCCCGCGGCCAGAGCTTGGCCCAGATGGCCCTGGCCTGGGTGCTGCGCGACCCGCGCGTCACCTCGGCCCTGATCGGCGCGCGCACGGTAACCCAGCTCGAGGACTCCCTGGCGGCCCTCGACACCTTGGCCTTCACCGCCGAGGAACTGGCCGAGATCGACCGCCACGCGACCGAGGGCGCGATCGACCTGTGGAAGATTTCGTCCGATCTTGCGGCTTCGGACCTGCCCAAGCGCTGACGCATCTTGCGGTGGAGCGCCGTCGGAATACAATCGGCCGGTAAGGACCGTGGGGGCCGCCGGCTTGGACCAGACAGTAAGCGGTATGGAGCGACTGACGCCGCGTGAGCGCGATTGCCTGCGCCTCGTGGACGAGCATCTCAGCTCCAAGGAGATCGCGCGTCGCTTGGGCCTGTCCAAGCACACCGTCGACTGGCATCTCGACAAGGCGCGGCGGCGCCTGGGCGTCGCCGACCGCTACGAGGCCGCTCGCCTGGTTTCGCCGCGCAACCAGCCCCCCGCCCCCCCTCCGATCGCGTCAGGGTCCGACACGGCGGGGCTAGCCCCTCCTTCATCCCCTCCTCATCCTTCCTCCAGGTCTTTCGACCCCGTCGAGGTCTCGCGGTTCGCCGACCGAAAGGTCGAAGGCCGCGACATCGAGGAAGGAACAGCAGGTGCCGCCACTTACGGACTCCCAGAAGGACGCGATCGACCAGGCCATCCGCCTGCGCCGCGACGCCCTGAACTTTCACAAGACCTGGCCGTCCCTCAACTCGCAGGACGAGCAGGTTCCGGCCTTCACCTGGACCGAACTGGAGCGCCAGCTCGCCAGCCTGGCGGCGACGACCCAGAGCGCCATGATGGCGGCGGACCTGGTCAGCGCGACGCGCAAGCAGGCCAGCTTCAAGCCGCCGGAGATGGTGCTGCGGGAGATCCTGTGCGTGGCCGGCGCGCTGATGGACGAGGGCTTCCCCTCGCCCATTCCTCCCGGTCCTGGCCGTTCGGAACTTGGGGAGGCCCCAATGACCTGACCGTCGGCCAGCGGCTGGCCTTTATCGCCGCCGTCATGTTCGCGACCGCCTTCGCGTTCGGATCCCTGCTGGCTGGCCTGCACGCCCTCGAGGGCCTGCTCTAGACACAGCGTCCCGGACGCTCTCCCCAACTTCACCCCGATGAGGCGCCACCCACACATGGGCGGCGCGAGGAGAACCCGTCATGCTCAAGGAACGCCGTAACGCCGCGGAGGCCGTGGCCGAAGCCCTGTTCGCCGCCGAGAAGGCCATCGACGCGGCCATCGCCAGCACCGGCGCCCTGACCACCCTGATGCCGTCCTCGCGGGAAGCCGCCAACCTGTCGGTGATGGTCGGCCAGGACGCCCTGATCAGCGCGATCGAAACCATGCGCGCTCTGGGCGTGGCCCGGCAGAACATCCTCGAGACCCATCAGGGCCTCAGCAGGGCGCAGCACGACATCGGCCTTTCGGCCGTTTCCTTCGGCGGCGGAGGCATCAAGCCCGCCCTTCTGTCCGGCAGCCTTCGGGCCGTGCCGACCACGCGCGACGTCGCCTGACTCCCCCAGGGCATCGCGCAGCGCGGGTCCGATCCATGCCCCCCACATGTGATCGGACCCGCGACTTGGCCGATCGGTTTCGCCAAGGATCGGGTTATCCTGAAGCCCGCCGCGCCGCCGGGACCCGCCGATGTACGTCCAGACCCTCGACCAGTTGTTCAGCCTCGCCGTGCTGCTGACCTGCTGCTGGGTGGCCGTCTGGCGCGGGCGCAAGGTCGAGCGGATCGCCGCGGCGGCGATGGTCGCGGCCTGGTTCGCCAGCCCTCTGATGCAGGACGGTCAGCAGGCCCTCGGCGCCCAGAGCGGCGTGTTGCTGGTCGACATCCTGCTGCTGCTGGTCCTGCTGTATCTGGCCCTCACCTCGGATCGCTGGTGGACCATGGCCGCCGTGGCCTTTCAGGGCGTCGGCGCCCTGGTCCACCTGGCCGCCGCGATCGACAGACAGATCATCCCCCGCGCCTACTACGTGGCCGGCAGCCTGCTCAGCTACCTAGTGATGGGCGCTCTTCTGGTCGGCGCCTGGAACGCCGGACGGCGCCGCGGCCCCCGCCCCGACGAACTCGGCTGACCTTACGGCGCCGCCTTACGATCATTTAATCCGGTGAACGGCGTTTCTCGGTTAGAAGGCGTTGGCTGTTCAAATAATCGGAGCTGAGGTGGTCGTGCATCAACGGATCAAACAACGCGGCCTGCGTTCGACTGCGTTACCGGTGGTGCTCTGCATCGGCATGCTGGGCCTGGGCGCCTGCGACCATGACGACAAGGCCAAGGCCAAGACGACCAAGCCTTCCACGACCGCCAGCCAGACGGTCAGCGTCGCCGTGGTGACCATCCAGTCGCTGCCGCGGATCATCAACGCCTCGGGCACCGTCACGCCTTGGGAAGAGGTTCCGGTCGGCGCCGAGACCGGCGGCCTGACCGCCGTGTCGGTCAACGCCGAGGAAGGCCAGACTGTCCGCCAGGGCCAGATCCTGGTCTCGCTGAACGACACCATGCTGCGCGCCCAGTTGCGCCAGCAGGAGGCCTCCGTGGCCAGCGCCAAGGCCACCTTGGCCGAGGCCCAGGCGGCGCTGGGCCGCTCGCGCGAGCTGCAGGCAAAGGGCTATCTGTCGCAAGCCTCGCTCGATACCGCCACCGCCCGCCAGCAGACCGCCCTGGCCCAGGTGGCCGCCGCCGACGCCGCGCGCAACGAAACCTTCGCCCGCCTGGGCCAGGCCGCCATCCGCGCGCCGGTTTCGGGCCTGATCAGCCGTCGCAGCGTCACCAAGGGCCAGATCGTCTCGGCCGGGACCGAGCTGTTCCGCATCGTCCGCGACGGTCGTTTGGAACTGGACGCCGAAGTGCCCGAGACCGATCTGCTGGCCATCCAGCCCGGCATGACCGCCACGATCAGCTCCGACCAGGTCGGCCAGACCACCGGCACGGTCCGCATCGTCACGTCCGAGGTCAACACCCAGACCCGCGTCGGCTTGGCCCGCATCAGCCTGGCGCCGGGCAGCGGCTTCCGTTCTGGCATGTTCGCCCGCGCCCAGATCGCGGCCGGCAACCGCCCGTCCCCGACCATTCCGACCGCCGCGATCCTGTATCGCCAGAACCAGCCCGGCGTGTTCGTGGTCGGCGCCAACAACCACGCCCGCTTCCGCCGCATCGACATTCTGGCCCGCAACGCCGACCAGACCGCCGCCGACGGTCTGAACCCCGGCGAGCGCGTCGTGGTCGAAGGCGCGGGCTTCCTGGGCGACAACGACGCGGTGCGCATCGCCGCCGCCGCGCCGGCCCGGACCGCTCCGCCCGCCGTCGCCGCGAAGCGCTAGGGGATCGAGATGGAAAATCCGGCCCCGAACCACAACAACATCTCGCGCTGGGCGATCAAGAACCCGATCCCCGTCATCCTGCTGTTCGTGCTGCTGACCCTGGCCGGTATCTCCGGCTTCACCAGCATGCGCATCAACGACAACCCGGACGTCGACCTGCCGCTGGTCATCGTCAACGCCTCGCGCCCCGGCGCGGCGCCGACCGAGCTGGAAACCCAGGTCACCCGGCTGATCGAGGACTCGATCGCGGGCCTGGGCCAGGTTCGTCACATCAGCTCGACCGTCGGCGACGGCTATTCCTCGACCTTCATCGAGTTCGAGCTGGGCGTCGATCACGAGCGGGTCACCAACGACGTCCGCAACGCCATGTCCAACCTGCAGAGCTCGTTGCCGCAGGACATGCAGCTTCCCAATGTCACGCGCATCGACATCTCGGGCAATCCGCTGATCACCTACGTGGTCCAGGCCCCGACGCTGACGCCCGAGCAGCGCAGTTGGTTCGTCGACCATGACGTCAGCCGCGCCCTGCTGGCCATCAAGGGCATCGGCGAGGTCAACCGCCAGGGCGGCGTCAACCGCGAGATCCAGGTGGCGCTGGACCCCGACCGCCTGTCGGCCCGCGGCGTCACCGCCGCCGAGGTCAGCCAGGCCCTGCAGTCGGCCAACGCCGACCTGCCGGGCGGCCGGGTGACCGTCTCGGGCTCGGAACGCGCCATCCGCACCCTGGGCGCGGCCAACACCGTCGAGCAGTTGCGCGAGACCCGCGTCCAACTGAACAATGGCGAGACCATCCGCCTGGGCGACCTGGGCGAAGTGACCGACCACTGGGCCGAGCCGCGCGACCAGGCGCGCTTCAACAACCAGGAAGTCGTGACCTTCAACATGGTCCGCTCGCGCGGCGCCTCCGAGGTCAAGGTCGCCGAGAAGGTCCGCAAGGAGGTCGAAAAGCTCGACAAGGCTCACCCCGAGCTGGAGATCGTCGAACTGACCTCGAACGTGAAATATATCGAGCAGAGCTACTACGCCTCGCTCGAGGCGCTGGGCCTGGGCGCACTGCTGGCGGTGCTGGTGGTGCTGCTGTTCCTGCGCGACTGGCGCGCCACCTTCCTGGCGGCCGTGGCCATCCCGCTGTCGCTGTTCCCGACCTTCGCGGTCATGGCGCCATTGGGCCAGTCGCTGAACGGCGTCACCCTGCTGGCCCTGTCGCTGACCGTCGGCATCCTGGTCGACGACGCCATCGTCGAGATCGAGAACATCGTCCGCCACATGCGCGGGGGCAAATCGCCCTACCACGCGGCCATGGAGGCCGCCGACGAGATCGGCCTGGCCGTCGTGGCCACCACCTTCACCATCGTGGCGGTGTTCGCGCCGGTCGGCTTCATGCCCGGGATCATCGGCCAGTTCTTCAAGGCCTTCGCCCTGGCGGCCTGCGTCTCGGTGCTGTTCTCGCTGGTGGTCGCCCGCATGCTGACGCCGCTGATGGGCGCCTACATGCTCAAGGCCCACCACAAGCCGGACAAGGACCCGCCGTGGATGGGGCCCTATCTGAAGAGCCTGAACTGGTCGCTGTCGCACAAGATCATCGTGGCCCTGCTGGCCATTCCGATGCTGATCGGCACCGGCTTCCTGGCCACGCGCCTGCCGTTCGAGTTCCAGCCGGCGGCCGACCGCGGCCGCGCGCCCTTCAGCGTCGAACTCCCCCCTGGCGCGACGCTGAACGAGACGGACGTCATCGCCCAACGCATGACCCGCGACCTGCTGGCCCGTCCCGAAGTGACCGGGGTCTACGCCTCGGTCGGCAGCGACGGCGTCAACAAGGCCCAACTGACCGCCGACCTGGCGCCCAAGGGCGAACGGATGAGCCAGCGCGACTTCAGCCGCATCATGGTCGACCAGTTCAAGTCGATCCCCGGCGCGCGCATCGGGGCCGGCAGCAACAACGGCGGCGGTCCCAGCGACGGCTCCAGCTACACCCTGCGCCTGGTCGGCGACAACGGCCCGCAACTGGAGGCGGCCGCTCGCGCGGTCGAGACCCAGATGCGCACCGTCCCGGGCCTGGCCAACGTGGTCAACACCGCCGCCATCGCCCGTCCGGAGATCATCGTCTCGCCCAAGCCCGACCAGGCCGCACGGGCCGGCGTCTCGGCCGGCGCGATCTCGCAGGCCGTGCGGGTCGCCACGATCGGCGACATCGACCAATCCCTGCCCAAGTACAATCTGGGCGACCGCCAGGTGCCGATCCGCCTGCGTCTGACCGACGACGCGCGCGAGAACATGTCGGTGCTGGAGACCCTCAAGGTTCCCTCCAGCCACGGGGGTTCCGTGCCGCTGAACGCGGTGGCGGACGTGCGCTACGGCGCCGGACCGTCGCAGATCTCGCGTCAGGACCGGGCCCGGGTGGCGGAGATCACGGCCGAACTCGACGGCATCGTGGTCGGCGAGGCCAGCAAGCGCGTCCACGCCCTGTCGTCGGTCAAGACCCTGCCGGCCGGCGTCAAGGAAGTGGCGGCCGGCGACGCCGAGTTCATCCAGGAGATGGTCAGCGGCTTCGCCGCCGCCCTCGTGACCGGCATCCTGCTGATGTATGTCGTGCTGGTGCTGCTGTTCCGCAGCTTCGCCCACCCGGTGACCATCATGGCCGCCCTGCCCCTGGCGATCGGCGGCGCGTTCGGCCTGCTGGTCCTGGTCAAGAGCAGCTTCTCGATGTCGACCCTGATCGGCATCCTGATGCTGCTGGGCATCGCGGCAAAGAACTCGATCCTGCTGGTCGAGTACGCGATCATGGCCATGAAGGGCGGCATGACCCGTCGGGAGGCCCTGCTCGACGCCGCCCACAAGCGGGCCCGGCCGATCATCATGACCACGGTCGCCATGGCCGCGGGCATGGCGCCGGTGGCCCTGGGCTTCGGCGCCGACGTCGAGTTCCGCGCCCCGATGGCCATCGCGGTCATCGGCGGCCTGATCACCTCGACCTTCCTGTCGCTGCTCTACATCCCGGTGGTGTTCGTGTTCATGGACAAGCTGAAGAACTGGTCCAGCGGCATCATTGACCAGATGTTCCGCCATCAGCACGCGGCCCCCAGCCACGCTCAGGGCCCGGGTCATCAGCCCGAGCCGGTGGTCAGCGGCGGCCGGGAGCTTTAACCCTCGCTTTCGCCGTCGCGCGCCAAGCCAAACCCCTCGCCCCAGCGGCGAGGGGTTTATTTTTGGCTTGTCCCCGCCCGCGCCATCAGGTCTCGATCGAAGCGACCGGCGCGACTCGCCGGTTCAGGGTCCCGCGATGAACTCCGATCTCGACACCGACACCGCCGCGGCGCGGGCGCTCTTCCAGTCGCTGGAAGGCATGGAAGGGTTGTCGCGACCCGAACCCGCCGCCGCGACCAAGGCCAGGACCCGGATCCCCGGCCAGGCGGCCCTGATCAAGCTCTATCCCGGCGTGCTGGTGGCGGTGACCATCGCCCTGGCCTCGCAATGGCTGGCCCAGCACTACGGCGCGCCGGTCATGCTGTTCGCCCTGCTGTTCGGCATGACCTTCCACTTCCTGCACCAGGAAGGCCGCTGCATCCCCGGCATCGAGTTCTCGTCCAAGGCCATCCTGCGGTTCGGCGTCGCCCTGCTGGGCGCGCGGATCACGGCCGGCCAGATCCTCGGCCTGGGCCTGACGCCGATCATCACCGTGATCATCGGCATCGCCTCGACCATCGCCCTGGGGGCGTTCCTGGCAAAGCGCATGGGTCTGCGCCCCAGCTTCGGCGTGCTGTCGGGCGGCGCGGTCGGCATCTGCGGCGCCTCGGCGGCCCTGGCCATCGCCTCGGTCCTGCCGCGCGGCAAGGACGCCGAGCGCGACACCATCCTGGCGGTCGTGACGGTCACGGCCCTGTCGACCATCGCCATGATCACCTATCCGCTGCTGACCGCGGCCCTGGGCCTGGACCACACCCGGGCGGGCATCTTCCTGGGCGGCACGATTCATGACGTCGCCCAGGTGGTCGGGGCCGGCTACATGATCTCGCCCCATACCGGCGACGTGGCGACCTATGTGAAGCTCTTGCGGGTGACCATGCTGCTGCCGGTGGTGTTCGGGATCGCCTTCGTGGTGGCGCGGATGGGTCCCGGCGTCAGCGGCGGCGCCAGGCCGACCGTGCCGCTGTTCCTGGTCGGCTTCGCGGTGCTGGTGATCATCAACAGCCTAGGCTGGCTGGCCAAGCCGGTCACAGACGCGGCCAACGAGATCTCGCGCTGGTGCCTGGTCACGGCCATCGCGGGCCTGGGCATGAAGACCTCGTTCAAGGACCTGATGACCGCCGGCTGGCGGCCCGTGGCCCTGATGGTGGTCGAGACCGTGTGGATCGCCGGCGTGGTGCTGGTCGCCGTCACGTTCTTCACCTGATCGCGGCCTTACCGGATCGCGGCCCTACCTGATCGCGGCCCTACCTGATCGCGGCCCTACCTGATCGCGGTCTGGGCGGGAATGCTTCGTAGCGCCTGGGCGACCAGCGGCGCCAGGCGATCGCCGATCAGCCGCGCGCCCGCCGCGTTGGGGTGAATGCCATCGCCCTGCATGAACTGCCGCGAGCCGCCGATCCCGGCCAGGATGTTGGGATAGAGCGGCGCCGCGAACTCTCGGGCCAGAGCCGTGTAAACGCCGTTGAACTCCCGCGCATAGGCCGCGCCGAACAGCGTCGGCGCGCCCACCCCGACCAGCACTACGCCAATCCGCCGGTCGCGCAGGCTCTGCAGGATGGCGCGGAGGTTGGCCTTGGTCACCCGGGGCTCGACGCCCTGCAACAGGTCGTTACCGCCCAGGGCCACGACGCACAGCGTGGTGTCGCGCGCGACGCTGTAGTTGACCCGCGCCAGGCCGCCGCCGCTGGTGTCGCCCGGCACGCCCGCCGCCCGCACCATGGCCACAACGCCCATCCGGGTCAGGGCGGCCTGAAGTTGGGCCGGCATGGCGGCGCGGCCCGGAATGCCGAGACCCGAGGTGATGGAGTCGCCCAGCACGGTGACCACGGGCGGCCTGGCGACCGGACGCGGTCCGGCCGCGACCTGGGTGGCGAGCAGAAGGCCGGCGAGCATTCGGCGACGATCGAGAAAACGGGGTGCGGTGAAGCTCATGGCTTCCTGTCTGGTCTCACGGGGATCCAGACAATGTCCACGAAATCAGGAAGTTTCATGACCAACGGTTTTGTGTAGTCCCGATCATGATCCCGTCGGCTTGCGGGGCGCTGTCTTTGAAGGCGGCGAGGCTTTGGACGGCGGCTTCGGCGCGGTCGCGACAGCCGGCGCAGGCGACGCGGGCGGCGTGAGCAGCGGGTCGCCAGGCCGGCCCGAACCGGCCAGCGGAAGGCTGTTGATCGGCACGCCCGGCAGCATCGGCTCGCCCGTCCACTCCCAGTGCCACGGCTCGAACACGTAGTTGACGAAGCCGAACCGCCCGGCGTTGACGACCATCCAGCGATAGACGTCCGACCGCGCCATGGCCCGGCGGTTGTCGTCGGCGCTGGAGTCGGGTCCAAAGCCCGGCGCCGCGGCGATGAACAGGTCCATGGCCAGGCCCGTACGGTGGGCTGAGCAGATGGTGCGCGACACGCCCTGGCAGTTGTTGTCGCGGGCGCAGCGGGCGGCGTCGGCGGCGGGGTCGCGGAAGCCGGAGAACAGGGTCAGGACGCGCGGGTCGCGCACCACGCCGGCCGCCTTGGCCTCGGCGACCATCCGGCGATAGGCGTCCATCGCGCCCGGGCGCATCTGAATGGTCTTGCCGCCGTAGCTCTCCTCGGGCTTGGCCGTCGATAGCGTCGCGACCGGCGGGGCGCCGGGGCAGATCCCCTCGCCGTTGACCTTCACGAACGGCCGCGCCCGGTGCCAGCGCACCAGCATCACCTTGAACGTCTCCGGATCGAAGGTCCCGGTCGATTTCAGGCCATGGCCGCCCTGCCAGCGCGCCAGGGCGGCGGCGAAGCGGGTCGTGCCCGGGGCGCAGTTGGTCTGGATTTCCCTGGCGACGTGGGGGGCGTAGATCTCCCAGCCGACCTCGTCGCGCCCGAACGGCGCCCAGGTCAGGGTTGTCAGGGACGCAGCGTTGACCGGCGCGGCGCTGGCCGAGGCCGCGCCGGCGTTGCAGTCCTCGGGCGAGGCGCTCGCGCCGGCGCCGAAGGTCGGGCTGGACGGCGGATCGTTGGACGGCAGATAGGTCGGCGACTCGTACTGAGCGGGCTCGCGCGGCGCCGAGACCGAGGGCGGCGGCACGGCCGGCGCGGGCCGGCTGGGCCACAGCACCCAGGCGAAGAACCCCGCGACGAGCACAGCTAGCGCGCCCAACACCCAGATCAGCCGACGCAGGATCTTCAATAGGGCTCCTCGCCCCTTCCGGGACCGCAGTGGAACTTCGCCATGGCTGAAGGCTTGAGACGGGCAAGGCGTTCCCGCCTCGGAGTTGTTACATGCCCTCGACCCTGCGTCCCGTCGTCCTGTTGCTCGGCTGCCTGGCGGCGACCACCGCCTGTTCGGACCCCGCGCCGAAGCAACAGCCGCCGGCCGCGTCGCAGCCCGTCGCGCCGCCGCGGACGCCGCCGCTGGTCAACGCCGCCCCCGCCCCGGCGCCGGCCGCGCCGTCTCCGCTGGCCCAGGCGATCAACGCCGCCGCCTTCGATCCCGCCGCCACGACGCCCGAGGCCAAGAAGGCCTATCTGACCCGCGCCCAGGTGCTGCTGGACCGCGCCCACTTCTCGCCCGGCGTGATCGACGGCCAGGAGGGCTCGAACCTGACCCTGGCCATCAGCGCCTTCCAGGAGGCCCGCCGCCTGACCATCGACGGCAAGATGAGCCCGGCCGTCTGGGACGCCCTGGCCGCCGACGCCAACCCGGCCGTGACCGACTACGTGATCACCGAGCAGGACGTCGCCGGCCCGTTCACGCCCGACATCCCCAAGGACGACTACGAGGCGATGTCCAAGCTGCCCGCCCTCGGCTACGGCTCGCCGCTGGAGGCCCTGGCCGAGAAGTTCCACATGGACGAGCCGCTGCTGCAGGCGCTCAATCCCGGCGTCGATTTCGCCAAGGCCGGGACCACGATCATCGTCGCCGCCCTGGGCGCCGACGGCCTGGACGGCAAGGTGACCCGCATCGAGATCGACAACGCCAAGGGCGCGCTGAAGGCCTATGCCGACGGCGACAAGCTGCTGGCGGTCTACCCGGCCACGGTGGGCAGCACCGAGCGCCCGGCCCCGGTCGGCGAGTGGGCGGTCAACACCCTGGCCCCGAACCCGACCTATACCTACGACCCCACGCGCCTGACGTTCGGCAAGCCGACCGGCAAGCTGACCATCAAGGCCGGTCCGAACAATCCGGTGGGCTCGACCTGGATCGACCTGACCAAGGACACCTTCGGCATCCACGGCACGCCGGACCCCAAGCTGGTCAACAAGCGGGCCTCGCACGGCTGCGTGCGGCTGACCAACTGGGACGCGGCCGAGCTGGGCAAGGCGGTGGTGAAGGGCGCGAAGGTGACGTTCCACGGCAAGCCAGTGCGGTAGTCGGGGAGATGCGCTTGCGGCGTGTCCCCATTCCGGGCACGGCGCTTGACGATGGGGCCACGCCGCAAGCGCATCTCCCCAGCCGCTAGATCGCCAGCCTCAAACCCACCCGCACGATCCTCGGCGCCGCATACCCCGCCACGCCGTCCGCCGTCCGCGACGTCTGGATGTCCGCGTCCAGCAGGTTGTCGCCCGCCACGTACAGCGTCACCAGCGGCCGCACCCGCCAGTCCAGCCGGGCGTCCAGTCGGTAGGCCGGATTCAGCACGCGGCTGTTGAGGTCGTCCTCGAACCGCTTGCCCTCCCAGGTCAGGTCGGTCGCCAGGGTCAGGCGATCCGTCAGCTCGGCCGACAGCCCCGCCGTGGCGCTCCAGATCGGGGCCTGGGCCGGACGCTTGCCGGTCAGCTGCGGGGCGGTCGAACCGCCGTCCAGCCGCGCGTCGGTGACCGACAGGGCCGAGCTCAGCGTCACGGGGCCGACCGTCCGCTGGGCGCGGCCTTCCAGCCCGACCGCGTCGATGGTCCCCGCGTTCTGGCGCTGACGCAGCACGCCGCCGGCCGGGATGAAGCCGCCGATCGGGAAGGTCCCCGGCCCCGCGCCCAGGGTGACGTTGACGATCGGGTCGTCGATCCGGTTCCAGAACGCCGTGGCCTCGATCAGCCCCTTGTCGCCCTTGCGCGAGATCCCGGCCTCCAGTCCTTGCAGCCGCTCCGGCTTGAGGGCGGCGTTGGCCTCGGTGACGTCGTTGCCCACGCGGAACGGGCGATAGAGTTCGTTGAGCGTGGCGGGCCGGAAACCGGTGTAGCCGGCCAGGCGCGCCGTCGCTCCACCGCCCATATCGCGGGTCACGCCCAGGCGGCCGCTGACCACCTCGCCGTCGCGGTCGGCCGGACGCTGGTCCAGCAGCACGGCGCCGGTGGCGATCAGGCGCTCGATGCGGAAGCCGTTGGTCGTCTCCCAGTGGTCCAGCCGCAAGCCGCCGGCCACCAGCCACGGCCCGCTTGTCCACGAGCCGTCGGCATAGGCGCCGACCACCGAGGTCTCGCCGCCGGCCACTCGGCTGCGGGTATAGGCGCCATTGGAGTAGCTGTAGCGTTCGCGTTCCTCCCCGTCGTTGAGGCGAGCGTCGGCGCCCAGCTCCCACTCCAGTCCGCCGACCTTGCGACGCAGGGCGCCGTTCACGCCCCAGCCGGTGGCCGGGGTCTTGTCCTGGCTGTTGGCCGGCGTGGTCGCCGAGCGGTTGGCGGCGACGGCCACCGAGCTGTTGAACAGGTCGCTGGTCCGTCGCCAGGCCTGGAGACGCCAGCCCAGGGCTTCTCCGCGCGGCGCCTGCACCAGGGTGGCGCTGAACACGTTGCCCGAGGCGTTGGCGCGCGCGCCGGCCAACCCCGCGCCGCGATCCTCCTCGAAGAACCCGCCGCGCAGCGACAGCATGCCCAGGCCTGTAACGGCGTCGATACGGCCGGAGATGCTCTTGGCCTCCAGGTCGGTCGGCGTGTCGGCGGCGCCCCTGGCGTCGCCCCGCACGGGCACATAGCCGTCGGACGTGTCGTAGGAGGCCGCGCCGAAGACCTGGAACCGGCCCAGGGTCGAGACCGCCGCCGCCGAGGCGCGTTGGCTGCCCAGTTCACCGGCCGAGACGTCGGCGGCGATACCGGCGTCGCGCTCCCTCAGGCCGATGACGCCTGTCAGGGCGCCGGCGCCGTAAGGGCCCGCCCCCGCGCCGCGCACGATGTCGATCCCCGCCAGGGACTCCGGCGCCAGCTGCGACCAGATCACCCAGCCGCCGAACGGGTCGTTCAGCGGCACGCCGTCCAGGGTCACCAGGGTCCGCCCCGCCCCCGACGGCGCGATGGCCCGCAGGCTGATCCCTTGGGTCGTGGGGTTGGCGGAAAGGCTGGAGGTGCGCCGGAACAGCGAGACGCCCGGCGTCTGGCCGACCGCCTCGTCCACCCTCTGGCTCTTGGCCAGGTCGCGCTCGCTCAGACGCACCGTCGAGAAGGCCGCCTCGGCGGCGGACGGCGGCAGGCGGGCGGCTGTGACGATCACCTGTTCGACGGCGGGCGGCGTATCCAAGGGCATCGGGACCTCGCGTGGGGAGCGCTCGCCAACGACCTAGACCGCTTCGCGCGGCGGAAGAACGGCGTGCGTGGCCGTCGGTTCGCTTTTTAGATCACTTGCACAATGAGACTGACGTTTTTAGGGTTACTCTGAAGGCGCGAGACGACGCCTCGGGAGCCAGGAACATCGCCATGACGATCGCCGCACAGATCAAGCGCCTGCCCCCGGTTCGCACCTCGCTCCAGCCGACCAACCACCCCTACATGACCGGGGCCTGGACGCCGCTGCACGAGGAGGTCGACGCGGTCGATCTGGAGGTGCTGGAAGGCGCGATCCCCACCGACCTGGACGGCGTCTATCTGCGCAACACGGAAAACCCCGTGCACCAGCCGCTGGGCCGCTACCACCCGTTCGACGGCGACGGCATGATCCACCAGATCGAGTTCAAGAACGGCCAGGCCAGCTATCGCAACCGCTTCATTCGCACCCGCGGCTTCGAGGCCGAGCAGGAGGCCGGCGAAAGCCTGTGGGGCGGACTGGCCGACGGTCCCGGCACGTCCAAGCGGCCTGGCTTCGGCGCGCACGGAAGCCTGAAGGACACCGCCAGCACCGACATCGTCGTCCATCGCGGCGAGGCCATCGCCACCTTCTACCAGTGCGGCGAGGCCTATCGCCTGGATCCCCTGACCCTGGAGAACCTGGGCGTGGCGTCATGGGCTCCGCTGGACGGCGTCTCGGCCCACGCCAAGGTCGATGAGGCGACCGGCGAGCTTTTGTTCTTCAACTACTCCAAGCACGCGCCCTACATGCATTACGGCGTGGTCGATGCGTCCGGAAAGCGCACGGTCTACCAGGCCATAGACCTGCCCGGCCCGCGCCTGCCGCACGACATGGCGTTCACGGCGAACTATTCGATCCTCAACGACCTGCCGGTGTTCTGGGACCAGAGCCTGCTGGAGCGCGACATCCACGCCGTGCGCCTGCACAAGGGCGTGCCCTCGCGGTTCGGGATCGTGCCGCGTCACGGCGGCGAGGTCCGCTGGTTCGAGGCCGCGCCGACCTATGTCCTGCACTGGCTGAACGCCTACGAGGACGGCGACGAGATCGTGCTGGACGGCTACTTCCAGGAAAACCCGACGCCGCGCCCGCTGGAGGACGCGCCCGAGGGTCACGGCCATCTGATGGCCTATCTGGACGAGCACAGCTTCCGGCCCAGGCTGCACCGCTGGCGCTTCAACCTGGCCACCGGCGAGACCACCGAGCGTCACCTGGACGAACGGATCCTTGAGTTCGGGATGTTCAACCAAGCTTATGCGGGGCGGCCCTACCGCTACGCCTATTCGACCACCGCCAAGCCCGGCTGGTTCCTGTTCAACGGTTTCGTCAAGCACGACCTGGAGACGGGGGTGAGTTGGTCCCTGCCCCTGGAGCCCGGCCGCTACGCCAGCGAGGCCCCGTTCGCGCCGCGCGTCGGCGCGACCAGCGAGGACGACGGCTACCTGGTCAGCTTCATCATCGACGAGAACCGGGGGACGTCGGAGTGCCTGGTGGTGGACGCCAGGACCATGCAGCCAGCCTGCCGCATCGCCCTGCCCCACAAGATCAGCAGCGGCACCCACGCGGTGTGGGCTGGGCGCGCCATGTTGAACCCATAGTCCCTCTCCCCTTGCGGGAGAGGGTGGCCTCCGAAGGAGGTCGGGTGAGGGGTCGATAGACGCAAGACGCCGCGACAGCCGTTGGGCCGCTCGCGGCGTTTGTCGTTTGAGAAACCCCTCATCCGGCGGCTACGCCGCCACCTTCTCCCGCAAGGGGATAAGGATCCAGGATCCTAGCAGCTCCCTGGATTGTCCCGCTTCAGCACGCAGATCATCTTGTTGCCGCGCGCAGGGCCGTAGAAGGCGATCAGCCGGGTCTCGAAATAGGCCCACTTGGCGCGGGTGTCCTGGGCGGCGACGTTCATGGCGCGGGTATAGGCGCCCCCCGCGCCACGCGGGGCGTTGGCGGTGTCCTTGTTCAGAACCGCGTGTTTGATCCGGCCTCCGCAGTACAGCGACTCCGGGAACCCGTCGTAGCAGCCGCTGATCAGGCCAGCCGGAAACGCCGCGCCGGAGGCCGACAGCCAGGGGGCGGGCACGGTGTTGTTCAAGCCCTGAGGATTGGCGATCGAGGGCGTCGCGCGCGGCGCGTCGATCCAGTTGCTGTGCGAGTAGAAGTCCTGGGCGGCGTGAAACGCCATGCCCATGTCCTCGAACACGTTGCACTTGGCTCGGCCCTTGGCGCCGTTGAAGGTGCAACCGCCCCAGATGCTGGTGCTGTCCAGTTGCAGGTTCGGCTTCACTAGGCCGGCGGCGTCGGTCACCGCGGCGTTGATATTGGCGAGGATGTAGGTGCGGCACGAGGTTAGGACGGTCTGGGCGGCGGCCGCGCTTTGCGGATAGGCGCCGGGGGCGAAGAAGTCGCCGCCGTCGCAGTGGGCGGCCTTGCTGCTCATCAGACCCCGCGTGGGGTTGTCGGGCGCACCGACCGCGCCCCAGGTGCCGTTCTTGCCGGCGAGTTCACTCAGTGAGTCCGCGCCGAAGCCGAACGTGGCCAGGCCGCTGCGCGTGATGCGCTCATGCTCGGCGTTCTGGCCCAGGCTGCGGATGGTGCCGAAGGCCTGGGCCTGTGGCGTGAACGCCTGAGGGGCGAGCACTAGAGAGGCGGCTGCGGCCGCCAAAACCATCGAACGCTTACGCATGACGATACCTCCCTGATTATGCAATCAAGGGTTACATGGGTTCGCCTGGAAGTACAGCGCGGCTTCAGCTCTTCGGGAACCAGGGTACGAAGCCGGAGGTGCGGGCGATATAGGCCTCATAGTCGGGACGCCTGCGGCGCATCCGCCCCTCGACCGTGGGCACGCCGCTCCAACGGGTCAGCAGGAAGGTGATCAGGATCGGTCCCGGCAGGGCCCAGGCGCCCAGGCCGGTCTCGGCGGCGATCAGATAGAGGCCCCACCAGACGCAGGCGTCGCCGAAATAGTTCGGATGACGGGTGTAGCGCCACAACCCCGTGTCCAGCACCTTGCCGGCGTTGGCGGGATCGGCCTTGAACCGCGCCAGTTGCCAGTCGCCCAGGCTCTCGAAACCGATGCCGACCAAGGTCAGCACCGTTCCGGCGATCGCCAGCCCGCCCAGCGGCGCCGACACCGCCTGGCCCAGTTGCACTGGCAGGGCCACCACGAACTGCAGCAGGTATTGCAGCAGGAAGACGATCAGGCCCGAGGCCTTGGCGAAGCTCCAGCCGCGCGTGCTTTCGGCGTGGGCCATCATCGTCACGTAGCGTCGATCTGGGCCCTGCCTGCGCCAGCGCCACAGGAGGTAGCCGCCCAACCGGACGGCCCAAACGGTGCAGAGGCCGGTCAGCAAGGCGCCGTGCGGCGTGACGCCGACCTGCAACAGGGTGGTCCAGGCGATCAGCGCCATGCCCACGCTCCACCAGGCGTCGACGAAGCTGACGTCCTTCAGGCGAAGCCCGATTAGCCACAGACCCACGAAGGCGACGGCGGAGATGGCGGCGTTGATCAGGAGGACGGTCGGCAGGGGCATTGGGACGAGACCTTCGGAGACGACGGACAAAAAGCCCTCCCCGGTGGGGAGGTGTCGGCGCAGCCGACGGAGGGGGAGTTGGCTTGGCTGAGGTGGGACTAGTCCCACCACCGGCGCCTTCGCGCCGCCTCCCCCACGGGGGGAGGGTCTTCTCGAGCAGGCCCGCTCACAGCCCCACCACCAGACTCACCGTCGTGGTGGTGGAGCCGCCGATGTTCAGGGTCTGCACGGTCTTGGCGCCCTCGACCTGGCAGCCGCCAGCCGCGCCCGTCACCTGCTTGAAGGCGTCCAGCGCCATGCGCACGCCGGTCGCGCCCACGGGATGACCCGCGCCGATCAGGCCGCCGGAGGGGTTGATCGGCAGGCGGCCGCCCATCGCGATCGAGCCGTCCTCGATCGCCTTCCAGCTCTCGCCCGGCGCGGTCAGGCCCAGATGGTCGATGGCCATGTATTCGGTGGCGGTGAAGCAGTCGTGGACCTCGACCGCGTCAACCTGCGACAGGTCGGTGATCCTGGCCCTGGATCGGGCGTCCTCGATCGCGCGGCGCACCTGCGGGAAGACATAGGGCTGGTCGCGGCTGGCCTCGACCTTGCGGGCGTAGCTGATCGGAGCCGAGCGGTGGCCCCAGCCCTTGATGCGCGGCAGGCTCTCCAGGGGCACGCCGCGCAAGAAGGCGTAGGCCCGCGCCCGGCGTTCCGAGGCGAGGAACACCACCGCCGTGCCGTCCGTCACCTGGCCGCAGTCCTGCTTGCGGGTGCGGCCCTCGACCACCGGATTGGCGACGTCGTCGGCCGTGAAGGCCTCGGGATCGAACCGCCAGTCGCGGGTCTGGGCGTTGGGATTGCGCCGGCCGTTGGCGAAGTTGTTTTCGGCGATCGCCATCAGGTGCTCGTACTTCAGGCCGTAGCGGCGGTCATACTCGTCGGCCAGGTCGGAGAAGGCGCGCGGCCACAGGAAGCGGGCGTCCTGGAATTCCTCGCCGACCCAGGCGGCCGAACCCAGATGCTCGGCGGCGGTCTGACCCGGGACGTTGCGCATCTGCTCGATGCCGACCACGCAGGCCAGGTCGTAGCGGCCGGCCTCGATCTCGGCGGTCGCCGCAAGGATCGCCACGCTGCCCGAGGCGCAGGCCGCCTCGTGCCGCGCGGTCGGCAGGCCGTCCAGGGCCGGATGCACCAGGCCGAAGAAGCCGCCCAGTTGCCCCTGCCCCGTGAACAGCTCGGCGGCGAAATTGCCGACGTGGCCCGTCTCCAGGTCTTCGGGATCCAGGTCGACCGCCGCCAGCCCCTCGCCCACCGCCTGGGCGAAGGCGTCGGTCAGGCTCATGCCCTGCCGGGCCCAGTTCGCCGAGAAGTCGCTCTGCCAACCGCCGAGGATGTAGACCATGGCCGTCGCCTCCCGCTCGCCGCCGCGTCCTGACCGATGTTCCTCGGCTTAGTCAGTCTCACTATACAAGTGAGTGGCGGCGAGGCAATGCTCCGCGTTGACATCGTCCCGCGAAACACCTGAACCAGAAGCCATGACGCAGGTCGCCGCTCCCGCCGCCTTGATGGTCCGCGCCAGTTCGGCGGCGCGGGCCCTGAACCTGATCGGCGACCGGTGGACCCTGCTGACCCTCTACGCCGCCTTCATGGGCCAGACCCGGTTCGACGGCTTCGTGAAGCTGACCGGCATGGCGCGCTCGCTGCTGGTCGATCGGCTGGCTCGGCTGGAGACCGCCGGGGTGCTGGAAAAGCGTCCCTACCAGGAACGTCCCGTCCGCCACGGCTATCACCTGACCGCCATGGGCAAGGACCTCTATGACGCGGCCCTGATGATCCTGCGCTGGGAGACCCGCTGGCACTACGACGAGACCAGTCCCTCGC
>Ga0101941_1001328_pt1 | contig 18882 bp, 21 predicted proteins | sample DewCreD2012metaG_3_FD_75242 | JGI IMG/M metagenome (GOLD analysis project Ga0101941, IMG submission 75242) | Hot spring sediment bacterial and archeal communities from British Columbia, Canada, to study Microbial Dark Matter (Phase II) - Dewar... ...
CCGAGCTGGTGGTGCAGGTCATCCTGCGGGAGCTCCACGCCCTGGGTCTGGGGCCGCCCGGGGGAGGGAGTGAAGGTTTATGCGGGGTATGCGGGAGGTGCAAGTTTTGAGTAAAGGTACGTCTTTGGGAATGGGTACTAGGGATTCCCTGGCCGCAACCGTGAACTGGCTGAAGGCGGCCATCCCCAAGTGGTGATTCAAGGGCTTCCCTTCTAGATAGAACCGGCGAGCTCCGGTGATGAGCCTACCCTCACGGTTAGCCTGCACCCCCCGTTCGCACAGATACGGCCTTCCCGCCACGCAGTACCGGCAACTGCCGCACATGGGAACGAAGGAAAAGACCACATGGTCTCCTTCCACAAGGTCGCGAACCCCAGGCCCTACTGCCCGGACGATTCCCGCTGCACAGCAAAAAGGGCATTGTTACCGAGCAGCAACGCTACCCGCTCTCCAGGCCGAAGCCCCCTCTGGTGAAGCCATGCGGCCCCAGCCTCCACCCTTTCAGCCAGTTCGGCATAAGTGTACCCCCTCCCTCCGAGCTCAGCCACCGCCCACTTGTCCGAAAAGGCTCCCGCTGTTTCCCGCAGGATAGCCTCGAGCCGCCTCGGTCGATCTGGGTAAACCAGAATTTCACGCCCGTAATGCCTTTCCCTCATGGATACTCCCAACTACGAGTCACAAGGAGAGGAGGGCCGCCACCTCTTCCCTATGCAGCAAATCCCCCATAGCACCGGACAGGCGCACCTCCCCGGTCTCCAGCACGTAAGCTCTGTCGGCCACCCGGCTTGTGAAACGCAGGTTCTGCTCCGCCAAAAGGATTGGCATACCCGTGGCCTTGAGTTCCAACACCAGCCGGGCAATCTCCTCCACAACCAGGGGAGCCAGGCCCTCGGTGGGTTCGTCCAGGAGAAGCAGTTTGGGGTTGGTGAGCAGAGTGCGGGCAATCGTCAACATCTGCTGTTCACCTCCCGAAAGCAGCCCCCCCCTGCGGTGCAGAATGGGCGCCAACTGTGGCAGAAGCCCCAGGACACGCTCCAATGTCCAGAAGCCTGGGCGATGGGCCACCATTAGGTTCTCCCTGACCGTGAGCTCGGGAAAGATGCGGCGGTCATCAGGAACGAAGCCCAAGCCCGCCTGGGCCCTCTGGTAGGGGGGAAGCCGGTTGAGCTCCCTGTTCCCATAGACCACCCTCCCCCCGTAAACGGGCACCAGGCCCATGATCGCCTTGATCAGGGTCGTCTTCCCAGCTCCGTTTCTTCCCAAAAGGGCGACCACCTCCCCTTCGCCCACCTCCAGGTCCACCCCATGGAGTACGGGGACGCCGTTGTACCCAGCGCGAAGCCCTTCCACCCTGAGGCTCATGCTGCCCCTCCCAAGAAGGCCTTGCGGACCTCGGCGTTCTGACGAATCTCCTCGGGAATCCCCTCAGCCAGGACCTGGCCCTGGTGCAGCACGGTGATCCGGTCGGCCAAGGCCAGCACCGCTTCCGTGTCGTGCTCGGTGAAAAGGAGGGTCACCCCTTCCTGGCGAAGAAGGCCCCGGATGAACTCCACCATCTGACGGCGTTCCGCTCGGGAAAGCCCGGCTAGGGGCTCATCTAGGAGCAAGAGCTTCGGTCTGGCCACCAGGGCCATGGCCACGTCCAGGCGCTTTAGGTCCCCCAAGGGAAGCTCAGACACCCGGCGCTGGGCAGCTCCATCCAAGCCCACCTTGCTCAAGGCCCACCTGGCCTCCTCCAGGACCTCGACAAGGTGTCTAAGGGGTGTGAAGAGCTGGAAGGTCTTCCCCTGGTAGCCTACCCGGGCCAGGGCCACGGCCTCCAAAAGGGTCATGGAGACGAAGGGCTGCGCCCGCTGGAAGGATACCGCAAGCCCCAGGCGGGCCACTCTAGGCGTGGGCCACCCCGTGATCTCCCGCCCTTGGAAAAATACCCGCCCGCGATCGGGAGCCAAGCGGCCCGTGATCACGTTGAACAGGGTGGTCTTCCCCGCCCCATTGGGACCTACCAAGGCATGAAAGCTCCCCTCCTCCACCCTCAGGGATACCCCGGCCAGAGCCATAAAGCCCTGGAAGGAGCGGTAGATGTTTTCAGCCACCAGAAGCGTCACGCCGTACCTCCGTAGGCCACTTGATCAGCCCTAGGGCGAGGCCTGTAAGCCCCCTGGGGAAGAAGAGAACCATTAGGAGGAGCAAAACCCCCAGGAAAAAGGGCCAGTATTCGGTTTTGGCCTGGACCACCACCCTCAGGAGGAGGAAGGCCGAGGCCCCTACCGCAGGGCCTAGGAAGAAGCCGCTCCCCCCCAGAATGGTGGAGAGGATGGCCTCCGCCGACCGGGTCCAGAAGAGGTAGTCGGGAAACACAGAGCGCTGGAGCGCCCCCTGGAGGAAGCCAGCGAGGCCGGAAAGCCCTCCCGAGATCACGAAGGCCAGAAGCAGGTGGCGGAAGCTATCGATACCTACGGCCTCAGCACGGGCGCGGTTGTCCCTCAGGGCGCGGAGGGCGTAACCGAAGGGGGAGCCCTCGAGAGCGGCGAGGAAGATCACCGCCAAGGCGAAGGCCAGGAGGACCAGGTAGTAGAAGGGCAGGCTTTCCCCAAGGAGTCCCGGGGGCCTTAGGTCCGTGATCCCGTTGTCCCCGCCGGTGAAAGCGTACCACTTGTGGGCGATGGCGTAGAGGAGCTGGGCGAAGGCCAGGGTCAGCATAGTGAAGTAAATCCGGGTGAGGCGGATGCTGAAGAAGCCAATGATTAAGGCTCCCAAGGCGGAAACCAGCAAGGAGGCAGGCAACGTGGCCAGGAAGGGCCACTCAGCCTTCTGCGTCAGTAGGGCCATGGCGTACGCCCCAAGGCCGAAGAAGGCGGCCTGGCCAAAGGAGAGAAGTCCCGCCTGGCGGAAGAGCAGGTTGAAGGCCATGGCGTACAGGCCGAGGATCAGGGCCTCGCTGGCCAGCTTGAGGCCGTACTCGGACATGAAGGGCCCTAAGAGGGCAAGGGCAGCCAAAAGAAGCGCCAGCCTCATGTCCGCACCGCCGGAGGACGGCCCAGGAGCCCCCAGGGCCTGAGGAGCAGGACCAGGGCCATGAGGCCGAAGGGGAAGACCATGGCCCACTCGGGCAGCAAGAGGATGCCGAAAGCCTGCAGGAGGCCGATGAGCACAGCGCCTAAAAGGGCCCCCCAGACGCTACCCAGTCCCCCGATAACCACCACGATGAAGGCGCTGATCACCGCATCCACCGCCATCCCTGGCGTGGCGGCCTGGAGGGGGAGGAGCGCAGCGCCCCCTAGCGCAGCCAGGGCGATGCCCAACCCGAAGACGGCGGTGTAGAGGAGAGGCACGTTCACCCCTAAGGCTTCCAGCATCTCCCGGTCCTGGGTGGCGGCCCGGATCCAGACCCCGAGGCGCGTCCGGTAGAGGAAGCCCCAGAGGAGGAGGGCGAAGAGGGCGGCCAGCCCAATCAGGAACAGGTAGTAGCTGGGGAAGGGGCTCCCCAGGATAAAGAGGGGACTGGAGAAGGCCTCTGGCATGGGGAAGGAGCGGTAGGCGGCTCCGAAAAAGAAGCGCACCGCGTCCTCCAGGATCAGGAGCAGGGCGTAGGTCAGCAGGATCTGGTGCTCCTCCGGCCGGGCATAGATGGGACGGATGAGGAGCCGCTCCACCAGAGCCCCAATCACAAGGCCTGAGGCCAGCACTGAAAGGAGCCCGCCCCAGAACCCCTCGACCTGCCCCCGGGTGAAGGCGTAGAAGAGGTAGGCCCCCAGCATGTAGAAAGAGCCGTGAGCGAAGTTGACGATCCCCATGGCCCCGAAGATGAGGGAAAGGCCCACGGAAAGGAGGAAGAGAGTGCTGGCGTAGGCTAGCCCCGTCAAAAGCTGAAGGAGGTAGAAGCCTATGTCCATGGCCTACCGCTTGCACTGGGTGGGGTAAGCGGTATCGTTTGCGGGGATGATCCGCAACCGGTCCAGGATGGCGAAGGGATAGTCGGGGGTGTGCTTGGTGTAGCCCCAGACTAAACCCTCGAAGACCTGATGGTCCTCTGGGCGCATGCGCTTCCTACCCTCGGGGGCATCATACACCAGGCCGCCATCGGCCTCGAAGGCCCGCCGGACGGCCTCAGCCTGGGTGGATTTGGCCTTCTCCACGGCTCGGGCCAGCATGTGGAGCCCTGCGTAGGCCTCCTCGGCGTTGTAGCTGGGATACTCGCCGAAGCGCTTCCGGTAGGCCTCCACGAAGGCCCGGTTCCGTTCGGTGTTCGGGTAAAGGAACCAGTAGCGGGCGGAAACCAGGAGCCCCTCTGGCGTCTCCTTACCCAGGGGCGCCAGCACCTCGAGGGCCGCTCCCACGGGGTTCACGAAATACTTCACTTGGTTGAAGAAGCCAAACTGCTTTGCTTGCCGGGCGAAGATCACCATGTCCCCGGCCCATAAGGTGGAAAACACGCCTTCAGGCCTGGCTCGCATGAGAGCGGTGATGAAGCTGGCATAGTCCGTGGAGCCAAAGCGGGGCCACTGCTCGCTCACCACCTCCACGTCCGGCCGGAGCTGCTTGAGCCGGGTGATGAAGTCCTGCCAGGACACCCGGCCGAACTCGTAGTCAGGCCCTATGTTGGCCCAGCGCTTTACGGGCAGCGTGGCCGCCAGAGCCGCCGCCGCCCAGGCGTCCATGCGGGCGTTGTTGGAGGTGCGGAACACGTAGGGTCGGCACTGCTCGGTCAAGGTAGGCGTGGCTGCGTGGGTCACCACCAAGGGAATCTTGTACTCGTCCGTAAGGGGAGCCACGGCTAAGGCAACTGAGCTGGAGTCAATCCCAAAGAGGAAGTCCACCTTCTCTTGCAGGATGAGGCGCCTGGCCTCTCGCACGCCCACCTCAGGGTTCCCTTGGTCGTCCACCACCACGAGCTGGATGGGCCGACCCAGGACCCCGCCCCGGGCGTTGATCTCCTCCGCCGCCAGCTGGGCCCCTTGGGAGCCGGATTTGCCATAGCCAGCAAAGTTCCCGCTCAAGATGAAGAGGGCGCCAACCTTGATAGGCTGCTGGCCTTGGGCACGTACGGGGCCCAAGGATAGCGCCAAGATCCAGAGGCCAACCCAAACTGCCAGAACGAGACCCAAAACCCTCCGCATACTTTACCTCCTTACTTCGCACTCACGCCGCCATCCACGGCGTAGATGCCACCCGTGAGATAACCGTTTCCTGGCTCCAGGAGAAAAGCCACCATCTTGGCCACCTCCTCTGGGGAGGCCATCCGGCCCAAGGGGATCTCCCTGAGGATGGCCTCCCTCAAGGTGGGGTGTTCCCGGAGGCCCTGGGTCATCTCCGTTTCCGTCCACCCGGGAGCTACCAGGTTGACCCGGATCCCGCGCTCGGCCCAGTCCAAGGCCAGGGCCCGGACAAGGCCCCAGAGCCCAGCCTTGGCTGCGGTGTAGGCGGCCAGGCGAGCCCCTCCCTTAAAGCTCAGTACGGAGCCCATGAGCACCAGGCTCCCGGGGCCGTAAAGCTCCCGGGCAAAGGCCTGCGCGGTCAGGAAGGCCCCGGTCAGGTTGACCTCTAAGACCTGATCCCAAACCTCCGGGTCCAGCTTATCCGCTCGGGTGAAGGCCGGGCTGATGCCGGCGTTGTAGACCAACCCGTAGAGGCCCACCTCATGCCGGAAAGTCGAAATTACCTCGGGTATGACCGCCCGGTTCCGCACGTCCAGGGCCCTGCCCCAAGCCCCGAGGCCTTCCGCTACCTGGGCCACGCGCTGTGGATCCCGGCCGGTGATCCCCACCCGGGCCCCACGCCGAACCAGCTCCTGCGCCACGGCCAGGCCGATCCCCCGCGTGGCCCCCACGACCAGAACCGGAAGCCCCTCAAGCCCCGGCACGCCGCACCACCCTCTTGGCCTTGAAGGCCGTGCGTTCCAAGGTTCCGGGGGCCTCGAGGCGGACCTCAGGGGTAACCGCCAAGGCCTCCCGCAGCCGCTGCTTTAGGGCGTTGGCCAAGCCCTCCACTTGCCCCTGGGCCTCGGCCCGGGCCTCCACCACGACCGTCACCCGGCGGACCATACCGCCCTCCTCCACGACCTCAATCCGGTACTCGCTGGAAAGCTCGGGGAAGCTCCGGACCACCTCCTCCACCTGCCCCGGGTAGAACTTGGCCCCGCGGTAGACCACCAGATCGTCCACCCGGCCCAGGATGCCCCCCACGGCCCTCAGGTGGGTGCGCCCGCAGGGACAAGGCTCCTTGGTGATCCGGGCTAGGTCCCCTGTGAAGTAACGGACGAGAGGCGTGGCCTCCCGCGTGAGGTGGGTCAGCACCAAGACGCCCATCTGGCCTTCCGGAAGAGGTTCCTTGGAAATGGGGTCCACCACCTCCACCAGGTAGTGGTCCTCGGCGAAGTGCAGCCCCGCCTGCATTTCACACTCTGCGGCAAAAGTGGGTCCCATCTCGGCAAGGCCGTAGTAGTCGTAGGCCCGGATCCCCAAGGCCTCCTCCAGGCGGCAACGGGTAGCGGGGTTTTCCGTTCCCGCCTCACCGCCAAAGGCCCCCAGACGGAGCGAGCTCTGCAAGCCTCTCTCCTGGAGGGCCTCAGCGAGATAGAGGCCGAAGGAGGGAGTCGCCGTGAGGGCCTTAGGCCTGAACCGCGCCATGAGCTCAAGGTGCCGCTCTGTCTGCCCGGAGCCCACCGGGAGCACGAACAGGCCCAGCTTGGTGGCAGCGTAGTGGACGGCCATCCCGGCTACCCAAAGCCCGTAGCTGAAGCCGTTGAGCAGGACATCGCCTGGGCGCAGGCCGAAGCCGAAGAGGGTCCTTGCCGTTACGGAAGCGATGTTCTCGGTATCCTGCCGGGACCAGACCGTACCCACGGGATAGCCCGTGGTTCCGCTGCTCGGATGGTACTCCTGCCACGCTTCCCGTGGGGCCACGGTGTACCTTCCTAGGGGGGGGTGGAGGCGCTGCTCCTCCCGGAGCTCGTCTTTGGTGACCACAGGAAAGCGGGCCAGGTCCTCGAGGGCCTTCAGGTCCAGACTCAGCCCCTGCCACTTCTCCCGGAAAAAGGGGCTTTCCCGGTACAGCCTCTCCACCTGCGCCTGCAGGCGCCCGAGCTGCAATTCCTCCAGCTGGTGCCGGGAAAGGGTCTCCACCTCAGGCTCGAAGTAAGCGGGCATCTTTACCTCCGCCTGGTTGACCACAACTATAAGCTGAGTGGCTCTATGATGTCAAGCCTGAACATGGTTGTCCATTCTGGTCACAGCCTTGTACAATGAGGGCGTGGCCCAAACCATACCGTCCCTCTACTCCCTTGCCGACCTAGCTAGGGCCAGTGGGGTATCCCGGCGGATCCTCCAGCACTATGCCAAGCTGGACCTGCTGGAACCAGGAGCCGTCACCCACGGCGGCAGAAAGCTTTACACCGATTTCGCGCTATATCTGATCCAGGACATCCAGGATCTCAACCAGCTGGGATTTACCCTGGATGAGATCCGCAAGATCATGCTTCTAAAAAAGACTATCTTCCACCCAGACGGCATCTACAAACCGAACTGGAAACGGGAGGAAATTCCCCTTTCCGAGGAAGACCTTCAGGCCATGTGGGCGAAGACAGGCGAGGTGCTGGCCAGCATAGAGAGGCAGGAGCGGATGATCCGCCGCTTTTACCGCTTCCTCACCAAGCACTTCGCCCCCAAGGAGGTGCGGGATGGACTTCAGCCTGGACCAGGAGACGGCGGCGCTTAGGGATCGGGTGCGGGCCTTTGTGGAGGAGGTCGTCATCCCTCGGGAAGGGGAGGTGGCCAAGGACCTAGGCCGCATGGAGGAGGTCCTGAGGGAGCTGCAGAAGGAGGCCAAGGCCCGGGGGCTCTTCCTGCCCCACATGCCCAAGGAGCTGGGCGGGCTCGGGCTCTCCTGGCGGCAGCTGGCCGTGGTCCTGGAGGAGGCGGGGCGGAGCCTCCTGGGTCCCCGGGCCCTCAACGCTGCCGCCCCGGACGAGGGCAACATGCACCTCCTCCACAGGGTGGCCAACGAGGCCCAGAAGCGCCGCTACCTCTACCCCCTCCTCTCCGGGGAGGTGCGCAGCGGCTTTGCCATGACCGAACCCATGGGAGCGGGAGCAGATCCGAATCTCCTTAAGGCCACAGCCCGGCGCAAGGGGAGGGGCTTTGTGCTGGAAGGGCGGAAGTGGTTCACCACCGGGGCCGAGGGGGCGGCCTTCTTCATCGTCCTGGCCCGGGCTGAGGAGGGCCCCACCATGTTCCTGGTGGACCGGGATCACCCAGGTCTGAAGCTGGTCCGCACCATCCCCACCATGGACCACTGGAGCCCCGGTGGCCACGGGGAGATCCTCCTGGAGGGGTGCGAGGTAGGGGAGGAGGCGGTCTTGGGAGAGCCGGGCAAGGGCTTCCACTACGCCGAGCTCCGCCTGGACCCGGCCCGCCTCACCCACTGCATGCGCTGGCTGGGCGTGGGGGTGCGGGCCACGGAGCTGGCCCAGGAATACGCCCTGAGGCGGGAGTCTTTTGGGAAGAAGCTGGCGGAGCACCAGGGGGTGCAGTTCATGATCGCTGACAGCCATATAGAGCTCCACGCCGCCCGCCTCATGATCTGGCACGCCGCCTGGAAGCTGGACCGAGGGGAGAGGATCCGCCACGAGGCCTCTATGGCCAAGGTGTTCGTAGCCGAGGCCGTGGGCCGGGCCGTGGACCGGGCGATCCAGATCACGGGCGGCCTGGGCATCAGCGAGGACACCCCCCTCTCCATCTTCTACCGGGAGGTCCGCCCCTTCCGCATCTACGATGGGCCCAGCGAGGTCCACCGGGCCAGCATCGGCAAGCGGGCCCTGTATAAGGGGCTTAGGCCATGAGGGAAATCCTCCAGGCCGCCCTCGAAGAGCTCTTTGGACCAGGGGAAATCCTCGCCCTGAGGCGCCTCCCCGGCGGGGCCTCCAAGGAGGCCTGGGCCCTGGACTATCAGACCGGAAAAGAGGCCCTACCCCTCTTCCTCCGGAGGGCGGGAGGGGGCGTTATCTACGCGGGGACCCTGCCTCTGGCCCAGGAGTTCCGCCTCCTCCAGATAGCCCACGCCCACGGGGTCAGGGTGCCCAGGCCCCTTCACTACTTCCCCGACCTGGAGGGTCGGGAAGCTTTCCTCATGGAACGGCTGGAGGGGGAGTCCATCGGGGCCCGCATCGTCCGGCGCCCCGAGTACGCCGGGGTGCGGGAACGCCTCCCCGAGGCCATGGCCCAGGAGCTGGCGGCCATTCACGCCATCCCCCTTTCCGAAGTGGGCTTTCTTCCCTTCCCGAGCCAGCCTCCCTGGCAGGAGGCCTTGGACCTGGCCTACCGCGACCTGGATGCCTTAGAAGAGCCCCACCCCGCCCTGGAGTGGGGGCTCCGCTGGCTCTCGCAAAACCCCCCGCCCCCTCGGCTCCCTGTGCTGGTGCATGGGGACTTCCGCATCGGCAACCTCCTCGTCACCCTTGAGGAGCTCGTGGCTGTCCTAGACTGGGAGTTCGCCCACATCGGCGACCCCCGGGAGGATCTGGCCTGGCCCCTGGTGCGGGCCTGGCGGTTCGGGGAGGACGGAAAGCGCCTAGGGGGGATCGGGGAAGTGGGACCTTTCTTGGAACGGTACAACGCCCTCACCGGCCGAGGGATCGCGGAAGGTGAGCTTTTCTGGTGGGAGGTCCTGGGCAACGTCCGCTGGGGCCTAGGGGCCCTGAAGCAGGCCAGGCGCCACCTAAAGGGAGAGGAGCGCAGCGTGGAACTGGCCGTCTTGGGGAGGCTTGCCGCCGAGATGGAGTACGAGATCCTTGACCTTTTGGAACGCCATGGATAGGCCCAACCTTGACGAACTCCTAGAGGCCACGGCGGAGTTTCTGGAAAGGGAGCTCTTGCCCACGGTGGGCGACCCCAGGCTCCGCTTCCAGCTCCTGGTGGCCCTAAACGCTCTCGGCATCGCCCGGAGGGAGCTGGCCCTGGGCGAGGCCCTGCGGCAGGAAGAGGCGGCGGAGCTGGAGGCCCTCTTGAGCCACGGGGGAGACCGGGAAGCCCTCCTAAAAGAGCTGGCCTGGAGAATCCGCCAAGGCCAGGCCCCCGAGGCCACCTCCGCTTTCCTCAAGGCCCATGTGCGGCGTAAGCTTCTCTTGGCCAACCCCAAGTACCTGGAACGATACCCATGAGGCGGCGTCTCCTCCTCCTGCGCCACGGAGAAGTGGACTACTTCCCGGGGGGGCGACCTGTTCCCCCCGAAGGGGTGGGCCTCACCGAAAGGGGCCGAGCCCAAGCGGAGGCCGTGGGGGAGCTCCTGCGAGGGGTTCCCCTGGACCGCGCCGTCCACTCGGGGCTCAGGAGGACGCAGGAGACCGCCGAGATCGCGCTCAAGGGCCGCTCTGTACCCCTCGAGGCCTGGCCGGAGTTTCAGGAGATTCGGCCAGGAAGGCTCAAGGACCTGGAGGACCCCAAAGAAGCCTTTCTCCAGGCCTTCTTCCCCAGGGACCCCTCGGATCGCTTCCTCGGCGGGGAGCGCTACGGCGACTTCCTGGATCGGGTTCTCGCCGCCTACGCCCACCTTCTGGCTCAACCCTGGGACACCCTTCTCCTGGTGGCCCACGGCGGCGTGATCCGGGCCATCCTCTCCTACGCCCTCACCGGCAAGCCCATCCTGTTGCCCCTCGAGGTCCACCCCTGTGGCCTCTCCGTCCTGGACATGGACGAAGAGAGGGCCTTCCTTCGCCTCCACAACCTCACCCCCTACGAGCTTCTTCCCCAGGAGCGCAGGACCACCATGGAAGCCCTCTGGGAGGCCTACAGGTGGGAGGGGAGGGATCCATAACAAAGGACCCAGGAGGGCTAGCAAAGCCCCGGCAGGGCCCTCTTGGCCTCCGCGAACTCCGGCTCCTTCCGCCCCTCGTCCCAGCCCAGAAGGGCGGCCATGAGCGCCACCACCCGGGGCAGGGCCGAAAGGGCCTTGTCCTGGTCCAGGAAGGCCAGGCCCAGCCTCCGGGCCAGCACGTCCAGGGGCTTCCGGGCCAGCTCCCGGCGGACCGCCCACACCACCTCCCCCTCCAGGTAGGGAAGCCCGGGGAGGAGGGGCCTCTCCCCCAGGGCCAGGATCTCCCCCGCCAGGGTACCGTAGGTCTCGTAGAGGTGCCGGGCCACCGCCTCGGGGAGGTCCAAAAGGGGCCTCTCTCCCGCCCCTAGGAGGGGGGTGGTGTGGGAGGTGGAGGGAGGAAGGGCCAGGCCCAGGTCCCGGGCAACCCTCTCCACCAGGTCCAGGGCCATGAGGCGGAAGGTGGTCTACTGATCCAGCCCCCTAAACTTAGACACTTTTACCCTGCCTCCCGTGTGATGTCCTGCATGCTTTGTCCCAGCGCCTCCTCCATCACCTCCTTCGGCGTCCGGTAGCCCAGCCCTGAGTGCAACCGGCTCTCGCGTAGCCGCTTCCCCAACACCCCGGAAGGCCGCCAAGCCCTCCTGGCCGCCCTGGCCCACCACCGCCCCACCTGGGTGGCCCTGGAGCCCACGGGCGCCTACCACCTCCCCCTCCTCCAGCTCCTGGCCGAGAAGGGCCTCCAGATAGCCCTGGTCAACCCCTACCACCTGGCCGCCTTCCGCAGGGCCACAGGGGAGCGCCACAAGACCGACCGCCAGGACGCCCTCCTCCTCGCCCGCTACGCCCAGGTCTACGGGGAAAGCCTCCGGGCCTACACCCTGCCCCCAAAAGCCCTCCAGGAGCTCAAGGCCCTGGAGGGCTACCGGGAGGACCTGGCCCAGAGGGAAAGGGCCATCCTCAACCAACTGGAGGCGGCTCGCTGGGCGGGAAGCGCGGAGGTCATCCCCCTGCTCCAGAGGGAGCTGGCCTGCGTGGAGGGGCTCCTGGGGGAGGTGGAAGCCAGAATCCAGGCCCTCCTCGCCGCCCTCCCCGAGGCCGAGGTCTTGATGGGCCTGCCCGGGGTGGGGCCCCAGGTGGCGGTGGCGGTGCTGGCCCTCCTGCCCCCGCACCTTTGGGGCCGGGCCAAGGCGGCGGCCGCCTACGCGGGGCTGATCCCCGAGCGGGAGGAGTCGGCTTTTCCGGAAGGGGCCTCCCCTTCTGCGAAGGAAGCTTTTCATGGGGGCCTTGGTGGCGGTGCGGCACGACCCGGAGATGGGGGCCTTCTACCATCGCCTGCTCTCGCGGGGGAAGCGCAAAAAGCAGGCCCTGGTGGCCGTGGCCCACAAGCTTCTTAGGCGGATGATGGGGAGGCTCAGGGAGTACTACGCGGGCCAGTCCCTCCAGGGGGTGGCTTGACAGGCAAGACAGTATCAAAATCAGCGTCTAGGGTCGTGTAAGGAATTATGTGTAAGGGTATGTGTATGAATGGGGGTACCAACGGGAGAGGAGGTACCCCATGGATCAGGATACCCTCCAGATGATCTTGAGGGAAGCAGTGAGGGAAACGGTAACCCAGGTTCTGCAGGCCCTGCTCAACGCCGACCGGGAAGCCTTCTTGCGGGAACACGGGGGGCGGAAAAACGGCTACTACCCCAGGAAGCTGGAGACCGCTTTTGGCCAGGTGGAGCTTTCCATCCCAAGGGATCGGGAAGGGAGGTACTACCCCAGCTTGCTCCAGCCCTACGCCCGCCGCCAGGTGGACCTGGGCGAGGTGGCCGTGGCCCTGTACGCCGCCGGGGTCAGTCAGCGCAAGGCGGCCGAGGTGATGAGCCTGCTTCTGGGCCACCGCTACACCCACGAGACCATCAGCGCCCTTACCGACCAGGTGCTGAAGGAGGTGGAGGCCTTCCGTCATAGGCCTATACCGGAAGATATGGCCTGGGTCTACCTGGACGGTTTCTTCTTGAAGGTCCTAAGGGAGGGGATTGGGGTGGAGCGGGAGGCGGTCTATGTGGCTCTAGGCGTCACCCCTGGTGGGCAGAGGCAGGTTCTGGGCTTTTGGCTTTTGCCTACGGAAAGCGCCACTGCCTGGGAAGAGGTCTTGAGGGAACTATGGCAAAGGGGCCTGCGGCGGGTTTTGCTTTTCATCACCGATGGCCTACCCGGGATGGAAGAGGCGATCCGCCGGGTGTATCCCCTGGCCCAGTGGCAGGTGTGCGTGGTGCATAGGGTGCGCTCCAGCCTGGCCCAGGTGCGTGCCCGGGACCGGGCCTTGCTGGCGCAGGACCTGAAGGGGATTTATGGGGCGAGGAGCCGGGTGGAAGCCCTTGAGGCCTTGGAGAGGCTCAAGGAGGCCTGGGGGTCTCGGTATCCTTCCCTGGTGGCGGCCTGGTGGGAGAACTCGGGGGCCCTGCTTCGCTTTTACGATTACCCCCAGGTGCTCTGGCCCTATCTTCGCAGCACTAACCTGATGGAGCGGTTTATTCGGGAAGTGAGGCGTGGGACGAAGGTGCGGGACCACAAGTTTCCCAAGGGAGAGGCGGTGTACAAGCTTTTGTACCTGGAGTCTGAGCGGCAGGAAGGGAGGTGGGCGGAGCGGAGGTTGAAGGGTGTTGCCGAGGTGCAGGAGGTGTTGGAAGGGATGCTTCGGGAAAGGTATGCCCCCCGTACACAGACGCTTACACATAAATCTTGACACGACCAGGGGTGGTCCCACGTTTTGACGTGTACTGAGCCCGGGGTGTTTGGCGAGGAGCATAAAAGATGCGCCTACCGCGTTTTCTCCAGGGGGTATTGCCTTTGCGTACCCAGATAGTCCCGATTGCTTCCATTATGGCAGCCACAGCTGCCAATAACTTCTTGACTTTTGCAATTAATGTCCTAGCAGCCAAAAACCTCGGTGTTGAGGGGTTCGGAATATTCTCTCTGGCTTTCTCTCTAGCTACCTTGCTCGGAGTTTTTGGAGACCTTGGCTTCAACCTGAGCATGGTGCGCCTATTTAACAAGTACCAGGCGGACCCGGAGAAGCAAACCTATGTCCTTGGTTCTGCGTTGGGTTTTAAGGTCTTGTTGCTAATAGCCGTGGCCACCGTGTCTTTTCCTCTTGGAGGGGTACTGGCTCGGCATATGGGCCTTGATCCTGGGGCGCAAGGGCTTTTTGCCATAGCCCTTTTCACTGGGGGCCTTCTTTTTATTTGGACCTACTTTCAGTCGTATTTGCAAGCGCATCGTTTATTTAGACACTTGGCTGCATATATCTTGGCTTATATGGGCCTTCGCTTACTGTTCTTGTTGGTGGCTTATCGCTTCTCTTCCGAGAATCCTATGGCTTGGCTTATGGCCACTTACACCGTTCCCCTTGTTGTCTTGGCTGCGGTTGGGGTAGCGTTAAAAGGGTGGGGGGCGATAATGGTGGCCGTGGGGCGGCCTGGGGCGAGCTTTCCTATACTCAAAGAGCTGCTTGGCTATGGTAAGTGGGTGGCCATCTCGGCCATCGCTTACACAGCGATGCCCTACGTTGTGAGGTTTATTCTGGCCATACGTGGCTCTTTGGAGGAGGTGGGGATATTCTCTGCGGGCATGACTTTTGCCGTGGCGTTTTCCACACTGAACACGGCGATAAGGGCGGTTCTCTTTCCCCAGGTAACAGCGTTTCAAGAAGAACAGATGCGGGCGTACCTTGCTCGGCTTAACCGGATAGCCCCTTACTATGCGGTGTTCGTTGTTTTTGGGGTCGCCGGTTTGGGATTGATGCAATGGCTGCTTTTGGGAGGGGAGTATCGCACGGCGCTTCCCGTCTTCCTTGTCACAAGCGTGGCATTGGCTGGGGTTATCTTTCTGGGCTTTAGAACAATGATTTTACACACCCTGATGAGGCCCGAGGTGGATGCCTACGTCAATGTCATTCGTTTGGCGCTAACGGCCCTTCTGGCTTACGCTTTGGTTCCTGAATTTCGTGCCCCTGGTGCAGCCGTTGCTTACGGTTTGCCCTTGCTAATTGGCGAGGGATATATGTCCTGGTATGTTGCAAGGAGAGTGAACAATGGCTGAGGTCACCCAGAGGTCCAATGTGGGAAAAAGTTTGGTATGGGATGTGCCTCTCCGGTTAAGTCTATATCTCTTCGCCCTTTTGTTGCCTCTTGAGGACATCATAGGGCGGGTCGGGTTAGGTTTCTTGGGGGGTGTCAAGCTATTTGGTGTGATGATTGCGGGTGCCTTGGTTGTGAAAGTATCGGCGGACACCAAGGGTTTTGGATCTTTAATAAAGAATATCCTTACCCCTATTTCGCTATCAGCTTTCTTGTTTATTGTGTGGTCCCTGATCTCCGTTCTTTGGGCCCCAAACCCAGCTTGGGCGTTGGTAAGGGTTTCTACATATGTGGGGCTTTTTATTGTGATGCAGGCCGTTGGATTGTTGAAACGGGAGCATGTAAAAAGAATGTGGGAATTGCTCCTTGTGGGAGCGGCGCTGTCTGTACCGCTTGGTTTTATCCTTCCTCCACCGAGCGAAATGCTCGCTGCTTCTGGTCGTTTTACATCCGGTGGACAGGATCCCAACGACTACGCTAACCTAATCGTTGTTGTGCTCGGTGTTGTGTTCTATGGTATCCTGACGTTCAGGACCGAAGTTAGGGGTCGGCTGTGGAGGTTCGCTCTTTTGAGTTCCGCCTTGGTAGCCATGGCGGCGGTTCCGCTAAGCCTGTCTCGTACGGCGTTGATAAATCTTCTGGCGATTGTGCTTGCTTCGTTTTTGCTACGAAGAGCTGTAAAATCGGCGATTAGGTTGGCGGTATTTGTAGCTTTGACATTAGTTTTTGTTGTTCTTTTATTCCCTGGTTTCACCGAACAGATGGTTCAACGATATTCAACACTACAGGAGCTTCGCCAGGAAGAGACATGGGCTGGGCGGATAGACATTTGGCGAGCCGCTGTGACGGTGTTTACCGAACGACCGCTGACGGGGGTGGGTGCGGGGAACTTCGCGTTTGTCTCACCTAATTACTCGTATCATGCCGCCTTGATTGCTGCAACGCGAGAAGATGGCGGCGGTGGGGTGGCTCACAACATGTTCCTTTCTGTATTGGCTGAAACAGGGGTGATTGGTTTTCTTCTTTTTGGGACTCTTTTGCTGTCCGCGTATGCTTCGGCTTGGCGCCTTATAAAGCGCGGAGAAAATCTAGGATACGGCTTGCTTATTGGTCTAATTGCCTATACCATAGCAGGTTTGACCTTGACCTGGGAGTACGTGAAAGTCCCTTATCTTCTCTATGGAAGCTTGCTTGCATTGGGGGTGGGGGGCAGAAAGCGTGCGTAAAAAGCGTGTTCTTCATGTTCTTCCCAACTTCGGCCCGGGGGGGGCTGAGCGGATGGCTACACATCTGCTTTTGCACCTAGATCGGGGCCGCTTTGAGGTGGCGGCGATCTCGCTGTTTGACCGGCAGGGTACGGACCTCGAGGACATGCTAGACCAAGCAGGTGTTCGTGTTTTTTACCTGGGGAAGCGCTTGGGTTTTGATCCCAGAATGTATTGGCGCCTTGGGAGAGTGTTTCGGGAGTTTCAGCCGGATGTGGTACACACCCATCTGTACGTCTTGCGCTACCTTCTACCTTTCGTCCTGACTCGGCGGGCGCGAGCCTGGGTGCATACCGTGCATAATGTCGCGGAGAAAGAGGTTGATCGTATGGGCAAGTGGGTTCATCGCATGGCGTTCAGGTTGGGAGTAGTGCCTGTGGCCATTGCGGAGGGGGTGGCTAGAAGCCTTGAGAGGGTGTACGGTCTAAAGAACCCGCCCCTGATTCCCAACGGCATCCCGGTGGCCGATTACGCCTTGGGAGAAAGCGCTCGAAAAGCATGGCGGGCGCGCGAAGGATATGAAGACCGCGCTGTGCTGCTTGTCTCGGTGGCACGGATGAGTCCTCAAAAGGATCATTTTTCGCTCATACAGGCCTTTTCCATGGCTGCTTCTCGTAACAGCCAGCTTAGGCTTCTTTTGGTGGGCGATGGACCGCTTCGCCCTGAAGTGGAGGCCCAGGTTAGAGCCCTGGATTTAGAGGATAAGGTGCGTTTCCTTGGTGTGCGGACCGATGTGCCGGAGATCCTGGCGGCAGCCGATGCCTTCATACTTTCTTCGCAGTGGGAGGGAAATCCCCTTTCGGTCATGGAAGCCATGGCGGCAGGCAAGCCGGTGATCGCCACGGCCGTAGGTGGGGTACCCGAGCTTGTACAGGATGGAAAAAGCGGGGTGCTGGTGCCTCCTGGAGATGTGGAGGCGCTGGCTGAGGCTATCTTAAGGTTGGCTGGTGATGCTCACCTTCGACGGCAGTTGGGCCAGGAAGCCTCCAAGCAGGCGAAGGAACGATTTGATGTCAGCGTTATGGTAAAAGGGTATGCGGCCTTATATGAACAGCTTTTGGAAAAGAGCTAACCGGATGGGTTTGCTGCTTCGCCGCTGGGGTGCCATGCTCCTACGGAGGTGAATCTCGGATGAGGTTGGCCTACGTAACCTCTAGCCTGCCCCATGGTCAGGGTGAGGCCTTCATCCTCCCAGAAGTGCTGGAGCTTGTCCGCCAGGGGCACGAGGTCTGGGTGGTGCCCATGTACCCTCGAGGGGGTCTCGTGCATGGGGAGGCTTTGCAACTGAGAGATCGGGCGGTGGTCCAACCCCTTGTATCCCGGGAAGTGGCGCTTGGCGCGTTAAGGGAGTTTCTTCGCTCGCCCGCGCGGGCTTTGCGGGCCTTGGCCCTTCTGCTAACCCGGAATCCCCGCCACCTTATAAAGAATCTAGCCGTCTACCCCAAGGGGCTTTGGCTGGGGGGGCTGGTCAGCCGGCTTGGCGTGGAGCACATCCACGCCCACTGGGCGGCTACCACGGCCAGTATGGCTATGGTGGCCAGTGAAGTTTCCGGCATCCCCTTTAGCCTCACCGCCCACCGTTGGGACGTGGTGGAAAACAACCTCCTGCGCCGGAAGGCAGAGCGCGCCCGTTTCTTTCGCTGCATCTCTGAGAAAACTCTGGCCATGGCCCTGGAGCGGGGCGTGCCTCGGGAGAAGACCCTGGTCCTGCACCTTGGGGTCTATCTACCTGAGGGCAAGCCTGCAAACCGCCTCGAGGGGGAGGTCTTTACCCTTCTCTGCCCGGCCGCTTTTGTACCCATAAAGGGTCATAGTTACCTGATTGAGGCCATGCGGCTTCTTCCCGAGAGGGTTCACCTCTGGCTTGCGGGTGAGGGGGAGCTACGGCCAAAGCTGGAGGAGCAGGTGAGGGCGCTGGGTTTGGAGAAGCGGGTGCGGTTTCTGGGGGCCCTTCCCCACGAGAGGCTTTTGGACCTTTACCGGACAGGGCAGGTGGATGCCGTGGTCCTGGCCAGCGTGGACCTGGGGGATGGGCTTAACGAGGGCATTCCCGTGGCCCTTATGGAGGCCATGGCCTTCGGCTACCCGGTGGTGGCCACGGCCACCGGAGGCATTCCCGAGCTCCTGCGGGACGGAGCGGGCTTGTTGGTCCCCGATAAGTCCCCCGAGGCCCTGGCAGAAGCCATTTTGCGGCTTATTCAGGACAAGGCTCTCCGGGAAGGGGTGAGCCGCAAGGGGTATCTTAGAGTGCAGCAGGAGTTTGCGGTGGATAAGGTAGTTGACAGTCTGCTTAACCTTTGGCTGGGGGGAGGATGCGCACGGCCCTGACGATAGTGGGCGCTCGGCCCCAGTTCATCAAGGCGGCGGTGGTGTCTCGTGCCCTTCGCGCCCAGCCCGGGGTACGGGAGGTGCTGGTGCACACGGGTCAGCACTATGACGACAACATGAGCCGGGTTTTCTTTGAGGAGCTAGAAATCCCGGAGCCTGATTATCACCTGGGGATCGGTGGGGGCACCCATGGGCAAAATACCGGTCGGATGCTAAGTGCCAACCCCTTATCATGTCAACATGGCAGCCCCTCTTCAGATCCAGCTGACCCCTGAGGAGGACCGGCTCCTGCTGGAACTCTCCCTGGACCCGAAGACCCACAAGAAAACCCGCCTCTGGGCCGCCATGGTCCG
>Ga0101941_1001329_pt1 | contig 18874 bp, 19 predicted proteins | sample DewCreD2012metaG_3_FD_75242 | JGI IMG/M metagenome (GOLD analysis project Ga0101941, IMG submission 75242) | Hot spring sediment bacterial and archeal communities from British Columbia, Canada, to study Microbial Dark Matter (Phase II) - Dewar... ...
CAATAAAATATCACCTATTTCCTCTTCAAACTTATGCCAATTTTTTTCATCTATTGTATTTACTACCTCATAGCTTTCTTCAATAAGCTTATATTTTAAGCTCTCGTTCGTCTGCTCCCTATCCCAAGGACACTTTTCTCTTAAAATGTTTATTATCTCCCACAACTTTCGGAAACTTTCCATAGGTTCTAAAATTTTAAAGAAAAAATAAACAACAAGTATTTTTAATCTAACTTTAAAATTTTCATTATGAAACTTCTTGAATATCAAGCAAAAGAAATTTTTAAAAATTATCAAATGCCTGTTCCCGATGGTTTTGTGTGTAAAAGCATAGAGGATGTTGAAAATGTCCTAAAATCAATAAAATTTCCTATTGTTATAAAGGCTCAAGTTCCTGTAGGTGGAAGAGGAAAGGCAGGAGGTGTAAAAATAGCTATGAATTACGAAGAAGCAATTGAAAAATCAAAAGCTATATTAAATATGAAAATAAAATCAATTCCTGTTAAGAAAATTCTTATCTCACATGCAGTCAATATCAAAAAAGAATTTTATCTTGGAATAACACTTGATAGAAAAATTAATAAGAATGTAATAATAACTTCAAAAGAAGGAGGAGTTGATATTGAAGAAGTTGCTAAAACAAATCCTTCTGCAATTTTAAAATATGAGATAGATCCATTTCTTGGCTTGAGAGATTACGAAGCAAGAGAAATTGCTTATAATTTAACTGACGATAAAACTATTGCTATGGAAATTTCAAAAATTATAAAAAAGTTATATCAAGTTTATATTGATTGTGAAGCGCAACTTGCAGAGATAAACCCACTTGTAATAGATGATGAGAATAAAGTATGGGTAATAGATGCCAAAATTCTTACAGATGATAATGCTTTATTTAGGAGAAACTTTTTAGAAAATTACAGAGATTTAGATTATGAAAATCCTTATGAAATTATGGCAAAGGAATATGGACTTTCCTTTATAAAACTTGATGGAAATATTGGGAATATGGTTAATGGAGCAGGTCTAGCAATGGCAACTATGGATGTAATTAAATACTACGGAGGGGAGCCTGCTAATTTCTTAGATGTCGGTGGTTCATCTAATCCATTAAAAACAAAGAAAGCAATGGAAATTATACTATCAGATAAGAATGTAAAAAGTATATTTATAAATATATTTGGTGGTATTACAAGAACTGATGATATTGCACAAGGACTAATTTCAGCATTCAAAGAAATAGAAATAAATGTTCCAGTAGTAGTAAGACTTACAGGAACAAATGAAGAAATAGCAAAAAAAATGCTTAAAGAAAGTGGTTTAAACTTAATAATCGTTGATAGTATGTCAGATGGTGCAAAAAAAGCAGTAGAATTAGCAAATAAGTGAATTTAATTTTTTTTCTTGGAATTGTTTCATTATTTGCAGATATTACTTACGAGGGAGCAAGAAGCATTATTGGACAATATCTATTCGTTCTTGGTTCAAGTTCATTATTTGTTGGATTTATCGCCGGATTTGGTGAATTTATAGGTTATTTTTTAAGAATATTATTTGGATACCTTGCTGACAAAACAAAAAATTATTGGTTATTTATGATAATTGGATATTCTTTAAATGTTCTTTCAGTACCATTTTTAGCTTTTACTAATAATTACCTAATAGCTGGAATTTTAATTTTATTAGAAAGACTTGGAAAAGCAATTAGAACACCTTCAAGAGATACTATCATTTCATTTATTGGAAGCAAACATGGTTATGGAATTTCATTTGGTATTCATGAGTTTTTAGATCAAATTGGAGCACTAAGTGGTCCTTTACTTATTTTTTTGATACTCTCATTATCAAAAAACAACTATAAATTAAGTTTCTTAATCCTTATTATTCCTGCTATTTTTTGTTTAATTTTCTTACTTTGGACAAAAATTAAATTTTCAAACATAAATGAAGTTGAAATAAGAAGGAAACGCTATGAAAGCTTTAAAAGTAGTAAAAAATTCTGGATTTATACAATTGCTATCGGATTTGTAAGTTTTGGTTTTGTTGATTTTGCACTCATCTCCTATCACTATAAAAGAATAAATTTATTTGAACCTAGTATAATTGTTATCTTATATTCAATTGCAATGATAACTGATGCAATTACTTCAATAATTCTTGGAAAATTATTTGATAAATTTGGAATAAAAGTCATTATTATTTCTGTTATATTAACTACTTTTTCAGGTCCATTGTTATTTCTTTTTAACGAAAAAGTTTTAAGCTTTTTAGCTATTATTCTTTGGGGTATAGGAATTGGAAGTCAAGAGTCAATAATGAGAGCTTACATTTCTAATATAATAAAAAAAGAAGAAAGAGCTACTGCATTTGGAATTTTTAATTCAATATATGGATTTTCTTGGTTTATTGGATCATTAATCATTGGTTATCTTTACTCAATTTCATTAATTTATATGGTTATTTTATCGTTTTCATTTCAAATTTTTGGCCTTTTGATACTAGTAAAATTTATACTTTAAAATTTAAAACCTTACGACTTGTTGTATAAAGGGGGTGTACGGATTCGACGGGGGTTAGAGCCTCGTAGGGTGCATGCCCTAAGCCCCGGGTTAGTGGGTAAGCACAATAAGTGCAAACGCTAACTACGCTTTGGCTGCCTAATTAAAGGCAGCAGGCTCGTAATCTTCCACCCACCTGGGAGATTGCGAGCTTAATATAGAGGTGGGGGTAGATAATCTTGGTCCCGGGTTATCTACCTACGAAGGGACCTACGCCCTAAGGGTTTTGGCAAGCTTTCCCTTAGGGAAGAGAACAAAAGCTTGCCTAAGCATGTAGGACCCTACAGGGCTTGACCCTCGGACGCGGGTTCGATTCCCGCCACCTCCAATTTTATTAACAAGGAGGAGATAAAATGGCTGAGAAGAAAGAAAGACCAAAAAGTATAGAAGAAAAGGTAAAGGAGATAAAAGAGAAGGGATATCTCAACTACGAGAGTCCTCGTATAAACAAGTACGAATCAAGATCAAGTAAAATTATAGCAGGAACAATTCCTTCTGATGAAAGACTAAAAGAAAATATAACAGCTGTTGAAAATGCTCTTGGTATCATTATGAGCTTGAATGTTTATAATTTTAAGTGGAAAGGAACAAATATAGAAGATACAGGTTTATTGGCTCAAGAAGTTGAAAAAGTCTTTCCACAAGCTGTAAAAATAGTTGAAAATGGCATAAAAGTTATAGATTATAATAAGCTTATTGCTTTGATAATTAAGGCTATAAAGGAGATAAAAGAAGAAATCAATAATTTAAAGTCCTAATAAATGCCCTCATCGTCTAGCTTGGCCCAGGACGCCAGGTTCTCAACCTGGAAACCCGGGTTCAAATCCCGGTGAGGGCATATGAAGAAAAATACACATCCAAAATATTATGAAGATGCGGTTATTATATGTGCTTGTGGAAACAAGATAAAAACAGGTTCAACTAAGAAGGAAATTCATGTGGAAATATGCTCTGCATGCCATCCATTCTATACAGGACAGAAAACACAAATAGTGGATACAGGAGGAAGAATCAAAAAATTTAAAGAAAAATATGGGATAAAAGATGAATAGAATATTATTTTTAATTTTCTTATTATCATGTTCTTCAAAAAAAGTTATATTTTCATTAGCTACACCAGACGAATTTCAACCTGTTTCCTTAACATTGTTTAAATCTGAAGAAAAGAAAGATACAATAAAAGAAGAAAAATCATCTGACTATACTTGGAAAGCTGAAGCGGTAAGGGGTGCTTTCGTTTATGGCTATCGTATTCAAGTATTAGCAACATCAAATAAAAAGCAGGTTGAAAAATTAAAAGAAGAGATATTAAAAAAGGGGTTAAATTATCCAATTTATATAAAATATGTTCCACCAATGTACAGATTGAGAATTGGAGATTTCCAAAATTACGAGGAAGCTCAAAAGGCATTAACTCAAATAAAGAACTTAGGTTATAAAGATGTTTTCATTATTGAAGATTTTATAAATAAGTGATTTTTTTATTTACTTTTGGTTTTGAAAAAAATGATAAATGGTTATCTAATGATAAATTTAAGCATTTCTTTGTATCGTACATAATTTATTCAGTTTCTCGCGAAATAACAAATAAAGAAAAATCAGCTACCATAGCATTTTCAATAGGAATTTCAAAAGAGATTTACGATGGTTTCAAAAAAGAAAAATTCAGTTATAAAGATTTGGTCTATGATGTACTTGGGATATCTTTTGGTTTAATTCTACTAAAATAAATTAATATTAACAAAATTGAAATAAAGTAATTTCCTGCCAAGAATCTCCATTCATTTGCCACTGATATAAAAATAAAAATAATTGTACTTAAAATTGTTGGAATGAGAATTAAACGATAATTTTTCAGAACGAAAAATAAAAATATCGTTAGATAAAAGTAAAACGATGCTGTTGTTAAAATTTTAAAATAATTGAAAATTAAATCTGTAATTTTTTCAATAATTTTTTGGATTTGTGGAAGTTTGGGATTTTTATAAAGACCAATAGAGTAAATTTTAGCATCAAAATAAATATACTTATCGTATTTGTATTCACCAAAATAGCAAGGAATTGATAAACTCCAAATCCAAGCAGAAGAAAACATTTCATGCTCTAAAAATGTTCCAAAATCGGAAAATATAAGTTTTAATGCTAATTTTCTTAATTCCTTCCTATATTCCCTAAAATTTTCCAGGTTAGTAAAATCACCTTCTTTTCCCCAAAATAAAGAACTTACACTTCTTGAATATCTTTCCTTAATGCTATTAAAACTTAACATTTTTTCAATTAAATTCTTTTCTTCTTGACTAAATGGATAGTTATTAACAACATAATGTGATATAATAAAAAAATCTTTTGAGTAATGAGGATATGTCTTTTTAACTTTCAAGATATCATAGAAAAAGAGGTTTAAAATAAAATAAAGAAAAATCAAAAGTACTGAAATTGTTATAATTTTTTTAATTTTATCTTTAAATAATATAAGCATAAAAACGAAAAGCATAGGAACAAGAATAATTCCATTATATCTAAAAAGCATTATAAAAGAAAGTGATAAAATAAATGCTAATAAATTAAATTTATTTTCTTTATATGAAAAATAAACTAAAAATGAAAACCAAATTAATGAAAGTGTCCAAGGTGTATCTTTCCAAGCAGTTATTAGAAAAAGAGAAGTTAAGGGAAATAGAAAAAATAAAATTATAAAAATTTCCCTAATTCTAAATTTACTTGTAATCCAAGCAAATAAAATTGAACTGAAAATAATTTGAATGAAAACATAAAATCCAATATGCTTGAAAATTTTTAAAACCACTAAAAATGTTAAGGTGTGAAATGGAGTATGCCAATCGTTCATATTAAGAGTTATTGCTTGATTAACCTGATCTAATGGGTCTGAATTATAAATTCCTGGAAAGTAGGCAAGAAAATAAATAAAGAGAATTGTAAAAATAATTAAAAAATGTTTTAAAAATAAGTTTTTTGAAAATGTTAAAATAATTGAAAAAACAAAACTATAAAAAATAACTACTAAAACATTTAAAAAAATTAAAAAGTAATTTAATTTTAATGACTTTTTAATATTATTATCCAAAATAACTTCTTTACTTTCAGGTGATATTGAAAAATTTAAAAGTTCATTTATATAAATCGTATCCCATTTGACATAAGGACTATCACTCGATAAATTAAATATTTTTTCAATATCTTTGATGCTTACTTTTACTATTCCATATTCAGGATGATACCCAAAAAGAATTTTTATATAATTCTTAGCCCTGATTTTAATTTTAATCTCATTCTTATTATTCTCATCATACTGATTTATCCAAGCCCAAGCTTTATTCTCAGGTCCAGAAATAGTCCAATCCTTTGGTAATTTTAAATCCCACAAATTAAACGTTTCATAATCGCTCTCTACACCTCCAATCCAGATGTTTGATTTTATTGGTGTTATTTTAATTTCATATTCATTTAATTCACTTTCATTTAATTCACTTGTAGGATTAACTTTAACAATTGTAGTTATTGGAAATCCATGAAAATAATAAGCTGTCTTACTTGATAATTTTATATCTTCTTTGAAAATCTGTGGTCTAAAAAATATAATACCTATTAATGAAATGATTAAAAAGTTAATTATTAATTTTTTCAAGTCTTTCAATCTTATTAAGGAATTAGAATTTTATATATTTTCTTTCCAGACTTTATAATATAAATACCACTTTTTAGCTTATAAACTTCATTCTCCTTTAAATTGTATATTTTTCTTCCACTTATATTGTAAATTGACGCTACTCTTTTATCTTTCCAAATAAGCATATTATTTTTGATTTCAAATTTTAAAAACTCTTTATAATTTTCATTATAATTGGTTGTTTTATATTTTATTCTACATTCAGAATGATAGTTTAAATTGTTTGAGTTTAAAATGTAATTTTTTAATGCTTGAAAAACATTTAAATTTGTAGTCTCAACAGATATTATGTTTGGTGTTAGTAGGCTTGAAACATATAAAGTATATATACTTCCTGCAACTTTATATATTTGTGATGTATCAATGGAAATATCTGAAACTTCCATTGGAACATTCGGGGTAAATTGATATCTAAATCCTGACACTTGAACAATGGGTACAGAGCCTCTTATAAGTTGAGCAAATCCAAGAACATTGTACATATCAGAACCTTTCATAGTAATTTTATAAATCCTTGAATTATAGGCATTTTGATTATCAAAGCCGTAAGGCATTACTTGGAATATGTCATCCGATGTAACTTTTCCTTTGTATAAAGGATAAACAAGAACATCCGTCTCAATTACTGCTAAGTCAGCGTTTGTTTGAAATCTCATAGCATCTGCAACCAAGTTACCCGTAGGAATATCTAAGCATCCAATAGAATCAGGTGAGTTTGATATTGGATTATCAAGTGATTTTATTGAGTCATCATATACATTTCCAAATCTAGCATAAATTTGAGATTTTATGTTATTCAATGTATCAATCATATATTGACTTATATTTGGGCTATTTAAAACATCAATTAGTTTATAATCAATAAGTTTATTATTAGTTAAATTCCATAAAATTTTTCCAGCCACTTTAAAATGCTCGTAAGCTTGAACAATATATGTAGTGTCATTATTTGAATTTTTAACTTTCCAAATTGTATCTATTCTTGTATGAGAATGACCACCAATTATGAGATGATAATTTGTACTTTTAGCTAATAAAGTATCTACATATGCACCAAGATGAGAAAGAATGATTTTTAAATAACAATTCAAGTTATTGAAAGTATCTTGATAGATTTGTGCAATTTGAATAGGATCTTTAAATTTTATAGGTTTCTGATATGGGTTAATATCATTAAATTCCGTAGTTGTTAAACCAAGAACACAAATTTTTTTTGAACTTATATTAAATATCTCATAAGGTCTTATTCTTGTTTTTAATGGGTGACTTGTAGTATCCATATTTGCTGATAGTAAATAAATATTTTCACTTAATAAAGCATTATATAAACTATCTGGTCCAGCATCAAATTCATGATTTCCAAGAGCAATAGCACTTACTCCAAGCAATTTTAAAATTTTTAAATCAATTTTTCCAACACTTGTATTAAATGGAAAATCTCCGCTTGAATAGTCCCCTGCATGAAAGAATAAATGTTTAGGATATAAACTTTTCAGACTATCAGTGATATAAGCAAACCTTATAACAGATGGATAAAATCTCTTATTATCATTTGTCCAAGGTCCAAATGGAAAAATTCTTGAATGACTATCATTTAGATGTAAAATTAAAAGTGTATCTATCATCTTATCCCTCTTGCTTCAAGTTGTTGGATTCTCGCTTGACTTACGCTTTGAATTTGTGGATTTTGCGATTCTGCTGCTTTCTTATAATAATTATAAGCATCTTTTAGTTTATTCATTCCAAGTAAAGCTTCCGCCTTTATAAATGCTATTTCAGGTGTTTCTTTTGTAATTTTTGAAGCATTTATATAAGCATTTTGATAATCTTTCATCTTTAAATAACTTTGAGCTTTAAGAAGGAGTGCTTGATCTGAATTATCATTAGCAAGTAAATTTATAACTTCATTATATGAGCCTCTTTTGTAAAGGTCATAAATTTTTTGGTATTCTTTTTCTTTTAGTAATGCTGGACTCTTTATATTTAAAGAAAATAATTCAGGTTTATCAGATAATAGCATTTTTGAAACTGATAATGCCTTATCATAAAATTGACTGTTTGGATAGTTTGCTAAAAGTTCATCCCAATATTCAAGAGCTTCACCTGGATAATTTAAGTAATAAGCACTAACACCTGCCATGTATAAAATAATATCTCTATCTGACTTATAACCTTTACTTATATATTGCTTTGCATATTTCAGTGTTCTATTATAATCTTTCTTCTTATAGCCTAAATCAATAATTGATAAAAGAACAATTGAATCATTTGGATTGTTAATTAAGTACCTTTCAAGATTATTAATAGCACTTATAGTGTCACCAGATTTTAATGAAGCTATTGCAGATATTCTGCTATATAATGGATGATTTGAGGGTAAGTAATTTACATATTCAGGGTATTGATTTAAAATAGTTATTAGTTTTTGTTCAGCTTCTTTTGAAAATTTTTGTGAATTTAGTAATTTTGAATAATAATTTGCTGAATTTGAGAAGTCAGAAATACCTAAATAAGCATTTGCTAAAAAGTAAAAGGCAAGTTCTTGATTATCCCTATCTAAATTGTTTAAATTAACTTTCTTTAAAACATTTATAGCACTTCGATAATCTTTTTCATCAATATAAATTGCAGAAAGTGGTATAGCAACTTTTTGAGCTAATGTATCATCTGGATAAAATTCTATGAACTTTTCAAGGAGAGGTTTTGCAGTAAAGTAATCTTTATTTTGATAAGCTCTTATTCCTGGATTATATAATATAAAAATTGCAGCAGTTCTACTCTTTCTTAATAAATTTTCATTTGTTATAAGCCTGCTCCTGTATTGTTCAGCTATTTGAGCAATTCTTGCTTCCGCTTGTTTCGATATTTCAGAATTAGGAGCATTATCTATAACTTTTGTAAGAGCTTCAATAGCATCATCAACCCTATTTGAATTCATATAAATATCATATAAAATTAATGATGCTTGACTAACAACTTCCTCATCTTTTGCTTTTTCAATAACTTTATTTAGATATTCAATTGCCTTTTCTTGCTCTCCCGATTGAAGGTAAGCTCTTGCAAGAACCAAAAAGCTTTTTTGTCCCCATATTGTATTTGGATAATTATTAAAAACTTCATTAAACTTTTGTTCAGCTTTTGTTCTATCACCACTTTCCCAATATATTGCTCCTTCTAAAAAATTGAGTTCTGCTAATCCTTCTTTGTTTGTAATATATAAACTTTTAGCAAGTTCTATGTTCTGAATTGCTCTATCAAATTTTCTATGAAAAAACCATACAAAAGCAAGCCCAATTTTTATTTCTAATTGTTGTTCTGGTGTTTTTGCTAAAACAGAAGCCTTCTCAAAGAAATCCCCAGCTTCAAGAAATCTATTTATTCCTATATAACTCCAAGCAATTCCTGAAAGAACCCTAAATTTCTGCTCATCAGTATAGGCTCTTTGAAGCTCCTTTTCATATAAATTTGAAGCTTCGGAAAACCTTCCTTGGTAATAAAGTCTATCTATTTGGGAATATGGATTATTAGGATTTAAATAATTTTCTTTAAAAGGTCTTAAAGGCTCTCTATTCGTGATAATTTGACTTGTTAAAAATAGAAAAATCATAGGTTCAAAATTTTAAAGCCCCATTAAGTTACTCTCTTTCTATCCTTTAAAATTTTAGAAGTGAATGAACTTATATTTTATTTAGCAGATGATGATTTAATTTTAGGTTATAGAGATTGTGAATGGACAGGTTTAGGTCCATTTTTGGAAGAAGATTTGGCTTTATCTTCAATAGCGCAAGATGAAATTGCTCATGCATCAATATTCTATGAGATTATAGGAAATCCTGATGATTTTGTATATAAAAGAGAACCAAAGTCATTTAAAAATGCTTATATTTTGGAACTTGAAAATTATGATTATATTTTTACATTAGTTAGACATTTGTTTTATGATGAATTTGATTATATTAGAATTTCAGCACTTTTAAATTCAAACAATTATGAATTAAAATCAAGAGCTGAAAAAATTATTCTTGAGGAAAACTATCACCTAAAACATTTTAGAGTTTTTATTGACAGAATTTTAAAAAAAGATGAAGGAATTTTAATTTTGAAAGAAACATTAAATAAATTTATCTTTGATTTGTTTAGTCTTTTTGAAATAGATGAAAGCATTTTGAATGTCTATAATTCTTCTTTATTTCCTATAAGTTATGAAGAACATTTTGAAAAATTTTACGAGAGTATAAAAAATCAATTTAGTTTTTATAATTTTCCAAGCAAGACAGAAATTTTAAATTATGTTAAAAATCTGAAATCTTCAAGAAATGGAAATAAAAGTGAAGAGTTTATAAAGTTTTATATGACATTTACAGAGGTTTATAGGATAGAACCAAATGCAAAATGGTGATTTAAAAACTATCATACTAAATAAAATTTCAAAGATAAAAGATCCAGAAATTCCAACTATTACAATTTTGGACCTTGGATTAATTTATGATATAAAAACTGATGATGAAAGGGTTATTATTGAAATAAGAAAGACTTATTCTTCTTGTCCTGCTCTTGAATTAATAAAATTAAGCATAGAAAATGATTTAAAAGAGATGGGAATAACTAATTATGAAGTAAGGTGGATATATAGTCCTCCTTGGAGAAGTTCTGATATCACACCACAGGGAAGAAAAGCCTTAAAGGATGCAGGAATATGTCCCCCTGACGAAGAAGCCTGTCCATATTGTAATTCAAAGAATGTTGTTTTACAAAGTGAATTCGGACCAACGAAATGTAAAATGATATACTATTGTAATGATTGTAAAAACCCTTTTGAGAAGATAAGATGAGAAGAATTTTTATTATTTCATTAATTTTTCTAAATGGGTGTTTTTTTGGGATTTTTCAAAGACCTAAAACACTTGGTGAAGGTAATTTAGATATATCTGTTGGTGCATCTTTTCAATTCACAGCTAATCCTTATGATAGACAAGATATTGAGAAAACGGGTTATAGTTTGTATCCAAATGTTGGCTTTATGTTTACCTACGGTGTAATTAATGGTCTTGATGTTGGATTTGCGGTATTTGGTGCAGGAATGGGTCCATTTTTAAGATTTGACTTATATAAAGAGAAATTTAAAGGTGTTGAAAATGAATTTTTATTGGCTATTTATCCGTTGTATGACGCCCTTTTTAGTAAATCCATTGGATTAAGAATTGATGCTATTTATTCTTGGCAAATAAACAAAAACTTTGAACCTTTCTTATTTTATCAATTATATTATCATCCTTATTTTCAAGATTTTTTGGATCCTAAACCATTGGGTCATATAGGAAATGGATTTTATCATTTTATTGGTTTTGGAAGTAATATAAACATCTATTTTGAGAGAAAATATAAAACGCCTGATTTAAGATTTAGTTTTGAATTTGGTTTATTACCTGTTTATTATAATCAAAAATTTATACCTGTTTTTAATTTTGGTTTAGGATTTGGAGGGGATGGTTTATTTAAATGTAGAAAAGAAATGGGTAGAATATATTGTCCTTCTGATATTCTATTAAATTTCCTTTATTTAATTTTGCTCGGGGGTAGTCATTAACCAATCGTCATAATATAAAATCTTGCCTTTTAGCATTCTAAAAATTATTAAAAATAGCAAAGGATTATAATCAAAGTTGAATTTCCTTGTATAAATAACAATTTCAGCATCTTTAAATTTACTTTTAACATAATTTATAGCGGATAATATACCTCCAATTGTATCAATAATTCCAATTTCTTTCGCATCTTTTCCGATCCAAACTCTACCTTTTGCTATTTTCCTTAATGAATCAATACTAATTTTCCTTCCTTCTGAAACAACACTTAAAAATCTATCATAACCATATTTTAATTCTTCCTTTAATGAATTTAATTCTAAACTATCAAGTGGTCTTCCACTAAAAACATCAGAATGTTCAAAAATTTTAAAAACATCAAAATTTAAATGAAATTTCTTTTTGTAAAAAGGATCTAGTGCTAAAATTCCTCCGAGAATACCAATAGAACCTGTTATCGTTAAATTGTCAGCAAAAATTTTATTAGCATATGCAGTTATATAATATCCTCCACTTGCAGCAACCATTCCCATAGAAACAACAACAAGCTTATCTTTACTTAATTTTCTGATTTCATTTGCAATTAAGTCACTTGTAAATGCATAACCACCCGGACTACTTACCCTTATAACAACCGCCTTTATTGATTTATCATTTCTTATTTTTTCAAAAAGTTTAACTGCATTTAATCCAATTGTTGTGCTTTTATTAAAAACATTATAAATATCTTGATCAAGTATTGGTCCTTCTAAAAATACAAGAGCTATTTTTGGTCTAAATTGATTTTCCCATTCGTAAGATATATAGCTTTTCTCTTTTGAAATTTTATAATTTTTTAAGAATTCATTTTCATAAACAATATCATCCACTAATTTTAATTTTTTTGCTAAATCTGAATTTATGAAAATTCCATAATTAAATAGGCTATCTAAATTTTCTATTTTTCTTGAACTTAAAATATCTTTCTTAATTTTCTCATAAGTTATTTTTAAAATTCTTTCCCTTTGCTCTCTATCATATTCACTTGCACTATTTCTTACATAAGGTTCAATAGCACTTTTGTATTCTTCATAGTGTTCAAATTGTGGAACAATTCCAAGACTATCAAAAAGTTCCTTATAATAAGTTCTTTTCATATAGAAACCAGAAAATGTTATTATCCCATTTCTATTTATAAGAATTTTACTACATGAAGTTGCTAAATAATAACTTTTATAATCATAGTAATCAGCATAACAAATGAATTCTTTTTTTGATTGTTCTATCAATTCTCTTAATTCTTCAATTTGTGCCAAATTCAAATTTAAATCCGTCAAGTTCAATATAAAACCTTTTATTGAAGCATCTTTTACTTTTTCATTTAAATCAGAAATAAATTCATAAAAGTTTTTTGTTATATATGGAACCTTATCTTCCTTATAATTTTTTACATCAATTTTCATATAATGCTTTGTTTTTAAAAGATTTGGTAATTTTTCAAATGCTAGTTCAAATAAGATATTGCTGTCATTTTTAGCAGAAAGTAATATGTTTTCAAGAGCAAGGCTTATGCCAAAGGAATAATTTTTTCTATCAAATTCATATTTAGTAAAAGTTAAAAAGTTCTTTAAGTTTATTCCAATTGAAGCATTCTTTAAATTAAATGTATCTTTATAATAAGCATCGATTGATAATTCAATAAGACTTCTATTTAGTGGTCTAATTGTAATTGAATAGATGTTTTTGTAATATCCAAAAGATAAGAAACTTAATGGTCTATAAAGTAATCCAAAGTTTAAATTTCTCAAGATATCATTATAATCAAAACCTATTGATAGCCCCTTAAATGATGTTGAGAAAGCAAACGTTGATCCAATTTTATCCTTAAAAATTCCAATTCCATTCAAGTTTAACCCATAGAAATAATTTGAATCTTTTAAACTATAAGAAAAAATAAATGATGAATAGTAGTTTGATAAACCTGCAGGATTTGTGAATATACTTTGAGTTCCACCAACAGTTGAAACACTTCTTGAGAAGTAAAAACTAACTAAAAGGTAATTTAACATAGTTTTAAAAGTTTAAAGTTAGAATTTCATAGCAACACTTAAACAAACAATATCATTATATCCTAATTCATTTAGAACTTTAATGGCACTAATCATTGTTGCTCCTGTTGTAATAACATCATCAATCAAAATAATTTGATAAGTTTTGTATTCTGAAATATCAATACCTATAAATTTATCTTTTGAATTTTCCCATCTGTCCTTAACTTTTGTTTGACTAATTTTATAATTCTTACAAAAAATTAATTTTTTATATTTTAAATTTGTTAATTTTGATAGTTCATTTGCAAGGAAATCTGTATGGTCAAATCCTCTTTCTCTAATTCTTGCTTTGCTCGTAGGAATCGGAACAATTATTGCCTCATTTTTAAATAATAATTTGTTATTTTCAATTTTATGTGCCATCAATTGGGCAAAAAACTTTCCTACTTTCTTAAATCCATTATATTTAAAGCTTTCTATAAGTTTTTTCGTCCTATCAGAATAGACAAATACAGAAATTGCTTTTGTAATACCAAGACTTTTTGTTCTATCAAAATCGTTAAAATCTTTATTTAAATCAAAAAAACAATTATTACAGCATATACCATAGGAAACTTCCTTTTCACAGATTAAACACATTGGTGTTATCATTACATCCAAAATCATTTTTAAGAAATTCATATTTAAAATTATTTTTTAAATTCTTAACAAATTCTAAACAAAAATTTTTTTGAAAAATTCATAAGCATTCTTATAAAAGAAATTTTCTATTAATTCCTCAGAAAGATAATTTTTTAATAATTTATATAAATTTTTTAGATGTTTAGGCTCACTTAAATTTTTAATTTGATTTTCTTTTGAAACACCAAAAAAATCACTACCTATACACATTGTTTTTGGGAATTTTTCAATTAATTTACTTATATATTTAACAATATCTTTCAATTTCAAATTTGAGAGAAAAATATCACCAAAAGCTATTCCAACAATACCATTAACTTTTGAAATTTCATAAATCATATCTTCACTTAAATTTCGCTTTATGTTTTTTAGTTCTCTTATACCTGTATGAGAAACGAAAATATTAGTTTTAAACTGACTTAAAACATCAAAAAATGTCTTATCACTACAATGAGCTAAATCAATAGCCAAGTTTAATTTTATTGCTTCACTTATTACATCATGTCCTAAATCTGTTAATCCATAGTCATTTTTACTATTCCAATATGAACATATCAAATTATCTTTATTCCAAACAAGTCCTAAGCTTCTTATTCCAAGTCTATAAATTGTTCTAATTTCGTATATTGTTCTAACAAAATAGAGCCCTTCAATTGATAAAATTATATTTCCACTTTTAAAATCATTTTTATTTTTAATAATTTTAAAATGGAAATTTTTTTCAATTTCATAAGCAATTTCAATACCTCTTAATGTATAAATTAATGGTTCTTCAACATCGTAAAATTTATAAAATCCTCTAAATGGAAATATAGCAAATAGAAACTTTTCAATGCTTATATTCTTATAATTTTTAAGAATTTTAGAATTTTTAGGATTTTCAATAATGTGATATAAAATATCTTGATGTAAATCAAAAACTTTCATGCATCTAAAAACTTGGAATATAATTCCAAAATTTGGCTTTTATTAAAAAGATAAGTTTTTTTACAATATCTACAAATGACTTCAATAGAAAAATTCTTATTTAGTTCATTCATAACCTCTTCTTTGGGGATACTAAGAATAGCTTTCCTAACACTTTCTATACTACACCAACATTCATATTTAATATCAGTTTCATCAATAAATTGCCAACTTCTGGTAATCGTTGATATTAGGTCATACTCATCTAAATTTGCTTCCATAAGCTTTGTAATGGGCATAAGGTACTTAAATTTATTTTCCATTTCTAAAATTTCATCTTCACTAATACCAGGTTTTGCATACACGAACAATCCACCAGCATTTTTAATTGAACCATCTTTTTCAACAAGAACACCCAAAGATATAGCACAAGGAACTTGTTCTGAATTATATAAAAAATATGCAATATCTTCTGCTATTTCACCGCTTCTAACTTCCGATATACTCTGATACACTTCCTCTTCAAAGAATCTATAAAAGTAAATTAAACCTTTACCTACTACTTCCCCAACAGGTAATTTATTATTAACTATTTTATAACTTGGATTAGGGTTTCTTATAAATGCTCTAAATTGATTTTTCATATTAGTTTCTATTGTTATTTCAGATATTTCCCCTTCTGTTAAAAATTGCATGACAATTTTTTTAATTTTTGAATCTGAAAATGCAGATGATATTAAAATTAAACCAGTTAATGCTCTTCCAAGGGCAGCGGAGGCAGGAGGATTTGTTTTGTGGATTTCACAAGCCAATTTTACAGCATCAGTAGTTATAGAGCTAACAATTATAAAGCTTTTATATCTTGCTCTTACTCGTTTTACCATATTTTGAAAATTTTAAAGTTTGAACTATATTTTAAAATTTAAGACTTGCTAATTATTCTTTTCTCATTTATAAGAGTTGGTGGGTTTTGTGAGGTTGAAGATTATATTTATTTTACAGATATAGGTGAAGTAAATGTGAATGATGGTAAAATTTATAGATTCAGAAAAGGTACAAAAAATATAGAACCTATTGATTTTTCAGGACTTCTTATAGATCCAAAGGGTATAAAAAAATTTAGAAATTACTTTATTATTGCTGATATTAATGGTATATGGAAACTTGCCTTAAATAATATGTCTTTAACAAAAATAATTGATTATAAAGATTTTGAAATAGAACCAAAATTATTATTAGATGTTGCTTTAAGTCCTAATGGAATTTTATATATTTCTGATGTTTTTTCAGATGCAGTTTATAAATTTAATATATCTGGAAATGTCAAGCTTGCTTTTAATGTTAGAAGACCATCTGGCTTAGCCATTGATAGTTTAGGAAGAATTTATGTCTTAACTTTTACAAGTCCTTCAAATATATATGTTTATGAGAATGATAGTTTGAAATTGCTAATGAAAAGTAATTTAATAAGAGCAGGTTATGGATTAACAATAAATGGTAATAAATTATATGCAACCGGCTTATTATCTGATAATGTTGTAGAAATTGATTTAAATAATTTAAAGGAAAAAGAAATTTATAAAACAAAAGGACATCCAACATCAATTTTATTTTCTAACGGGAAATTGTATGTAGGATTATCTGATGATAATGATTTTGAAATTATTGAACTTCAATATTAGCACTTGTAATTTTATAAATATCATAATCCGAAAAATCTTCAAATTCTATTCTAATTGTTTTGAATTTTTCATTATTTAAAATTGGATTACTTATTACAATAACACCTGAAACAATATAAGCATTATTAGAACTTGAAATTTTAGAACCTTTATCAACAATACTATTTTTAATTTCTTCAAAATCAACATCTTTCCTCATAATAATATCAAGTTTTATAACAGTTACAAGTTTATTATCAACTAAGTCTTGTCCTATTTGATTCATTCCAAATCCAATAACCTTGTCCTTTGAAACGGATTTTAAGATCTCTAAAATTTGAGAAACTATTCTAACTGTTTTGAGTTCAGGTTTTTTTATTCTTATTTGAGCTAATAACGAATCTTCAAGAAATTTAATATAGCTATCATAAACAATATATCCTTCAATTAGTCCTGAAAATTTTACATAAATAAGTTTTCCAAGTTGGTAATCCATAGCATATATATTTTCTCTTAATAGAGCATTTTTAATTTTTGTTATGTCATCTTGTGAGAATTTATTATTCTTTTGAGGCTTAAAAACAATTTTAAATTCATAAAAATCTGACTTTATTTGAAGTTCTTTATTTATTAATTTTCTATCAACTTTTAAGTTTGTTGAATTTTCAATTGTATTTAAAAGAAAATCCAAAATTTTTTCTTCTTTAAAAATTAAATTTGGTGGAAGAATTTTTATTTTAAAGTTAATAAAAATTGTATCTTTGTTTGAAAATGTTTTCAACTCTTTTACTTCATTTGAAAGAATTTTTGTTTCTAAACCTAGTTTTTTTATGTTTTCATTTATCTTTGATAGATTTTGCTTTTTGTCCAAAATTATTATTGAAAATTGGTATAGATTTATACCAATTGTATCAACTTTATATGTTGTTGTTTTAGGATTTAATTTCAACGATTTTACAACAAAATTATATACACTATCTATATTACTTACTACTAAAAGAAGCATCATCTAAATTTCAATTTTAATAAATAAGCTAAAACTAAAAAAGCTAAACTTATTAGGATAACTCCAAAACTATATAAAATTATCCCTTTTATCATTTTCTTTCGTACGTTCCGAATATCTCCCCTTTTGCTATAATTTTCCCTTCAATTGCTTTTAGAACCTCCTTCGCACTTGCTCCTTCTTTAAGACCAATTTTATCAACATTTAGAGCATAAATTGTAACATAATATCTATGCTTTCCATGTCCTCTTGGTGGGCAAGGACCACCATAACCAAGCCTTCCAAAATCATTTTTACCCTTCAAACCAACACTTTCACCTTCCTTTATTTCATTAATGCTTGCAGGAATGTCATATAATATCCAATGATAAAAAGTTCCGATAGGAGCATCAGGATCACTCATTATAAGGACAAAGCTTTTGGTCTCCTTTGGAAATTCTTCCCATTTTACATGAACGGATACATTTTCGCCTTCGCAGGTATATTTTGAAGGTATAGGTTCTGAATTTTTGAATGAACTACTATAAACTTTTATGTTTTGAATTTGCATAACTAGAAATATCATAAGTTTAAAATTTTAAAGCATAATTAAAATGCCCTGTCCAATAATTCCAAAATTATTTATTTTACTTATGTTTTCCCCACCCCACCCTGAAATTAAGCCTTCGGCTTTAGAATACCCATTTTTCGGCATGGGGGGCTTTGCCCCCCTTAAATTCCCCCATAAAATAAATAATTTTAAAACGCTTTTTGTAAATT
>Ga0101941_1001331_pt1 | contig 18820 bp, 16 predicted proteins | sample DewCreD2012metaG_3_FD_75242 | JGI IMG/M metagenome (GOLD analysis project Ga0101941, IMG submission 75242) | Hot spring sediment bacterial and archeal communities from British Columbia, Canada, to study Microbial Dark Matter (Phase II) - Dewar... ...
CCGCCTCGCTGCAGGATCGCCAGCCCGGCGAGCGACGCGAGTGGATGCCCGGACGCAACCGCGCCTCGCCGTCCCATCACCACTGGTCGTCCTGCCTGCTCGGCGAAGATCCGTACTGGTCGGCTCGCCATGTTTCCTCCCGCTGATCAGCCTGGCTTCTTGTCGCCTTCAGTCCTCTAGATTCTGCTGCATTTCACTCCGGGCACGTTCGAGCGCCCAGGCGAACGATTCGGGTGTGTTGGCATTGAAGAAGGAGAGCAGCTCGGGGTCGTGCTGCCGGATCACCTCCTCCGGTATCCGGCGAACCCGGACATCGGGGAAGAACCCGATGACCTTCAACTGGCCCGCTCGTAGTCGCCGCTCGATTGCGGGCAGGCAGGAGCGGGCGTAAATCGCGTGCAGGGTCTCGAGCGTCTCCTGGCCCCCTTGTTCGCTCCGCTCCGCGGCCAGTGCCGGGATCAGCACATCGTAGTCGAAGGGTTGCTCGCGCATGAACCGGAGCAATCCCGGGTTCACGAACGGCAGGTCGCAGCCCAGTACCAGGCAGCGCTCGAAACCTGCCTCGGCGATGGCGGTGTAGATACCCCCGAGGGCGCCGGCGCCCGTGAAGCGATCCGGAACGACTCGCACGCCGAACCGTTCGTACTCCGGCCGGCCGGTCGCGACGATAAAGAGGTCGTCGGTGAGCGGGCGCACCCGCCCGAGCACGCGCTGGAGCAGCGGCTCACCGAGGAAGTCGAGCAATGCCTTGTCGCGACCCATCCGGCGGCTCTGGCCGCCGGCCAGCACAGCGATGCTGAGGTTCAACGCGTTGCTCCTCTGGCCGGACAGACTCGTTCCACCGCTCCATTGTACCGGCACTCCGTTCGGTGCCGGAAGCGGTGAAGGCGGGCGTGCATTGTTGACGGGGTAAGCGTAGGGTATACTGGCGGTGACATCTCCCGGGTGTGAGCGAGAGGACGCCGGCCATGAACGGCCGTCCACAAGAGGGAGCGAGCGGGTGAGTGAGCACCAGGCCGCGCGATGCCTGGTGCTCATTCGTTTTGGAAGGTCTGCGTGCAAAGGGCGTCATCTGGTGACAGGAGATCCGAATTGACTCGTGAAAGGAGAGGCTCCGATGAATTCGGCGCTGATCGGCAAGATCGAGAAGGCCCGGCGCTACGCGGCCGAGCCGCACCGGGCCCAGCTCCAGTCGCTCCACGTTCGCTTCCGCGGCGAGCATGATACCTACGACGTTCGTTTCCAGGACAAGCAATGGACTTGCACCTGCCACTCCTTCACCGCGCTCGGCCTGGGTACCTGCAGCCATATCATGGCCCTAGAGCGCATCCTGGCGCCGATGATCCCTGACGACGTGCCGGCCAGCGGCACGCAGCCGCTGTATAGCTGACTCCGATCCCTCCTGCCCGCTCGCCGGTCAGCGATCTGGATCGCATCGCTGCCGGCACTGGGTGAGCTGTCGATCGCTGGAAACCTGGTCTCCTGCCCGGCTACCAGGAGCCGGGCAGATCGTGCTGCCGAGCGCTGGCAGCAGGTATGCTGTCCGGTTGCCGGCAACGGCTTTCCGTCCCTCAAGCAGTCGCGGTAGCCGGTCGGCGAGGGGTAGATGGAGATCTGTCCGCCGACTTGCTACGAGCGGCGTCGTATCCGAGTGCAGGGAAGTGTGGCGATGAGCGAAGGTGACCGGTCGAATGAGGTGGTGCGCGCGTGGGAGGAGCTCGCGGCCTGGTACGACGAGAAGATGGGGGAGGAGGGCGATCTCTGGCACCGCACGTTGATCGACCCAGGTCTGCTCCAGGTGCTCGGCCAGGTAGCCGGGCTGGAACTGCTCGATTTGGGCTGCGGCAACGGGTACCTCTGCCGGCTCTTCGCCCGCGAAGGAGCGCGAGTGACCGGCGTGGATGCTTCGGCCCCGATGATTGAACGCGCCCGCCAGCGGGAGGTTCGCGAGCCGCTCGGCATCACCTACCACATTGCCGATGCGGCTGATCTCTCCATACTCGGCGATGCCTCGTTCGATGTCGTCGTCTCCAACATGGCCCTCATGGACATAGCGGATGCTGCTGGGGCGATCCGGGAAGCAGCCCGGGTGCTGCGCCCCGGTGGGCGACTGGTGTTCAGTATCTTGCATCCTTGCTTCGACCTGCCGGGTGGCGCCTCTGGCTGGGTGATCGAGCGATTCGATTTCACCAGCACGATCTGGCGCAAGGTGAGCCGCTACCGCGAGCAGTTCGTCGCGCCGGTCCCTTGGCAGCTCGACGGTGGCCGGTTGGCCTACACGCCCGCCTACCACCGGCCGCTCTCGTGGTACGTGCGCACGCTGCGCGCGGCAGGCCTGGTCGTGACCGCCTTCGAGGAGCCCGCTCCTACCGAGGAGTTCCTCGCGGCGTCCCCGCAGGGTTCCTGGATCGCGGAGATCCCGCTCCACTGCGTGATCGAGGCCCGGAAGGAGTAGATGGGACTCAGTTCGTCCAGAGCTGCACAGGCTGCGGCGCGTCGTCAGGCAAGGTGAGGACGAGCCGCTGTCCAGAGGTGAGGATGAGCTCGCCCGCGTGCCAGCCGTTCTCGTCCAGCCGTGGATCGCTCAGCCACAGTTCCAGGTGGCCGTGGTGGAGCCATCTCGGCTGGGGCGGGGCCGGTCCCCAGAGGAGCTCAAAGGCGAGCACCCCGGCTGCCAGGTAGTGTCGGAGCAACCGTGTGCCAAAACGGGAAATCGACCTGGCCATCGACATCGTCACTGGAACCGCTCGAACCGCTCGACTGGGAGCATGAACACGGTGGCGCCGCCGACGACGACCTCGATCAGGTTCGGGGGATACCATTCGTGCAGGTCGCCGACGATCTCCGGTGGCACGACTTCGGTTCGCTGGCGGCAGTTCTCCTCGATAATGCGGAGTACCTGGTGCACCGATGGGTCGTCCACGCCGATGAGCAGGGTGGTATTGCCCATGCGCAGGAACCCGCCGGAGCTCGAGATCCTGGTCGCCCGGAAGCCAGCGTCGCTGAGCGCGGTCAGGAGCTGGTTGGCGTCGTAGTCCTGGACGATGGCGATGAGGAGCTTCATGGACCCTCTCTCTACCGGCTCGGTGCGGCCGCGCCGGAGCGCACGGCAGGGACTATAGCAGCCTGCCCAGGGCTCACGCCAGAGGGTGAGCCGAGGAGCCGCTTGACAGTGACGCTCGCTTCGCTAGAGTGACCAGGAGAGGACTGCGTCGGAGGGTATCGTGGCACCGCTCTTGCTGGCCGAGTTGACGTGGCAGGAGGCGGCCGGCCTGCTCGGGCAACGGCCGGTTGGCTTGCTGCCAGTGGGGGCAATCGAGGCACACGGGCCGCATCTTCCGCTCGATACAGACGTTCGGATCGCGCACGCGATGGCGCTCCGTGCCGCGGCGCTACTGGAGCGCGATGGTTTGCCCGTGCTCGTCCTGCCCCCGATCGTCTACGGGGTCAGCTTCGTGGGCGGGTGCTTTCCTGGCACCAGCCCAGCCGATCCAGATGCCTTCGAACTGTACCTGCGCAGTGTGCTCCTGCACCTGTGCGAGCAGGGCTACCGCGCGCTCGGCATCTGCAACGCTCACCTGGAGCCGGCTCACGTCTCGGCTGTGCGCGCGGCCGCCGACGCGGCGCAGTCGGCGACTGGGGTACCGATCGCCGTCCCAGACAAGCGCGAGCAGCGATGGGCTGTCCGGCTCTCAGAAGAGTTCCAGCGAGGGGCTCGCCACGCTGGTAGCTACGAGACGTCGCTGCTACTAGCGATCAGTCCCGAGGCAGTGCACGTGGCCGCGCTCGAGGACTTGCCGCCGCTCTGGATCGACCTGCCAGCCCAGCTTCGAGCCGGAGCGCGGACGTTTGCGGAGGCCGGCAGTCCTCTGGGCTACTTCGGCGACCCGGCACGAGCGAGCGCTGAGGAGGGAGAGCGGCTCTTGGCTGCCCTCGCGGCGATGGTGCGCGAGGCGGTGCTCGAGGCCCTGGCGTCCCGCGGGGGCGTCACGCCGCCAGCCGAGCGCGACCCGCGTGGTCGACCTTCCTGACAGGCGAGCTCGCGCCTGAGCAGAGAGCGAGGAGGTGGGTCGTGGAGCCTGAAATCGTCTGGTATGCCCAGTCAGCGCTCCGTATCCAAGTAGATGGGTTGCGCATCTACCTCGATCCGTACCATCTGCCACCAGGCCAGCCGCCGGCCGACGTGCTGATGGTAAGCCACGACCACGGCGATCACCTGTCCGGCGAGGACATCGCTCAGATCCGGAATGCCGACACGGTCGTGTTCGCGAGCCCGCCAGCGGCAAAGAAGCTCGAACCACCGGTCACGACTTTGGCCCCCGGGCAGAGTGCGCGGCACGGCGGGCTCACCGTGCGGGCCGTGCCGGCGTACAACGTCAACAAGTTCCGCAGCCCTGGAGTACCGTTCCATCCGCGGGAGGGCCAGCACGTCGGGTTCGTCTTCGAGATCGGTGGCCTGCGTTTCTACTTCGCAGGCGACACCGACGTCATCCCGGAGATGGCTGAGATCGGGCCGGTCGACTACGCTTTCCTGCCGGTCAGCGGCACGTATGTCATGACAGCCGAAGAGGCAGCAGAGGCCGCGCGGCAGATTCGCCCGCGGGTCGTGATCCCGATGCACTACGGGAGCATCGTCGGCTCGGTAGAGGACGCCCACCGGCTCGCGCGGCTCGTCCCGGAGGGGGTCGAAGTGCGCATCCTGACCCCGATAAGCCGCTAGGCGCCGAACGGCGAGGCTGGGCGATGGCTCACCTGTTGAACCGGCGCCGGTTGCTGGTCACGCTGGGTAGCGCGCTCCTCGTGGCCTGCCGCGTCCGCGAGCCGCCTTCGCCACTGCCCAGCCCTAGCACGACGCCGGCGCCAGCAGTGGTTCGCCGCCGCTCTGCCCAGCTGGAGCGCGGCACGGCAGTGGCGTCTCGGGAGCTGGGCGTCTGGATCGAGCCGGAACTTCCGGCGGCGTTCGCTGCTCGGGCGGCGAGCTTTGAAGCGTCGCTCTCTGCTGCGCTTCCTCCTGGGTGGCAGCTAGTGCGCGTCGATGCGCCGGAAGATGCGAGCGTGCGGGTTCGGCGAGCGACCGGCCCAACCAGCCCGCTGACCCTGGCTGAACGTCCCTTGGTGCCGGTTACGTCTCACTGGAACCTGGTGAGCGCTATTTCGGGCGATGAGCTCAGTGGACTGCTGGGCGGGACGATCTCGGACTGGCAGGCGCTGGGTTCGCCGGAGCCGCTCCCGATGGAACCGGTAAGCCTCCGAACCGGCGGCCTGCAGCTTGCCGGCGCTGTCCACGAGCCGAGCGATCCACAGTCCTGTGCCCAGGTCCTCCTAGCGAGGCCTGGGGCGCTGGCAGTAGTCGAGCGAACGGGACTCGCACCGGAGATGCGCGTGCTAGAGGTCGACGGGAACGATCCACTCGCTCTGCCGCCGGAGGAGCTCGAAAAGGTCGGCTTGGCAGATCGTTTAGTGGTCGAGGCGAGCGACACTCTACAGGGTGTCCTCCAGGAGGTGATCGGCCAGTTACCGCAGCCGGTGCGGGAGCCGGCTTTTACGATAGCCGTAGCTGGAGACATTATTCTTGGTAGAACCGTGCACCGCATCATGGAGCAGAGTGGCGACTGGGCCGCGCCGTTCCGGGCCGTCGCGCCGATGCTCGGCGAGGCCGATCTGACGATTGCTGACCTCGAATGTGCGCTGACTGGCTCGTTTGCGTCGCCGGACGATCCTTATACGATGCGGTTCATGACCTATCCGCAGGCTGTCGAGGGGCTGCTCTTGGCCGGGATCGACGCGGTGTCACTCGCGAACAACCACAGCATGGACTTCGGCGCACAGGGCATGCGCGACACGCTGAAAACCCTACAAGGCCAAGGGATCGCGCACTGCGGGATCGGCGAGACGCTCGCGGAGGCTAGGCAGCCTGCGCTTCTGCAAGTTGCCGGCACGACAATTGCCCTTCTCGGGTACGACGGCATCAGTGCGGCCTGGTACGGGGCCGGCGCGGACTGGCCGGGGACGGCCCCACTCGATCCTGAGCTGGTCACGGAAGACGTGAGCGCGGCTTCTAGCCTCGCAGACGTCGTGATCCCGTTCTTTCACTGGGGCATCGAGTACACGTTGCTCCCGACGGACGCGCAACGCCAGATAGCGCGGGCGGCGATCGACGCCGGCGCGACGCTAGTGCTCGGCTCGCACCCGCACTGGCTGCAAGGGTTCGAGTTCTACCGCGGCAGGCCCATCTTCTACTCGCTCGGCAACTTCGTCTTCGATCAGGAGTGGTCGCAAGAGACGAAGCAAGGGGTGATTCTGCGGTTACGGTTCGAGGGCCCCCGCCTGCGCGCGTTCTCGTTCCAACCGGTGCTGATCGAGGACTACCACCGGCCGCGCCCGGCCAATGACCAAGAGCGCGTCGTCATGATGCGGCGCATCCGATCGTCGTCGCTGGAGCTTCTCGCCTCGTCCGGCGGGTAGGATCAATGCCCACATTCGCCGGGAGCCGAAGCGGGGCCGGCGCTGGCTCGCGCCCCAGACAGGTGGCGTCACCTAGAACTGCTCGACGTACCAGCCAAACTGCTCCAGGCTGATGAGCCCGGAGACCTCGACGCGCGGCTCTGCCCAGCGACGCTCCGGTGAGCATCTGGTTCCGCCCCAGGCGGCGAGCGCCCCGTCGTATCCTGCAGCCTGCACAGCCGCGATGACCCGCGAGTCGTACTCGCCCCCGGGATAGGCGAAGTAACGGATCGGCCGCCCTTTGATCTCCTCGAGTCGAGCCTTGCTGAGCGACACCTCAGCCCAGAGCTGCCCGTCGGCAACGAGCCTGAGGTTGGGGTGGTTCAACGAGTGCGAGCCGATCTCGTGACCCTGCTCCGCGAGCGCGCGGATCTGCTCGTGACTGAGACCGCTACGGCCTGGTACAACGAAAAACGTGGCCACCATCCCGCGAGCGTTGAATGCCATTGCCGCCTGCCACTGTCCTGGGCTTCCGTCATCGAAGGTGATGGCCACTGGCCCTTCCGGCCAGGGGCCTCCTCGCAAGAGCGCGTCGAACATCTGAGACATCGTAATCGTGGTGTAGCCGTGAGCCAGGAGCCGGTCTAACTGCTGCTCGAACTTCCAAAGCGGGATGCGGTAACGACCGGCTGATTCGCCCACCTGGTGGTACATCAGGATTGGCATACGGAAAGCGCGCTTGAAGAGTTCGGGAGAGTACTCGGCTACCCCCTCCTGGCGACCGACCGGGTCAGTGGCGATACCCTCGCGAAGTGCGAGGGATGCGCCGAGGAGCCCGAGCTGGACTTCGTACGGCGTTCCCGCGAGCTCAGGGTGCCATTCGAAGCGAGCACGCTCGAAATACTGAACGGTGAAGGCCTGGCCGGTGGCATCTACCTCGGTGAACTCCTCGGAGATCGGAAAGCCGAAGACGGCGAGCCCGCCATACTGCTCCCAGAAGCGCTTGCACCCGTAAGCCAGCTCGTGGCCAGTCTCCGGGAAGTAGCGGCGGTCAGGAGCCGAGTTAGCGTAGGGGTCGCGGACAAGTGGCGCAAACGCCGGCTCAGTCCGGCCTTCGGTCAACAAAGCGCCGACTCGAGTCAACATAACTTCGCACGACGGGCCGCAGCCCGGTTGGTGCTCGAAGCGAGCGCGCTCGAAACATTGCACCGTCAGCCCGCTGGCGGCATCGACCACCGGCTCGCTAACTGGATATCCGAAGATCCTGATACCACCGTGCTGAAGCCAGAAACTCAGGAAGGGCTCGCTGACGTGGTGGCCTGTCTGCGGGAAGTAGACGATCGAGGGAGCGGCCGGGGCACTCGCCTGCGGCGAGGGACTAAGCGATGCTGCCAGCACCAGCAGGACGGTGGATACCAGCCGGAAGAACCACTGTCCGAGCGATCGGCTCTCGCGCACGGTTGCAATCTCTTCTCAAATCCCGCGATCAACGGCTCGGCAAGAAATAGGCACAGGCCACGAAATCGGTGAGGCCCGCGCTCCGTGCGAAAGAGCCGCCGTTGAGCGACAGTCCGTCTACGAGACGGAACACGACCGTCTCTACGAAACGTAACGTTCAAACACGCCATCGACTTCGCCACGGAGTCTCCGCGCCTCGCTGGTGCGCTAGCTCGAGTCCGAGCCATCGAGAGAGCCAGGAGCTATCGCGACGTGTGCGCTGCAAAGGTGGCTCGTGGGTATAATGCGCGGGGTCTTGGCCGGGCCAGGGGCACTGAGCGAGGAGGATGCGGGCGTGTCAGAGCGGATCAAGGGTGGGCAGGCGGTCGTCAAGGCGCTGGAGCGCCTCGGTGTGGAGGTCGTCTTCGGTATTCCCGGGGTGCACACGCTGGAAATCTACGACGCGCTCTACGACTCGTCCATCCGCCACGTGCTGGCACGGCACGAGCAGGGCGTCGGGTTCATGGCCGACGGTTACGCGCGCGCCTCTGGCCGCCCGGGAGTCGCGATCGTCATCACTGGCCCGGGCGTGACGAATATCGCTACGCCGATCGGCGAGGCGTATGCTGACTCGTCACCGGTGCTAGTGGTGGCTTCGAACGTCGCACAGCCGTGGCAGGGGCGGATGCTCGGCTACCTGCACGATCTGAAGGATCAGCTCGGCGTCATGCGGGCCGTGACCAAGTGGTCTGGCCAGGCCCGTCGGGTCGAGGAGGTGCCGAGCCTGCTGGCGGAGGCATTCTGCCAGATGCGGCATGGTCGCCCGCGGCCGGTCTACGTCGAGGTACCCCTCGATGTGCTGGGTGGCTTCGGCGAGGTCGATCTCGATTCGATCGGCCCAGTCCGGTCGGAGCGGCCGGCCCCGCCAGCGGCCGCCGTACGGCTCGCGGTTGCAGCGATCGAGCGGGCGAGCCGGGTGGTGCTGTACTGCGGCGGAGGCGCCGTGGCCAGCGAGGCGAGCGCTGAGCTGGTCGCGCTGGCTGAGCAACTCGGTGCCCCAGTCATCACCAGTATCCAGGGCAAAGGGGCCGTGCCGGAGGATCATCCGCTCTGCCTCGGCACGCTCTGGGAGCCGGGCAACGCGGTGGATCGTTTGCTGCGGCAGGCTGACCTTGCGCTGGTGTTCGGCTCAAAGCTTGGTGCCCAGGATACCGGGGACAGGCAACTCCCGCTGCCGGACACGATCGTTCGCGTCGATATCGATCCCGAGGAGATCCTGCGCAGCTATCTGCCGGCGCAGGCGATCGTCGCCGACGCGCGCGAGGCGGCCAGAGCCTTGCTGGAGGCACTGCGGTCGCGCGGGATCCACAAGGAATCCTGGTCTGTTACCGAGATCGAGGACGTCAAGCGACAGGCGCTCGCTGGGGCCTGGGGTCACGAGCACGCGGACTACGTGCACGCCCTGCGCGCAGCCATCCCGCGTGACGGTATCCTGGTCAACGACATGACCATGATGTGCTACGTGGCTACTCGCTACTATCCGGTCTATCGGCCGCGAACCTACTTCTTCCCGACTGGTTACGGCACGCTCGGCTTCGCGCTCCCTGCAGCGATCGGGGCCAAGATCGCGCGGCCGGAGGCCGCCATAGTGGCGGTTGTCGGAGACGGTGGCTTCCAGTACACGATGCAGGAGCTCGCCACGGCCGTCCAGTTCCGGCTGGGCATACCGATCGTCGTGTTCGACGACTCGACCTACACGGCGGTCAAGGAGGCGCAGGCGCGAGAGTACGACCGTCGCTTCATTGCGGTGGATTTGGTGAACCCGGACTTCATCGAGCTGGCCGCATCCTACCGAATCCCGGCGGTACGAGCGAATTCGCCGGAGGAGCTCTCTGGAGCGATCGAGGAGGCGTTCACGCGCGACCTGCCGACGCTTATCGACGTTCCGGTCTGCTTCCCTGTCTAGCGTGAGGAACGCCTCGCATGCCGGGTGAAGGGCAAGGAGATCGAGTGCTCGCGCCGGCGTCGTTACGAGTGGCTGCTGCTGTCCCCGATGGGTAGCACGCTCGCCGTGCGGATGACCAGTGCCGCGGCGCACTCGTTTCGACGGGGTGGTCGAGATCGCAGGCATCGCCGCAAGGCCTGGCAGGTGGCGTTCGGCCCGGTTCCGCGAAGTTGCGCTTGACGCGAGAAATGCCCGTGTAGTAGCCTACCAGCAGCGGTCGGAACGGGGGTAGTGTGACCGTGCGAAGCGAGTATCCCCAGTCTTATGAGCAGCCGCGCCTGGGCAGCCTGAGCCGGGGCGCAGCGATCATTATCGGAATTATTCGGCCCCGCGTGGCGGGGCTTTCGGCGCTGGGGAGGGGCTCGCCCAGAATAGGTTGACCGTACGACCAGGACATGAATGCGGTTCGAGCGGCCTCCCCAGAGCGGGGAGGCCGCCAGCGTTTGGTGCGCTCGATGGATGGGAGGCAGGCGGTGGACGGGGCAGATGGGCGCCGGACGGTTGCGATCTACGACACGACCCTGCGCGACGGATGCCAGGGGTCGGGTGTCTCGCTAACGACCGAGGACAAGCTGAAGATCGCTCGCGCGCTCGACCGGCTGGGCGTCGCCTACATCGAGGGTGGTTGGCCAGGTTCCAATCCGAAGGACATTGCATTCTTCGAACGGGCCGCGCGCGAGACCTGGCAGCATGCTCGCATCGCGGCCTTCGGCAGCACTCGCCGGGCCGGGGTGCGCGCCGACGAGGATCCCAACCTCCGGCTGCTCGTCGAAGCTGGAACCCCGACTGTCACGATCGTCGGCAAGGCTTCCCCCTTCCAGGTGCAACACGTGCTGAATACCACCCTCGATGAGAACCTGCGTATGGTGGCCGACTCGGTCGCCTACTTGAAGCAGGCTGGCAGGGAGGTCTTCTTCGATGCCGAACATTTCTTCGATGGCTATTCCGAGGATCCGAAGTATGCCGTGGCAGTACTGCGGGCCGCCTGTGAAGCCGGGGCTGATGCGGTCGTGCTCTGCGACACCAACGGCGGCACGCTCACTGGCCCGCTAGCCGAGGCCGTGCGCCGGGTGGTACGAGCCGTGCCCTGCGCGGTTGGTATCCATACCCACAATGACTGCGAGCTGGCGGTGGCGAACTCCATCGCGGCAGTCGAGGCCGGGGCGATCCAGGTGCAGGGGACGATCAACGGGCTGGGGGAGCGGGTCGGCAATGCCAACCTGTGCTCGCTGATCCCGGTGCTGGAGTACAAGCTGGGCTACCGCTGCCTGCCGCCGGGGCATCTGGCACGGCTTACCGAGGTCTCGCGCTACGTGGCGGAAGTGGCGAATCTAGCGCATGATCCGAAGCTCCCGTTCGTGGGTGCTCAGGCCTTTACCCATAAGGCCGGGTTGCACGTGCATGCGGTGGCGAAGACCCCCGCTGCCTACGAGCACATCCCGCCCGAGGTGGTGGGGAACACGCGCCACATCCTGGTGTCGGAGCTGAGCGGCCGGAGCAACGTGGTCGTGAAGGCGAAGTCGTTCGGGATCGACCTCGGCGGGCAGCCCGAGATCGTGCGGCGACTGGTCGAGCAGATCAAAGAGCTCGAGTTCCTGGGCTTCTGGTTCGAGGATGCGGATGCTTCGCTCGAGCTGCTCATCCGCCGGGCACTGCCCGGCTACCAGGCGCCGTTCGAAGTGCTCGACTACACTGTGCTGGCCGAGTACCGGGGTGGGCGAGGCATGCTGGCCGAAGCGACTGTCAAGCTGCGTATCGGCGACCAAGTGTTCCACACCGCTGCCGAGGGGAACGGACCGGTGAACGCGCTCGACCAGGCCACCCGAAAGGCGCTCCAAGGCTTCTATCCCCAGATCAGCGAAGTGCGACTGGAGGACTACAAGGTGCGCGTGCTCGACGACCACCACGGTACCGGTGCCAAGGTTCGAGTGTGGATCCGTTCGGGTGACCACCAGCGGAGCTGGAGCACGGTAGGTTGCTCGACGAATATCATCGAGGCCTCCTGGATGGCGCTCGCCGACAGCCTGACCTACCCGCTAGTGGTGCCGACGACCGAGACAGGGATGCGAGCCTTCCCCGGCTGAGACAGAGTGCTCGAAGCGGTGGCGCCTTTTCGCGGGCGTATCCTCGCTGTCGCCGAAGGCATCTTAATCTTCTGATCGTCCCGACCTACCGGGTAGCGGGCTGAGGTTGTCGAGCTTTACAGGCTGCGCGCCTCGATGCTTGCACAGCATCGGCGTGCTCGAGCCCCGTGCCGCCTACATCTGAACATTGTCACCTCTCGAATATTTACCCCCCCAACCCAACCGTGTATACTGCGCCGTGATATCATCAATCACTCCATCTCGATAGAACGGGTTTGCAAAACCGGTGAGCGAGCGCGACCTGCGCGCTGGACGGCGATTCCGCCGTACCGGCGCACCGATGAGCATTCGGGTTCGAGCCCTGCGCCTTCTTGCTGGTCAGCAGCCGGCACGAGGTCCTCCTCGGGACCGGCGGACCGTTGCGTGGGTGTGGCGGTGGATGCTCAGGAGAGCAGGAGGAGAAGTGATGCGGGAGCGATCAGCGTTCGACGAGCTTCTGGAGGCAGCGAGTGAGGGTCGGCTTACCCGGCGCGATGTGTTGAAGCGGGGAGCCGCGGTGGGACTGAGTGCCTCGACGCTCGCCACCTTGCTGGCGGCTTGCGCCCGTGAGGAAGCTGCACCGACCCAGGAACCGGCTGGGCAGACGCCCGTGGCTGCCCAGACGCCAGCAGCCGCCCAGACGCCGCAGGCGGCTGCGACTGAGCCACCTGCGGCGCAGCGCGGCGGCGGCGGCGAACTGCGACTACTCTGGTGGCAGGCACCGACCATCCTGAATGCTCACCTCTCGAGCGGGACGAAGGATTTCGATGCCTCTCGCGTCGTCCTCGAGCCGCTGGCCGATCTGGACATCAACGGGAACCTGATCCCGATGCTTGCCGACGAGCCACTGCCCAGCCTCGAGAACGGAATGGTCTCACCGGACGGGCTGAGCGTGACCTGGAAGCTTCGGCAGGGTGTGAAGTAGCACGATGGCACGCCATTTACTGCCCGGGATGTCAAGTTCACATTTGACTACCTCTCGAACCCTGAGACCGCGGCTACGACCTTCGGCACCTATGACCCAGTTCAGTCGGTCGAGGTGGTCGACGAGTACACCGTGAAGGTCAACTTCAAGCAGCCGTGGGCAGGGTGGTTCGTGATCTTCACCGGGCCAAATGGGATGATCCTGCCGGAGCATGCCCTGAAGGACTACGTCGGGGCAAAGGCGAAAGACGCGCCGTTCAACCTCCAGCCGATCGGCACCGGGCCCTACAAGGTGAAGTCGTTCACGCCCGGCGATGTCGTGGTCTACGAGATCAACCAGGACTACTGGGAACCAGGCAAGCCGTTCTTCGACACCATCACCCTCAAGGGCGGTGGGGACGCTGCCAGCGCGGCGCGGGCAGTGCTCCAGACCGGCGAGATGGACTATGCCTGGAACATCCAGGTCGAGCCGACGATCCTCAAGCAGATGGAAGCTGCTGGTCTCGGAAAGATCCAGTCGACCTTCGGTGGTGGCACGGAGCGGATCGAGATCATGCATGCCGATCCTCAGACTGAGGTGAACGGTGAAAAGGCGCACTATACCGTGCCACACCCGCACTTCAAGGAGCTGAAGGTTCGCCAGGCGCTGGCCCTCGCGATCCAGCGGGACGTGATCGCCGAGCAGCTCTACGGCCCCGGCGGGAGCGCTACCGCGCTGACGCTTAACGAGAACAAGCAGTTCATGCCGCAGGATCTCACCTGGGAGTTCAACCTGGAGAAGGCCGCTCAGCTCCTCGACGAGGTCGGAGCCGCACCTGGCCCAGATGGCATCCGGGTTCTCAATGGCCGACGAATGGACTGGCTGTGGATGACCTCGATCAACGCGGTGCGGCAGAAGACCCAGGAGATCGTCAAGGCGGCGCTGGCCCAGATCGGGATCAACATCCAGATAAAGGCGGTCGATGCCGCGGTATTCTTCTCCGGTGACCCCGGTAACCCGGACACCCTCAACCGCGGCGAGTACGACCTCGGTATGTGGACGAACAGCTCCGGTCTCTTCCCGATCATCTGGTACAAGCGCTACCTCTCCCGCAATCCGGAGACCGATATCGCCCAGCGATCCAACGACTGGCATACGCCCAACGTCATCCGTTACCAAAACGATGAGTTCAATCGGCTCTATACCCAGGTCGAGCAGGAGATCGACCCGGACAAGTACACGGCGCTCTTTCTCGACATGCAGCGGCTAGTCGTCAACGACGTCGCGGAGATAGGCATCATCGCCCGGAACAGCGTCGCGGTCGTGTCGAATAGATTGACCGGAATCAACCCGACGCCGTACGCGTCCGACCTCTGGGACGTCAAGAACTGGAGACGGGAGGGATAGCGAGTCCGAGAATCGTTGCGAGTTATCCGAGCCGCGGGAGGCCCGGCAGGGGCCCGAAACCCGAGCCCCTGCCGGGTGCGTACGGTTCGACTTCAGCCAAGCCAGCCCTCGCGGAGGAGCAGCTCCGCGTTCAGAACCGACGCGCCGGCAGCGCCGCGGATGGTGTTGTGACCCAGCACGACGAAGCGGACATCGAAGACGGGGCAGGGGCGCACCCGTCCAACGATCGATGCCATGCCTCGTTCGACGTCGCGGTCGAGCACGGGCTGTGGCCGGTCTAGCTGATCAAGCACCACGACAGGTCGCGCCGGCGCCGTCGGCAGGCCGAGCTCTTGCGGCCGAGCGCGGAACTCGGCTAGCACCCGGGCGACCTCGTCCGGTGAGGCTGGCTGCGCCAGCTTGAGGCTGACCGTCTCGGTATGCCCATCGCGTACCGGTACCCGATTGCAGTGCGCGCTCAGCGCAATGGGCGCATCCAGGAAGCGGCCGTCTTCCCAGCGTCCGAGAATCTTGCGCGACTCGCTCTCGATCTTCTCTTCCTCACCGCCGATGTAGGGGATCACGTTGTCGATCAGGTCGAGCGAGGGCACACCAGGGTAGCCGGCTCCTGAGGCGGCCTGCAGCGTGGTGACGATTCCCTGCTCGATGCCGAACGCATCCTGGATCGGCTTGAGTGCCAGCACCAGGTGGATGGTCGAGCAGTTGGGGTTGGCGACGATAAAGCCGTCCCGCCAGCCGCGCTCGCGCCGCTGGCGCTCGATGGCGGCCGCGTGGTCAGGGTTCACTTCGGGGATCATGAGGGGCACATCGGGGTCCATCCGGTGATCGCGAGCGTTGGTGAACACGCGCTTGCCTTCGGCCGCCAGGCCCTCCTCGATCGGGCCGGCCAGCCCGCCGGGGAGGGCCGAGAAGACGACGGTGCTCTGCAGCGGCTCCTCGTAGTGCTTGACCTTGAGTCCACGCACCTCGTCCGGCGGGGCGCTACTGACTCGCCAGTCGCACGCTTCCCAGTACGGCTTGCCAGCCGAGCGCTCGCTGCCGACCAGCTCGGCTATCCTGAACCAGGGATGCCCGGCGAGGAGCTGCACGAACCGCTGTCCCACGCTGCCTGTCGCGCCGAGAATCGCGACGTCGATCCGATCGCTCACGGGTTTTGTCCTCCTTCCCGGCCGCGGCTACCGGCCGCTGGCCAAAACAAAACCGGCAGAGGCGCTCACCTCTGCCGGCGTACTGCCTATCGGGACTCAGCGCATCAGGTGGCGCGGCCCGCCCGTACGCCGGCGGGCGTAGTAGTCATCTCCAACCCGGTGCGCTCCGCGGGATGCCACACGGCCTATCCGCTCTCCCTGCTTGCCTACGGTGCCGCCAGCCCGTACGCTGTCAGCGCCTCGCAGACACTCTAGCAGGGCATCGGAGGGGCGTCAAGTGGCTGAATCGGGACATGGGAGGGGGAAAGCATGACGAACCGGGAGGTCGGAATCGCGCTGCTCGGAGTCGGTACCGTCGGCGGGGCCGTGGCCAGGACGATCGCTGAGCAGCGCGATGTGATCGAAGCGCGCTCGGGCATCCGCCTGGTGGTGCGGCGGGCGATGGCCCGCTCGACCGAGCGCGTGGTTCAGGCTGGGCTGCCTGTGGAGGTGGCGACGACGAAGATCGAGGAGGTGATCGGCGACGACGGGGTGGACGTTGTGGTCGAAGCGATGGGGGGCGAGGAGCCGGCCGCGACCTACATGCGACTGGCCCTGGAGTCGGGAAAACACGTCGTCACCGCGAACAAGGAGGCGCTATCGAAGCATTTCGCCGGCCTCGTTGCCGCGGCGCGGTCGTCCGGCCGGGCGCTGCTGTTCGAGGCTAGTGTCGGAGGCGGCATCCCGTTGATGGCTAGCTTGCGCCAGATCCTGGCAGTCAACCGAATCACCCGGATCCGCGGCATCGTCAACGGCACCACGAACTACATTCTGACGCAGATGGCTGAGCGGGGAGCCACCTACGCCGAGGCTCTGCGGGAGGCCCAGCAGCTCGGCTACGCTGAGCCCGATCCGACAGCCGATGTCGAGGGTTACGACGCGGCCTACAAGCTGGCCATTCTGGCCTCGCTGGCGGCCGGGCGGCACATCCGGCCTGAACGGGTCGACCGCTCCGGCATCACCGGGGTAACGCCGGAGCAGGTGGCCGAGGCGAGGGCGCGGGGCGGAGCGATCAAGCTGATTGCTAGCGCGGAGCGGGACGCCGAGGGGTGGCGGCTGCGCGTCGCGCCGGAGTTCATGCCCGGCGATCACCTGCTGGCGCATGTGCGCCTCAACTACAACGCGGTGGAGATCACCGGCGATCGTGTGGGGCCGGTAGTGCTCTACGGCCAGGGGGCCGGGCCTCAACCGACTGCCAGCGCGATCGTCAGCGACATCGTCGACGCCGTCCGCTTCGGGGCGGTCCTCACACCTGAGGTCGAACCGGAATAGCCAGCGGTCGCCCCGGATCGGCGAGGTCAAGGCCGGTCGAGGAACTCCTGGATGACCGGGCCGATCTGGTCGAAATCCTTGAGGAAGGCATCGTGCCCGTTCGGCGAGTCGAGCTCCCAGTACTCGGCGTCCTTACCGAGACGTCGCAGCCGCTCGACCAGGTCGCGCACCTGCGCAGGCCAGAAGAGAATGTCGGAGCTGATCCCGATACCGAGCAACCGGGCTCGAATCCGAGCGAGCCCGGCGTCGTACCCACCGCGGCCTCGACCGAGATCGTGAGAGTCCATGGCTCGAGTCAGGTAGAGGTAGCTGTTGGCGTCGAAGCGACGGACCAGCTTCTCGCCCTGGTAGTGGAGGTAGCCCTCGACATCGTAGCGGCAGAGGAATTCCGGCCAGGCTGTGTAGCGCGCCTCCTCGCGCCGGTTGAAGCGGGCGGTCATGAGTTCGTCGGACTGGTAGGTGATCACGCCGAGCATCCGGGCAATTGCCAGGCCGGTCGCCGGCCCCTCGCCGTCCTCGTACTCGCCGTTCTTCCAGGCTGGATCGAGCATGATCGCCCGCCGCTGCACCTCGTTGTAGGCGATGCCCTGGTCGCTGAAGCGGCCACCGACCGCGATCGGGATCACGCGCTCCACGCGCTGCGGGAACATCGCCGCCCACTCCAGCGCCTGCATGCCGCCGAGCGAACCCCCGAGCACGGCGTGCAGCCGCTCGATGCCGAGGTAGTCGAGGAGGCGGGCCTGCGTGGCTACGATGTCGCGTACGGTGATGTACGGGAAGCGGAGATTGTAGCGGTGACCCGTCTGCGGGTCGATCGAGCGCGGGCCGGTGGAGCCGTAGCAACTGCCGAGGATGTTGGGGCAGATCACGAAGTACCGGTCGGTATCGATGGGACAACCCGGGCCGACCATAGGATCCCACCAGCCCGGGGTGTCTCCGGGAAAGTGCGGCGTTACGTGGCTATTTCCGGTGAGCGCGTGAGCGATCAGCACCACATTGTCACGCCGCGGGCTCAGCGTGCCCCAGGTCTCAAAGGCGATCTCGACCACCGGGAGCACTGCCCCGTGCTCGGTGACGAAGGGGTGCTCCGGCGTGGCGATCCTGGCGATCTGAACGGTACAGGGGGCGGTGGTTACGGTCATTCGTTCGACCCTCCGGCTCCGTGGCGGCCTTCCCTGGCCGCGCGTCTTTCCCTAGGAAAGCGATTCTTTGCGTGAACGCTCTCCCCCGAGCGACGCACCGTCGCGCCGCTCTCGAAGGCCGCTCTGTTGTCCGGTGTGGAGGGATCAAAAAACCTCCACGCAAGGTGGAGGGCTTCTCACTTACCGCGCTCATCGTGCGGAGCTCCGCTCCGCCGGCATTGGCACCTGGCGCATGCGCGCTGGTTGCCGGGCTTCCTCGGGCCGTTCCCTCCACCACTCTGGATGAGCGCCGGCGTTCTCTTGCGTTGTTGCTGCCGAAGATAGCATCTTTTCCGGCTCGTGTCAAGGGTTTTCTCGGCGATGGGAGCGACAGTCTTGCTCGTTGTATCATGCCCTGTTCCATCGCCGCTAGCAGGCGCGGAACCAAAGCCCCGCGCTCAGTTCGAACGCTGGCCGAAGCTATCTCGGGAACCATCTCACGGCCGGGGCAGTAGAGAACGACGACCGGGCGGCAGTTTCTGCGCTGGGCAAGGACCGGCCGACTCGCACTGGCAAGAAAGGATTCCCGTCTGCATTTCTTGGCTAGTGGCCGAGCACGGCGACGATCTCCCGGCGCGGCCTCCAGGAGATCTCGACCCGGCCGAAGCGCTGGAGCAGGGCGCGCGCCCGCTGGTACAGCGGCTTGAGGTGAGGCTGGCGAACCCTCCATCGCCCGCTCATCTGCTCGGCCATGAGCTGGCTATCGGTGACGATGGCGAGCGAAAGCCGTTCTGGCGACCAGCCGTGCTCCAGCGCATGGGCTAGAGCGGCTTCTAGGGCTGCGATCAGCGTACGGTATTCGGCCTGGTTGTTCGTGACCTGGTCGCCGAACTCCAGCCGCACGATCTCCTCGTGCCCCT
>Ga0101941_1001334_pt1 | contig 18785 bp, 22 predicted proteins | sample DewCreD2012metaG_3_FD_75242 | JGI IMG/M metagenome (GOLD analysis project Ga0101941, IMG submission 75242) | Hot spring sediment bacterial and archeal communities from British Columbia, Canada, to study Microbial Dark Matter (Phase II) - Dewar... ...
AATCATCAATTAGTGAAGGTGATGTTTCTACATTTGAAAGGAAAGTTAAATTATATGAAAAGAAATTTAATTTAAAAATTGACAAGAAAATTATTTTAACACCATTTGCTAATGATAAAGCCATTGATATTGCTAAAAGTTTTGATATTGAAATTGTCGAGGAATTAAAAGAATAATTAAAGAACTAAGTATTTGCTTTGGCTACTGATAATCAACGAGTTATAAAAAATTTTTTGAGCTGAAAAGTGGGTATTTTAAAACCGAATTCTTAATTATAGATTGGATGGGAAGATATAGAAATTACTAGACAACGCAGTTAAATTTTAGCTATTAGCTCTTTTAAGAATTCAACTTTTTTATTAGCAATTTCTCTCGGGAGTAGCTCAAAATCGCAAGAACCCGAAATAATTATAAATTTTGGTTTTAGTTCATTTAGTATTTTATCCAAAACAATTTTTACATCTTCATAAGTTTCAATTATTGAGTTTGTATTGTCTAAAATTCCAGCAAGTATCCCCATATCTTTTCTATTGAAGTTTTTAGCAATTATCTCAATATCGTTAAATGTAAAGTCTATACCAATTCCATCAATTTCAAATTTTAAAATTTCTTTTAAAAATTCAGATATATCTGAAAAATATGTATTTAATATAATTTTCCCTTTAATCTCTTTTCTTATTATCTCAAAAAACCTCTTTAAATCTGACATTAAATCATAATCCTTATAAAAAGTAAGAGAAGGTTCTTGAAAATAGAAGTAATTGTAACCTTTCTCTTCAAGTAGTTTTAAAATCATTTTTAGTATGTTAGTTAATTTATCAAAAGAATAATTTTCTGAAAAGTACTTGAAAATTCCAAGTGATGGCAAAATTGCTAAATTTCCAAATTTGAAATAATTTTTAATCCAATCTTCAGAGTTCTTTATTTCGAAATCATTAAATTTCAAAATTCTATAAAATGTATTTGTTTCAAAGTATCTTTTAAGTCCCTTAATTTCTACATTAACTAATTCTGAAAAAGGTCTTAATAGATCTTGCCAATTTAAAAGTCCATCTGATATTATTTTAAATCCTTTTTGTAGTTCTTTTAAGCTTTCATAATCTTCTTCGTAGGCTAATAATAGTTCTTCATATTTGATTCTGTTTCTTTCATAGTCTCTTGTTGCTTTTATAAGCTTTTCACTTCTTGGGTACTTTCCGTTTAAGGATATTAATTTCTCCATTTCCATGTCTCCTTTATTCTATGAACAGCATATGCTGCGACTTGTAAATTATTGTACATTACATGCTCAACATTTATACCTATATTTTCTATATTTAAAAAGCACAATTCTTGAAATAAACTTTCAATAATTTCAATGCTTCTCTTTTCAAGTTTCTTTTCATCTTCTAATAAATAATTTTCAATTTCCTTAGGAACATATACACCAAGCCATTTTAAAAATTCTAAATCTTTTCTTTGACTTACAGGAGCAAAACTAATGTAAATTTTTGATGTTTTTATGTTTTCTTCCTCGCATAATTTGAAATATTCATAAATAACTTTTTTAGCATTTTCCAGTTCAAACACAATTTGTGAAATGAATGCTTTCATTCCCGCTTTTGTTTTTTCAAGTAATTTTTTGGGCTCATCTTTCCTATGAAATATTGTAATTCCATATACATTTTTAAAGTAATTTTTTGCTATTAATGTAGCTGGAATTGGATGATAGCCCGGATATTTAATTTTTGAACTTTCTCCTCCAACAATTAATAGATAATTAAAGCTTTTTGAATTTTCTTTAATCCAAGTTTCAAATTCTTCTTTTTCCATAATAACTGAAATTTTATTTACAATAATCTCAACAGAATTGTCAAAGTTTTTAATCATCTTTCCAAATTCAGCATTATCAAACTTCATTTTGTAAGGGATTATTCTCTGACCTCTGCTTCTTTCTTCTATAACTTCAGGAAGACTGATAAAATCAATATCAAGAATTTTTGTTATATTTGCTACTTCAAAAGCTTTTCTTTCAATTTTTGATATGTCCCATTCTAAGGGTGGGGGAATTACTGTGAAAATTATTTCTAATTTATTACAATTCATAAAACTTGAAAATTTTAAAGGATTAGGCTTTAAAATTTATTTATGTTTTTCATTTTACTTAATTTCAGTTTTGAGCTTGAGCATCTTAAAAAGCAAATTCTTACATATAACGAAAGGGGACAAAGCTTCACTATATCTCTAAGTACAAAAGGAAAAACTCTTATCCAAGTTATAACACTCAATCAGAATGATATATATAGTTATGATGAAGTAATTGTAAATAGTGATACTACTATCTACTTGAAACCAAAAAAGCCAATTTATTCAGATAATTTCCCTTATGTTTATACAAATGGTATTAAGTTTCCAAGTATAATAATTATTCAAAATCTTGAAGATAGAAAATTAAGTATAGATATAAAAGGGATTGAAATAAGATGATAATTTTATTATTAGCTGACCTTCCTTTTTATCCAAATGTCAGGGTTTCAAATGATAACCAACAAATTATAAATCAAGGTGAATCTTCATTTGTGGTTTATAAGGGGCATATTTATGCAATATGTAATATAGCTGAGAGATCAACTATTCCAACAATACCATTTTCTCGTTCTGATGACTTAGGTAATTCTTTCCCTATAAACTATAATTTTGTTGATAATACAACAGGTGTGACGTGGCATACTGATCCTGTAATTGGAATTGATGATTCTGGATATATTCATATGATAGTTCAGTTTTACACTTATTATATTAAGCATTATCTTTCTAAGGATGGAGGTTTAACATGGTCTGATACATCTTTTGTTACTGACCTTTCAACAGGAGGAGATGTTGATAAGCCTTGGATGGTTATTAGAGGTGAAACAATTTATGTTTCTTGGCAGGAATTTGGTGGAACATCAAGTGGTATTAAATTTGCACGCTCATTTGATAGAGGTAAAACTTGGCAAAGGTTTGTTGTTGATCCGTTAAGAACTGGTATAACTGCTCTTTCTTTATCAAAAAGTGGAATTATATATCTTGCATATGTTTCAGATAACTTATATTTTACGAAGTCTTATAATAAAGGCCAAAATTGGACAACTCCTATTGTTATTGATTATGTTTCTTATTCTTCCGGTTATGGAGATAGGGCACCTATAAATTCAATTTCAGTTTATAACGATAATGTTTTATTTATAACTTGGGTAGATAGTAGAAATGGTAATTGGGATATTAGAGGCAGTTATAGTTATGATGGTGGAAATACTTGGTCTAACAGTTATATAGTAAATAAGCTTGTTTTAGGTGGTCAATGTAAATCTTGGGTTAGTTTTGATCCTTATGGAAATTTACATCTTATGTACTATCATACATCTTCATGGCCAACGAGTAGTTCAAGTAAATGGTCTATATATTATCAAGTTTCTAGGGATTCAGGTAAAACTTGGAGTTCTTCTATAAGGGTAAGTGATACAACATTTCTTGATAAAGCACCTTCCTCTACAAATGGATTTATGGGAGATTATCATATGATAGTTACAGATAGTTATTTTGTTTATGTTATATGGTCTGATGGTAGGGATGGCAATCAGAATCTTTATTTTTCAAAAGCTCCTATAAATGTTGTAGTTAATTATGAGAAAAGTAATTTAACCTCCTATAATGAAGAATTTAAAATTTATTCTGTTGATGGAAGGTTTATTGGTAAGTTCAAAAACTTAAATGATATTAGACTTAAAAAGGGTATTTATATTATAAAATCCAAAAATTGGATTTTAAAGAAGGTTCAATTTTAATCTATGCTTTAAAATTTCAAGCAATTGTATCATTATAATTATAAAGAATTATTTAGAGCTTTCCGTTTAGCTTTAAGTATTAAAAAACTAATAATCCTTTATCCATTATCAATTTTATTATTTTTATTATATTCAAAATTCAATATTTTACTGCTTGTGGTTTTTTTAATTTATTATTTTTTTTCAAAAATTGCTATTTCAAAAATAACATACGAGCAAATTAAAGGGGATCATTTTTACGAAATAAAGAGAGCTTTAAGGTTTTCCATAAAAGCATTTCTAACTTTCATATATTTTATTATTTTAATGCTCTTTCTCCTTTTAATAACATTTTTGTTTTTTTATTTTTTCGTTTTTGTTTCAAAAATGAATAAAATTTTTCTTTATTTTTTCTTTCCTTTTATTCTTCTCTTTTCAATTCTTATATTTTATATATTGATTGGTCTTTTTGTTTCTGAAAGTGTGGGTATTAGTGCAATAAGTAGTCAAAATTATGACGCTTTTGATATATTTTTTGAGAACTTTTCAGTTTTTAACAGTCAAGTTTATAGATTTTTAACGTATAAAATTATCTCGATTTTTATGTCAATTTTTGGAACAATTTTAATGCTTATTATTGCTTTTGTTTTAGTAAAATTTATAAATTATTTCTTAAATTTGAATGAACTTCATATTTTATACTTTCTTTTATATTTAATTCCATTTTCTTATGGATTTTCAGTTTATTTTGTAAGTGATTTTATTAGTTATTTGATTTTTATATATAAAAGAGATAATTTTGATCTCTCAAAGCTTGAACCTGAAATTCATTCACAACGAACATAATATGTATTTAAATAGTATCTTTTTATTTCATTTGAATTATTTTTTATATAAACTGCATACTCCCCTGTTTCAAGAATATGAAATTTCCAATTAACTTCCTTTATATCATTAGAGCAAGCAATAGGTCTTCCTATGCCTTTTGAAATATAAATAGCACTTGCTAGACATATAAAGTCAATTTTTTCACCTTCAATAGATTTTGCTATAACAAAGATACTATCATTTGCTTTTAGAAAAAATCTAACATTATAGCCTGATTTGGGAACAAGTCTATATTCAGTTTCCTGAATTTTGTAAATTTTCCTTTCGCAATTTTCAGAGCAAGAAAAAATAAAACTACTTATGAATATAATTTGGATCAATCTTGAAAACATCTAAATTCCCTGCCTCTTGGATTTGATAAACTTTTGAAAGGTAGCTATAAACAAGACTTGTATCATTATAGTACTTTATTTCAACAATATAAGGATACCCTTTTATCCTTAAAATTTTCTCTAAATCTGATTTTTTAATAATTTCGCTCATTAGTAAATTTACAAATGGGTTATTTATTGAAAAGATTCCAAGTTTTCCAAGTATTCTTGTATCAAAATTATTTTGAATTTTTTTATTATAATTTATAAAAAATTCATTTATTTCTGAATTTATGGTAAATTCTTTATAACAAATTTTCGCAATTATACTATCACTTTCAAATAAAAACTTAAATTCGTAGTTACAATCTTTTAAGTCTCTAATTATTAATTTCCCTTTCATCTCCTTTTTAGATTTAATTTCTTCTAATGGTCTAAAATAATTATCAATTTTATAAACGCTATAACTTTTTTCGTCGTTATCAATTTTATAAAAGCTATCAACTTCTAAGTCAATTATAATTGACTTACTGCCAGCGTAGTACTTTTTCATAAATTTACTTGCTAATTTTTCTTTTTTTAATTCAAGTTTTGAATTTATTCTAAATTTATTTTTTGAAATATAAGTTTCTTGAATACCAATTAAATTTCCAATATCTTTAATAAAAACATTTATACTTTCTGCCTTAAAAATAATTTGTGAAAAAAGAAAAACCGTCATCTTTAAAATTTTAAAGCTATGGAACAAATTACTTTATCTATTGTTCTTTTCGTTCTTTCTCTTATTATAGGTTTTGAAGTTATAACGAAAGTTCCTCCTATTTTACATACACCTCTTGTTGTGGCAAGCCATGCAATGGCTTCAATAATGGTTGTATCAGCTATTGAATCTGCTGGTAGTGGTTCATTGATAGGTTTTTTAGCACTTCTTATTGGAACAATAAATGTTGTTGGTGGTTATTTTATAGCAGATAGAATGCTTTCAATGTTTAAGAAATAATGCTTATCATAATAAGTTCAGATTCTAAATTTAAATTAGATGGAGGTTATGTTATTTATAATGTTGATGGACAAAACTATAAAGAAGAGTTAATTCCTGCAAGTTTATTAAATCCTAAGTTAGATTTTAAATATCTAAATCCTCTTCAAACTGTTTTTTATAAGTTCTATAAATCAGGTTCTGCTCTTATAGCAACACCGACTTCAAGTGGAAAAACAATTTGTGCTCTTCATTTTATTCAATCTCATAAAGGATTTAAAATTTATACTACTCCTACGAAGGCACTTGCTAATGAGGTTTATAAATTTTTTAAGAAAATTTTTTTGAATGTTGATTTAAGAACGGGCGATGTTATTGAAGAAGCTTATGAAATAAAATCAGATATTGTTGTTTGTACTTATGAAAGTTTGGTTCTTTCTTTGAGGAATAGGGGTTGGGGTTATAATGCTAATGCTATTGTAGTAGATGAAATTCATTTTGTTTTTACTAATAGAGGGACAATGATTGAAGAAATTGTTGCTTTTATGAAAGACAGAGTTGATATACTTGGTCTTTCTGCTACACTTCCAAAGTACAGAGATATTTCCGAGTGGATATCTGCTAATCTTGTAATAAAAAGTAATTTTAGACCTGTTCCTATTATTAAAACAGAAGAAGATTTAAAAATATAGTGGAAAAGGTATTAGAAATTTTAAATTCATTTATTAATTATGAGAAAATTGGAACAATTCCAAGGGATTTGGAGGTGTTTAAGGATTTTCTTAAAAAGATAGGAAGTCCTCATGAAAAATTAAAAAATGTTATTCATATTGTAGGGACGAAAGGTAAAGGTTCAGTTAGTTTTTACCTTTCAAGGTTCTTAATAAATTCAGGATTTAAAGTTGGAACCTATATATCTCCGCATATATTGGATGTTAAGGAAAGAATAATGCTGAATTTACAACCTCTTAGTGATAATGATTTTGTAAATTTGTTTTATCAGGTTTATGAGAAAATGGAACATAAGAAGAAGCATTTTAGAACGTACTTTGAAACATTAACTGCTATGGCATTTTTATATTTTTATTATGAAAATTGTGATTATTATGTAATTGAAGCGGGACTTGGTGGGAGACTTGATGCTACTAATGTTTTTAATAAGAGTAATGTAATAATTACAAAAATTCACTTTGACCATATGCATATTCTTGGTAATACATTAAGTCAAATAGCATTTGAAAAAGCAAGTGTTATAAAGGAAAATTCTTTAGTTTTTACAAGTTATCAGGAAGATGAAGCTTTTGAAGTTATAAAAAAAATTACACAGGAAAAAAATTCAAAATTGGTCTTTGTTGAGTTTGAAGTTTTAGAAAGTTCATTAGAAGGTGTTAAATTTAAAATAGATAATAGAATTTTTAAAACACCTTTAATAGGTAATTTTCAAGCTTATAATTGTGCATTGTCAATTAAAGCATTTGAGGAAATTACAAAAATTGAATTTAATCAGGATTTATTTAAAAATGTTAGAATTCCTTATAGATTTGAAATTTTTGAAAAAAATAATAAAAAAATTATTCTTGATGTTGCACATAATTATTTATCAATTTTTGAAGTTATAAATAATGCCATAAAACTTTTCAAAAAGGAACCAATAATTATTTTTTCATTAGCAAAAGATAAAGATTTAGGAAACATATCAAAAATTATTGAACCATTTTTTGTTTTGCTTGTAGATATAGAAAATCCAAGGTTATTTAAATCTTATGAAATTTCTAAGTTTTTAAGAAACTATAAAATTTTTAAAAATATCAATTTAGCATTTGAATATGCATTAAATAGTCAATATGAAATTATTATTATAACAGGTTCAACATATTTAGTTTCGGAATTTTTAAAACATTTGTCCTATACTAAAATAAATGAATAAGTCTTTTGGAAGAACTCTTGAATTTGGGTTTAATGCAAAATCAAAACGAATAGGTATAAAATTAATATAAAAACGAAATCCAATTCCATAACCATTATAAATACTACTTCTTATTAAATTAGCAAATTCATTTGAAACAAGCGCAAAGTCATAAAAAAATGTAATTCCAAAAAAACTACTAAATCTCCATCTATATTCAAAATTTCCATTTATGTAATGATTGCTTGCAGGTTGTAGATTGTCAAAAGTTTCTCCAATTGAATTATTTAAATAACCTCTAACACTTCCTTCACCTCCAAGAAAGAACTTTTCAGAGTATGGAATATCACTTCCAAAAATTTGCCCCATTCTTATTCTAAATGCAAAACTATAAAAGTACTTTGAATATAATTCATTAAATTTTATAAATTTTGCTTGAATAAATGCTTGCGAGATAGAGAAACTTGAAACGAATCCCCTTGTTGCATCTAAATAACTATTTCTATCATCATAAACTACTCTTTGAGATAATGTTAATATAAATCTTTTATCTTCATATCCAATTGTTATACTATTTTTTAATAGGATACTAAAAGCACTATAAAAATAATTTGAAAATTGTCTTAAAATTTCAGCATTCAACCCGATTTCTTCAATTTTACCATAATCTTCAACTTGTCCTATTTGACCAGTTTTATTATAAATGATATTTGAATTAAGAAATAGATTTTTCATATCAAGAAAATATCTTTCTCTAAAATTTAAAGTAATTGACCTATCGTTTAATAAAATTTTGCTATTTGTCCAACTAAAAAGTCCATTTGTAATAAGCTCTAAATTTTGAACATTTCCAAATATATTCAAGTGTCCAATTAAGAAACTGATATTTAAAAAATAAGGATATGTAAAACCTATATTTGTTTCTAAATATCTTTCAGGTGACTCAATTACTTGAAAAACTAAAATACTATCATCTTCAATTTTATAATTTACGCTTTTAAATAATCTTAAAGAATATATTCTTTGAATTGATTGAATTATTTGATTATAGTTAAAATAACTTGGAACTTTTATTGTGATTTCTTTGAAAAATATAGCATCTCTCACTTGTTTGTTTCCTTCAATTTTTATTTGTTTTATAATTATTTTTTTTCCTGCACTAACTTTTTCTTTAACAATTAATGAGCTGTCATTTTCAATTATTGTATCTCTTAAAACATTAACAAATGGAAATCCACTATTGTAATAAAAATAATAAATTTGACTTTCAAAACTATTGATAAATTCATCAGAGTAAGCAATTGGTAGTTTTCTTGGAATAATATATATAAGACTATCTAATAAACTATCACCTTCAAATTGAATTTGTTTTATATAAAATCTTTTTCCTTCGTTTATATTTATATTCACAATAACATTTCCCATTTCTAAGAATTCATAATTGTAATTTATTTTAACATTGAAAAATCCAAAAGCATAGTATTTACTATATAGTCTTGAGATACCACTTTTTAGTTTAATTTTGCTGAATTCTGAATTCTTTTTTATTTTTAAAATTTCAAGAATTTCTTTTTTGTTAAAAAATTTATTCCCACTAATGTTTATCTCTTTAACTATTAGTATTTGAGATAAAATTATATTAAGCAGCTTTTTCCCTTTGACTTAACTCTTCTTTTAGAGAATTCAAAATGTTGTTTATTTCTTGTTCTGCTTTGCTTTCCTCAACTTCCTTTAATCTTATGATTCTTTCAACTTGAGGTAATTTTTCAATTTCATCAGCGGAGATAAGTTCATTTTCAATGGCAGATTTAAGGATATTATAAAAGTCGTAAATTGCTTTCATCATTAAAAATTGCTTTTTTAATGAGCAACTTGCATCGATAGGATTGAATGCATTTTGTTGTAAATAACCAAGTCTTATAATTTTTCCAATTTCAAGAATCAATCTTTCCATTTCTTGTAAGGCATCAGGACCAATTAGCTGAACAATGTCTTGTAATTCAGCTTCTTTTTGTAATATACTGCTAATGAAATTTCTAAGCTCACTCCACCTTTCATTAACATTTTGTTTATACCATTTCTCGATTAATGGGTAGTAAAGTGTGTAACTTCTTAGCCAATTTATTGCAGGATAATGTCTCCTTCTTGCTAAGTTTGAATCAAGTGCCCAAAATGCTCCTACAACTCTAAGTGTTGATTGTGTAACAGGTTCAGAATAGTCTCCGCCTTGTGGTGAAACTGCACCAACAGCAGTTACAGAACCTTCAAAATTGCTTAATGTTTTAACTCTTCCCGTTCTTTCATAAAACGCAGCTAACTTTGAAGATAAATAAGTTGGATAACCTTCTTCTCCAGGCATTTCTTCAAGTCTTGAAGATAATTCTCTTAATGCTTCAGCCCATCTACTTGTTGAGTCAGCTAAAAGTAGGACATTATAACCCATATCTCTGTAATACTCAGCAAGCGTTATACCTGTGTATATGGATGCTTCTCTTGCAGCAACTGGCATGTTTGATGTATTAACAACTAAAATTGTTCTATCCATTAGAGGGGCCCCTGGTCTTGAAGGATCTTCAAGGTGTGGAAATTCTGTAAGAACTTCGGTCATTTCATTTCCTCTTTCACCACAACCTATATATACTACAACATCAACGAGAGCATATTTTGCTAGGGTTTGTTCTGTTACAGTTTTTCCAGTTCCAAAACCGCCAGGAAGACCAGCATTTCCACCAAGAGCAATTGGAAATAATGTGTCAAGAATTCTTTGACCTGTTAATAATGGAATAATGGGTAATTCTTTCTTTATAACGGGTCTTGGTATTCTAACTGGCCATTTGTGTGAAAGTTTTATTTCATAATCCTTTTTGTCAATATCACTTTTTATAATAGCTATTGTTTCTTTTACTGTAAATTCACCTTCTTTAATATCTAAAATTGTAAATGTTTCTTCTAAATCTTCTTTCGATAGCTCAGTCTTTCCTTTTAAGTTTGGGGGAATCATTATTTTATGAACAATTGATGGTGTTTCTTGAACTTCACCAATTATGTAGCCTAATTTGACTTTATCACCAACTTTTAAAATTGGTTTGAAAAACCATTTTTTATCGTAATCAAGTGCAGGAATATCTATACCTCTTGATATAAAAGGACCGACTTTATTCATTATAACATCTAAGGGTCTTTGTATTCCGTCAAATGCTTTTCCAAGCAAACCAGGACCAAGTTCAACAGCTAATGATTCATTTGTTCTTTCAATAGGCTCACCAACAAAAAGTCCTGAAGTATCTTCATAAACTTGAATATAAGCAGTATCACCTTTTAATCTTATTATTTCACCTACAAGTTTTTCCTTTCCGACTTTAACAATCTCATTCATTCTTGCTCCTCTTAATCCTTTTCCAACAACAAGCACACCAGCTATTCTCGTAATTTCAGCCATAGCGAAAATTTTAAAGTTTAAGAATTTAAGTTATTACAGTCTATTGATTATTGCTTTGTCCAATAAATAGTATTAAGTTATTGATAATCAATAATTTACAAAAAGTGTTTTAAAATTATTTATTTTATGGGGGTTTTAATGGGGGCAAAGCCCCCCAATGCCGAAAAATGGGTATTTATAAGCCGAAGGCTTAAATATAGGGTGGGTGGGGAAAACATAAGTAAAATAAATAATTTTAGAATTATTGGACAAGGCAATTGATTATCAAAATTAACCTTTAAAATTTTCAAGCTTTGGAAGGTAAAATTATATATGAACTAAATAGAATGTTAATTAATACTTCAAAGTTTGCTTTAAAACCAATTTCAAGAGAAATTTTTGAAAACATTATAAAAGCAGGGCTTTATGCACCATATGGTCTTAACCCTCCGCAACCTTGGAAGTTTATTGGTTTAATATCAAATAGAGCAGTTGAAATATCTAGAAAATTAGATAGAATTTCAAATTGTTTAATTTTATGTTTTTGTCCAAAAGTTAAAGATTATTTTAATCAACTTACTAATTATGGTTCAACATTCTCAGCTATTTATAATTTTAGGCTCCAAGCAATAGCTTATGGAATTGTTTCAGAGGTTTTAGTTGATTTAAATGAAGAATTTAAGAATTTTGTTTATAAAGAATTTAGAATAGATAGTGAATATGAACTTGTAGCTGTTGTTTTATTTGGTTATCCTGCCCAGAAAATAGAACCGAGAGTAATAAATAGAGATGTGGTATGGAGGATTGAATAAATATGAGAAGGCTTCCAAGTGTTATTTTTGAAATTATAAAAAATAGAAGAACGATAAGGAAGTATAAATCACAAATTCCACCAAAAGAATCAATAAATAGAATTTTAGATGTTCCGTACTTTATTCTGAAAGATTTTTCTATTCCCTTTCAATTGGTTGTGATTCAGGAGGAAGCAAGAAATAAAGCGGTTAATATCATAAATCAAACATATTCAATTGCAAGAGATTTGGCTGTTTTATATAATATTGTTCCAGATGATTTAAAAGAATGGTATAAGAACTTTATGAAGGAATTTGTAAGGACATTAGGAAATGCTCCAATTATAATTATAGGTTTAACAGATTTAAAAAATAATGCAGAATATAATTTTAAAATTTCTTGGATAATAGCACAAGCAATTATGATTCAAGCAAAATCAGAAGGACTTGATACAGGTTCAATTACATTTTCAAGTAAAACTGTTGAAGAGGAACTGATAAGAGACTTTTTAAAAATGGATATAAATAGATGGAGTATTGCTTTTGTTTTAAATTGTGGTTATGGAGATGAAGAACCTATTGTTAAAGAAATAAAAGGAGGGATATATGAAATATATTAGTATTTACTTATCAACAACACCAATTGAAAATCTGGATGTTCTTTTAGATTTAGAAAAAGAAAATTTTGAATTATTAAAACTGCCCTTTAAAGTTCCAAATAAAATAATGATTTCAAGGAAACCTTACAAAAAATTTATAAATTATCTTGAAAGTGAATTTGGAAAGAATTTAATAGTATATTTTGATAAAAAAAATTTAAAATTTTATGTAGTTGATAGTAGAAGTATTTATAATTTTTTAAGTTCTATGGACTTTTCTCTTGAATATATTGAGAGTGGTGTTTATAAAACATCATTAAGTGGTCAGAAAATAGAAAGTAAAATTAGTGAGATAGAAAGAAAATTGGCAAAGTTTGTTTCACAAAAAGTGGAGGAAATTATTGATAAATTTAGTATAGATAGAATTTTTATTTCAAGTCCTAATGAAAAAATTGAGAATTTAGTCATTTCTTATTTTTCAAAAAGAGCTTTGAAATTGTTTAAAGGATTTTTAAGTTTCCAAGAGAATGATAGAAAGCTATTTGAGAAACTTATTAATAAAGTAGAAGAACTTGATATTAAATTGGCAGTTGTTAGTATTGAAAATGTAATAAAAAATGATAGTGGAATTTTTTATCATAAGGAATTTGATTTTGAATGTTCTGATATTGAAATAACTGATGATATTACAGATTATTTAAAGGTTTAAGATATGAAATGTGCTATTATTACAGGAGCAAGTAAAGGTATAGGGAAAGCAACAGCTATTAAATTTGCTCAAAATTCTTATAATCTTGGACTTGTTTCAAGGAGTGAAAATTTACTTAGCGAATTAAAGAAGGAAATTGAAAGTAAATATAATGTAAAAGTAGAAATTTATAGCGCTGATGTTTCTGACTATAAAAGAGCAGAAGAGATAGTTGATGATTTTTATAAGAAGTTTAATAGAATAGATGTTCTTGTAAATAATGCTGGAATAACAGATGATAAGTTTTTATTAAGGATGAGTGAAAGTGATTGGGACAATGTTATAAGTGTTAATTTAAAAAGTGTTTTCAATTATTCAAAATTTACATCAAAATATATGTTAAAACAAAAATTTGGTGTAATTATAAATATATCTTCTGTTTCAGGGATTATAGGAAATGCTGGTCAGACTTCTTATTCTGCAAGTAAAAGTGCTATTATAGCATTTACAAAATCATTAGCAAAAGAACTTGGTAGCAGAAATATAAGAGTTAATGTAGTTGCTCCGGGTTTTATATCAACTGAAATGACTCAAAAACTTCCAGATGAAATTAAAAATAATTATTTAAATCGTATTCCATTAAAAAGATTTGGAACACCAGAAGAAGTCGCAAATGTTGTTTATTTTTTAGCGTCTGATGAGGCAAGTTATATTAATGGTCAGGTTATTGTTGTAGATGGTGGAATGATTTAGGAATTTTTTTCAAGGATTATTAAATACCCATTATAGGATTTATATTTTATTTTATAACCCAATTTTTGAATTTTATTTATGAAATTTTTACTTCTGTTTTCCATATCCCAAACAATAATGTAATTTATGTTTAAAGGGTAATTTTCTAATTTTATATATTTCGGTTTGAATTCTGCCTGATAATCCATATAGTTAAATGGATTATAATAATTTTTGAATTTTATTGGAAATAGCTTTGTCGTTGCTTCGTAGTTAAATAAGTTTAGACTTTCATTAGTTATCAAGAAAACACAAGATAGGTGTCTAAATGGCATAAATCTATAATTATCATAAAATTGACTAAAGATAGCTCTTATGTGATAAGTTTTTGGTTTTAAATAAAATCTAGCAAACATAAATTCTTCTAAATAAGGTTTTAATTCTAAAAATTTATTAAAGCTAATGTACCAAGATGCGAATGATACTAAAATTAGAATAGCACTTAAAAAATTTTTAGAAAATTTTTCATAATAACCGAATGATAAAATAATAATTGTGAAAATAAAAGTAAATAAATTAAAACGAGATGTAGCATGACCTCCACCAAAAGCACCTTCTGGTCCAAAAAATGCCATATAAAAACAAATAAATAAGATAATTAAGAAATTTATAGTAATTTTATCAATTTTCTTTTCTTTTATAAGTTTATAAATCGTCCATAAGAATAAATATGAAATTATAAAAAATAAAAAAGATGAGATAATTTTTTCAAAACTATCATTAAAAATAATGATGCTTTCTATGTTAAATTCAAAACTTTTTTGAAAGTAAATAATTTCTCCCTTATTTTCATTTAAAAATAATACTAATAGAAACACTACTGGCCCTAGAAATATCAAATCATAAATAACTTTAAATTTCTTTTCTTTGATGTATAGTAAATTGTAAATTAAAACAAAGATGAAAAAAATTAGAAATGATGTCGGATGTGAAAAGTATAATAAAATTGACATTATTAAAAGAATTAACTTATTATAATTTCTTAAATAAAAAGCTATTAATAAAAAAAGGATAGGCACACTAAAAATGAAATTGTAAAAACCTTTTGCAAAATTATAATTAAAAATAAAAGGAAATATGAATAATGATAAAAAATCATTGTTCTTGTTTATTGTTGATATGAGAAATTCAAAAGAGAAAACCATTAGTAAGATATAAATTGTTAAGAAAATTTTATCCGCTAAAAATGGATGAAAAATTTTTGTCATTAAAAACATAAAACCATAATAGATTAAATTAGGAACAAGTAATAAGTTATTTAATTCAAAAAAATTTTTAAATTCATCATAATGTGAAAGGATGTATGCATTCATAATGTGACTTGGACCATCTTGTGTTGGAAAAACTTCAAATTGCCATATTGTTAATATAAAAATTCCTGTTAAAATTAGCTTAAATACTCTTAATATCATAGTATATTAGCAAACCTCCAAATTTATTTATAAATTCTTCAAGCTCTTGTAGAACTTTATAAAATTTATCCTCTTGACAAGTGAAAAATATATAACTATTTGCAGAGATTTCTCCTTCGTACTTAAAATTGCTATTAATTTTTCCAACAACATCTCTTATAATTGTCCAGTTTTCAATATTAAATTTTTCAAGAATTTCTATAATATATCCAATATAAATTGTATCAACTACAATTTCAACTTTTTTAGAATTTTTTATTTCCATAAGAAGTTAATGATAGAATAATAAAGGGGAATTCCAAAGATGATATTAAATGGAAATGTAAGTGTAAGAGACATTGTAAGATAAATACTAGGATTTGCTTTTGGAACAGATAGTCTCATAGCAGCAGGAACTGCTATATATGAGGCGCTTGCACATAGGATAACGAACATAAATGCATCATTTTTGTTTAGTGAAAACAATTTTGATAATATAATTCCAATAGAAGCATTTAGTAGGGGTATTAAAATTGAAAAGATAATTAAGATAATTCCTAATTTTTTGAGCTTGGATAATATCCTTGCTGTTAATACACCCATATCAAGTAAGAACAAACACAACATACCTCTAAATAAATTTCCAAAGAAAGGTTCAATACTTTTATAACCCTTTTCACCTACAATTATTCCAATAATTAATGTAGTGATAAGTAAATAAACTGATGGATTTAAGAAAGCTTCTCTTATAGCTTGAATTTGAAAGTAATTCTTATTTTCTTTTAGATGAAATTGATATATTAATATAGCAATAATAATAGCTGGTGATTCCATTAATGCCATGGCTGCTATTAGCGAACCATTAAAGGTTTGACCTAACTCTTGTAAAAATGAAGATGCAGTTATGAATGTAACAGCCCTAATTGAACCATAAGTCGCAGAAATAGCCACTGAATTATGAATATCAACAAAATTTTTTATTAGGAAAAATAAATATGTTAGAACAAATATGCCCATAAATATAGCTAAAAATAAAACCTTTAGGACATAAAAATTTAAAGGACTTTTTGATAGCTCATAGCCACCATGAATACCAATTGAAATTAAAAGATATAATGATAAAAACTTTGCTATTTGTTGAGGAATTTCAAGTTCAGATTTTAAAAAATTTGCTATGATTCCAATAAAAAAGAACAGAATTGGAGGGCTTAAAAAATTTGAAATTAATTCCATAATTCACTTAAAAACTTTTTAAATTCCTTTTTTGCCCTTTCAATTATAAATTCTTTTTTTTCTTTACCTTTTAAATGAGAAGGAATATCAACAAAAAGTCCAAAGTTAGCATTCATAGGTTGGAAAAATTTGGGATCTTCATGGGTTATATAGTACAAAAGTGCTCCTATCATTGTATGTCTGCCTGGATAAATTGGTTTTAATCCTTTAATTAATCTATAAGCATTTATACCTGCTATTAATCCAGTCGCAGTTGATGGAATATAACCTTCAACACCAGTTATTTGTCCTGCAAAAAATATATTTTCATAATTTTTCATTTGTAAAGTTTCTTTTAAAATAAGTGGAGATTTTATAAATGTGTTTCTGTGAATAACACCATATCTTAAAAATTCTGCTTTTTCAAGGCCAGGAATTAGTCTAAAAACTCTTTTTTGTTCTTCCCATTTCATTTGAGTTTGAAATCCAACAATTGAAAAAGCAGTTTTATCTTTATTTTCAGGTCTTAACTGGACAATAGCATAAGGTTCTTTATTTGTTTTTGGGTCAATTAAACCTCTTGGATTCATAGGTCCATATCTTAATGTTTCTAATCCCCTTCTTGCCATTTCTTCAATTGGAAGACAACCTTCAAAAAACTTAATATCTTTCTCAAATTCATGTAATTCAACTTTTTGCGCTTTTATTAACTCATTCACAAATAATTCATATTCTTCTTTTGTTAAGGGAGCATTTAAATAATTTCCTTCATCGGAATATCTATCCGCCCAAAATAATTTATCATAATTTAATGTTTCTCCATCTACAATAGGTGATACTGCATCGTAAAATGATAAGTACTCTTCACCTGTAATTTTTCTTATATCTTCTGAAAGTTTTTCTGATGTTAATGGTCCTGTTGCCACTATTACAATTTCATCTCTTGGGATTTCTTCAACTTCCCCTCTAATTATTTTTACATTTTCAAAGCTTTCAATTGTTCTTGTAATATAATCTGAAAAAATTTCTCTATCTACAACAAGAGCTTTTGAGTTATCAATTCTACTATATTCTCCTGCCTTTAAAATTAAACTATCTAAAAGTTTTAATTCATATTTTAAAAGACCATTAGCATTATATATATCTGTTGATTTTAGAGAATTGGAACAAACAAGCTCACCAAGTTTATCAGTCTTATGGACAGGTGTTCTTTTCAAGCCTCTCATTTCATATAGAATAACATTAATGCCTCTTTTGGCAAGTTGATAAACCGCTTCGCTTCCTGCTAATCCTCCACCAATTACGATAACTCTATCTTTCATGCAAAATTTCCTCTATTCTTTTTGTTATCTCTTCAATTGTTCCAATTCCATTTATTTCATAAAGGACACCTTTCCCTTTATAAAATTCAATTAAAGGTTGAGTTTGCTCTCTATAAATTTTAATTCTATTTTCTATAACTTCTGGTTTGTCATCTAATCTTCCTCTATTTAATAATCGTTTTTTAATTTCATCATCAGACACATTTAAATATATTACTTTATCAATTTTTGTTATTTTTTCAAGTTCTATTGCTTGATTTAATGTTCTTGGAAATCCATCAAGAATAAAACCATCTAAATTTTTTATATTATTTTCTATGATTTTTATCATAATCTCATCGGGAACAAGTTCTCCCTTTTCCATATAACTTTTAGCAATTTTACCAAGTTCTGTTCCTCTTTCCATCTCCTCTCTCAAAATGTCTCCTGTTGAAATTTTTTTTAAATTTAACTTTTTTGAGATAATTTCAGCTTGTGTTCCTTTGCCAGCACCGGGTGGTCCAAGAAAGATAAGTTTCATAAAGAAGATTTTAAATTTTAAAGGTGATTCTAATAAAATAACTGCCTTGTCCAATAATTCTAAAACTATTTATTTTACTTATGTTTTCCCCACCCACCTTGAAATTAAGCCTTCGGCTTTAAAATACCCGTTTTTCGGCATCGAGGGCTTTGCCTCCCATTAAAACCCCCATAAAATAAATAA
>Ga0101941_1001335_pt1 | contig 18777 bp, 15 predicted proteins | sample DewCreD2012metaG_3_FD_75242 | JGI IMG/M metagenome (GOLD analysis project Ga0101941, IMG submission 75242) | Hot spring sediment bacterial and archeal communities from British Columbia, Canada, to study Microbial Dark Matter (Phase II) - Dewar... ...
ACCTACCCCTACCCGGTCGGGTAAGTCGGATTTCTGTCCGATCGGGAAGGCAGGAACTACCCTTCTGTGCATGTGAGATCTCCGGCGCGACCGCGATCCTTCCTCCTCGGAAACGATCGCTCGAGGCGATCCAAGGCGGGAAAGGGGAATCGCGATGGCCGAGATCCGGTTCACGCGACGATCGGTGCTCCTGCGGAGCGGACTCCTCGCCGCAGTACCAGTACTGGGGGCAGTCGCCAGTGCGTGCGGCGATGCAGCGGAGGCGAATGGGGGAGCTGCAGCACGGGCAGCCAGCACGGCTGCGCCCAGCCTGACGCCCGCAGTGCCGAACGGGTTCCAGCGGCTTCCGCTTCCTGAGGCCGCGCGACCGGTCAATGGGCGACCAGCGACCGTCGTTCAGGTGGAACGCGAGACGCATGAGATCCGAGCGCTCATCGACGAGAACCTGGGGCGCGTCCTCTTTCCGTTCGGTGGAACCGTACCAGGACCGATGATCCGGGTACGACAGGACGATCGCGTCGAACTGACGCTGCGCAACCATCCGGACAACCGGACACCGCACAACATCGACCTCCACGCCTTCGTCATGGTCGACCGTGCACTGGGTCGCCTGATGAAGGGAGCCTCTGGTGCGATCCACGTCGAAGATCCAGAGAACCCGGACGTGTTCGACGTCATACCCAGTGTGCCGTTGCACCGTGGCCACTGAGTCGACCGTCCGCCGATAGCGCGCACGCTGTCGCGGGTTGTCACGCCCCTGTCACGCTGAAGTCCTGAGGAGTCGTTACACTGCCACGAGGGATCGAGCAGGGGAAGGGAGGTGTGCGGATGTTCATCGACTATCTGACGCTCATGATGGTCGCTGTCGTCACCGGCTCGTTGCTGGCGGCGTTCTACGGCTGGCGGTACCTGGACGCGCCAACCGAGGTGGTCCGCCCATGGGGCTGGAGCTTCCTCGCGATCGGGCTGGTGCTGGCCATACTCGCCCACACCGCCGGCTGGCCGCTGCCGCGCGGCGGCTCGCAGCGGATCGCCGACGCGCTGGCGGGTTACCTGCGCTCCCTCGGTGGCGAGGTCGTGACGGGTCGGCCGGTGCGCGCGCTCGACGAGCTGTCCCCTGCCCGGGCCGTGCTCTTCGACCTGACGCCGCGGCAGGTGTTGACCATCGCCGGGCAGCGGCTCCCCGCCGGCTTCCGCCGCCGGCTCGAGCGCTACCGCTACGGACCTGGCGCTTTCAAGGTGGACTGGGCACTAGCCGGGCCGATCCCCTGGCGGGCGCCGGAGTGCCGGCAGGCCGCAACCGTTCACCTGGGAGGCACGCTGGACGAGATCGCGACCGCTGAGCGGGCAGTGGCCGCGGGCCGGCACCCGGAGTGGCCGTTCGTCATCCTGGCTCAGCCGAGCCTCTTCGATCCCAGCCGGGCGCCGGAGGGCAAGCACACGGCCTGGGCCTACTGCCACGTCCCTAACGGCTCGAGCGTCGACCTGACCGGGCGCATCGAGGCACAGGTCGAGCGCTTCGCACCCGGCTTCCGCGAGCTGATCTTGGCGCGGAGCGTCTTGAGCCCGGCTGACCTCGAGCGGTACAACCCCAACTACGTCGGCGGCGATATCAACGGGGGCGTGCTGGATCTGCGCCAGCTCTTCACCCGGCCAGCGCCTCGGCTCAACCCATACACCACACCCGACCCCCGCCTTTATATCTGCTCGGCATCGACCCCGCCCGGCGGCGGCGTCCACGGCATGTGCGGCTACTGGGCAGCGCGAGCGGCGCTGCGGCGAGTGCTGCGGGTACCCCGCCGGCGTGCCTGACTTCCAGCGTGACAGTGCCATCTGCCTGCGAGCAGCGAGAGAGTTCCGCTGGGGAATCTCCAGGGCTGAGCGGTGGCGCTGCCTCGCTCAAATCCGCTGCGCGTCGGTCAAGATTTGGTTCAATTGACGGTTGACTCGCCTCCTCCAGGCAACAACAATGGCATCCACTGTTCCGAGCCAGGTGAACGGGAGGGGGTACGGCTCGAACGCCCGTCGCAGCGAGCGAAAGGGGGTGGTGGCATCCAGATTTGACCGGTGGGAACGAGAACGTGCTGATGGCCTCGCTCCCTGTGAGCTGGAGAGCGGACTGGCTGCCGTGAAGGGACTGTCGCGCCATGAACAAACGTCTGGCCTCGATCCTCGCGCTCGCGCTGCTCGCGGGAGCGCTCGGCGCTAGTGCGACCGCGTCAGCGCAGACCACCGAGCCGTCCGAGCCGATCGCCGGCTGCACGTACTTCGACGAGACCGGGCACAACCTGTGCGCTGGGTTCCGCGCGTACTGGGAGCGCTATGGTGGCCTCGCTCTCTTCGGCTACCCGATCACCGAGGAGTTCTCGGAGAACGGGGTCACCATGCAGTACTTCGAGCGGGCTCGCTTCGAGTGGCACCCGGGTGCCTGGCCCGAGCGGTGGGACGTGCTCCTGGGGAGACTCGGAGCCGAGCTCACGGCCGAGCGGCAAGACGAAGCCGCGTTTCAGGAGGCTGAGCCTCGCCCCGGCGCCGTGTATTTCGACGAGACCGGGCACAACCTCTCGGCCGGTTTCCGAGCGTATTGGGAGCGGTTCGGCGGGCTGGCGATCTTCGGCTACCCGATTAGCGAGGAGTTCGTCGAGGGCGATCTCGTCGTTCAGTACTTCGAGCGGGCCCGTTTCGAGTGGCACCCGGGTGCCTGGCCGGAGCGGTACGACGTTTTGCTCGGCCGGCTCGGCGTCGAGCGCCTGACGGCGCCCGCGTTCGAGGTCGTGGCCAGCGGGCTGGACAACCCGCGCGGCCTCGCCTTCGGCTCCGATGGCTCGCTCTACGTGGCTGAGGCGGGCCGCGGCGGCGAGAGTCCCTGCGTCGCAGGCCCGGAGGGGAACGAGATCTGCTACGGCCTATCCGGTGCTCTGACCCGGGTGGCGGATGGTGCCCAGGAGCGGGTCGTGACCGGCCTGCCCTCGCTCGCGCAGGCGGATGGTGGGGCCGCGCTGGGACCGCACGACGTCGCCGTGCGCGACGACGGGAGCCTGGTCGCGGTCATCGGTCTCGGTGCCAACCCGGCGGCGCGGAATCAGCTCGGGGAAGCCGGAGCGAACTTCGGCCTGCTCGTCGCGATCTGGGACGGGGGCGAGTGGACCACCATCGCGGACCTCGCGGCGTACGAGGCCGCGAACGATCCCGACGGTGCCGGGCCGGACAGCAATCCGTACGCTGTCCTCGTCGAACCGGACCGCTACATCGTCGTCGATGCCGGGGCCAACGCGCTGCTAGCGGTGACCGCGGACGGTAGCATCTCCACGCTCGCTGTCTTCCCGCCTCAGGAGGTCGACGCGCCGCCGTTTCTCGATGTGCCGCCTGGCACCAAGATCCCGGCACAGAGCGTGCCGACCACGGTCGTCAAGGGGCCGGACGGGGCCTACTACGTCGGCGAGCTGACCGGCTTCCCGTTCCCGCCAGGCATGGCGCGCATCTGGCGCGTGGTGCCCGGCGAGGAGCCAGAGGTGTGGACGACCGGCTTCACCAACATCATCGACCTGGCGTTCGGCCCTGATGGGAGTCTCTACGTGCTGGAAATTGCGGCCAACGGCCTGCTGGCGGCCGAGCAGGGCGACATCTTCGGTGCCCTGATCCGGATTGCGCCCAACGGGGAGCGCACGACGCTGGTGAGCCAGGGGCTGGTGTTCCCGAGCGGCCTCGCTATCGGTCCGGACGGCCGCATCTACGTGTCGGCCAACGGGACTTCTGCCGCTGAGGGGCAGGTGGTGCGCATCGAGCCGTAACCGGTGGCTCGCTGGCGTGCCGGTAACCGGTGGCTGCCGACACGCCGTGCCGGGCGCCTGGGTTTTGTTCGCCACCATGGGACTTCCTCCGATGGGGTGCGGGGTGCCGTGACCGTAGCGGATCACGGCGCCCCGCGCCTCTTCTTGATCGCCGCCGGCGAGTCTCACTCGAGCGGATCGTAGAAACGCCAAGCACGCTCTCTATCCAGCGTGCTCGGTACGGACGGCCGCTCGTCGAGCCGGGGCACGCGGGCTTCAGCTCGCCCCAGGGTGTGCGAGAATGCGACACCAGAGACGACGAGGGGGTCGGGTCGCACGTCCTCTCGATGCCGTCGCGACGGCGGAGCGGCGAGGCGAGTCGGCTGCGGACAGCATGCTGCCGTCGCTCTCGCTCGACGCGCTCCGAACCGTGTTCGAGGCGTAGTCGCAGGCCGTGCTCAAGCTGGTCTCGGGTGCGACGTGCTGGGCCGTGATAGCTGGAAAGGAGTGACTCTCCGATGGTCTTCGTTCCCGAACACGTGTTTGCGGACCGTCACCGCCAGCTCCGCGAGTTCATGGAGGAGAACGGCCTCGAGGCGGTCATTGTCTCGGAGCCGAACAACTTCTATATGCTTTCGGGCTTTCACCTCGATGTCGAGCCGTGGGAGAGGCCGGTGGCTCTGGTGATCCCACGAGCTGCTGAGCCATTCATGGTGATGAACGAGTTGTCGACCCATCACTTGATGATGGCCGAGGAGCGAGGTTCGCTGTTCGTCCGTGACTATGCGATCTACCTGGAGCACCCGCGCTCGTTCCCGCGGACGTACACGCGCGACCGGTGGGCGCATCTCCTGGCTGAGAAGCTCAGGAGCCGGGGGATCCGAGGCGAAAGGTTCGGCGTCGAAGGAACCGGCCCGGCTGCCCTCAAGGCCGTCATGCCCGAGGCGCAGTTCGTCGATGTCACGGCACGACTGGTTCGCATGCGCGAAGACAAGTATCCCGAAGAGCTGGAGATCATGCGCCGCTGCGCCGAGCTGACCGACTGGGGACAGGATCGGTATATGGAGCTGGTCAAGCCCGGCGAGCTCGTCGCCGCGTTCGACCTCAAGATCGCGGCGCTGCTGGCGGAGGAGGGAGCGCGGCGCTACCCGGAGGCGCGCTGGGAGGTGCGCGTCTTCTCGCTGAGCGGCCCGGCGTCCGCGGCCCCGCATGGCACCGGCGCTGACTGCGGCGCTCGGTTCTCCGCTGGAGACGTGGTGGTCAACATCATCATCGGACGGCTGGCTGGGCTGGTGGTGGAGAACGAGCGCACGCTGTTTCTCGGTGCCCCGAAGGATGACCTCCGTCGACGAGCCTTCGAGACGGCGACGGCAGCGTGCGAGGCGGCCGCAGCCCAGATGGTCGCCGGGAACACGGTCGCGAACGCGGACGCTGCAGCGCAGCGAGTGATCGAAGAAGCTGGTTTCGGCGAGTACATCCGGCACCGCACCGGTCACGGGATGGGGATCAAGGGGCACGAGTTCCCCGAGGACATGCCGTTCAATTATCGTCCCTTCCGTGAAAACGAGGTGTTCTCGTGCGAGCCGGGCATCTACATCTACGGCGTCGGCGGGTTCCGCCACGACGATACCGTCATCGTCGGCAAGGATCGGCCGGAGGTCATCACTCGACGCTCCAAGCGATTGGAAGACCAGATCGTGCCGGTCTAAACCGGAACGCCGCGCGCTGGTTCCCGGCAGACGGGCCGGGCGTGCTACAGCGCATGAATTGGGTCGCTGTGATCCTGCGCTGCGTGTGTGAGCGGTGAGACCGTCGCCGCGAGGAGCTTGCCCGAGGGGAGTCTGGCAGTATGGCCTTGGTTCTGCACGGAGCCGTGGTCTGGGACGGCGTCCACCCGGAACCGCGATCCGGTCTCGTAGTGCTCGTCGAAGGGGATCGCATCGTCGACGTGCGGCCTGCCGACCGCTTCTCGCCCCGCGATCACCAGGTCATCGACCTGTCTGGAGCCTTTCTGATGCCCGGCCTCATCGACATGCACGTCCACCTCGTCTGGAGCGGTGGCTCCGACCCGGCGAACGTGGTCGCGTCGGAGGGCGAGCAGCTCACCGTGATCCGCGCCGTGGAGAACGCGCGCGCTGAGCTGGAGGCTGGGATCACCACGGTGCGGGATCTGGGAGGCAACTGGGACATCCCGCTCTCCGTTGCCCGGGCGATCGAGCGGGGCTATGTCTGCGGCCCTCGGGTCGTCGCCTGCGGCCAGACGATCATCATGACCGGCGGGCACGACCCGTTCTGGGGAATCGCGTCCGACGGCCCTCAGGCGGTGCTCCACGCGGTACGTCGTCAGATCAGCCTGGGTGCTCGCGTGATCAAAGTCGCAGCGACGGGTGGAGTCTACGGCAGACCGGAGGGGGAAGAAGTCGGGCAGTCCGAGCTGACGGAGGAGGAGCTGGCGGTCGCGGCCCGGGAGGCGCACCGCTTCGGCCTTCGGGTCGCGGCACACGCGATCGGGGCTGATGGGATCGGCAACGCGGTACGCGCGGGCGTCGATACGATCGAGCACGGCATCTATCTCACCGAGGAGCTCGTGGCCGAGATGGCGGCTCGCGGGACGGCGCTGTGTCCGACGCTCCTGATCTACCGGACGATCGCCGAGAACCGCTCTGGCACGATCCCGGCATACGCTGTCCACAAGGCGCGGCAGGCTGCCGACGCGCACCAGCAGAGCTTTCGGATGGCGCTCGACGCGGGCATCCCGATTGTCGCTGGTACCGATGCCGGTTCACCGGATACGCCCCACCCGTCGCTGGTCGCGGAGCTCGAGCTGATGTGCGAGTACGGCATGGCCCCAGATCAGGCGCTCGCCTCCGCGACCCGCGTCGCGGCCGACGTGCTCGGGCTGGGCGCGACATTGGGCACCCTGGAGCCAGGCAAGCGAGCCGACCTCCTCGTCGTCGACGGCAACCCGCTCGAAGAGCTGGGCCAGCTCCGACGGGTGCGCTGCGTGCTGCGCTCCGGCGCGCTGGTCTCCGCAAGCTCCTGATCGAGATATAGCACCGTCTTTGCTGGATCGCTGTACCTATGTCTGCCTGCCGGGCCCCGCACAGTGGGAATGCCAGGAGTCTTGGGCATTGACGGTGGACTGCTCGGTTCGGTACACTGGACAGTGCAAAACCTTCGGGGCAGGGTGAGGCGCAGCGGCGCCAATTCCCGACCGGCGGTATAGCCCGCGAGCGGCTACGGCCGCAGGATCCGGTGAAACTCCGGGGCCGACGGTATAGTCCGGATGGGAGAAGGTGGTTGCACCTGGCCATCGGCTGGGCACAGCCTAACCTCGATCGATGTGACCCGAGGGCTTTGCCTTCGGGTCATTTGTCATGGGCGGGGTGCAGCATGGTAACGTCGGGCGCCTGGTCGGACGAGGATCGCCGGTGGATGCGCCGGGCGCTCGCGCTGGCCTGGCGTGCGCAGGGACGGGTCGCGCCGAACCCGGCGGTAGGTGCCGTGCTGGTGCGCGAGGGCGAGGTCGTCGGGGAAGGTGCGACTAGGCCGCCAGGGGGATCCCACGCGGAGATCGTCGCACTCCAGCAGGCCGGGGAACGCGCTCGCGGCGCGACGCTCTACGTCACGCTCGAACCCTGCGCTCACTATGGCCGCACGCCGCCGTGCGTCGAGGCCCTCGTTGCCGCCGGGGTTCGGCGGGTCGTCGTCGCCCTGCTCGACCCGTATCCGGAAGTCTGTGGGCGGGGCCTAGCCCGGCTTCGCGACGCCGGCATCGAAGTCGAGGTAGGCCTGGAAGCTGGCGCAGCCGCTCTGGTCAACGCTGGCTACCTCAAGCGGCTCAGCACCGGCCTGCCGGAAGTCACGGCCAAGTACGCGATGACGCTCGATGGGCGCATCGCGACCCGGACCGGGCACTCGCGCTGGATCACCGGCGAGCTGGCGCGCCGCGAGGCGCATCGGCTGCGCGATCGGCACGACGCGGTCTTGGTCGGGGTGGGCACGGTGCTGGCAGACGACCCGCTGCTCACGGTGCGCTTGCCGCCGGAAGAGGCCGGCGAGGGCGGCCCGCACCACCCGTTGCGCGTGGTGGTGGACAGTCGCGCGCGCACGCCGGCGACGGCAGCCATGCTCCGCCCGGACACGCCGGGACGTACCCTGATCGCCTGCACGGCCAGCGCGCCGGCCGAACGGCTGGCCGCGCTGGAGGCGGCCGGCGCCGAGGTCCTGATCTTGCCTGGCAGCGAGGGTGGCGTCGACCTGGTCGCGCTGCTGCGCGCGCTCGGCGAGCGAGGGGTCAACCGTGTCCTGGTCGAGGGCGGTGGCCGGCTGCTGGGCCGCCTCTTCGACCTCGGTCTGGTCGATCAGGTCGTCGCCTTCATCGCCCCGGTGCTCGTCGGCGGCTGTGAAGCTCCCGGCCCGATCGGTGGCCGCGGAGTGGCGACGATCGAGCAGGCCTGGCGGCTGCAGGGCGTCGAGCTGTGCCGGCTGGGGCCGGACGTGATGGTCGCCGGCCGGCTGACCGTTCCACCGGTCTCGGAGGTGGCGTGATGTTCAGCGGGATCGTCGAAGAGATCGGGACGGTGCGCGCGCTGGAGGCGCGCGGTGGCGGGACTGAGCTGACGATCGCCTGCCGCACGGTGCTGGAGGGGACGAGAGTCGGCGACAGCATGAGCGTGGACGGCGTCTGCCTGACGGTAACCCGGCTGAGCGAGGGCACGTTCGTGGCTGGACTCCAGCCGGTCACCCTGCGGCTGAGCACCCTTGGCCGGCTGCGGCCGGGCGACTTGGTGAACCTGGAGCGCTCGGTGCCGGCCGGTGGCCGGCTCGGGGGGCACTACGTGCAGGGGCACGTCGACGGCGTCGGGCGAATCGTCGCGCTGCGGGGCGAAGGCGAAGCGCTGGTCGCCCGGATCGCCGCTCCGTTCGAGGTGATGCGCTACGTGGTCGAGCGCGGCTTCATCGCGGTGGACGGAGCCAGCCTGACGGTGATGGCGGTCCACGACGACAGCTTCAGCGTCTCGCTCGTCTATCACACGCAGCAGCACATCACCTTGCCGCGCAAGGGGGTAGGGGCGCTGGTGAACCTGGAAGTCGACGTCATCGCCAAGTACGTCGAGCGGCTGCTCGGCCAGGCCCCGCGGGCCGGCCTGACAATGGAGCTGCTGCGCCAGGCCGGCTATGCGTGAGGATCCGGGCGACCGGAGTGCTGGTACAGGGAGCTGACGATGATGCGCTGGGAGAGAGTCGAGCGGGCGATCGCGGACTTCCGGGAGGGGAAGTTCGTGATTATCGTGGACGACCGGGATCGGGAGAACGAGGGGGACCTGAGCATCGCGGCGCAGCACGCCACGCCGCAGGCGATCAACTTCATGGCACGCGAGGCCCGTGGGCTCATCTGCGTGCCGATGGCGCCGGAGTGGGCCGACCGGCTAGGGCTGCCGCTCATGGTACCACCGCAGGCGAACGGGAGTCGCTTCGGGACAGCCTTCACCATCTCGGTCGAGGCGCGCGAGGGGGTGACGACGGGCATCTCGGCCTTCGACCGTGCCGTGACTATCCGGAAGCTGGCGGATCCCGCGTCCACGTCCGCTGACTTCGTGACGCCCGGGCACGTCTTCCCGCTGCGTGCCCGCCCCGGCGGCGTCCTGGAGCGCGACGGCCAGACCGAGGCGTCGGTCGACCTGGCCCGGCTAGCTGGTTTGCACCCGGTCGCCGTCGTCTGCGAGATCATGGCCGAGGACGGCACCATGGCCCGCCTGCCAGAGCTTGAGCGCTTCGCCGAGCGCCACGGGATCACGCTGATCCATGTGGCCGACCTGATCGCCTACCGTCTCGCTCGCGAGCGACCGTCGCTGCGCGTCGCCGAGACGCTGCTGCCGACCGAGTACGGTGACTTCCGTATCGTGGCATACCGCCGCTTCGGTGGCGAGGAGATCGATCTTGCCCTGATCCGTGGCGACGTCTCCGGTGAGGAGCCGGTGCTGGTGCGCGTCCACTCCGAGTGCCTGACCGGCGACGTCTTCGGCTCGCAGCGCTGCGACTGCGGCGAGCAGCTCGAGGCGGCGCTGCGGCTGATTGGCGAGGCCGGCCGGGGCGTGCTGATCTACCTGCGACAGGAGGGCCGCGGCATCGGGCTCCTGAACAAGCTGCGCGCCTACCACCTCCAGGATCAGGGGCTGGACACGGTCGAGGCCAACCTGGAGCTCGGCTTCCCGGCCGACCTGCGCAACTACCGCGAGGCGGCGCTGATCCTGCGCGACCTGGGGATCCAGCGGCTGCGGCTGCTGACGAACAACCCGCGCAAGGTGGAGGCGTTGAGCGACTGCGGCTTCGAGATCGTCGAGCGGATCCCGCTGGAGATCCCGCCCAACGTGCACAACCGCCGCTACCTGGAGACGAAGCGCGACAAGCTGGGGCACCTCTTGCAGCTCAACGGGGCACTCCCGGCGGAGCTGTCTCGTGCGATTCCGAGCGAACGTGACTAGCGGGAGAGGAAGGTCGCCATGGAGACGATCGGGCAGAATGGTCGCGGGTTGCAGACGATCGAGGGGCTGCTGACCGGGCGCGGGCGACGCTTCGGCATCGTCGCGAGCCGCTTCAACGAGTTCATCACCAGCAAGCTGCTGGACGGCGCGCTGGACGCCCTGCTGCGCCACGAGGTGGACACCGACGCCATCGACGTGGTCTGGGTGCCGGGCTCCTTCGAGATCCCGATCACGGCCAAGCGGCTGGCGAAGACGGGGCGGTACGACGCGGTGATCTGCCTGGGCGCGGTCATCCGCGGGGCGACCCCGCACTTCGACTACGTAGCGGCCGAGGTCTCGAAGGGGATCGCCAACGTGGGGCTGGAGACCGGCGTGCCGGTGATCTTCGGCGTGCTGACCACCGACACGATCGAGCAGGCGGTGGAGCGGGCCGGGACCAAGATGGGGAACAAGGGCTTCGAGGCGGCGATGGCTGCGATCGAGATGGCCAACCTCTTCGCCGAGATCGACCAGCTCGCAGAGGAAGCGGCCACGCCCGACCGCCGTCGCGGCGGCCGGGCCGCCCGCAACGCCTAGGGACGGTGCCTGCCGCTCAGGAGCGAGACCTAGCGGCGAGAACAGCGAGGTCGCGCTCGCACGCCCGTGCGGGTTAGGGCAAGGTCTCTCAACCGTGCCGATCAGCCCGGGCTTCCCGTGTTCCCCCACATAGTGGGGCAACCTAGAGATCCCGGCGTCCCGGCCCTGGCGCTGACCAGACCAGGCATTCCTCTGCGAAAGGCAGTCCCTACTGCCTGCACACGGCTTCCAGGGCGATGAGCGGGATCACTCCTGCGCTATCCCTTTTCCTGTGCGTATTCCGGTGGATAGATAGGGCGACCGACCGGTCGCCCTACCGTTTTGTGACTGAAGACGGTTCCTCACAAGAGGCCGCACTGTTGCCGATGACCGGCCGTCGGATCAGTCCTTGCCGGTTCGACTGTATTGCGTTATCCTACCGAGGAAACGGTCATGCACGTGGGGTGAGAGCGAGCCGGCGATGGCCGACCGGCACGTTTTCATCATCGAAGGGGAGGAGCCTGGCTGGCTGGCTGTGCGCCGCGCGCTCGCAGCGCTGCCGGGCATCCGTGTCGCCGGCTCAGCCGCCAGCCAGTGCGCCGCGGCCGAGCACGTGCTGGAGATCTGTCCGGATGCCATTCTCGCCGCCCGGGAGGTCGAGGGCGCGTCGATCATCCCGCTGCTGCGCCGCCTGCGGCCCGCGCTGCCGCAGACCACCTTCGTGCTGCTCGCCGACGACTACGACCCGGCCGAGCTGCTGGCGCTCGACGACGTGGGCATCTCCGGCTACCTGCTCTGGCGGTACCTGCGCGGCCGGCGGCTGGAAATCGTCCTGCACGCTGCCCTCGTGGGTGGGGTGGTCGTCATCTCGGATCCGGTGGCCGCCGCGTACGTGATGGCACAGCGGCAGCGGCTGCAGCCGGAGCCGGTACGCGAGCTCAGCGAAAGGGAGCGGGCGGTGCTGCGGCACCTGGGCGAGGGGCTGACGCAGCGGGAGATCGCCGGGCTGCTGGGTGTGCACGTGCGGTCAGTGGAAGGGGTAGTGGCGCGTCTGAAGCGGGAGCTGGGGGCGGCGAGCGAATTCACGCTGGCGGTGCAGGCGATGCGGCGCGGGCTGCTGCGGTAGCTCGTGTGCCTGTGTGGTACGGCAATCCGTTCGGAGAGCAATCAGATCCCGGGAACTATCAAGCCACGCTGTGGCTAGACTGAGTTGGCTGGAAGGGAGACGAAATGAGAAGACTGAAGATCAACCCGGCATTGGCTGGGCTGGCCCTGGCCCTGGTTGCCGGCGCGGCGCTCGCGGCGGGCGTGACCGGCCGCCGCCCGGCGCCCGATCTCGCATCGCTCGCGGTTCCGCCGTCGCTCTGGCCGACGGCCCAGGTCGCTCACGAGGGGCTGACCGACCCGGATGATCCTGGTCATCTCCTGAACGTGCTGCCAGGCCAGAGCCTGCTCCTGGAGCGCGACCCGGGCGCGCCGCGCTTCGTGGCCGGCTATAGCCGCGAGATCGGCGTGGCAGGGGGGCCTGACCGGCCAGGCCTGCTGGTGGTTCACCAGCTCGCGCGCTACGCCAGCGATACGGAGGCTGCGCGGGTGATCAATCTGATGGGCCAGTTCGAGGGCTGTCGCCCTGCGGCCCCAGGCGAGACCAAGGCCGCGGGGGCACACCTCTGTACCCAGCTAGGGAGCGAAGGCGACGTCGTCCGAACGCTCGTGCTCCAGCAGGGATCGCTGGTACATGTGGTCGTCGTCGATGGGTTCGTCGACGACGATGTGCAGCGCGCGCTCGAGGTGGCGGCTGAGTGGCTGGCTGGGCAGGCAGCGCGGTAAGTAGCCCTGGGACGCCTAGCCGGGCTCGTGCAAACCCTCATAGCGAGAGAAGCGAGATTGCGGGCGGCTCGATGTGCGGTCTTCGACACAGACCTGCCTCGGGTTGCCCTGAGGGATGCGCTTCCAGGCATGTAACTGGCCAGGGGCGGCGACGCGCGGAACCCGCCCTCCCACTTGCCACCGGCCGGCCCCGTCTGCCATGATCACGGTGCTGGCCAGGCAAGGGGGCAGGAGCTGCGGCGTGGGTCGGTGGGCGTGCGTGCTGGCGGTGCTGGTGGCACTGCTGGCGCTGCTTCCGAGCCAGGCGCTCGCCGCGCCGCCGATCCCCCACCCGGTCGTGGCCGCCACGCACTGGATCGTAATGGACGCCGACACCGGCACGGTCCTCGACGGCGTCCGCCAGCACGACCGCACCGCGATGGCCAGCCTGACCAAGGTCATGACCGCGCTCGTCGCCCTCGAGCGCGGCGATCTCGACCAGACGGTGCGCATCGTCCAGTCCGACCTGATCGGTGAGGCGGCGGCGAATCTTCGGGCCGGCCAGCAGGTGACGCTGCGCACGCTGCTCTACGGCCTGCTGCTCCGCAGCGGCAACGACGCGGCGATGGCGATCGCCCGGGCGGTGGGCGGCAGCCCGGGGGGCGACGACCCGCTGGCGCGCGCCCGCTTCGTCGGCTGGATGAACGACAAGGCGCGCGAGCTGGAGCTGGCCGACACCCACTTCGTGAACCCGCACGGGCTGGATGAGCCCGGTCACTACACGACGGTCTACGACCTCGCGGTGCTGACGCGGGCGGCGCTGGCTAACCCGACCTTCGTGGCCATGTTCGGCGCCGATCGCTACGAGGCCGAGGGCTTCACCTACGAGCACGGCAATCAGCTCCCGAAGCGCTACCCGGGGGTCATCGGCGGCAAGACCGGCTGGACGGACGACGCCGGGCTCTGCCTGATCGAGGTGGCCGAGCGTGCCGGTCACCGGTTAGTCGTGGTGCTGATCGGCTCGACGTTCGAGCACTGGTACGACGACGCGGCCAGGCTGCTCGACTACGGCTGGGCGTTGCTGGATCCCCCGGCGAGCGACGAGGCGGCGGGCCGGGTGTTCGCCTGGTGGCGGGAGCGGGTCGACGGGCCGGTGCAGGCCGGGCTGGTCCAGCGGACTTGGCTCTGGGGCGAGCCGCTCGGTCCAGTCGTGCACGAGCCCTACGCCGGCACGCCGGACGGCTGGCGTCGGGTGCAGTACTTCGAGAAGGGGCGCATGGAGATCACCGATCCGCTGGCCGTCGTGGACGCCCGGTGGTACGTGACCGGCGGCCGGCTGGCCTGGGAGCTGATCACCGGCCGGCGGCAGGTAGGCCCGGGGGAGTTCTCGACCCTGAGGCCGGCCGATCTGCCCGCCGCGGGAGACCCCGATTCGCCCGGCCCGACGTATGCCGACCTGCGGCCACTGCTCTCCGCGCCACCGCTGCCGGCCGGGTCGCGAGTCGCGCTGCGGCTCGGCCCGGATGGCCTGGTGCGGGTCGACCCGTCGCTAGAGCGCTATCAGGTGACGTCTGGAGAGCCGTTCCCGGAGACCGGGCACGGCGTCGCCTCGGTCTTCGCCGCCTTCCTGGAGGCCCGCGGGCCAGTGCTGGTGAACGGGTCGCTGCGGGAGGAGTCGCTGTTCGACCCGGCGCTCGCGCTCGTCGGCCTGCCGATCACCGAGGCGTACTGGGTCACGGTGCCGGTCGGCGGGCAGGAGCGTGATGTCCTGCTCCAGTGCTTCGAGCGCCGCTGCCTGACCTTTACGCCGGACAACCCGCCGGGCTGGCAGGTCGAGATGGGCAACATCGGCCAGCACTATAAGCAGTGGATCGAGAGCCGAGCCCTGGCCCGGCCGCGCGCTGCGTCGTCTGCTGCTTCCCGGGATGCCTGAAGTCGGGAGCATCCGATGCAGACAGCCCTCGCTGAGCTCCGAGAGCACCTGCGACGCGTCCGAGCCTTCAGCCGCAACGCGCGGCTGCTCCTGCTGGCGCTCGGGCTGCTCGGCGTCGGCTACGGCGCCTTCACGACCCTGTTCACGCTCTACATCGTCGAGATCGGGTATTCCGAGGACTTTCTCGGCCTGCTGGTCGGCGTGGGCACGGTTGGGGGAGCGGTCGCGGCGTTGCCGGCCGGGCTGCTGTGCGATCGCCTGGGCGCGCGGCGCGGGCTGCTGCTGGGCACGCTGGTCACCGCGCTGGGCATCCTGGTCGAGTGCACGGTCACGATCGACTGGCTGCTCCTGGCCGGCGGGCTGATCGCGGCAGCCGGCGTCACCCTCCTCTACGTGGCTCAGGCGCCCTTTCTGGCGGCGAACAGCACGGAGGAGGAGCGAACGCACCTCTTCAGCGTGGCCGCGGCGCTCCTCGTCGCCGTCAGCATCGCCGGCAGTCTCTATGCCGGCGGCTTCCCGAAGCTGCTCCAGGCCCTGTGGCCCGGCATGCCGCTGACCACCGCCTACCGGCTGACGCTCCTGGCCGCCGGGGTCGTCTCGGCCGGCTGCCTGGTTCCGCTGCTGCGGCTGCGTGACCCGGCCGATGCGCCGCCGCCGCTGGGGAGCCGGGCCACGCTCACGGTCTGCCTGCGCAGCGGCGCGGTACGACGGCTCGTCCTGACCGGCCTGGTGCTGGCGCTGGGCGGCGGGCTGGTCGTGCCGTTCGTCAACGTGTACTTCACGCGGGAGTTCGGTGCGGGCTCCGGGACGGTGGGGCTGATCCGCTCGCTCGGGATTGTGGTGCAGGTGCTGGGCTCGCTGGCGGCGCCCTGGCTCGGGCTGCGGCTGGGGCTGGTCGGTGGCGTGGCCGCAGCCCGCCTGGTCTCGGCGCCGTTCCTCTTGCTGATGGGATTTCTCCCTTTCCTACCGGCTGCCGCGGCCGCCTTCGCCCTGCGCACGTTCTTTGTCTACCTCTCGGATCCGCTGCATACCGACTTCTCGATGCGGATCATCCCGCCGGAGGTCAGGGCAACCGCGAACAGCCTGACCTTCTTAGGCTGGAACGCGACGCTGGCGCTGGGCGGGTGGGCCGGCGGCCAGCTCATCGTCCGCGCCGGCTACGAGCCGCTGTTCCTGCTGGGGAGCTCGATCACAGTGGCAGCCGCGGTCATCTACTGGCTCGCCTTCCGGCGCTTCCTGCCAGAGCCGGCGAGGGTTCGCCCGGCGCGCGCCGGCGCCGGGCTGGAGGGCGACGGGCACTCCTAGCTGAACCTGAACCCGGGAACCAGCCGGTGCCGCGGAGTCCTGCGCTGTACGAGACCTATGCGCTTGCCTCGGGGCCCTAGCCTATCCGCGCAGCAGCCAGAGGCGCTCGGCTGGCTGGCCCCCGCCGGCCTCCACCGCCGCCTGGCGGATCGCCTCGGCCGGATCGCCGAGGTGGCGGAAGATCACGGCGAGCTGCGAGACGTAGCACCGGACTGCGGCGATCCGGCGCTCGAGCTGGTTATCGGTCAGCGGCTGCACCCAAGGTTCGGCCGCCGCGTGCTCGCTCGCCAGGCGGGCCAGCTCGCGGCTCCCGCCCTCGAGCGCGCTGTACGGGAAGTCTTCGTAGGCCCAGACCGTCCAGCCTTCGCGGCGCAGCGCGTGGCCGAGCGCGCGCACGAGCTGGTGATCCACGTGGTTGCCGGCGCCGAGCGGCACCGCGAACCAGGCCGGCGTGATGCCGACCCCAGCGAGCGCCTCGCGGAGCGCCGTCCGCAAGCGGGGTAGCAGCTCGGTGTCGTCGGGGTGCAGGCTGCCGAAGAGCTGCTCGTCGGAGAGGTAGCGGGCACCGCGGTAGATCGCGTCCGGGAGGCCGAGCCAGAGCGGCTCGGCGCCCAGGACATCGGCCGCGGCCCGCTCTTCGGCCCGGCGGATCGCCAGGGCCTCCTCGTCGCTCAGGCCACGCCAGCGGTGCTGGAACGCGGCGAAGGGGCTAAGCGGGCCGTCCGGCTCGCCGCCGAAGCAGGTGACGATCACCGGGCGCAGGCCCTGCTCGGCCAGCGCCGCCACGGTACCGCCGCAGGAGAGGGCGACGTCGTCGTAGTGCGGGGCGAGGAAGACCGGGCGCGCTAGCTCAGCCATGGCCGTAGCGCACCCGGGTATCGCCGACCCGGCGGGTCACCCGCCGCTGGTCGAGGTACTCGAGCACCGCCTGCGCGTACTTGCGGCTGGTGCCGAAGTGGTCGCGGAACTGCGCCAGCGTCAGGCTGCCCTGCCGGTCGATCAGCTCCAGCACCGTGCGCTGGATCTCCTCGAAGGTCTCGCGGGCGAAGACGATGCCCTCGTCTACCCGCACGATCGCGCCGGTGTCGACCAGCGCCGCCACCAGCTCCGGTTCCAGCTCGAACTCGGCCGGCGCGGGAGGGCTGTAGGGCTGCGCGCGCAGCGCGGCGAGATAGCGGTCGATGCGGGACTGCTGCTCGGGCGTGAAGCGGATCTGATGGCGCGGCAGCCGGACCGTGTCCGCCTCCTCGACGATCTCGCCCCGGCGCGCCAGGGCGGCCACAACCTCGTCGAAGGCGCGCGGGGCGAACCCGAGCCGGCTGCGGGCCTCCTCGCGTGGCATGCCCCGGCGCAGCGGGTGGCGCTCGTGGTAGGCGCTCAGCAGCCCCGCGAGCGAGGCGCTGAGGGCCCGGAGGGCATCGCTGCGGATGAGCAGGGTGGTCTGCGTGAGCCCGCTCTCCGTGCCCAGCGGGGTAATTTCCTCGTGCCCGACCAGTTCCTCGATGGTCGCCCGGACTTCCGTCTCGGGCAAGCCGGTTTGCTGGATCACCTCGCGCAGCTCCCGCGGCTGCCGATCCAGCGCCTGCAGGACGAGCTCCTGCGGCGTGCCGCTGGCGAGGACCTCGAGTGCCCGGATGACCTCCGGGCGGAAGCGACGGTGCCGGCGCGGGTGGGCGTCGACGACCACGCCCCCGCCGATGGTCGATCCTGGCGATGGCCGGCGGATGATGAAGCGGTCGCCCCGCACCGCGACCACCGGCTCCGCGAAGCGGAACTGCACCCAGCCCTCGCCGCCCGGCTCGATCCGCTCGGCGTCGAGCAGCGTCACACGGGCGAGCGTCTCCGCCGCGCCGATGAAGAAGTCCACCTCGTCGTTCTGCTCCAGCGGCTCGGGTGCCTCGGAGATCAGCCGCAGGCGCGCGTCGAGCAGCGTGGTCGGGCGCAGCCACCCGGGCGTGGTCAGCACGTGGCCCCGCTCGATCTCCTCGACGGCGATCCCGCTCAGGTTCACCGCCGTGCGCGAGCCTGGCTGTGCGCGCTCGACCTTGACCCGGTGGCTCTGCAATCCCCGCACGCGCCCGCGCTTGCCGGTCGGCAGCAGCTCGACCTCCTGGCCCACTTCGAGCGGCCCCCCACGCAGCGTGCCGGTCACGATCGTGCCGAAACCGGGCATGGTGAAGATTCGATCCACGGCCAGGCGCGGGCGGCCGGCTTCCAGGTGCGGCGGCACCCGCTCCAGCAGCCGGTCGAGCGCGGCGATCAACTCTGGCAACCCTTCGCCGGTGACCGCCGAAACCGGGACGATCTCAGCGCCTTCGAGCACGGAGCCGCGGAGCCGTTCCAGCACCTCCACCGTGACCAGCTCACGCCACTCCTCGTCCACCAGGTCGACTTTGGTCAACGCGACCAGCCCGTGGCGGATCTGGAGCAGGTCGATGATCGCCAGGTGCTCGGCGGTCTGGGGCATCGGCCCCTCGTCGGCGGCGATGACCAGCAGCGCCGCGTCGAAGCCGCCGACGCCGGCCAGCATATTCTTGATGAACCGCTCGTGCCCCGGCACGTCGATGATGCTCACCCGGCGCCCGCTCGGCAGCGAGAGCCAGGCGAAGCCGAGGTCGATCGTCATCTCCCGCTCCTTCTCCTCGCGGAGCCGGTCGGGATCGATGCCGGTGAGCGCCTTGACCAAGGTCGATTTGCCGTGGTCGACGTGGCCGGCAGTGCCGATGACGTAGGTCTGCGGTTGCGTCGTCATCGCCGTGCGCGTGCCTCCCGTACCCTTGCACGCATGAGAGTGTACTACCCTCTGGAGAGTACGAGATCGATGCTGTTGTCAGCCAGTTGAGCGAGGAGCGTCCGATGACCGCGTCGCGCGTCGTCTCTGCCGAGCACCGTGCCTTTGCGTTCGATCCCGGTCTGC
>Ga0101941_1001338_pt1 | contig 18743 bp, 12 predicted proteins | sample DewCreD2012metaG_3_FD_75242 | JGI IMG/M metagenome (GOLD analysis project Ga0101941, IMG submission 75242) | Hot spring sediment bacterial and archeal communities from British Columbia, Canada, to study Microbial Dark Matter (Phase II) - Dewar... ...
CCCTCAAGGCGCTGGGCGTGCGGATCGGGGCGTTCAGCCTGTTCCTGCCCTCGGTGCTGCGCGATGAGGCCCTGGCGACGGCCCGAGCCCTGACGCCGGGCGGCTGGCGCGGCCAGTCCGAGCGCCTGGCCGCCGCCCCCAGCCCAATGCCGGACGCCCGCGCCTTGGCCGCCAACGGCCTGCGTCTGGTCGGCAAACATGTCGCCCCGGTCGAGATGCTGGAGCGGCTGGACGCCCTGCTGCGCGAGGGCCAGCGGCCCGGCGGGGTGGTGCTGACCGACGCCGCCCGTGACGCCCTGGGCTGGACCCCGGCCGAGGCCGCCGCCGTGCTGCGGGCCCTGGACTACACGCCCGCCCTGCGCCCCAAGGAAGGCGACCCGATCCTGTGGAAGCGGCGGGGCGCCCAGCGGCCCGAGCCCAAGGTCGCGGCCCGTCCGGACTCGCCGTTCGCGGCCCTGGCCAGGCTGACCGAGCCGCCGCCGCGCCGGAAGAAGCCCCGCCGCAGGAAGGCCGCGCCGAAAGCCGTCGCCTCGTGAGCGACGACCCCGGCCCCGATCCTGGCCACTGCCGCGCCGACGTCTGGCTGTGGCGCGCGCGGTTCTTCAAGACCCGCTCCCTGGCCGGCCGCTTCGTCGAGGAAGGCCGCATCCGCCTCACCCGCGCGGGCGCCGAGAGCCGCGTCGACAAGCCCTCGCGCGGCCTGCGGGTCGGCGACGACCTGGTGTTCGCGATCGGTGGGAGGATCATCGCGGTGCGGGTGCTGGACTTCGGCGACCGGCGAGGCCCGGCGAGCGAGGCTCGGTCATTGTACGAGGCGGCGGACGCTTGACCCTTCCCTCCCCCTTGTGGGGAGGGTGGCCCTGGCGGAGCCAGGGTCGGGTGGGGCTTGATGAGTCAGACGCCCTGCACCGACCCCACCCGTCCGCTTCGCGTCCACCCTCCCCGCGAGGGGGAGGGAAGAGAGGTCTCCTACCGCGCAGCCTTGCCGTAGGCCGTGATCGCCGGGGCCATCTGGGGCGTCGGCGTGACCGTCGGGGCGGCCTCCACGGGCGCCGCGCCGGCCAGGCGCGCCTGGGCCTCGGCCGAGAGGGTGACGGTGTCGGTCGGCGCCGCGACGGGCGCCTGGGATGCGTCGAGGTCGGCCTGCAAGCGGGCGCGGTAGTCGTCCACCGAGGCGGGTTTCGGGGAGGGGCCTTGGATGCCGACCTGCAGCGAGGCGATGATCTGCTGGTGATCGCCCGAAAGGCCCTCGAAGGCGTCCTTCATCCGCTGCTGCGGCACGGGCGGTACGGCGTCGGCGCCGGGCCAGGCGGCGCGGGTGAAGGTGTTGACCGCGGTCTGGATGGTCTTGGCGAACGGCGACTCGGTCAGGGCGTGGGTCAGGGCCGCGCGCTCGCCGTGACCGGCGCCGGCCCAGCGGTTGGACAGGGCGTGATAGGCGTCAAGCTGCTGGCCGACCCCGGTCGCGCCGCTGGCGTCGTTGACGGCCGCCGTCGCCGCCGCGGCGCCGCCGGGGAACGGAAAGGCCGTCTGGCCGCCGCCAGCGGTCGCCGAAATCTGATCTATCTTCATCAAGCAGACACCTCGCGCCCCGCGCGGTGAAGAACAAATGAAGCTCAAGCGCGACCCAAGGTCGCGGCGCGGTTAGCGTCCAAACCCTTTCAGATACCCCGGCACCATCGCCGCCGGCATCGGCCGGCTGAAGTGATAGCCCTGGATCTGGTCACAGCCGTAGTCGGCCAGGGCGTCCAGCTGTTCCTGGTCCTCGACGCCCTCGGCGACCACCTTCATGCCCATGGACGAGCCCAGGGTGATCACGGCCTTCACGATGGCCGCGTCCTCGGTGTTCTGGACGAACGACTTGTCGATCTTCAGCCGATCGATCGGGAACTGGCGCAGATTGGCCAGGGAGGCGTAGCCGGTGCCGAAGTCGTCCAGGGCGATCATCACCCCGGCCGTGTGCAGCCGGCGGACGGTGTCGCTGACCATCTCCGAGCCCCAGCCCATATAGACGTTCTCGGTGACCTCGATGGTCAGGCGCTCGCAGGGGACTTTCCAGCGGTCCAGGCGCTCCTGCACCTCCTCCGCGAGACGCCCGCTGCGGAACTGGGCGGCCGAGATATTGACGGCCACCCGGCCGAACTCCACGCCCTGGTCCAGCCAGTCGCGCATCTGCTTCAGCGCCGCCTCGAACGCCAGGTCGCCCAGCTTCAGCGACAGGTCCTGGTCCTCGAAGGCGGCCATGAACCGGTCGGGCGTCAGGACGCCCTGCTCGGGATGGTCCCACCGCATCAGCGCCTCGAACCCGGCGACGCTGTGCGAGGCGATATCGACCACCGGCTGGTAGTAGAGCACGAACTCCTTGGCCGTGATCGCCGCGCGGACGTCGCGCAGCAGCTCGATCCGCTGTTCCAGCGACGAGCGCATCGACGGGGTGAACACGACGCTGCGATTGCGGCCCTCGTCCTTGGCCCGATAGAGCGCGATGTCGGCGTTCTTGATCATGTGGCTGGGGTCGGCGTCGAGGTCGCCGTGCAGGGCCGCCCCGATGCTGGCGCTGACCGAGAAGCTGCGGCCGCCATGCTCGATGGGGCGGCGCAGCAGGTCCTGCAGGGCGTTGACGGGCCGCATCATGTCGGCCTCGGAATGCAGGCCGCGCAGGATCACCGCGAACTCGTCGCCGCCCAGCCGGGCCACCGTGTCGCCGGCCCGGAAGGCCGCGTGCAGCATCTCGGCCAGGCGTTTCAGCAGGGCGTCGCCGGCGTCGTGGCCCAGGGTGTCGTTGATGTCCTTGAAGTGATCGACGTCGATCATGATCAGGCCGAACAGCTCGCCCAGGATCTCCGAGGCGTCGACGGCCTCCTGGAACTTGCGATTGAAATAGGCGCGGTTCGGCAGGCCGGTCAGGCTGTCCTTGAAGGCCAGGTTCTCGACGGCCTCGGTCTGGCGGCGGCGGTCGGTGATGTCCTTGAACAGGTTGACCAGGCGCTCGGGCTTGCCGTCGGCGCCCAGGAACTTCTTCCCCACCGAGCGCACCCAGGTCTCGACCCCGTCGTCGCGATTGAGGCGGAACTCGAAGACCTGGGCCTCGCCGTCCTTGCGGGCGCGGACCAGTTCGGCCACCTTTTCACGGTCTTCCGGGTGGACGATCTCCAGCGGATCGTCCTTGAACCGGCACCACTTCTCCAGATCGGGCGAGGTGGCGGAGCAATAGATCTCGCCGGTCCGCAGGTCGTATTCGCGGACCATCAGGTCGTCGAGCTCCAGCGCCATCTTCAGCCGCTGCTGGTCGCGCTCGGCCTTCAGCGCGGTCTCGGCGTAGCCGCTGACGTCGCGGGCGGTGACGATCACCGCCAGGGCGGCGCCGCTCTCGGCGAGGGTGGCGGCGAATTCGGTGCGCCAGATCCTGGGTTCGGCCCCGTTCAGGGAGATGGCGCGATAGCGCGAGAACGGTTCGCCGAACGCCACGCAGCGTTCCAGGCTGTCGATGTCCTCGGGGCTGGCCAGGGCGCGGCGGAAGTCGTCGCCGATCTCCAGACCAGGCGAAAGGCCATGGCTGGCCCAGTCGGGGCTGACGGCCGTCAGGCGGAAGGCGTCGTCGACCAGGGCCGCGGCGAACGGCGCATGGCGCACGAAGGTCTCGAAGGCGTCCATCTGGGCGCCAGGGGTCTTGAGTTCGGAAGACAGGGTCGAGACCTCAGGGCGCACGGCGGTTCTCGTCATGGTCGGGTAGTCGACTTCTTGTTTGTTTTCCTTGGCTTGGTTGTGACCGAGCTTCGATAAGAAAGGGTAACGTAACGGCGGTATGTGGGGATCCGCGCCTATTTAAGGTGGCGTCGACGGCCCGGTGTCAGAAATCCTGCGCCCCCGCGCAGTCAAGCCGCATTGACATTCGGGCCCCCGGCTTCGAAAACGCGGCCCTCTCGCGCTAGTCCCGGAACCGACCGAGCCCTAGATGACCTACATCGTTACCGACGCCTGCATCAAATGTAAGTTCATGGACTGCGTCGAGGTGTGCCCGGTCGACTGCTTCTATGAGGGCGAGAACTTCCTGGCCATCAATCCGGACGAATGCATCGACTGCGGCGTCTGCGAGCCCGAGTGCCCGATCGACGCCATCAAGCCCGACACCGAGGACGAGCCGGACGGCAAGTGGCTGCGGATCAATTCCGAATACGCCAAGATCTGGCCGAACATCACGGTCAAGGGCGTGCCGCCCGCCGACCGCGAGGACTTCGAGCGCGAGACCGGCAAGTTCGAGAAGTACTTCAGCGAGAAGCCCGGCAAGGGCAGCTGATCGGCGCGTGAGTCGGCGCCCCGCCGACCGCGCCCCGCCCGCGCCCGCCTCGCGAAAAACCGATCGAATCCGGAAGGATTTCGCCGGAAAAGCCTGAAAACTTCAGCCGAACCGGACGGTTCGGGCGGCTAAACAGGTCGCAAGCCTTTCATCAAGCTGAATTTTATGATAGTGTCGCCCTCGACGTAACGGGTGCGATCGTTCGCGCCTGCCCGTCATCTGGACGATGTCAGCCGGGAAACCGGCGCGCCCGATCGAAGGCGAAGGGTGACCTAAGAACTATTCCAAATCCTGACCGGTACTGGCCCCGCACCCCTTTCGCGGACGGGTCCTTATCGCCGTTGGGGCGCCCTTTGGATGCTTTCGACATGCGGTTGTTTTGGGCTTGGCCCGAACTTATTGAGGACGAACGAATGAGCAAGAGCGGTCTGGAATTCTCGGTCGGCGATCACGTCGTTTATCCCGCGCATGGCGTGGGCAGCATCCAGGGCGTCGAGACCCAGGAAGTGGCCGGGATGTCGCTCGAGGTCTACATCATCACTTTCGACCACGAAAAGATGACCCTGCGCGTGCCGACCAAGAAGGCCAAGACGGCCGGTCTGCGCCCGCTGGCCGAAGGCAATGTCGTGTCGCAAGCCCTGACCACCCTGAAGGGCCGCGCCCGCGTCAAGCGCACCATGTGGTCGCGTCGCGCCCAGGAATACGAAGCCAAGATCAATTCGGGCGACCTGATCTCGATCGCCGAGGTGGTCCGCGACCTGCACCGCGCCGAGAACCAGCCGGAACAGTCCTATTCCGAGCGCCAGCTCTATGAATCGGCCCTGGACCGCATGGCCCGCGAAGTCGCCGCCATCGAGCGCATCGACCGCGAAGCCGCCATCGGCATCCTGACCAAGTCCCTGGTCAAGACCCAGGCCGCCGCCGCCTGAGGCGACGGAGCCGAACCAGACAAAGCGCCCCCGGACTTCGGTTCGGGGGCGTTTTGCGTTCGGGAGGATGACGGCGTCTCATCTTGACGGCAGGCTGTCAGCGGCGCCCGCCTGTTCATCGACGTCGACTGGACGTCGCCGCCGGTGCGCAAGCACGACGGCAAGGCCGATTGAGTCTCCTTCTCCCCCCGCGGGAGAAGGGAAAAATCACGCCGCCTTGCCGAACCCCTCGACCGCGTCCCTCAGCAGCAGCGGATTGATCGGCTTGTTCAGCACCACCACCTCCTCGAAACCCTGGCGGGGCAGGGCGCCGTAGCCGGTGGCGAACACGAAGGGGATGCCGGCGGCCCGCAGGCGCTCGGCGACCGGGAAGACCATGGTCCCGCCGATATTGACGTCCAGCACCGCCCCGTCCAGGGCGGGCGGCGGCGTGGCCGCGTCTTTCAGATAGGCCAGGGCGTCATCGACCGCGCCGAACGATCCGGAGATCTGGCAGCCGAATTCGGTCAGCAGGTCCTCGACCATCAGGGCCACCAGGGCCTCGTCCTCGACGATCATGATGCGAGGGGCGTTGTGGGCGGCGGTCATGCGGACGTCCTCGTGATGGGTCCCGCGGCGACGCGATCCGACAGCGGCACGCGCAGCAGGTAGGTCAGGCCCTTGGGCTGGTAGGTCAAGGTCGCCTCGCCGGCCAGGTCGCGGGCCACGCCGCTCGACCCATTCCAGGGCCAGGCCGGGCGCGCCGTTCACGGCCTCGAAGCGCCAGACCACGGTGACCTGGCCGCTGGGCGCCGTCAGAGCCCCGTGCTTGGCGGCGTTGACCATCAGTTCGTGCAGGGTCATGTGCAGCGCCACCGCCGTCTCGGGCGTCAGGACGACGGCCGGGCCGCGGGCGGTGAAGCGCGGATCGGCCAGGCCGCCGAACGGCTGCAGCGCCGCCTCCAGCACCGCGCGCAGGTCGGTCTTGCCCCACCCCTGGCGGGTCAGCAGTTCGTGGGCCCGCGACAGGCCCATCAGCCGCGACTCGAACGAGTCGACGAAATCGGCGGGCGAAGGGGTGTTGCGCAGGGTCTGGCGGGCGATCGACTGCACCGAGGCCAGGGTGTTCTTCACGCGGTGGTCCAGCTCGCGCAGCAGGAAGGCGCGCCGCTCCAGGGCCTCGGTCAGCGAGGCGTACAGCTTGGCGTTCTCGATCGCCACCGCCGTGGCCCGGGCCATGGTCTCCAGCCGGATCACGGTGTCCGGCGAGGGCGTCTGGCCGACCGCCCAATAGGCGCCGATCGCGGCGATCGGGTCCTTGGCGCGGACCGGGGTCATCACCAGGCTTTTGACGAAGGTCGGACGATAGGCGCCGTGCGGGATGCGGTCGTCCAGATAGATGTCGGGGATCACCGCTGTCTGGCCGTGGATCATGGCCCAGCCGGAGATGCAGGCGCTCATGGGAAAGCGCTGGCCCTTCCACATCGGGCCGATGGCGTCTTCGTCCAGGTACCAGCACTGGTCGCCGTCGCGCAGCACGAAGCAGACGCCGTCGGCCCCCGAGATCCGCCGGGCGGCCGTGCGCACGACCGCGGCGACGTCCTCGATCGTGCGCGTCGCCGACAGCGCCTCGATCGTTTCAACCAGGGTGAGCAGGGCGGCGTGGTCGGCCTGTTCCAAACGGCCCGCGTTCGCGACGTTGAGCAAGCTTGGGTGTCCCCGATGCACGTGTCCCCCCGGCCACCCTAGCAGCGGCGGGCGTCGCGGCAAGGTGGAGTCCGGCGCCCTTCTCGCCACGCGCGGTCATCCACGGCGACGTGAGGAGGACCGCCGCATAGTCTCCGGGAAAATCCTCAATGACTTCAAGGTGTTTGGCGCTGGGTCCCCGGGTCAATTCCCGCGACAATCGGTCGCGATCCAGCGCGCCTTCCCAGCGCGCCGCCACCAGGGTGGCCACGCCGTCGCCGACGAAGTTGGTCAGGACCCGGCATTCGCTCATGAACCGGTCGATCCCGACCAGGATGGCCAAGGCGATGCCGATCAGAACCTGGACATAGAGCGTCTTCTACGGCCGCGGCCGACCCATCTCATTCCCCCTGCCGGTCTCGCGGCGCGGCTTTTGCGGCCCGGGGTTCGCACGCCCGGAAACTTGCGCTATGGACCCCTGGCGCGCGCAAAGCGGCCCGGTAGCTCAGCAGGATAGAGCAGCGCTTTCCTAAAGCGAAGGTCAGGGGTTCGAGTCCCTTCCGGGCCGCCATGCGTGTTGTCTCGCAATCAGCGAAGGCGCGCGCTTTCCTAACATGGCGCGTCGCTGAGCCGATGCGCGATGCAACGCTCGGCCTACACGCTCGAACCCTTGGCGGCCCGCGCCGCCGACCAGCTCTCCTGCTCAATGCGGCTGATCATCAGGGCTCGACCGACAGGGCTCAGCCGGGCATTCTTGTTGATGTTCAGCCGGGGTCTTCGGACTTGGACGTTGGAGCGTAGCAACCCCAGCTTCTCAGCCTGCCCCGGGGTGAACAACCTTCAAAGCATCGATGCCTAGGCCGCCGCGGATCGCGCCGAGACCGCATCCGAAGCGACCTGGAACACCGAAACCTTGGTCCTCAGGCGTTCCGTTTCGGCACGAATGGCATGGCTGGCCGCAGTGCTCTCTTCGACCATGGCGGCGTTTTGCTGTGTGAAGCGATCCATCTGATTCACCGCCACATTCACTTCGTTCAGGCCGCTGGCTTGCTCGACGGCGGAACTGGCGATTTCAGCCACAAGGCGGGAAATTTCACCAACCTGATCGACGACCTTGCCCAGAGCGGCGCCGGTTTCATTGACAAGCTTGGCGCCGAGCAGAACCTGCTCATTGGAGCTGGAAATCAGCGCCTTGATCTGCTTGGCGGCGTCGGCCGACCTTTGAGCGAGAGCCCGGACTTCCTGGGCGACCACGGCGAACCCGCGGCCCGACTCGCCAGCCCGCGCCGCCTCGACGCCGGCGTTGAGCGCGAGAAGATTGGTCTGGAAAGCGATCTCGTCGATGGTGCCGATGATCAGCTCCATCTGACGGGAAGACGTCTCGATCCGCCCCATCGCGGTCACGGCTTCGGCCATGGTTTTTCCGCTGCGCTCGACATCCTGATGCGCCACATCGACGGCCTGCTTGGCCAAGCCCGCGCCATTCGATGTCGACTGCACGGTGACGGTGATTTCATTGAGGGCCGCGGCGGTCTCCTCGAGGCTGGCCGCCTGCTGCTCGGTGCGGGTGGCCATCTGATCAGCCGCGCTGCTGATGTCGCGCGCGCCTTCGCCCAGGCTGCTCACGCCGGCCGAGATATCCCCGATCAGGTCCGTGAGGCTTTGCAGGGCGGTGTTGTAGTCACTGCGGAGTTTTTCATAGTCCGGCGGGAAGCGCGACTGGATCGGCAGGGTCAGATTGCCCGCCGCAAGGCGCTCGAGCGCCGCCGATAGGCTTTGCACAACCTCCCGCGCCGCCGCATCGGCCTCGGCCTTGGCCTGGTCGGCGAAGGCCTTGGCTTGATCAGCCTCGGCCTTGGCCTGGTCGGCCAGGGCCTTGGACAAGGCCGTATCGCGAAACACCAGGACCGCGCGCGCCATGTCGCCCACCTCGTCGGAGCGATCTGTGTCGACGGCGATGTCGTTGTCGCCCTTGGCGAGTTGAGCCATCGCGGCTGTCAGCGTGGTGATGGGGCGAGCGATCATGCGGCTCAGCATGGCCGACAGGCCCATCGCGATCCCGATCAGCGCCACGCCCCCGATAATCAAGGCCGCCATGGCGGTGACGATCGCGGTGTTCTGGCGCGCGCCATTCTGCTCGATCAGCTTGGTCTGGTCCTTGCGAATGTCGCGCAAGGGCTGCACGGCCTCGCTGACCAGCACCTTCTTGCCCGCGTCCCGGACCATCTGCTGCGCCTCTTCGCGCCGCCCGTCCTTGACGACGGCGATCAAGCGGTCGCCCCAGTCCTTCCGCCACGCGATCGTCGCGACTCTAGACTTCTCCAGTTGTTCCTTTTGGGAAGCGCTCGTGAGCGTAGCATCAAGTTCCGACGCGACCTTGTCGTATTCGTCGCGACCCTCATAGTACGACTTCAGATAGCTCGCGTCGCCAGTGACGAGAAAACCTCTGAACTGGCTATTCTGCCGCAGGATCGCCGTTTCGAGCGCCAGGGTCTGCGAGTGAATAGCTTGCGCGAGGTTGTTGCTCTTGGTCGATGACCGGATCGCCGAGATGGTCGCGAAGAACACCAGCATGATGATCGCCGCCGAGACGCAGACCAGAACGAATGACGCACTCAGCTTGCGTGGAATACTCATGGCCTTGATCACGTCGGGCTCCATCAAATCTGATCGTCAGTGTTCTTGAGGCGCCCCTTTCAAGCGGAACCTCAATCCTGATATTAGGTCATCACAATTAATACAGGCACATATAGAAATGGTTAATGCCAGAAGACAAACAATAGTAGGTCCTGTTATGCCGGGGAGGAAGATTCTATATCTTTGATAAACTCGTACTTCCAACTCTCATCACTGAGACAAAATGTCGCGTTTTCTATGTGATTTAAGTCGACGCAAAGATCTAGAACTGCTGACCTGGGTCTGGGTAATATCAACCGTATCGGCGTTATCTGTCGATCGCCACGCCCGCCGGTCTCTCTCGACCGACGGGACATAGCTTCTAGACGAGCGGCGCGAACAAGAAGCCAAAGGCCTCCTGCCAGCTTTCGATCAGAACGTGTACCGCAGCGTCGCCGAGGCGGTGCGACCGAGGTAGGCGCGGCCGAGCACGACGCCGCTGGTCGGGATCGCGCCCTGTTCGGAGTCAGCCAGGGCCAGCTTATTGAACAGGTTGTTGATGTTCAGCATCAGCTGCACCCGCTCGGCCGGGCGGATCTGCACGAAGGCGTTGACCAGCTTGTAGCCGGGCAGCTTCAGCTGGTTGCTATCCTGCGCGTAGCTGCTGGTCGTGCCGATCACATTCGCGCCGAAGGTCACGTACTTCAACTCGACCTGCGGCGTCACCGAGTAGATGAAGTCGGCCTGGTGGCGCGGCTTGTTGCCGACGAGCTCCGGGCGGAAGGCGTCGCTGGCGATCTTGGCGTCCGTATAGGTGCCGCCGGCGGTCACGCTGAACGGGCCCTTGCGGACTGCCGCTTCCAGCTCGACACCCTTGGCCTTGTAGCCGCGCACGATGTTGTCGACCCGGATCGTGCCATCGGCGGCGCTGTTGATCTGGACGTTGCGCTCGCCGGTCTTGGCCGAGAAGCCCGTGACGTTGACGGTCAGGCCCGAGATTCGGTACTTCAGGCCCAGTTCGGCCTGCTTGACCGTGTCGTAGGCGCTTTCGTCGTTCACCAGCTTGCCGGTGTTGTAGTCGACCGCCGGCGTGAACAGGATCTTGTCGGCCGAGGCGCGTCCGCCGCGGCTGTAGCGGCCGAAGACGGCCAGTTGCTCGGCGACGCGGTAATTCACGCCGGTCGAGTAGCTGAGATAGTGATAGTCGTAGTCGACATGGCCCGGTTGGCCGAGGGGCAGGAACGCCACCTTCGTCTCAGCCGTGGAAATCGCGCCGTTCCGGTTGATGTCGAAGGACGTCATGCCAGGACGACCGCCACCCAACTCGGCCCCATACAGCGTGCCCCGAACCTTGCCCATGTCGTAGCGCAGGCTGCCGCCCACGGCGATCTTGCCGATGCGGTAGTTGATCGAGCCGTACGGCGCTTTGACGCCGTAGTTCATGTCGTAACTGCGGCGGTAGGTGTTGCCGATGCCGTAGGCGATATAGCCGTCCTGCGTGAACGGCACGCCGGCCGCCGTCTTGGTGTTGACCAGCGTGGACTGGCCGTCGCCGGCGACGCTGGACAGGACGTTCAGGAACGCCAGGTCCGTCGCGTAGTCCTGGGACGACGCGTAGAAGCCGGCAGTGGTGGTCAGATCGCCGCCTTGGATATCCCAGACGCGGCTGGCGCGGATGTCGTTGGTGACGTTGTCCAGGCTCTTGATCTTGGTGTCGAACTGCAATGAGGAGGTCAGCAGGCCGTTGCCGTTGAGGGTGGTCGGGCTGGTGATGGCTTGGCCGGCTTGCGGTCCCGTGGCGAAGCTGAGCGTGCTGCCGGTGCCGCCATTGGCCACGGCCAGCACGGACGCCTGGTTCACCGCGATCGGCCGGATGGACAGGTTGCTGCCGCCCACGTCGGAGAAGCGGAACTTCTCGGTGATGGTCCAGCCCTTCACGTCGAACTGGGCATCCAGGCCCACCGACTTAACGACGGCATGCTGGCCGTCGCGCGCATCGTCGTGGGTCAGGTTGTTGTTTTCGTCCAGCCTCAGGATGTTGGTGGTGTAGCGCGACAGCAGCGAGTCGGTCTTCACGTTGAAGTTGGCCGGGCTGGTGAAGGTCGGATCGGCGTTCGTGCCCGAGACCTTGATGGGAACGAACTGGTAGTTGGGCGTGCGGTCGTTCAGATACTTGCCGTAGATCCGCACATAGCCGTTGTCGAAGGTCTTGGTGATGTTGGCTTTGATCTGGCCGCCCTTGTAGGCCGTGTAGCCGACGTCGCGCGGCCCTTCGCCCTGGCGGTAGAAGCCGCCGACGTGGAAGCGCAGGGTGTCGCTGATCTTGCCGCCGTAGTCGCCATCGACGCGCTTTTCGCCGTAGCCCAGGCCGTACGTGGCCTGAACCGCGCCGCCCTCGGCGTCGCCGGTCTTTGAGATCAGGTTGATGACGCCGCCCGGCGAGTTAGAGGCGAAGGTCGAGGCCGAGCCGCCGCGGATGGTCTCGATCTGCGAGACGTTGAGGTCGGCGCGCATGAACATGTCCGTGCCGAACTGGTACATGTCGCCGAACTCGAGGACGGGCAGGCCCTCCTCCTGGAGCTGCACATACTTCGAGCCGGTGCCCGACAGCGGCAGGCCGCGGATCGAGTAGTTCGCGTTGCCTTCGCCGATCGCGTACTCGGCGCGAATGCCGGGGATGTTGCGCAGGACCTCACCCAGCGAGTGGGCGCCGTAGGTCTCGAATTCGGAAGCGCGCAGGGCGCTGGTGGAGGTGGCGCTGTCGAGGCGGTCGCGGCCCTTGGCGACGCCGGTCGAGAACACCGCTTCGCCGTTGGCGTTGCCGCCGGCGCTTTGAGCGGCCTTTTCGACAGGCTTCGCCGCCTGGGCGGTCTGGGCGGCGGCTGGCGTGATCAGCAGGAACGGTGCGATCGCCGCGGACAGGTATAGATGCTTCACTTGAAATCCCCAAGTCTATGGCTGTTGCTTCTTGCGAGCAAAAATCAGCGGACTGGGTAATTTATATGTAAACAAAACCGCGAAGACGTCGTGTATTGCATGCGACATATTGTACATGTGGGCGGATATGTCGCACCACAGAGTGATCTGCACCCGAAGATCAAACTGCTATATTTATATATACGATCAAGATCGGCGCGATGCCCGCTTGGGGCGAAGAGCAGAGAGAAGACAAGATCGGGTGCGCGGTCTCTGACAGGCGGCGGCCATCGCGACCGCAGCATTTCTCCGCCCTGCATCGCCGATCGGCGCGACAAACAGGGCCGTCCAGATGTCAATAACAAATTCTGCCCCTTGGGGGTGCGACATAAAGTCATCCCTAAGTATGCGATCAATTTATATCCTCTTAACGGCCATAGAGGCCTAGTCACGAAGGCCTTTTTAGCGCCACTGGTCACCCGATTTAGGCTCTTGCAGCTCCTAGGCAATCACGAGCTTGGATCGATCACTTTGAATTGCGTAAAACGCCTCGCGCGTTTGGATTGTGGACTATGGCGATGAAAGCAATGACCGACGGCAGGGAGGCTCTTGCGCACCAGGCGGAGCTCTGCCGCTCGACGGGCTCGACCTTCGTCGCCAAAGTGCTCGAGGCCGTCGGCCGCCACCTGCCGCTCGCGCCAATCAGCAGCCGAATGATCCAGGGCTGGACCGGCGATCTCTTCGCCGCCGCCGTGGCGCTTCGCATCAACGGAGCGCTGCACGCGCTGGCGCGCCGAGGCAAACCCCAATCTCTCGCGGATCTCTATAGCGGAGAGCATGACGACTTCGACGGGGCGATCGCCGAGGCGTTGTCGCAAGAGGACCAGTTCATCGCCGACTGGCTGCGCCATCCGACCCAAACCAACGAAGTGGCCCGCGGGGCGGCCATCATGTCGGCCCTGATGACGGTGGCGGCGGAGCGGCCTATGCCGTTTCAGCTCCTCGAACTGGGCTCGAGCTGCGGACTCAACCTCAATCTCGCTCGATACGCCTACCGGCTGGGCTCGGTTTCCGCTGGCGATCCCGCATCAGCCGTTTGCATCGCGCCGCACTGGCGTGGCGCGGATCCGCCGGCGGGCGAGGTGTCGATCGCCGCGGCGCGCGGCGTTGATCTCAGCCCTCTGAGCGCCTCTGACCCGACTCATCGCGAGCGGCTGCTCGCCTTCACCTGGGTCGACCAGCCCGCGCGTCTGGAGCGCCTGGAAGCGGCCTTGCGGGTCGCCGTCGCGCACCCTCCTGAGGTTCACCAGGGCGAGGCCAAGCTGTGGCTCGAGCGGCGTCTGGCCGAGCCCCAACCAGAAGGCGTGTGCCGCGCTGTCGTCCACACGATGTTCCTGCAGTACCTGACTGATCGCGACCGACATGAGATCGCCGCGATGCTGGCCACGGCCGGCGCCAGGGCGACGGCTGAACGGCCGCTCGTGGAGATTGGCCTCGAGTGGACGTCCGATCGCCGCGAGGTTCAGTTGCGATGCACCCGATGGCCGACCGGGGAGAGCACGGTGCTGGCCACCTGTCATCCCTATGGGGATTGGATGGAATGGCATGGACCCCAGCCCGCTCAGTCGGTCAGACCAAGCACCGACGCGGCCATGGTCTCTGAAGTCGAAGTCACTGAAAGCGGCGCAGCCGACACCGTCAGGCTTCCCTCGTCATCTCGCGGCTCAGAGGCGTACCAGAGAACGCCCGTTACGACAGTCTAGCAAGCGCGACGGATGAACCTTCACCCCAAAGCTCGGAGAGTTTGATGCAGGCATCCTGGGAAGCGGCCCTTGATCCCATGGGCTGGAGCGCCACAGACGTTGTCAAGCTTCACGTGGCCACGACCTTGGCGCTTTGCGCCGCCCTCGACGGCGCCGGATCCGCCGTCAGCCAGCGTGTCGCGGCCAATCTACGCAGCCAGATTCTTGAGAATGACGACGGTGCATGGTCGCTCGTCAGCGCCGCGATCGCGCGCGTCCTCGAGGACGGCGCCGCCGCGACGGCGTCCAATGACAATGGTCGCATCGCCTAGCCGTATCGACCTTCAGTACATCCAAGCGATGGAACGGCGAGGAATGCTTCCCCCCATTTCTCATCCAGCGATAACGAGAGGCCTGGGTTGATTTGAACCTTGGTGGCCTGGCACGGGACTGATCTCCCTGCGTGCCAGAGCCTTCTTTGGGAAGGCCGGCGGGCAAGATGCGCGGGCCGTTATCGCCTAATAGCGGCTAAACAGCCCAGGCCCACGATGCACAGGCCGGCGAAGACACTGACAGCCAAGGCGGGAGAGGCTTGCATCAAAAGGGCGAAGACAAAAGGGGCTCCAGCCTGAGCGATCCGCCCTGGAATGGAGATCGACCCTAGGCGCGCGCCGTAGCTGCCCGCTCCGAACAAGGCCAGGGGAACACTGCCACGCGATATGGTGAAAAGCCCGTTGCCGCAGCCATAGAGAACGGCGAACACTATGGCGAACGGTGCGCCGCCGATCAGTAGCAATGCCGCGCCGATCGGAAAGAGCGCGACGGCCAGACGCGCCGAGTTCAGCGGATGGATGCGACGCAATATGGCGAACTCGCCAAGCCGCGCGGCGACCTGGGCTGGCCCGACCAGAGCGGCGGCGACCAGGACCATGGCCGGCTTCACGCCGATCGCGGCGAGCAGAGGCGGCAAATGCGCCGAGACCGCCGAGCTGAGCGCCGCCATGGCGGCAAAGGCGACCGCCAACAAGGCCATGATGCGGGCCTCACCGTTAGGCCCAGACGCGGCTTGGGGCGCGTTGACGGTACGGTGACCCGAGCCGGCGGGCGACAAGCTCAGATGCAACGGCAGGGTGATCAGCAGATGCGCCGCGGCCCAAAAGAGGCACGCGCCGCGCCAGCCGTGTTGTTCGGCCATCCAAGTGGTCAGAGGCCAGCCAATCGTGCTGGCGAAGCCCGCGATCAAGGTGACGCCGGTGATCGAACGCTTCGCTTCAGCCCCGAACCAATTGACCAAGGCAGCGAACGCGATGTCATAGAGCCCCAGAGCCATGCCCAGGCCCATCACCATCCAGGCGACGCAAAGCTGAAGAGCGTTTTGACACAGCGCGAGCGCAACCAGGCCCGCCGTGAAGATCAGGCTTGAGGTGATGAGCAACCCACGCCCGCCGACCCGGTCCACGTATCGACCCAAGGGGCGCCCCAGCAAAGCCACCAGCAGAAGCGCGGCCGAGAAGGCTCCAAAGACAAAGGCCGGGGTCACACCCATTTCGGTCGCCATTCGCTTGGCCAAGATGGCCGGCAGATAGCTGCTGGCGGCATAGGCGATGGCTTGGGTAATCCCAAGCGTGAGCCCCGCCCGACGCGGGCTCCAGACAAGCATGCCAATCATGCCGGCTGGGCGGCGCGCGCGTGGAGCATCGCCGACTCGCCGAGCGCGATGTCTCGTGAGCTACGGCCCCCCGCCTTGCGCTTGCGGTGATTTAGGGCGCGCGCTGAATGGTCCCGTGTCAGGGTGAGCGCCAACCGTCTCATATCGACAACATCGGCTGAGGCCCCTGTCCAAAACTCGTTGGTCGGGCGCGGCCTGGCGCCGCATCCTTGACCTCGCGCCGCTCCGGCCCGTGGGGCGTTGCGTGGATGGTTTCCGGCCTGGGCTCGCGACACTCGATTGCAGCCACTTTCGCGCCGTCCTCCACGCCTGACCTGGGGTTCCGCGCCGTAGAGGCGCGGCGCTCAGATGCCCGCCCAAAGTTCCAGTTGGTTCTTCAGGTGCACGATCGGCGCTAGGCTTAGGTAGCGTCTGCAACGGTTAAAAATTACCGCATAACACAGCTCTTATGGTCGCTTTTTCAGGTTTAGTCGGGTGCAGATCTTGAAAGATCGGATCGTGTTGCAAATATTCTGAAATTATAGGTTGCGCCTATGGTGTGGTTTATGCTGCCATGGTCCATAAACACTCTATATACATTTGCGACAATTCGTCGCAGCTAAGTATAGTCCGCCGCAAAGCGCCGCGCTATTAATCTTTTAGACACCTTCACATCGCCTTTTTGCAGCAACTTTTGCGGGATTTTGGTGCGATGGAACGGACAAGGCGTTGCGCCCGCCGTAGGCGGAAGGCGCTCGGGCGTGACGCTTTTGGACACCTTGCTCGCCCGACGCGGAGCACTGGCCGTCAAGGCCGGAGCGCCCCGAGCAATGACCGTTCATCCCCCAGCGCGCGATTGCCGCACGTAGAGCGCCTCGCGGTTCGCTCAGGATCTCACCGGCGGACGGGCGGGCTATGGCTCCTGTCTCCGGCTCGCCAAGACTTAGTAAGCGTCGGCCGTCGATCGGCCCTCTCATGACAATCAAGGAGAAGTTTTAGGATGAAGGTTGTTCTTCTAGCCGGCGCTGCGACAGCAGCCTTAATGACGGCCACGCCGACGCTTGCTCAAAGCGCGTCACCAGACCAGGCGGAACTCGCTGCGCTCGTCCGGGCTCAGGCCCAGGAGATCGCCAACCTGCGCAGCCGCCTGGACAAAATCGAGGGCGGCGTTGCCGCTGCTCCGCGCGCGCCGGCGCGGCTGGAGATCGGCGCGAACCGCCAGCCCCTCGCGAATGAGGAAAGCGTCACGGAGGTTTCGGGGCCGCAGATTGTCACGCCCGACCTCGCCGACCAGAGCATCGCCCAGGTGATCGCCGCGGCCAAGGACGCCGCCGGCGTCACCACCGAGTGGAAGGGCGGCCTGCCGACCTTCCGCTCGCCCGACGGCTTCTATATGTTCAAGATGCGTGGCCGCATCATCAGCCACACCAGCACGACGTTCGGCTCCGACTACGATAGCCGCAACATCACCACGACGGGCATGCGCGCTCTGCGCATCGGCCTGGAGGGCGGTGCGGGCGCGCACTTCTTCTACCAGTTCGAGAACGACTTCGCCGACAACGTCTCCGACGTAGGCACCGCGTTCGTCGGCTGGCGCGATACGGTCGGCGAGGTTTCCTACGACGTCCGTTTCGGCAACATGTTCAACGATCGCAGCTTCGAGGGATCGAGCGGCTCGGACGCGCCGTCGTTCCTGGAACGCAACGTCGTGGCGACCTCGATCATTCCGCAGCGCGGCTTCTACGGCATTTCCATCATGCCGCGGATCTTCTGGAAGAGCGGTCACGCCTCCATCACGCTCAGCGGCGACAGCATGGACGCCAAGCAGACCGTTTCGGACAGCCGGACCCTGATGGCGAGGGCTCACTGGAACCCGGTCAAGACGGATCGGTCGACGCTGCACCTGGGTGTCTGGGGCTTTGACGAGGATCTGGCCGTGGGCGGCGGCGCCCTGACCCGTAATACGGTGATCGGCGGGCGCTTCAACGGGGCGCTGCGCGTCTCGACAGGCACGGTGACGGGCGGCACGGGCACGCGCGGCTACGGCGCGGAAGTCGGCGGCTATGCTGGTCCTTTCTGGGTGATGGGCGAAGTCGGCGAGCGCAAGGCGGCGCTGGACGCTGGGCGTCCCGACCTTGTGAGCCGGGCCTGGAGCCTCTCGAGCGGCTACTTCATCACCGGCGAGCTGCCGCCCTACAACGCCCGTCTTGGCACCTTTGCCCAGCCCAAGGTGCGCAAACCGGTTCTGCGGGGCGGCCCGGGCGCGGTCGAGCTGCTGGCGCGCTATGAGAACATCAACTATTCGGGCGTTCCCACCGCCGGTGACGGCTGGGCGACAACCGGCGGCGTGAACTGGTATCTGGATAACGTCACCCGCCTCCAGTTCAATGTGATCCATTGGAGCGCCACGAACCGTTCGGGCGCCTATCCGACCAAGGACGGCGGGCAAACGGTCAGCGGCGGCATCGGCATCACGTTCTAAGTCGAACATCGGTTACCAACGCGTCGGTGGTCTGCAGCTTCTTTTCGCAAGGACAAAAGCTGCGGGCCGCCGACGACGCACTTTCCTGACCGCCTCGCGCGGCGAAGGTAGCTCTGGTCGGAGATGGAGCTTCGCTTGCCTGCGGTGAGGGGCGGCAGATCAACTCAGCTGCCGGTCCGAGCCGACGAGGTCTGAGTATCAAGCCCGTTGGATCGCGGGCCATTCAGACTACCGATTTACACAGTGGCGTGAACGCTGCCTCAGGACCGGCGCCTGAACGTCCGGAAACTGGAGCGATCCCTATGTCTGTTGGTGGCGCGTCGTCACCCTTGGTGGTCGGGTGCAGATGGGTTTGCGCTCCCCATGTGGGGACCTCCAGCGGTCGTTATAGGGTTTCCCGGGCTCCGGGATCGATGGCTAAGGACGCGCCCGCGGCGCCGCCGGCGTC
>Ga0101941_1001339_pt1 | contig 18740 bp, 15 predicted proteins | sample DewCreD2012metaG_3_FD_75242 | JGI IMG/M metagenome (GOLD analysis project Ga0101941, IMG submission 75242) | Hot spring sediment bacterial and archeal communities from British Columbia, Canada, to study Microbial Dark Matter (Phase II) - Dewar... ...
ATGCCGAGGTCGGGAGCATCACCGCCTTCTACACCGTCCTGGTCGAAGGCGACGACCTCAACGAGCCGATCACCGACGCCGTCCGCGGCACGCTCGACGGTCACATCGTCCTCTCGCGCCAGCTCGCCGACCGCGGCCACTTCCCGGCGATCGAGATCCTGGGCAGCGTCAGCCGGGTGATGCCGAGCATCATCGACGAGCGCCACCGGCGGCTCGCTACCGACCTGCGGGAAGTCCTCGGCGCCTACGAGAGCGCGCGCGACCTGATCGATATCGGAGCCTACGTTGCCGGCAGCAACCCGGCGGTCGACCGCGCGCTGCGGCTGATGCCGCGCCTGCGCCGCTTCCTGCAGCAGACTCCGGACGAGATGTCCAGCCTGGAAGAGACGCTGAACGCGCTCGAGCGCATCCTGCGCGAGCAGCCTGCCGGAGAGGAGTCGCCATGACCAGAACACAGCGCACGCGGGCGGCCCGGCTCGAGCGGATCATCGAGTACCGCCGTCGCCTGACCGAGCAGGCTCAGCAGCGGCTGGCCGAGGAGAGTCGGGCGGTGTCGGTCGCCGAGGAGGCGCTGGATCGCCTCCAGCAGAGACAGCGCGAGCTCGCCCAGAACCTCGAGCGCTTGGCACCCGCGGTGGCCGACCCTGCCGTGCTCGAGACCGGCGACCTCTACCAGAGATGGATGGCCCAGCAGGTGAGCGAGCAGGCCCGAACGCTCGAGCTGGCCCGTCGCCGAGAAGAGGCTGCCCGTGACACGTTGCTCTTCCAGCAGCGAGAGCAGCGCAAGCTCGAGAAAGTCCAGGAACGATGGCAGGCCGAGTCGAGCCGCGAGGTGAGGCGCCAGGAGAGCCTGCTGCTCGACGAGATCGCGCTGTCGCGCTACCACCAGAACCGGCAGCAGGAGGGAGCGAGCCAGTGAGCGGCATCTACCTGTCCCCCGAGGTGCTGGCGACGATGCCGATTCGCTTCGGCATCCGCTCGCCCCAGCTCGGCCCCAGCACCGGTGCTGCGGCCCAGTTCCTGGCGCTGCTGGCCGAGCGTGGCCTGCTCGATAGCGCCCGGATGGCTAGCTCCACACTGAGCGGGCTCCCGGCGAGCCGGCCGGGCGGAGACGTGATGGCGCAGCTCGCCGGTGCCTGGCCGGCCCGCGGCGAGGTGACTTCGCACTTCGGGCCGCGCACTCTGCTGCCCGGCGAGCAGCATCACAGCGGGATCGATATTGCGGTCCCCATCGGGACACCGGTTCAGGCAACGGCGGACGGCATCGTCCAGTTCGTCGGTAACACCGATGGCTATGGCGTACGAGTCGAGATACGGCACGCCGATGGCACGGTGACGCTCTACGCCCACCTGAGCGAGGCGCTGGTGCAGCCGGGCCAGCGGGTCGTCAAAGGGGAGACGATCGGGAAGTCCGGCAACACTGGAGCGTCCACCGGGCCACACCTGCACTACGAGATTCGCCGAAACGGCCAGGCCGTCGACCCCTGGCCGATCATGAGCGCCCAGCCGGTTCCGGCTCCTCATGTCCATAGTCCCGCTAGCGACCACGGAACGGTCAGCCAGCTTCCCTACGGCTCGCTGATCGTGGCCGCCGGGCAGCGCTACGGGATCGACCCGGCCCTGATAGCCGCTATCATCCAGGCTGAGTCCGGCTTCAACCCGCACGCTGTCTCGCCGGCCGGCGCCAAGGGGCTGATGCAGCTCATGGACGCCACCGCCGCCGGGCTGGGCGTGAGCGACCCGTTCGACCCAGCCCAGAACGTCGATGGCGGTGCCCGTTACCTTCGCGACATGCTGGCTCGTTTCGGCGGGGATCTGCGGCTGGCACTGGCCGCCTACAACGCTGGTCCGCTCGCCGTGGAGCAGGCCGGCGGGGTGCCGGACTACCCCGAGACGCAGGCCTACGTGAGCAAGGTGCTCGCGACCTACCAGGCGCTACTCGGTCTAGGCTGAGGAGGAAGCTGATGCCGACCCCACCGATCGACCCGACGCTGATCCTGGTACGCGCGCTCGACGCGCTGGCGCTGCGACAGCAGGTGACCGCGAGCAACATCGCAAACGTGGACACGCCGGGCTTCCGAGCCTCGGAGGTGCGCTTCGAGTCCATCCTCCAGCGCGCGCTCGCGACGAGGCCTGGCGAGTTGAGCCTGGTGCGCACCGATGCCCGCCACCTGCTGGCCGGTGGAATCGATGCGACTGATGTTGAGCCACAGGTCGTCGAGCTGAGCAACACCCGCTTGCGCAACGACGGCAACAACGTGGACGTGGATCGCGAGATGGGGCTGCTGGCCGAGACGACGCTGCGCTACAACGCGGTGACCGAGGCGCTGGCACGGAGGCTAGCGATGCAACGGCTGATCGCCAGCGACGGGCGTGGCTAGCAGCGGCCGGGCTGAAAGGAGAGCCGTGCCATGACGACCCTGCAACCGATCGGTGGGTTCCTGACCGCGCCGCCAGCACCTGCCTCGCAGTCCACCCAGGTGGCCTCCGGTGGCCTGTTCGCGTTCCTGCTCGCGCTGCTGAGCGAACGGCCCGGCGGCGAACCTGGCCTGGGGACACCGCCAGGCGAACGGCTACCCGCTTCAGGGCCGCCGGTCTTGACGGAGGACGCCCCTCCGGAAACGAGAGAACCAGAGGCGGTCGAGCTCGGCCTGCTGGCGTGGGCGATCGTGGCCGGACTCCTCTCTGGGCCGGGCGCGCCAGCGCAGCCTGGCAGCCGGCACGCGAGACCGTCTCCAGTGCCGGCGAGCCCGAGCATCCTCGCCGTATCCTCCACGCCGGAGCCGGATATGGGCATCCCCATACAGCCGATGGAGGGAGCACTCCCCGTCGGAGCCGAGATCGAGCTGCCCGAGTTCTCACCACGTCTCTGGCCGGCGGGTGGTCGTGTAGTTCTGCCTGCCCAGGGCGAAGCTCCTGCGCCTGCCCGACCGCCGACCGCCGTGGCGCATCCGGCGCGCCCATCGCTGGCTATCGCCGCAGAGTCGACTGTCCTGCCGGCCGCGGGCGCAGAGGCTTCCTCGCGGGCCTCTCGTGTGGAGGTGCAGGGGGCTGGCTTGCCGCCTGAGGCTATTCGGCCACTCGCCGCGATGGTGGGCGGCGGAGAGATCTCACCGTTCACCGGCATCCTGGCTGGAGGATCCGAGCCAGCTCCCGCACAGGTGGCCGTGTCGACGGGGCCTGGCCATCATGTCGCGCAAGCTGTCGCCGTCGACTCGATGTCCTCGGGTGGGGAGGCTAACCGTTCCAGCGGATCCGGGGATGACGTCCCCGCCGCGAAGGCGGTAGCCGCAGCTTTCTCTTTCCAGCGCGTGATGCCCTCCGAGACCGCTCACCCGCCCGAGTTGCGTCCAGCTCGCCATCGAGAGGCCGCTCCGGTAGCGGAGGCGCCCGGGGGAACGGCGCACCCCCCTGGCCTGGGGATCGACCGGGCTCCGGATCAGACCGCAAGCGTTCTCGATGCGGCCAGCGGGGAGCCAGCACTCCCAGGGAGGGAGCCGCAAGCCATCGTGCCCCAGTTCGTGCACCAGATCCGCTTCAGCGTTCGGAACGGCCTCAGCCAGGCCTGGGTTCGGCTCGAACCTCCGTCGCTGGGCACGGTGGACGTGCGCCTGGCCGAATCCGGTGGGGTGCTCCAGGTAGTGTTGGCCAGCCCCGATCCGATTGTCCGAGACCTGCTCGAGCGTGGCTCGGACGGGCTACGGCGCGAGCTGGCAGCCAGTGGCCTCCAGGTGCAGCGGATCCAGGTTACCGGGCCGGTCGCAGCCCCTGAGTCGAGCGGGGCCTCGGGCAATCCGGCTACGGCCGGGCACGAGGGGGGCTGGGGCCAGCCGGCCGGCAGGCAGCCCGAGCAGGCCTGGCAGGCACCGCAGCTCAACCCCGGAGAGCGGCAGGCCGGGATCGATTCCGATCCGGCGCAGCCGGCCCGGCAGCGCGGCCGGTCCGATTCCCGCATCGACTACTGGGCTTAGGGATCGAGGAGGGAGCACCGGCATGAGCGTAGGCGCTGTGCAGTCCACGAGTGGTAGCGGGCAAGAGCAGGTGGGCCGGACTCGTGGCCCGCAGGAGCTGGGCAAGCAGGAGTTCCTGATGCTGCTGGTCGCCCAGCTCCGGAACCAAGACCCGCTCAATCCGATACAGGATCGCGAGTTCATCGCGCAGCTCGCGCAGTTGAACGCGCTCGAGCAGATGCAGAAGGTCAACGAGACCCTGTCTGCCATGGCCGAGCTCACCACTCTTGGGCAGGTGGCCAGCTTCATCGGCAAGCAGGTCTCCGGGCTCGAGCGGGGCACGGGCGAGCTCGTCGAGGGCGTCGTCACGAGCGTGACGATCGTCGATGGCAACGTCGTGCTGGAGATTGGTGGGAAGCACGTCGAGGTACGCGATGTCGTGAGCATCACCAACCCGGCGTCGGGAGTGGCCGCAGCCGCCTCGACCGGTGAGGAGGAAACACCGGCTGCTGATCCGAGCGGGGCCCAGGGTGGCGCGCCATCGTCGGACACCACGCCGGAGCTGGGCGAGGGAACGGATGGAGGTGAGGGCGCGAGCGTACCCCTTCCGGGTGAGCCGATCGGGTAGAGCGCCGGGGCCAGCCGAGGACGCTGGCACTCGCGGAGCCGGTATGGAGCAGCGATTGGGAACGGAGAGGAAGTAGAGCCATGATGCGATCCCTGTTCTCGGCGATTTCGGGGCTGCGTGCCCACCAGACCTGGATGGACGTGATCGGCAATAACATCTCGAACGTCAATACGGCTGGCTTCAAGGTGGGCCGCGTGCGCTTCACCGATATCCTGAGCCAGCTCGTCCGCGGGGCCAGTGGCCCTGAGGAAGGGCGCGGCGGGATCAATCCGTTGCAGATCGGCCTCGGCGCGGTGACCGGCGCGGTGGACACCATCCACACCCAGGGAGCGCTGCAGCTCACCGGCAAGCCGAGCGACCTGGCCATCCAGGGCGATGGCTACTTCATCGTCAGCGACGGGGCGCAGACGCTCTACACCCGTGACGGCGCCTTCGACATCGGCTCCGACCTGCGACTGGTGAACTCCTCCACCGGCTTCTACGTCCTCGGCTGGCAGGCCGACGCGGACGGTAACGTCGACCCGGCGGGGCCGGTGGGACCGATCACGATCCCGATCGGCCAGCAGCTCGACGCGGTGGCCAGCACCGAGATTACGGTGCAGGGGAACCTGGACGCGACTACCGATCCGGCCTCTACGCCACCGCATTTTACGACCAAGGTTGGGATCATCGACTCCCTGGGCTTCCGCCACGAGTTTGAGGTTCGGTTCACTAAGACCAACAACAACAATGAGTGGCAATTCGGAGTCTACTATCTGGATCCGAATAGTCCCAATCCTACGCAAATCTCTGTCAATCCTAATACCCTGAGCTTTGACCAGGATGGCAACTTCGATCCGGGAAACCCGCCACAACAGTACTCATTTTCCTGGACTCCACCAACCGGCGCCAATGCCATGAACATCGAGCTCGACTTCACGAAGCTGACCCAGCTCAAGAGTACCAGCACAGCCAACGCGGCTGCCAACGGCGCGCCGGCCGGCTCGCTCACCACCTTCACCGTCAGCCAGACGGGCGAGGTGCTGGGTATCTACTCCAACGGCACCACCAAGGTGATCGGCCAGGTGGCGCTGGCCCTCTTCACCAACCCGGGCGGGCTGATGAAGGTCGGGAGCAACAGTTACCAGCCGACGGTCAACTCCGGCGAGCCGATCGTCGGGACACCGGGCACCGGCGGGCGCGGCGTGGTTGCCAGCGGCTACTTGGAGATGTCCAACGTCGACCTGGCGCAGGAGTTCACCAGCATGATCATGGCCCAGCGCGGTTTCCAGGCGAACTCCCGGGTCATCACCACCAGCGACGAGATCCTGCAGGAACTGGTGAACCTGCGCCGGTAGGGAGGCGAGTGAGGTCGAATCGATAGGGTAGACGCATGATCGGGCGATTGGGCCTGCTCCGGGCCGGGCTGCTGCTGTTCTCGCTGGCGCTGGGCGCGGGCGGGACGCTCCTGTTCCTCTCCAGCCAGACGGAAGCCGTCGACGTCACCTTTGATGTCACAGAAGTATCGGACGCCGTCGATGCGAACCCAGGTGACGGAGTATGCGACACGGGGACAGGGGTCTGCACGCTCCGGGCCGCGATCCAGGAAGCCAACGCGCTCTCCGACAATGTCGTGATCGAGCTCCCGTCGGGCACGTACGAGTTGAGCTTGACCGGTGCTGGAGAGGACAACGGAGGGCAGGGCGATCTGGACGTTACCAAGACTCGCGGAACGCTGACGATCTCTGGATCTTCGGCTGCGGATACGCTGGTCACCTGGCAGGCTGTACCAGGGGATGATCGCATCCTCGACATACACGACGGCGCGGAAGTCGAGGTCGTGCAGGTGACGCTGAGCGGGGGAGCGCCGCCGGACGGTGATGGCGGGGCGATCCGTAACGCCGGCACGCTCGAGCTCACCGATGTCGTGGTGCAGCAGAGCCAGGCCCCTCGACGTGGTGGGGGGATCTTCAACAGCGGCACGCTTCGGCTCGCCACCAATCGCACAGGGACGCTGATCCAGAACAACCAGGCCGGTACCGATGGCGGCGGCATCGCCAACGCGCAGGGGGCCACCGCCGAGCTCCACCGCGTGACCGTGCAGGGCAACTCGACGGTCCAGGACGGTGGCGGCATCTTCAACCAGGGCACGCTCGTTATCGGAGACGCCTCGCTGATCGGGGGCGCGAGCCAGGCGCTCGGCAACAGCGCCGGGCGCAACGGGGGCGGCATCGCCCATGCCGATGGGAGCCTCACGGTCACTGGCGCGACGATTCAGTGGAACGTCGCCGGCACGGCGCCAGAGGGGGGCTCCGGCGGCGGAGTCTGGGCCGACCCAGGCGTCCAGCCTGACCTCCGCAACGTCACCGTTGCCGATAACCAGGCGACGGCCGGAGGTGGCATTGCCGCCGGCAAACTGGTCCTGACCGACTCCACGCTGCAGCGCAACCGCGCCGAGACCGACGGCGGTGGGCTGCTCGTCCTGAGCAGCGGGAACGCACGGGTGATCGGCGGAACGATCGTCGACAACGCCGCCAGCAACGGAGACGGCGGTGGGATCGCCAACCAGGCCACGCTCACGCTCTCCCGCGTCTCGATCCAGCGCAACCAGGCGGCCAGTCGTGTCGGTGGCGGGATCTTCAACGCGTCCAGTGCCACGCTGACAGCCGACAACCAGACGGTCGTTGAGAGCAATCGGGCCGCCAGCGGCGGCGGGCTGGCGAACGCCGGTACGGCCGCGCTGAACGGTGTCCGCGTGCTCACGAACACTGCGTCCGGCAACGGTGGCGGTATCGAGAACAGCGGCAGCCTGAGCCTTCAGGGAGCGGTCGTGTCCGACAACTCCGCCGGCCAGCATGGCGGTGGCGTGTACCATACCGGATCTCAGGCTATCGAGATCGAACGAGGGGCATTCCTCAGCGGTAACCGCGCGCAGCTCGACGGCGGGGGGATCTTCGCCGCCGGCCCTGTCGAGATCACCGATTCTCAGATCCAGGGAAACGGCGCAGGCCAGCGTGGCGGCGGCATCCTTACCCAGGGGCAGCTCACGATCGAGCGCAGCGTGGTCATCGACAACGTCGCCGGGCTCGACGGCGGCGGTCTCTATCTCGCGGGCGGCACGGACGGCACGGCGACCGACAGCGCTGTGCGTAGGAACCAGGCCCAGACCGGCGTGGGCGGGGGCATCGCCATCGCCTCGGACGCGAGCCTCACGCTCGCGTACACCAGCCTGACCGAGAACCAGGCCGGACTCTACGGCGGCGGCATCGGAATACTCGGTGCAGTCGAGGCGACCAATGTGACGATCAGCACCAACGCTGGCGGTCAGCGTGGCGGCGGGATCTGGGTCGGCCCGGCAAGCCAGGCGACGCTCCAGTTCGTCACTCTGGCAGCCAATGGTGCATCTGCCGGTGGCGCGCTCTACAACGACAGCGGGCAGGTCAGCCTGCTGGGCGTCCTGATCGCGAGCAGCCCCGGCGGCGGCAACTGCGGCGGCATCGCGCCGGAATCCGAGGGCGGTAACCTGGAAGACCGCAATTCCTGCCTCCTGGACGGCGAAGGGGATCTGGTCAACGCCGACCCCGACCTCCAACCGCTCCAGTCGGAGGCGGGCGGGCTCACCTTCTTCCACCCGCTAGGTACGGGTAGCCAGGCGATCGACCAAGGCCCGGACGGCGAGTGCCCGGAAGACGACCAGCGGCATCAGCCTCGGCCCCAGGGAGCCGCCTGCGATATCGGCGCCTATGAGCTGCTGGCGGCATCCTTGCCGACGGCGACGCCCACTCCGACCCAAACGCCGACTGTTACCGTGACACCGTCGGTCACGCCTGCGGTTACTCCGTCGGCGCAGGCAACGCCGACCGGCTCGCCCACGGCCAGGCCATCGCCCGTGGTGCCGACGGTCGCTCCCTGGAGCACGCCGACGCCTTCGATCACGCTGCCGAACACGGGCTCCAGCTCGGGCGAGGGTGTAGACCGGCGCGGGCTCGGGCTCGGCATGATGGCGATCGGTGGCTTCGGTGTCGCCCTTACCCTCGTGACGCTGGTCGTACCCGTCTCACCCCGCCGGAGAGCCAGCGACTGAGCCCGGGGCACAGAGGGCGACATGTCCAGAGACGTCGTGCGCGGCGGCCAACCACCGTGGCCTAACCACAGGAATGACTATCGGGGAGAACCGGGGGAGCTGACGCCTCCCCCGGTGTCCGGCAACGGCGCTGCCAACCAGCAACAAGGGCAGCGCGTGGTGGCGCTCCTGGCCCTGATCGCGTGGTGCGTCGCGGCTGCGCTGGCGGGCGCCGCCCTCGGCTACGCTGGGCATCGTCTCTTCCTGGCAGATCCTCAGGTACCCGACGCTCGCTCGGCGCGGGCCGGGCCCGCTGCCGTAACCTCCTTGACCATCGGCGCTGAACCGACAGCCAGCCCGACCAGGCCGGCTGTTACCGGCTCACCGCCGGCGGCGATCGAGACTCCGACGCCGGCACGCTCCGGCGTCCCTATCGCCCGCATCGTCATCCCGGCTATCGGGGTGAATGCGCCGGTTGTCGTCAAGTCGATCGACTCGGGTGGCGTCATGCAGGCGCCAGACACGCCGTCCGATGTCGCCTGGTACGACTTCACTGGACTGCCGGGTGGAGGGAGCAACATCGTCCTGGCCGGCCACGTCGACTTCGCCGGCGTCGGGCCAGCGGTGTTCTGGGATCTCTGGCGCATGGAGGAGGGAGACACTGTCCAGCTCCATCTCGTCGACGGATCGATTGCCCTCTACCGGGTCGTCTCGAGCGACCTCGTCGTCGAAGCCACTGCGCCCGTGGGACAGATCGTCGGCCCCACGCCGGGCGAAGTGGTGACACTGATCACCTGCGCTGGCAACTACAACACCGCTACCGGCCGCTACGACCAGAGGCTGGTCGTCCGCGCCGAGCGCGTCCCCTCCGCGGGCAGTTGAGACGCCCCTGGGGGGGAGGCCAAAGCCAGCTCGTCCCGCATTAGAACTTAAGAAACAGGCGGTATCGGCCGATAGCTTAGGAGGAGACCGCGCTCGAGCTGCTCGCGCATGAATGACACCATGCAAGGATACGAACCGCGATGCGATCCGTTGAGACCGGGATGATCCGCGTCGAGGCGATCGAGAAGCCTGTGCCTCCACGGAAGCGAGGCCAGCGTGACCGAGGAGGCGAGACGGCCACAGCGCATCGGACCGAGCGGCGCAGTGCCCGGCGGCTGGTCGCCCTTCGCCGGTTTCTCGGCTGGGCCCTGCGGGCCTCTCCGGTTGGCCATCCGTGGAGGTGGAGTTGAGGTGACAGCGGTCGATCACCACTCGCTCGACGCGGTCAATAGCGTGCTCAGCCGGGTTCTCCACGGGGCTAGCTTAGGGGAGTCCCTCCAGGCGATCAGGGAGCATCTCGCTGCTGCACTTCCCGATCTGGCGATGCTGATCGTGATTCGTGGGCCTCACCCGGAACCCGAGGTGGTGAGCGACCGCAGGTTGCCGGATGAAGCGATCGCGACCATTCGATTGCTCGGCAAGCGTCTCAGCGGCCTCGCCGATGTCCCTGGGATCCCGTTCGGCCCTTCGGAGAGGGCAGTTGGCGCGGTCATCGGTGCCCCTGCTAGCGATCCAGCCTGGCAGGCTCCGATCGAGTTGGTCGCTCAGGCTGGTTTCCAGGCGCTGTGGGTGATGCCGGTCGAGGATCCGCTCGCTGGCCCTCTCGGCTGGATCTTCGCCTGCACGCCGGAGCGACGCGCTCCCTGCGCGGCTGAGCTCTCCTGCCTGACGCTGGTCGCGAGCCTGCTCTGCCTGCTCACGCGCCAGCAGGGGCTCCCAACCTCGCAGGAGACGGGCGACTACGATCCGCTGACAGGCCTGCCCGGACGCGCCATCTTCCTCGAGCGTCTGGGGCAGGCGCTGGCACGCCGCGGGCGGCGAAAGGGCCGGGTCGGAGTCATCGTGCTGGACTTCGACCGCTTCCGGATCATCAACAACAGCTTCGGTGTAGATGCCGGCAATCAGGTTCTGGTCACCGTCGCCAGGCGCCTGAGGAAGGGCTTGCGCCGGGGCGATACGCTGGCCCGGCTCGAGCGCGATGAGTTCGCCATCTTGCTGGAAGGACTCCAGTGCGAGCGTGACGCGGTCGAGGTGGCCGAGCGGATGATGCAACGCCTGCACCGCCCGATCCCGCTCACGAATCGCGAGGTGATGCTGACGGCGAGCTTCGGGATCGCGCTGAGCACGGAGACGTCCACCCCTGCCGATCTGATGCGAGAGGCCGAGATGGCGCTGGCCGATGCCCGGAGCGAGAACGGGGGGTATTACAAAGTGTTCAGCCAGGCGCTCGACCGGGGCATGCGCCGGCGCCTGGAGCTCGAGATCGACCTCTTGCGCGCGCTGGAACGCGGCGAGTTCTCCCTGAACTTCCAACCGGTGATCGAGCTCGAAACCGGCCGGATGGTGGAGCTGGAGGCGCTGCTGCGCTGGGAACATGCTCAGCACGGCCGGGTCTCACCAGGCGAGTTCATCCCGATCGCTGAGGAGACAGGGCTGATCATCCCGATTGGCCGCTGGGCACTGCGCGAGGCAGCCCGGCTGATGCGGGACTGGCTGAGCCGTTTCCCTCACCTTCCGCCCGAGCTCAAGGTGAGTGTCAACTTCTCGCCCCGCCAGCTCCGCTACTCGGGCCTGGTACAGGAAGTCGTCGCGACGCTGGATGACGTTGGCCTTCCACCCGGCCGTCTGAAGATCGAGATCACCGAGTCGTTGCTTGTAGATAGTGACGAGACGGTGCTGTGCCGGCTGCAAGACTTGCGGGCGCACGGCATCGAGCTCGCGCTCGACGACTTCGGCACCGGGTATTCGAGCCTCGGATATCTGAGCGGCCTGCCGGTGGATTGCCTCAAGATCGATCGGACCTTCATCGAGCGGCTCGGGCAGGATCAGGCTCAGGCGGCGATTATCCAGACGATCGTCTCGGTGGCTCGCGCCCTCGGGCTCAACGTGGTCGGAGAGGGGATCGAGACCGAGATGCAGCTCGTCCACCTGCGCGCGCTCGGCTGTACCCGTGGCCAGGGCTATTACATCGCCCGTCCACTGAGCGCCGACGGTGTGGCAACGCTCTTCCAGCGCGGGCTCACGCTCCTGCTTCCGGCCCAGAAGCTGCCGGGGAGCCCGCCGGAGCTGCTCGCCAGCTAGCCTCACTACCCCCGTACAGTGCATGATTGACGTTGCAAAGTGTCCAGGCCGAGACGTCCCTGGTGGGGCGCCTCATCTCATAGTGACCATGGCCAGGTCCAGGCAACCGGCAAGGAGTCGATCGGTGGGCAAGCCACGCATAGGATTCATCGGTCTCGGCACCATGGGGCGTCCCATGACTCTGCGCCTCCTCGAAGCAGGCTACGAGGTCATGGTGTCCGACCGTCGTCCAGAGGCAACCCGTGCCCTCGAAGCAGTGGGCGCGATCGCCATGCCTACGCCGCTCCTGGTGGCCGACCGGGCTGACGTGCTGATGAGTTGCCTGCCGACCGATAACGAGCTGTTCGAGGTCTACATCGGTCCAGAGGGCGCGCTGGAACACCTGCGGCCCGGTGCGATCGTCATCGACTACAGCACCGCGACGCCGATGATGATCCAGCGGATCGCGGCCGATGCCGCCCTGCGCCAGATCCAGGTCGTGGATGCGCCGGTCTGTGGCGGGCCGGTCGAGGCGCAGCAGGGCCGCCTGACGCTGATCGTCGGGGCGGAGCCAGCCGTGTTCGAGCAGGTGCTGTCGATCCTGCAGGTCCTCGGCCAGGAAATTCACCTGGTCGGCGGGCCGGGGATGGGTAAGGTCATCAAGCTGGTCCACAACCTGATCGCTGGATCGGCGCTGGTGCTTATCGGCGAGGCACTCACCCTCGCCGCCAACGCCGGTGCCGATCTGCACAAGGTGTTCGAGGTCGTCCGATCGAGCAGCGGCGACTGGCAGCTCTGGAACGAGGTCGTGCCGGAGCTCCTGCGACCGCCGACGCCGGTTGCCAACTTCAGGCTCGACTTGATGAAGAAGGATCTGGAGCTCGCCATGCGACTGGGTGCAGATCTCGGCAGCCCGGTGCCGCTTACCGCGCTGTCGTACCAGTTCTACGTCGCTGCCAGCGCGCAGGGGATGGGACAGGCGCCAGCGCACGAGGTGGCGCGGATCATCGCCCGGTTGGGGAACGCGCACCTGGAGCGGGCTGCCCCGATGCTCGATCTGGCCGCCGATGGCGGTCAGGGAGACGGCGCGTAGGCCCGCTCATTCCCGGGCACCGAGGTAGGCCGCCTGCACCCGCGGGTCATGGGCCAGCTCGGCGGCCGGTCCTTCGAGCACGATGCTCCCGGTCTCCAGCACGTACCCCCGATGCGCGACCTCGAGCGCCATCCGGGCGTTCTGCTCGACCAGGAGGATCGTGGTCCCTCGCTGGTTCAGGCGCTGGATCACCTCGAAGATGCTCTCGACGAGCACCGGTGCCAGTCCCATGGACGGTTCGTCCAGCAGCATAATCCGCGGCTGCATCATCAGCGCCCGGCCAATGGCCAGCATCTGCTGCTCGCCCCCCGAGAGCGTGCCGCCTTGCTGCCGCCGGCGCTCGGCCAGGCGGGGAAAGAGCTGGAGTACCTCTTCCAGCCGCCGCCGGATCTCCTGTCGATCGGTGATGGTAAAGGCGCCCAGCGCCAGGTTCTCCTCCACGCTGAGCCGGGGGAAGATCCGCCGTCCTTCAGGGACGTGCCCGACGCCCAGTTTGACGATCTCGTGCGGCGGAAGCCCTGCAATGTTCCGCCCCTCGAGGGCGATCCGGCCCCTGGCCGGGCGGATCAGCCCGGAGATGGAGCGGAGCGTGGTGGTTTTGCCGGCGCCGTTCGCGCCGAGGAGCGTAACGATTTCCCCGCGCTCGACAGTCAAGGACACGCCCCTGAGCGCGTGGATCGGTCCGTAATACACATGGACGGACTCGAGCTCAAGAACTGGCATCGGACGCGCTCTCGTCGCTTAGCACCTTGGCCGCGATCCCGCCGAGACCGGACGCTGCCCCCCGCCCCAGATACGCCTCGATCACCCGCGGGTCGGCCTGCACCTCGGCCGGTTTCCCCTCGGCGATCTTCTCACCGAAGTCCAGCACCGTGACGAGATCGGAGATATTCATCACGACCTTCATGTCGTGCTCGATCAGCAGGATCGTCATGCCGCGCTCGTCGCGCAGCCGTCGGATGAGCGTGATCATCTGATCGGTCTCGTAGGGGTTCATGCCAGCGGTCGGCTCGTCGAGCAGCAGGAGGCGCGGGCGCAAGGCCAGCGCGCGGGCGATCTCCAGACGGCGCTGGTCGCCGTAGGAGAGGTTGTTCGCGACCACGAACTCCTTGCCCCCGAGGCCGACGTAGCGCAGGAGCTCGCCAGCCTCGGCTTCGGCCTCCCGCTCGCTCCGGTGGTAACGCCTGGTGTGCACGACCGCGTCGAGAAACCCGTAGCGGACATGGGGGTGCAAGCCGATCAACACGTTGTCCAGCACCGTGAGATAGCGGAATAGCCGTATGTTTTGGTACGTCCTGGCAATTCCTCGATGCGCGATCTGGTCAGGTCGCAAGCCGGTAATCGGTTGACCGTCGAGGAGGATCTCGCCCTCGTCTGGCACGAGGAAGCCGGTAGCGCAGTTGAAAAAGGTGGTCTTGCCGGCTCCGTTCGGCCCGATGATGCTGTGGATCGTCTGCTCGCGGACTCCGAGATCCAGGTTGTGGAGTGCGACGACGCCGCCGAAACGCTTGGTGACCCTGCGTGCTTCCAGCAGCATGGCTCACGCTCCGTCCTGGGTAACCGCAGCGACTTCGGCGGGCGCTCTCGTCTTGCCCTCCTCGGCGGCCTCCTCCAGCTCGCGTACTCGCGTCTCCTCCGGCCACAGACCGGCGGGCCGGAAGATCATCATGGCCACCAGCACCACGCCGTAGACCAGGAGCCGGTACTCCTGGAACTCGCGCAGGAGTTCCGGCAGGCCGACGAGGGCGAGGGCACCGACCACCACGCCGGGCAGGCTTCCGATCCCGCCCAGGACGAGGAGCGCGACCACGTTGATCGACACCAGCAGGGAGAAGCTCTGCGGAATGACTGAATTCACCAGCGACGCAAAGAGGGCACCGCTGAGCCCACCCATCGCTGCGCCGGTGGCGAACGCCAGGAGCTTGGCAGTCACCCGGTTGATTCCCATCGCCTGGGCCACATCCTCGTCCTCGCGGATGGCCATCCACGCCCGGCCGATGCGGGAATCGCGCAGGCGCACCGAGAGGAACCAGGCCAGGCCGCATCCGATCAGGATGAGATAGTAGTACTCCTGGGGGCGATCGATGACGAACGGGCCGAGCTCCGGGCGGGCAATGCGCGTCACACCTTGCGCCCCTCCGAGGTGGGGCTTGAGCCAGTCGGACAGCACCAGCAGGCGGACGATCTCGCCGAAGCCCAGGGTGGTGATCGCCAGATAGTCGCCGCGCATCCGCAGCACGGGCAGTCCGATTAAGATCCCCGAGACGACGGTCATCGCGACCGCGATCGGCAGGGCCTCCCAGAAACCGAGGGTGAAGTGTCCCAGTTCCGGCGAAGTGAGCACCGCCATCGAGTACGCGCCGATCGCGAAGAAGGCGACGTAGCCCAGATCGAGCAAGCCGGCGAAGCCCAGGACGAGGTTGAGCCCCAGACCCATCAGGATGTACAGGCCGACGAAATCGCTGACGTTGCTGAGGAAGAGCCCGGCCCAGAGCGGGAACGACGCCAGGAAGACGACGCCGATGACCCGGGCCGCTACCCGGCGTCGCTGGAGTGCCCGCACCGATAGCGATCCCCGGTGGCTGCTCGCGCGGTTCGCCAGAACCTGGCGAGCAATCGGGACGGCCAAGGCGAGCGCCAGCACCGTGGCCGTGCCCGGCAGTGAGAGCCCGCCGGTCGGGGTAAAGAGGAAACCCATGACCGGAGCGGGGAAGATCGGACTGAGCACATCGCGCAGCAGGCCGACGAGGACGGCGATGGCCAGCGCGGTGAGCACGGCACGGCGACCAGTCGCTGGGAGCCAGGTCAACCCCCCGCCGAGAAAGCCGACCGCCGCGCCGACGAGCAGGAGGACGGCCAGACCCACGGCGCCGGTGCCCCGGTTGAACGTGAGGATATCCGGCAGCGCAGGCGAAGCGGCCACGAAGACCGTTCGCAGGTCGACCGTAGCGACGAGGAGGGCGAGCACCCAAAGCGCCAGTCCAACGAGCAATCCGGCCAGCGCCGCCCCGAGCAGGCCAGTCCAGTTGCTTATCCGGCGTCCCACCAGGTAGCCGACGGTGAGCATCAGGGCGAGCAGCAGGACGTAGCTGAACGTCACCCCCTGCCCGATCAACCGGCGGCCCGCGAACGCCTCGATCAGGCCGACCAGGCTGAGATGCCAGGCGGCGAATCCACCGATGAGGCCAAAGACGAGCGCGCGACGCACAGCCTGCTCCATGCCCACTACACCCGGCTGCCCAGTCGCTCCCCGAGGATCCCTGTGGGCCGGAAGATCAGAATGAGTACGAGGATGGTAAAGGCGATCACGTCCTTGAGCTGGTGGGCGGCCGGAATGCCTAGCCCGTCGAGGAACAGGCTCGGGCCGACCGACTCGACCAACCCGAGCACGAGCCCTCCGAGCGCGGCTCCCGGCAGGTTCCCGATGCCGCCGAGGACGGCCGAAGTGAAGGCCTTGATACCCGGCAGGAACCCCATGAAGAACTGCACCTGGGCGAACACGAGCGCGTAGAGCACGCCGGCAACGCCCGCCATCGCTCCGCCGACCGCGAAGGTGCTCGAGATGGCCCGGTTGACATCGACGCCCATCAGCGCTGCCGCTTCCATGTCCTCGGCTACGGCGCGGATGGCCAGGCCGGTCCGGGTGAACGTGAGGAAGGCCCAGAGGATACCCAGCGTCGCCAGCGCACCCAGGAAGACAACGATCAACTTTACCTGGATGCCGAAGACCGCCCCTTCGAGCAGGGGCACCGTCGGATAGACCCGAACGCCGCTGCCGAACAGCCCGCGGAAGGTGTACTGCAGGAAGAACGACGCCCCCACCGCCGTGATCAACGGCACGAGCCGGGGTGCTCCGCGCAGCGGGCGATAGGCGATCCGCTCCAGGATGACCGCGATGGTCATCGAGACGAGCGCGGCGAACGCCAGCAGGGCGAGCAGAGAGATGATCGGTCTGGACTCTAGAAACCCACGCCGTGCCAGGGCATCGGCCAGGAAGAACGCACTGAAGGCCCCGCTCATGAAGACCTCGCCGTGCGCGAAGTTGATCATCCGCAGCACGCCGTAGACCATGGTGTACCCCAGAGCGATCAGGGCATAGATCCCGCCCTGGGCCAGGCCGAAGACCACGAAGTCGAACCACTGCCCAGCGGTGTAGCGGCCGGCGGCGAGCGTCTGGTACGAGCCGACGAGGACGAGCAAGAGGACAAGGACGCCGATCGTCCAGGCGATCACCATCGTCAGGTCGATCCGCCGGCCGCCGGTGAGTGCTGTGAGACGCCGAGCCGCAATCGCCACGATCTACCCCCACTCGCTTCAAAACGCCAGGGGCAACAGGGCCGGGCTCTCGGCCCTGTTGCCCGCGGCCGCTACCTTATGGGTAGACCTTCTTCACCACCTTATCCGGCCAGCCTGACGTGTCCGCGCTGACGATCTCGTAGACGGCGATCTTCGGATCGGCGCAGTCCCCGTTCTCGTCGCAGGTCAGGTTGCCGGTAAGGCCCTGGAAGTTCGCCGTCTCGTAGAGCGCCTGGCGCAGCGCCTTGCGCGGAATATAGAGCGTGCCGTCCGGTCCTTCGACCGCCACCTTCTCGATCGCCTCGGCGATCATCATGGTGGCATCGTAGGCGTGCGCGTGGAAGATCGAGATCGGCTTCTCGCCGTACTTCTTCTCGTACTTGGCGACGAAGTCCTGATAGCCCGAGCCGAAGGCGGTCACGTCCGGGCTGCTCAGGTACATCCCGACGGCCGCGTCACCGGCAGCCTCGACGAAGTCCGGCGAGAACAGGCCGTCGGCGCCCATCAGCTTCACGTTCTCCAGGCCGCGAATCTCCTTGGATTGCCGGGTCACGAAGCCGCCGGCCTTGGTGAAGATCGGGTAGTAGATGATCTCGGGTTGCTGGGTCGCGATCCGGGTCAGTACCGGGCGCATATCCGTGTCGTCCGGCCCGACCGCCTCCTGAGCTACCACCTCGCCACCGAGCTTCTTGAACTCCTCGGCGAAGACATTGGCGAGCTGCTCGGCGTAGAGGCTTCCGTCGTGGATGGTCGCAGCCTTCTTGACCTTCAGGAAGTTGAACGCGAACTCCGCCGCGACCTTGCCCTGCACCTTATCGTTGTGCGCCGTGCGGAGATATGCCTCGACATGCTTGGTGGGATCGGTCAGGTCCGGCGCCGTGTTGGAGGGCGAGACCATCACCATCCCGGCGTCGTTGATCACCGGTGCCATCACCCGCGCTTCGGACGAGCAGGAGGTGCCGACGATCGCGACGAGCTTCGGGTTCGCCGCCAGCTTGGTCGCCGCCGCCTGGCCACCCTCCGGATTGCAACCGGTGTCCTCCTTGATCAGCTCGATCTTGTGACCGAGCAACTCACCGCCGAGGTCGTCGATCGCGATCTCGATACCGCGCATCGAGTCCGTTCCCAACGCGGCGTCGGGTCCTGCGATTACCAGCGCTCCGGCTAGGACGATCGGCTCACCTGGCTTGATTTCGACCACGCCGATCTCGTCCTGCGGTGGCTGGAACGCCGGAGCTGCGGGAGTCGGACTCGGCCCGGCCTGCCCGGGCCCCTCGGCTTGCTGGCAGGCAGCGCCTAGCGCCAGGATAAAGGCAAGCACGAGGCTAATCGAAAGGGCGCGACGAGCTGTCATCTCGACCTCCTCCTCACCATCGATCAGACGAAAGCTCACCTAGTTCCGCTGCCGGTACGATCGCCAGCAACGGCACACTGCCATATGTATAAGTGATTCTGGCACGAGGCTGTTGCACCTGTCAATACCCGTTATCGATAGCGAATCTGCGAGACTCCCAACGTGACCTCTCGCCGCAGACGAGGCGCGATCCTCTAGCGGATCGGAGGGGATGCTGCCGGCGTCCAACCGAATTGACGTGCGGGTGTCCGGCGCTACCCGCGAGCAATGCCACA
>Ga0101941_1001340_pt1 | contig 18737 bp, 16 predicted proteins | sample DewCreD2012metaG_3_FD_75242 | JGI IMG/M metagenome (GOLD analysis project Ga0101941, IMG submission 75242) | Hot spring sediment bacterial and archeal communities from British Columbia, Canada, to study Microbial Dark Matter (Phase II) - Dewar... ...
CAACGAGTTGGGAGAGGGGGAGTTGGCTCCTCTCGCCCACTGTGTGGGAGAGGGGCTGGGGGTGTGGGCGATTGCGGCTCCCCTCTCCCACTTGGTGGGAGAGGGGTTGGGGGTGAGGGCAATCGAGGCTCCCCTCGCCCACTGCGTGGGAGAGGGGCTGGGGGTGAGGGCGAACACAACGCCGACCCCAATCAATAGCCCGCACAGCGCGAAAATTCGCCTCATGCCTCCAACTCCAACTCTTTCTTAAGCAGACGCTTCAGCACCTTGCCCGTGTTGGAGAGGGGCAGTTCGCTGCGGAAGATGACCTCGCGGGGCACTTTGAAGTTTGCCAGTCGCTCGCGGGCGAAGCGGATAATCTCGCGCGGGTCGGGCTGCGTGTCGGGCTTGGGCACAATCACGGCAACGGGCACTTCGCCGCGTTCGGGGTCGGGCTTGCCAATCACCGCGCACATCGCCACCGCAGGATGCTCCAACAGCACGCGCTCCACCTCGCTGGGGTACACATTGATGCCCCCGACGATAATCATATCCTTCTTGCGATCGACGATGTAGAGGTAGCCGTCCTCGTCGAACTTGCCCATATCGCCCGTGTGATACCAGCCGTTGCGCATCGCTTCGGCGGTTGCTTCGGGGTTGTTGTAGTAGCCCAGCATCACATTGCGCCCGCGCACGACGATTTCGCCGATTTCGCCCGTCGGCACTTCGTTGTCGTTCTCGTCAAAGATTTTGATTTCAACGCCGGGCAGCGGGACGCCGACCGACCCGATTTTGCGCACGCCTTTATGGGGCGGCGGGTTCACGCTGGTGACGGGCGCGCACTCGGTGGGTCCGTCGCCCTCCAAGATGGCACAGCCGAATCGCGCCTCGAAGGCTCGCTGGACAGGCTCTGGCATCGGCGCGCCGCCCGACACGCAGTATTTGAGGGCGCTCAGGTCGTACTCACGGTCAGCGGGCACTTGCAGGATGGCAGCGTACATCGCGGGCACGCCCGGGAATACGGTAATCCGATGGCGCTCCATCGCCTCCAGCGCGTGCTGGGGCATAAACCGCTCCATCAGCACGCTGGTTCCGCCCAGCCACAGGCAGAAGTTCATGCACACCGTCTGCCCGAACGAGTGAAACAGCGGCAGCACGGTCAGGAACCGCTCGTCGGGGTCTAACTCCAGCAGCGCTTGGCACGCTTCGATATCGAACAGAATGTTGTCGCTGGAGAGCATCACGCCTTTGGGGAAGCCTGTCGTGCCTGAGGTGTAGATGAAGACCACGGGTTCGTGGACGCCGACGGGCGCAGGGGGCAGCGGGTCGCCTGCGGGTTTCATGAGGCTGTCGAACGGGCGCACGCCGTCGGGCAGGTCGCCCTCCGCGCCGACCACCAGCACGGTCTGCATGCTGGGGATTTCGGGCTTGGCGTGCAGCACGGTCTCCAGCGTCATCGGGAAGGTAATAGCGGCTTTGACCCCTGCGTCGCGCCAGATGTAGGCGATTTCGGGCGCTTTCAGCAGCGGGTTCACGGGCACAGCGATTGCGCCCAGCCTGCCCAGCGCGTGGTAGGCAATCACGAACTGGGGCAGGTTCGGCAGCATAATCCCCACGCGGTCGCCTGCTTGGATGCCCAGTTCCTCGCGCAGCCCGCGCGCGAAGGCGTTCACAGCGCCCCACAACTGCGCATACGAAATCGGTTGGTCTCGGAAGATAAGCGCGGGCTTGTCGGGATGGTTTGCCGCGCCGCGCTCGATAATCTGGTGTAGCAACATCGTCGTCTCCTCCTGTTTCAGGAGGCAGGTTCGACGCGCAGGGGCAGACTCCTATCGGCAGGGGTTAGCCTAATTTCCCCTCGAACGCTTCGAGGCTGGGTGCGAGCGCGGCTTCGGCAGTAAGCGCCTCTAACTGCTCGAGCGATTCGATTTGTACGAGGCGTGGTTGCAGGCGTAGGGCATCCTCGCCGAATCGCGTCTGCAGCAGGCGTAGCGTGGCGCGGACGAGACCGTCACGGAGACCCTGCTGGATGCCCTGCTGGATGCCCTGCTGGATGCCCTGCTGGATGCCCTGCTGGATGCCCTGCCGCAGTCCCTTCCGCACCCCTTCCTCGATAGCGAGTTCCTCAAGGCTGGTCAGGGGCATATCCTGTTCTGCCTCCAGCCGCTGAATGAGTTCTCGCACGACCTGATTCTGCAGTTTCGTCAGGTTCATCAGATAATCCACCACCCTGTAGAGGTCTATAACCTGCTTGGGATTATACCCTCTGGTGTGCATTTGGCGCACAAGGGCAAGTTTCTCGCGCAACATAAGTTCGGGGTTGCCGCGCGTCTTGAGGGCGCGCAGGTGCGCCAACACAACCAACGCGAAGGGGTTCCTCGACTGCTCCAGGGTCGCCTCGTCAAAGTCGAGCAGTTTGACGGTGGGGAAGCGGAAACGCACCTCGCAGCCAGCCAGCGCGCGTTCGAAGGTATCGGGACGCCAGTTCGGGTCGTTGTCTGCCAATATCGCAAGGCTAATCAGTTCGGGAAATTCGTAAGAGTCGAAGACGCGGTAGTAGTAAACGAACATCTGCAGGGGAAAGTTCGCTGTGCGCTGGGCTTGAATCTCGATATGCAGCAACACGATACGCTCCTTTCCGTCGCGAAAGTAGACGCGCACCAACACATCGACGAAGCGTTGCGTTCTACCGAGAAACGGTACGGGGCGCATCAGTTCGGTATTCAGAAACTGATACCCACGCGCCCAATCAATCTGCGCGTAGAGGTCAGGGAAAAGCAGCTCAAGGCATTCGGGCAGGAACGCTCGCAGGGCGTGCTTCCAGCCTGCGTCGAAACGCATCCGTGCGCGGAACGAACGCATAGTACCTCAGCGTTCGCTACAGGGGTGTGATTTCCTGCTTCGTTTCCAGACGCGCCACGCGCGGCAGGCGCCAGCCGTGCCACGCATCGAACATGAGCAGGAACGCGCCCTGCACGATGACCGCCCAGCCGAAGCCGTGCAGCATGCGGTTGGCGGGATCCCACTGCGTCAGCCCCACCCCGACCGCGATGTAGACCACATCCAGCGCGGCGTTGACCCACAGCAGGCGCACCAGTTGGCGCATCCAGCCCTGTTGGGTCGGCGCATCGGCGTTCTGCGCGGCTTTGCGACGCACCCCACGCAGCGCAAACAGCGCAATCAGTGCGTTAATCACCGCCCACGCGACGGTCATCCCGCCGAACGCGCGCACCCACTCGCGCGTGGAAAGCATCATCGGCAGCCCCGCGCCGAAACTCAGCGCCGCCCACAACAGCAACTGCCGCATCATCCGCGCCTGATAGTCCAGAAACGGCACGCCCGAAGTGTACCCCTTGCAGGAGCGCGCGCCCGCCCCGCGAATCAGAACACGGAGGTTGCTATGGACTACACGAAACTCTTGGCGAAGTTCACGCTGGATGTGGTTGACGAACTGATGCGCTATGCGAAGGCTGTGCCCAACGACAAGTTGACTTGGCGTCCTGCCGAGCATGCGCGTTCCGTGCTGGAGATTCTGCAGGAGTGCGCGACGCTGCCTGCGGCGTGGGCGGCGTGGTTGCAGGAGCGTCCACAGTCGCCGCCCAGTATGGAGCAGTACGCCCCCTACTGCGCGCAGGCGGCGACGCTCACCACGCTGGACGCCTGCGAGACCGCCCTGCGCGAGAACACCGCGCGCTTGCTGCAGGTCGTCGAGACGCTTTCGGAGGCTGACCTCAGCCAGACCGCCGTCGCGCCGTGGGGCAAGACCTACACACTCGCCGAAGGCTGCATGCTGCACCACTGGAAGCTGACCTACCATTTGGGGCAGGTCGCCTACATCCAGTTGCTGTACGGCGACACGGAGTATCACTGAGTGTGCCCCTTGACGCCCGCACGCGTCTTCGGGTAGAATTAGAGCGCGGTCGGGGCGTAGCTCAGCATGGTAGAGCGCTCCTTTCGGGTGGGAGAGGTCGGCAGTTCGAATCTGCCCGCCCCGACCAGTGCGCTTAGTCCAGCACGCCCATCTCCCGCAGAAGGTTGCGCAGCCGTTCGCGCGTGCGCTCGTTCACGGGCACAAGCGGCAGGCGCAGGCTCTCCTCGATGCGCCCCAGAATCGCCAGCACACACTTGACGGGCGCGGGGTTCGTCTCCCAGAAGTTCGCCTGCATCAGCGGCTGGAGCCGATAGTGCCACATGCGGGCGGTCTCGGCGTCGCCCTGCAGCGCGGCGCGGGTCATTTTCGCCGTCCATTCGGGCAGCTCGTTGCCAATCACCGAGATTACCCCGTCGCCGCCCATCAGTATCGTCGGCGCGGCGAAGATGTCGTCGCCCGCGTAGACCGCAAAGCCTGGCGGACGGCTACCCAGAATCTCCAACGCCTGCACGATGTTGCCGCTCGATTCCTTGACGCCCACAAGGTGGGGCACTTCGTGCGCGATGCGCAGGATGACATCAGCAGGGTAGTTGCGCCCTGTGCGGGAAGGCACATTATACAGGATGATGGGGATGTCGGCTTGCTCGGCGATGGTGGCGTAGTGGCGCAGCAAGCCTTCGGGTTCGGGCTTATTGTAGTAGGGGGTCACGGACAGCACGGCGGTCGCGCCCGCGCGCTTGGCGTGCTGCGCCAGCCCGACGGCTTCGTGGGTGGCGTTGCTGCCCGCGCCAGGGCACACAGGCACGCGCCCGTTCGCCTGCTCCAGCACGATGTCCATCACGCGGCGGTGTTCCTCGTGGGTGAGCGTCGCGCCCTCGCCTGTGGAGCCGACAGGCAGCAGCGCGTCCACGCCCGATTCAATCAGCCAGTCAACCAGCGCGCGCATACGGGGTTCGTCGACTGCCCCGTCGCGCGTAAACGGCGTGACCATCGCCACGCCCAGCCCTCGAAACGGCGGTGTTCGCATCAGCGTCCCTCCTTGTGTGCTATGATTTCGTGCAGTACCTCGGCGAAGTTGAAAAAGCCCGTGCGTCCGACGAGCCACTCGGCGGCGCGCACCGCGCCGTAGGCGAACCCGTCGCGGCTCTTGGCGCGATGCGTGAGTTCGATCCAGTCATACGGACCGTCCAGCATCAGGCGGTGGGTTCCGAACTCGCTGCCGATGCGCACCACGCCGACGGAGAACTGCGCGTCGGGCAGGCGATAGTCAGCGGGCGCGGGATACTGCGCCGTGCGCCTGTTGTCCAGCGCGTGTTGCAGGCGGGTCGCCAGCGCGCGGGCGGTGCCGCTGGGCGCGTCCGCCTTGCCGCGATGGTGAATCTCCTCAATCGCGACATCCCAGCCCTCCAGCGTCAGCAGTTGCGCCGCGAGGCTCACCGCCTGCTGCAGGAACACCTGCACGGCGATGGAGAAGTTCGGCGCGTACAGCACGCTGCCGCCATTTGCCTGTACCTGCTGCGCAATCGCCTCGCGCTGGGCGTCCCAGCCTGTCGCGCCGATGATTAGGGGCGTGCGGGTTTGCAGGGCGAGTTCGACATGCGCGGGTACGGAGTCCGCGTGCGAGAAGTCAATCAGCGCGTCGCTCTGCTGGGCAACCTGCAGGCGGGCGTCGAGTGGTGTGTCGCGGCGGATAACGCCTGTAATCATGTGTCCGCGCGCGGTCGCTGCCCGCTCGACCGCCTGTCCCATCCGTCCGTAGCCGATGAGTCCGATCCGCATCGTCGTCTCCGAGTGCCCGTAAACGCAGGGCTATTGGGGGAACGCAGCGAGCGAGGCAAGCGTGAGTCGAGCAGGCGGTCTGCCTGATCGAGTAGCGCTCCGCTTCGCGCGGGGCGAAGCGACAGTCTGCAGGATGTTCTCCTGCAGCCCAGCCGTGCGGTCGCCGAGACTCCGCGTGGCTTCGGCGGGCAGCCCTTTCCGCAGCGTTCGTCGGCGTCGGCGCGCCTCCCGCGGCGTACTCATGCTTACCCGCGCCTCTACTCGGCAAATTCCCTTCCGCATGGAGTATACCCCAGCCAAGGCGCGGGGGCAAGTCATGCCATTTGGCACGAAAGTTGCTGTAAACCCCATGCAGCACGCAGCGGGGGTTTTAGAGCGATGCACTATTCTGTGGATTATTATTCGGAGTCGGAGTTCTGGAACGGAGACACGCTGGAGTTGGAGCAGGAACAGGGGCTGAGCGGCACCGCGATCGACGCGATGTTCGGCGAGATTTTGCGCCGTCCGCTGCTGCTTCCTGACGAAGAGTTGGAGCTGCTCCAGCGGGCGCAGCAAGGCGACGAGGACGCCCAGAACCGTCTGATTGAGTCGAACCTGCGCTTGGTCATTAGCGTCGCGCGGCGCTATGTGCGCCCAGGCTTGCCCCTTGAAGACCTTGTGCAGGAGGGCGCGATTGGTCTCATCAAGGCGATACGCAACTTCGATGTGAATCGCGGGCTGCGGTTCAGCACCTACGCCGTCCACTGGATTCGCCAGAGCGTGGGGCGCGCCGCCGACGCGCAGACCAACATGATCCGCCTGCCGAACCATGCCGTCGATTCGCTGCGCAAAATCGAGCGCACGCGCAACGAGTTGCGGGCGGCGCTGGGCAAGGAGCCGACCAACGAGCAGATTGCGGCGCAGTTGCAGATGCCTGTGAGTAAGGTCGCGCGCCTCTCGCGCTACGCCCGCGGGAACTACTCGCTGGAACATAAAGCGCACGACGACCAGAGTACCCCCCTCGGCGGGCTGCTCGCCAGCCCCGAAGAGGAAGACCCTGAAGCGGTCGCCATCGAGCGCGTCTGGATCTCGGAGATTCTGGAGATTGTGGAGCGCTGCCTGACTCCTGGCGAACGCTGGGCGCTCTACCGCCACTTGGGGATGGATGTGAGCGAATTTCCGCCTGGTCAGGGCAAGCGTCCCTCGCGCGAGCGCATCCGTCAATTGGAGAAGCAGGCGCTCACGAAGTTGCGCACGCTGGTACGCGAACACTTCGCCGAGAAGTGAGCCGCTACTGCGCCTTTGCCACAACTGCGGGGAAGCCCTTGCTTGCCAGCTGGTTCTTGAGCGCCTCGGCTTTAGCGCGATCGCGCGTCGCCAGCGTCTGCACGCGGTAGAGCGTCTTGCCGTCGCGCTGGAACGGCACGATGCTCGCTTCGAACCCGCTGGCAAGCAGGCTCTGCACGACCTGGTTTGCGTTCTCGCGGTTTTCGTAGACGCCCACCTGCACGCGGTACAGGGCGCTTGCCTGAGGTTCGGTCTCGGTGCGGGTGGGCGCGGCAGGCTCCATCGGCTGGTTCGGCTCTACGGGCGTCGGCGCGGGCGGCTCTGGGGCAGGCGTTTCGGCAGGCGGCTCCGTCGCGGGCGATTCGAAAGGGTCATCGGGCACGAAGTATTCGTCCTCGACGGGCGGCGGCGCGTCGACAGGCGTCTCGTCGGCAGGGGCTGTGGACTTGGGCTTGCGTTCGCGCCGTTTCTGCTGGTAGCGCTCGTAATCGAACGGGGCGACCTCGCGCGAGCCGATGATTACGCCTGTGCCCGCCGTCACATCGGGCGGCAGCTTCTCCTGAACCGCTACTTTGGGCATCGGTTTGGGTTCAGGCGCGGTCGCTTGGGGCGGCGCACTGGCTTCAGGCGCGCGCGTCAAGCGCAGCTGCACGCGCCCATCCTCGGAAACCATAATGCGCGGTCCCAGCCCGTAGTAGCCGACCGCCATGAAAATCAGGAACACGGCGACCCCTGCGCCGACCGTCTTCAGGAACCGCTTCACCGAGAACCCGTCCTCTTCGCGACTGCGAAAATCGAGCGGCATAACGACCTCCGCGAATATTATAGCATGCGCAGGCGCAGAGGCAAATGGCACGAAAGTTGCTACAGGATATAACGAGTGCGCATCCCGCGTCGGGGAAGCAGACTATCGTCTTGCCTCATCCTCTCCAAGCGCGCCCCAGGTTGTCCCTCCCCCTGGGGCGCGCTTTCGTTTAGCTGCTGGGCGCGGCGCGCGGGCGCAGGCGTTTGGCGGGCGCGTCGCTCGCGTCGGCGGGTTCGGGCGTCGTCGCGGCGGGCGGCGGCGCAGGCTCCAGCGTCTGCGCGGGCTGGTCGCCCTCATCGTCGCGCATCAGCGCCAGAAACTCCTCGCGACTGAGGTTCTCGCGCTCCATCAGCGCCTGCACCACGCGATCCATCTTGTCGCGGTTGCGCGTGAGGATTTCGCGGGCGCGCTGGTAGCACTCTTCGATGATGCGCCGCACCTCTTGGTCGATTTCGTAGGCGACCTGCTCGCTGTAGTTGCGGTCTTCCATGATGTCGCGCCCCAAAAACGGGTTGCCGTGCCGTCTGCCGAAGGTCAAGGGTCCGAGCTTGTCGCTCATGCCGTACTCGGTGACCATCGCGCGGGCGATTTCGGTGGCGCGTTTGAGGTCGTCGTGCGCGCCTGTGCCGACCTCGCCGAACACAATCTCTTCGGCGACGCGCCCGCCCAGCATGGTCGTGATGCGATCCAGCAGCGACTGGCGCGTGTAGAGGTAGCGGTCGCGTTCGGGCATCTGAATTGTGTAGCCCAGCGCCATCCCGCGCGGCAGGATGGAGATTTTATGCACAGGCTCCGCTTCAGGCAGCAGTTCGCCGACAATCGCGTGCCCGACCTCATGGTAGGCGATGACCTCGCGCTCGCGCTTATCGACCACACGGTTGCGCCGTTGCGGTCCCGCAATCACGCGGTCTACCGCCTCCTCGAACTCGTCCATCGTGATGCGCGTTTTGTTGCGTCGGGCGGCAATCAGCGCGGCTTCGTTCACGAGGTTCGCCAAGTCCGCGCCCGTGAAGCCTGGCGTGCGCTTGGCAAGCGTGTCGATGTCCACATCGGGCGCGAGCGGCTTGCCTTTGGTGTGCACCTCCAGAATCTTTTTGCGCCCCTCTACATCGGGCGGGTCAACCACGATATGGCGGTCGAATCGCCCAGGACGCAGCAGCGCGGGATCCAGAATATCGGCGCGGTTCGTGGCGGCAATCACGATAATGCCCAGATTCGGGTCAAACCCGTCCATTTCCACCAGCAGTTGGTTGAGCGTCTGTTCGCGCTCGTCGTGTCCACCGCCGAGTCCCGTGCCGCGCTGTCGTCCGACAGCGTCGATCTCATCAATAAAGATAAGCGCGGGACGGTTCGCCTTGGCGGTCTCGAACAGGTCGCGCACGCGCGCCGCGCCGACCCCGACGAACATCTCCACGAAGTCGGAGCCGCTGATATGGAAGAACGGCACGCCCGCCTCGCCCGCCACCGCACGCGCCAAAAGCGTCTTGCCGCAGCCCGGCGGTCCCAACAGCAACACGCCTTTGGGAATCTTCGCGCCGAGTTTCTGGTACTTCTGCGTGTTTTTGAGGTAATCGACGACTTCCGCGAGTTCCTGCTTCGCCTCCTCCACGCCCGCGACATCGTCGAAGGTCACACGCGGGATGTTCTCGTTGTAGCGTCGGGCGCGCGCCTTGCCGAACGAGAACGCCTGATTGTTGCCCGCCTGCGCCGAGCGCATTAGCAGAAACCAGAACAGCCCGCCAATCAGCAGAATCACCAGAAACATCCCCAGCATCTGGCTGAGGTAATCGGGCATGCGGCTGTCTTCGGTGAACTTGAGGTTGATGCCCGCTTCGGTCATCCGCTTGTAGAGCGAGTCGCGTGCGGAGCCTTCAGGCGGCAGCGCGGCGTGGAATGGCGTGCCGTCGCGTAGGGTTCCCACCAAGCGGTTGCCTTGCACCGTCGCTTCGGCAATCGTGCGCTGATCCACGGCGTTCACGAGAGCGGTGTAAGTCAGCTCCCGTGCGCCCATCGGCTGCAGTTGACGCAGGTATTGCATCAGGAGCAGCAGCACCAGCACAAACCCCACGATGGTCAAAAAAGTGCGTGCGTTCTTACTCAATAGTCGCCTCCTACGATAGCGTTCGATACGCTCCGTGTTTTTATAGACGATTCTCGGCGTTCGCAAGGGATTTCACAAGCGCCGCGCGAACGGTTCCGTGCATGAGTATACCCCAAAACGCGCCAGAAGGTTCCTATTCGCGTCCGACGGGCTGCAGGATTGGCTGCACTTTGAGGAACGCCGCGACGACGCGCGGGTCGAACAGCGCGCCTGCGCCCTGCTGAATGTGCGCGACGGCGTCTTGTTCCGACAGCGCGGGGCGGTAGGGAGTCTCGGTGCGCATGCCGTCGAACGCTTCGGCGACCGCCAGCACGCGCGCGGGCAGCGGAATCTGCTCGCCCTGCCAGCCATACGGGTAGCCCGACCCGTCCCATCGCTCGTGGTGGCACTCAATCCAAAGCGCGATTTCGCGGAAGCGGTGGATACGGCTGACCAGTTGCACGCTCAGGCGCGGGTGCTGCTGAATCTGCTTGCGCTGGTCGGGCGTGAGGGAGGCGGCGACAAGCAGCTCGTTCGGCAGTCCCAGCATGCCGATGTCGTGCAGGGCGGCGGCGATTCGCAGCCCGCGCAGGGTCGCCTTGCTCAAGCCCAGCTCGCAGCCGATGGCGACGGCGTAGGAGGCGACACGCTCGCTGTGCCCCTCAAGGTGTGGGTGCGCCATCTCTAAGGCGCGAATCAGCGCGCGCGCCACATCGTTCTCCATCCGTGTCAACTGCTCGCGTGTCAAAACGACCTCCCTGTAAGCTGCAAGTATACCCTACGGGGATGCTTTTTCGCCGCGAGGCAACGGCGCGTACTGCGTCTCGTGGCACAGTTCGCGGCGCGTCTCGCCGTTGGCGGTGTAGACGCGCCAGAGGCGCACGCGCAGTCCCGCGCGTCCAGGCTGCTTGCGGAAGCCCGCCACGGCGGGCGCGGGCGCGAGGCTGACTACTTCCGTCTCCAGCGTGCAGGCGCGCGCGTGCTGCTTGACCTGCTCCGCCGACGCGCCCGCGCGAATCCGACACACGAGTTTGTTCCCGCGCACAAAACACTCGATACGGCACGGAAACGGGTAGGGGTTGCGCAGCTTGAGGTCGGCGATGCCCTGCGCGACGGCGGCGTCCCGCCCTGGCGCGATGTAGCTGGGCGCAATCGTGTGCGGGTGGCGCTCCAGCACCTCCAGCCCTGCCAGCAGCGCGGTGTTATACAGCGTGGTGGAGGTCTGGCATACCCCGCCGCCCCACGCGGGAACAAGCACGCCCCCGTAGCTCACAGGCGCACGCACATAGCCCTCCGAGCGCACCCACTGCCCTATCGTCTGGTTGAACGACCAAGTGGCGTTGGGGGCAAGCGTTGCGCCGTGAACGCGCTTGGCTGCCAGCGTCGCGTTGTGCCGCTGCCCCTGCGTGCGCCCCTCTAACGAGGTCGCAAACTCCACCAACGGCGTCCACTGCCCCGAAGCGGACGCCTTCACAGGCGCGCTGGGCGACTGACACCCGCTGATGCACACTGCCACAAGCCCCAGCCAATACACACTCCCACGCACAGCATCGAATTTAGACGCGCGAGCGGGGATTCCTGCTACAAGGTCGTCACGGCGGGGTACACCTACGCCGCTTCGGGCTGGTAGACGCACACGCGGTCGCGTCCGTTGCGCTTGGCGCGGTAGAGCGCGGCGTCCGCTTCGTAGACCAGCGTTGCGGGGGGCGTCCCGCGCCGATAGGTCGCCACGCCGAAACTGGCGGAGACGGGCGCGTGCGGGTTCTCGATCGCGCGAATCTGCTGGCGCAATCGCTCGGCGACCTGCACCGCCTGTTCCAGTGTCGTGTTGGGCAACAGTAGCGCGAATTCCTCGCCCCCATAGCGCGCGGCGACATCGTAGGCGCGCGCCGACTCGCGCAACACCTGCGCCACCTGACGCAGCAACTCGTCGCCCGCAGGGTGTCCAAAGGTATCGTTGAACTGCTTGAAGTGGTCGATGTCGAACATCACCAGCGACAGGGGCTGCTGGAGCCGTTCCGCCATCTGCGCCGCGCTGTGGAGCGACTCTTGGAACGCGCGGTGGTTTTTCAGCCCTGTCAGCCCGTCCGTGACGGCGGCTTGCGCCAGTGCGCGGTTCGCCTCCAGCAGCTCGGCGTTCAGCGTCGCCAGTTCCTGGTGCGCCTGCTGCAGTTGCGCATGCACGCGCTCCAACTCCTCGTTCTGGGCGAGCAGTTCCTCCCGTTGTTGCTCTTGCGCTTCGAACGCCTGCTGCAACTGCTGTGCCATCTGGTTGAATGCGCGGGCGAGGTAGCCGAACTCGTCGCGGGCGGGGTAGGCGACCCGCGCCTGCCAGTCGCCCGACGCCAGCCGCTGAATGGCGACGGAAAATCGCCGCAGGTGGCTCTGGAGCAGTAACACCATCGTCAAGCTGGCAACCAGCGCGAGCGCGCCCCCAAACACAAAGAGGTACTGCTTGGCGAGGCACAGCGCGTTCAGCAGCCACGCCTGCTCCGCGCGCGGCGGCTCAACTGTCAGGAGCGCAATCGGTTGCCCCGTGCTGTCGTGAAGGAGGTGAGAGACGCTGGAGATAGTGCTGCCGTCCTCCTTGATACCAATCGCGCGTTCAGAGTTCATGAATTGCCCCCCTCCTTTAGGTTCCCCCCGCTTCGCGAGGGGAACCGCGTCGGGGCTTGGTTCGCCACCCCGCTTCGCGAGGGGAACCGCGTCGGGGCTTGGTTCGCCACCCCGCTTCGCGAGGGGAACCGCGCCGCGCACTGCTTGGTTCCCCCTGCGTGCAGGGGGAACCTCAAGGAGGGGGTCAGAATCCTCTTGCGCAGACTGCCCAGGCGTTTCGCGAAGTGCGGGTTGGTAGTCGGCGTTCGAGAAACTCCCCACCGCCTGCACCCGCACCCCACCCGTGTGCCCCGCCGACTGGCTGATGCGCCGTAGCAGGGTCGCATCCAGCGCCCTGCCGACTATCAGCGCGCCTGCTGGGGGGCGAGACCACGACTCGTCGACAATCGGCGCGGCGGCGAGCAGGTAAATCGTTTCGCCCTGCCGATGCAGCCCCGCGCTACTGACGCCGTGCATCGCCCGCTGAAACGGCGCGGTCTGCTGCAGCCACGCCCAGTCGCCCGCCGTGTGCGCTGCCCACGCGCCCTGAGCGTCCACCACAACTGCGAAATCGTAGTGGAACTGCTGCGGGAGCCACTCGGTGATGTTGCGACGGATCCACTGCGCGTCGCGCCGACTTACGGCGGTGTGCGCGTCGTCCCAGACGGTGTAATCCTGCACTTGGCGCAGCAGCGCGGCGAGTTCGCGCTCCAGCGCGCTCACAACCGCCTCAAGGCGCTGACGCTGCACTAACTGCTGATGCGCCTCAAGCGACCGCTGCAGCAACAGATAGCCCACCCCAAGCAGCGGCGTCATCAGCCCCAGCATCACGCCGAGCAGCAGCCACAAAAAACGCACGCCTATTGGCAGGCGCGCCCAACCCTCGCGCAGCCGCCACACGGCAACCCGCGCCCACAACCGCCCACGCCGAAACCGCCCCGTGCGCACATAAGGGTTATGCCATATCGCGGCAGGCGGCTCACACGGGTATAATTTATGCGCATGTTCCGACTTAGCACGGCGTTCGAGCCGCGCGGCGACCAGCCCCAAGCCATCGCAAAGCTGGTGGACGGTCTCCAGCGCGGGTACGAGTTCCAGACGCTTCTGGGGGCGACGGGCACGGGCAAGACCTTCACGATGGCGTCGGTCATCGCCGCCGTGCAGCGCCCCGCACTCGTCATCGCGCACAATAAGACGCTCGCGGCGCAACTGTGTCAGGAGTTCCGCGCGTTTTTCCCCGACAACGCCGTCCACTTCTTCATCAGCTACTACGACTACTACCAGCCCGAAGCGTATGTGCCCCAGTCGGACACCTACATCGAGAAGACCGCCTCCATCAACGACGAGATTGACCGCCTGCGCCATGCGGCGACGCAAGCCGTGCTGGAACGGCGCGATGTGATTGTGGTCGCCAGCGTCTCCAGCATCTACGGGCTGGGCTCCCCCCAAGAGTACCTGCGCAGCATCGTCACGGTCAAGCGCGGCGACCGCCTTGACCCGCGCGAGCTGGCGATGCGCCTTGTCGAGCTGCAGTATGTGCGCTCCGACATGGTGCTGGGGCGCGGCGCTTTCCGCATTCGCGGCGATGTGATCGATGTGCAACCCGCCGACGAGGAGTATATCACGCGCATCGAGCTGTTCGGCGACGAGGTGGAACGCATCACCGAGTACGACCCCCTCAAAGGCGAGACCATCGCCGAGCTGGAGCGGGCGACCTTCTTCCCCGCCACGCACTATGTGACCCCGTGGGATCGAATGGACGCCATCACCGCCCAGATTCGCGAGGAGCTGGAAGCGCAGGTCGCCTACTTCGAGTCGCAGGGACGGCTGATTGAGGCGCAGCGCATCCGCCAGCGCGTGGAGATGGACTTGGAGATGATGCGCGAGCTGGGCTACTGCAACGGCATCGAGAACTACTCGCGCTACTTCGACGGGCGCAAACCAGGCGAGCCGCCCTACACGCTGCTGGACTACTTCCCCGACGACTACCTGCTGTTCATCGACGAGTCGCACCAGACGATTCCGCAAATCCGCGCGATGTATAACGGCGACCTGCAGCGCAAGCGCACGCTGGTGGAGTACGGCTTCCGCCTGCCCTCCGCGCTGGACAACCGCCCGCTGCGCTTTGAGGAGTTCCTGCAGCGCGTGGGACAGGTAATCTTCGTCTCGGCGACGCCTGGTCCGTTTGAGCGGCAGGTGAGCCAGCAGATTGTGGAGCAGATTATCCGTCCCACAGGGCTGTTAGACCCCGAAGTGATCGTGCGTCCGACGCTGGGGCAAATCGACGACCTCATCGCCGAAATCCGCCAGCGCATCGAACGCAACGAGCGCACGCTGGTCACCACCCTCACCAAGAAAATGGCGGAAGACCTCACGAACTACCTGCAGGAGCTGGGCATCCGCGTGCAGTACCTGCATTCGGATGTGCAGTCGCTGGAGCGGGCGGAGATTCTGCGCGACCTGCGCTTGGGCACTTACGATGTGGTGGTCGGGGTGAACCTGCTGCGCGAGGGGCTGGACTTGCCCGAAGTATCGCTGGTGGCGATTCTGGACGCCGACAAGGAGGGGTTTTTGCGTTCCGAGACCGCGCTGATTCAGACCATCGGGCGCGCCGCCCGCAACAAGTTCGGCACGGTCATCCTGTACGCTGACCGCATCACGGGCTCGATGCAACGCGCCATCGACGAGACCAACCGCCGCCGCCAGATTCAGATGGAGTATAATCTCAAGCACGGCATCACGCCCGAAACGGTGCGCAAAGAGGTGCGCGAGACCGTGCGCGCCTACAAGGTCGCCGAAGAACGCGCCGAGTACCACATCGTGGACACCGACCGCGTGGCGTTCGAAGACCTGCCGCTGGTGATTGACCGCTTGGAGCAGGAGATGCGCCAAGCGGCGAAGGCGTTGGAGTTCGAGCGCGCCGCCGTGCTGCGCGACGAAATCCAGCGACTGCGCAGGATTCTGGAGACCAGCGTCGTATGAGGGCTAAAGAAACCCGCGCGACGCGCCGATAATCGGTATTGGCGTGAGCCGAAGCAGAAAAAGGCAAACCTGTAGCGATGCAGGGGCGCAAAGCCTACGGGTCTGTCGCACTCGCGGCAGATGGCTGGGTTGCCTGCTTCTGGCTTGCTGAAACCAGCAAGACAGGAGGCAGATGATGCAAATCTCGCTTGAGGAACTGCGGAAGGTTGCGCAGGCGTATCGTGGACAGCAGGCAGTGGTGCAGCCGTTGGAGCCAGTGCCCGCGCCGTTCGTCGCGCCCAAAGCAGAAGACGAACGGCTGGCGCGTGAAATCGCCCGCATGCTGGCAAATACGCCCGACATCCGTGACGAGCGCGTGCACGAGGCGAGCCAGTCCCTTCACGACAAACCGCCCGCAAAGGCGATTGCTGCAGCAATTATGCGACGCGCCATCGCCGACAAGATGACGCGCTAAGCCGTGCCGATTGGGGGTTCAGACAGGGGCAAGTCCCCCACTCCTACCCGCCCCGCGTGCGGGGAAGGGTGGGGTGGGGTCAACTCCCATCCCGCGTGATTCCACAGGTGGTATACTTTATGCCATGCGCATCTACACGCGGACGGGGGACACTGGCGAGACGGGGCTTATCGGCGGGCAGCGCGTGCCCAAAGACGACCCGCGCGTGGAAGCCTACGGCACGGTAGACGAGCTGAACGCCGCTATCGGCGTGGCGCGCGGCTACCTACACGACCAACCCGAACTGGACGCCCTGCTGGAGCGCATTCAGAACGAGCTGTTCGACATCGGCGCGGAGTTAGCCTCGCCCCCTGAACGCGCCGCGCAGTTCCAAAGCCTCGAAGAGCCGCATATCGCAGCCCTCGAACAAGCGATTGACCGCTTCGAGGACGAGCTGCCCCCGCTGCGCCAGTTCATCTTGCCCGGAGGAACGCACGCCGCGGCGTACCTGCACTTGGCGCGCACCGTGTGCCGTCGCGCCGAGCGGCAGGTGGTGCGCCTAAGCCACAGCAGCACGGTCAACGCCGCGATTATCCGATACCTCAACCGCCTGAGCGACCTGCTGTTCGTGATGGCGCGGGTCGCCAATCACCGCGCGGGCGTCGAGGATGTCAAGTGGGGCGAGCCGGGCTGGCGACGCAAACGCGCCCCGTCGCAGGAGGAGACGCCGTGAACGCGACCTACGCGCAAGTCGCCGAGTACGCAGGCTGGCTGAACCTGACCGAGGCGGGGCTGGTACGCCTCCTCGGCGCAGACCGCCTGCGCTTCCTGCAGGGACAGACCACGAACGACCTGCGCGACCTGCGCGAGGGACAAGGCGTCTACACCGCGTTCTGCACCCCGACGGGGCAGCTGCTGTCGGACGGCTATGTGCTGGAGGCGGAAGACAGCTTCCTGCTGGTGTTGCCCGCCGAGACTTGGGGCGAGATTACCGCGCGGCTGAGCGAGGCGGTCATCTTGGACGATGTGGTGCTGATGCCCCTGCAGGAAGGGATGGGGCTGCTGAGCATCCAAGGGAGCGCAGCCGACGAGGTGCTGGAAGAGGTCGGGCTGGACGCGCCGCCGCGCGAGCCGCTGGCGCACCATGGGTGCCTGTGGCAAAAGGCGGAGCTACGCCTCGTGCGCAACGACCGCACAGGCTTCGGCGGGGTAGACCTGCTGGTTCCCTACGCCGTGATGGAGGAGTTGCAAACCGCCCTGGTGGCGACGGCGTGCCTGCCGATTGACGACGCGCTGGCGACCGTGCTGCGCTACGAGGCGGGCATCCCGCAGGCGGGCGTGGACTGGAGCGAGCGCACCCTCGCCGCCGAGATGGGCGAGTCGTTCATCCGACGCCACATCAGCTACCGCAAGGGCTGCTATGTCGGGCAGGAGGTGCTAATGCGCATCCACGCGCGCGGGCACACCAACCGCACTTGGGTTCCGATGCAGGCACAGGGCGAGGCGTTGCCCCCGCGCGGGACAGCGGTGCATGCGCCTGACCGCGCCGAGGTGGGCTGGATTACAGGCGCGGTGCGTTCGCCTGCGCTGGGGGGCGCAATCCTGGCATGGGGCTTCGTGCGCAACGAATACACCCCGCCCGACACGCGCCTGCAAATAGCGACCGAGCCGCCCGCAGAGGCGGTCGTGTTGCCGCGTGCGCCGCGCCCCGCAGGGGAGTAAGCAAGCAGCCTCATTACCCTGCGTTTCTTGCGCAATTCTGGCATTTTTTCGGGGCGTTCCCGTCCGCTTTCAGCAGGATTCCGAGTCTATAATTAAGTGGGCGTACCCGAAGCAATGGGTGCAGCCCTCAATCACTGAGGTATAGGAGGCTTACCTATGAGACGAATGGAGATGATGCGTCTAAGTGCGGTGCTTGCGCTCGGCGCAATCTTGGCGCAAACTTTTGTCTTCGCGAACTACACGATTGTTCACCGACGCACTTTCAACCTGAACGCGACCTTCGCGGGCGCGGAAGCCATCGGCGATGTCGCCTTTGACGGGAACAACCTGTATGTGAGCAGCTGGCATAACAACTCGGGCGTGCAAACCGTGCGCTTGGTGCAAGTAGGCGATATCAGCACGCTGCTTGGCACCAGCAGCGGCGCGCTTGCACCATCGGGGTGGTCGGTCACTGTCAGCGCGGCGGGCAGCTCACGCGATACGCGGCTTGTTTATCACGATAATCATCTGTATTGGGGATACGGCTTGGGTGACGGCACAGCCGCCAACACAGGCATCCGCAAGTACGACCTGAACGGCAACTTGGTCACAGGGTGGGCGTCTGGGGGCACGCTTACCCTGCCGGGGGCGGGCGTGAACCGATACGACACGATAGATATCGACCCAGGATACTCGGGTAGTGGAGAGACGCTTGCCGTAGGTGTGTTCGGCTCGACGATTGTGCGCCGTTTCGACTTGAACACGGGCGCCAACGCGGGCAACGCAGGACCTGTGGGCGGCGCGACCTCCACACGCGACTACGCCTTCGCGCCCAACGGCGACCTCTACATTCGCACCCAAGGCGCGGTTGCTGTCGCGACGCGAGCCGCCGCATCAGGCGCGACTGCCTTCAATAGCCTCACGAACATCGCTACTTGGACCGAGGGCGCACTGGCGCAAGCCTTCGTCGCCTACATCCCCGTGAATGAGGTCTACTTCAGCGGCTTCTCCAGCCTCGTCCTCTACAATCAGCGCGTCACCGGTCAGAACAGGATATTCATCTACAATGTCGGCAACGGGACATTTGTGGGCGTCAATGAACTGAACGGCTCTGAACTGGTCGATGACGGAAACAACCCCGTCGGCTTCCAGAACACCTTCCTGAACGCCAGCTGGGGCTTGTGGAACGGGCGGATGTTTATCTTCGTCGTGAACGGCTTCGCGGGCGTGGGAGCTAATGAAGGCT
>Ga0101941_1001344_pt1 | contig 18674 bp, 16 predicted proteins | sample DewCreD2012metaG_3_FD_75242 | JGI IMG/M metagenome (GOLD analysis project Ga0101941, IMG submission 75242) | Hot spring sediment bacterial and archeal communities from British Columbia, Canada, to study Microbial Dark Matter (Phase II) - Dewar... ...
AGTGCCATGGTATCCTTCGATTCGAAAGGACTGACCAGGCTATGGAGCGACACGTTCCCGCACCGGTCCCCGCCGAGCAGCGGCTGCGCCGCCTCAAGCGCATCGCGATCCTGGCGCCGGCCGCCTATATGCTGCTGCTCCTGCTCGGCAGCCAGCTCCTCGAACGGCTCCTGCCAAACCCCTGGGCTCCCCGGCTCGCGGTCATCGCGCTCGTCCTGATCGGCATCGTCGTCTTCGCTGAGTGGATCTTCCGCATTATCGCCAGGCAGCAGGCCACGCTGGCCCAGCAGAACGCCGAGCTCCAGGCTCTCCACGAGGCCGGACTGGCGATCGCCTCCGACCTCGACCTGGATAAGCTCCTGGCACAGGTCGTGGATCAAGCTCGCCGGCTTATCGGCGCGCGCTACGGCTTGCTGATCATGCGCGAGCAGCCCGGCATGCCGCCGATCGTCTTCGCCTCTGGCCTGCCCGCCGATCGCGAGTGCCGGATCTCCGAGATCACCTCGCATGGCCTGCTCGACCAGGTCTTGCGGGAAGGTCGCTCCCTCCGCATCGACGACCTCGAGCGCTATCCCGGCCAGCGGCACTTCCCGGAGGGCCACCCAGCGATGCGCATGCTGCTCGGCGTGCCGATCCGGAGCGGGGAAACGATCCTCGGCGCGCTCTACCTCGCCGATCGAGATAACGCCCCGTATACGACGCAGGATCAGCTCCGGCTCGAGCGGTTCGCCACCCAGGCAGCGCTGGCCATCACCAACGCCCGGCTGCACCGCAGGATTACCAGCCTGGCGATCGCCGAGGAGCGCGAGCGGATCGCCCGTGAGATGCACGATAGCCTGGCACAGGTGCTCGGCTACGTGATCACCAAGGCATCGGCCGCGCGCGAGCTGCTCGGGCAAGCCGGGCGAGTCGCCGATGCGGAGCAGCACCTGCGCCAGCTCGAGCAGGCCGCGCGCGATGCCTACGCCGACGTGCGCGAGGGTATCCTCGGACTCCGGACCGGCCTCGACCCCTCGCAGACCCTGCTCCAGGCGCTGGAGCGCTACCTGGAGCGCTGGCGGGAGCAGAGCGGCATCGCAGTCGAACTGACCGTGGAGCCGCCGGGCGACGAGCTCACCGGCCTCTCGACGATCGCCGAGCTCCAGCTCCTGCGGATCGTCCAGGAGGCGCTGACCAACGTGCGCAAGCACGCCGGCGCCACCCGCGTGACCGTCCAGATCTGCAAGACTGACGATGCTGTGACCGTGACCGTTACCGACAACGGCGCCGGCTTCGACCCCGAGGCCCACGAGCGTACCGGCTACCCGCGCTTCGGGCTGGCAACGATGCGCGAGCGGGCCGAGGCGGTCGGCGGCACGCTCAACATCCGCTCGCAGCCCGGGCAGGGTACCACCGTGGAGGTCGAGATCCCGCTCAGGCAGCACGCGCTCACTGTGGGAGGAAGCGATGCGCGTCTTGATCGCTGATGACCATGCGCTCTTCCGCGATGGCCTGCGCAGCCTGCTCGAGGCGCGCGGCGTCGAAGTCGTTGGCGAGGCGAAGAACGGACGCGAGGCGATCGAGCTGGCGCGACGTCACCGGCCCGACATCGTGTTGATGGATCTGACGATGCCGGAGGTCGACGGGCTCACCGCCACCCGGCTGGTGGCCACTGAGCTGCCGGATGTCCGGGTCGTTATCCTCACCGCGTCCGACGACGAGGCCGACCTCTTCGAGGCGATCAAGTCCGGCGCTCAAGGCTATCTGCTCAAGAACCTGGAGGCAGACGAGTTCTTCCAGGCGCTGGAATCGGTGATGGTCGGCGAGCCGGTGCTGACCCCGCGGCTGGCCCGCCGGCTATTACAGGAACTGGCCCAAGGCCCGTCCGCGCAGGAGCCGGCAGCCGCGCTCACCGACCGCGAGCGGGAGATCCTGGAGCTGCTCGTCCAGGGGGTCACCTCGAACCGCGAGCTGGCCGACCGCCTCTTTATCAGCGAGAACACGGTCAAATACCACCTCAAGAACATCATGGCCAAGCTCCACCTCGAGAACCGGGCCCAGGTCATCGCCTACGCGCTGCGCACTGGCCTGGTCAAGCCAGCCGGGCCTCCCAGCTAAGCCGCTCGACGGCCCAGTAGATCCTCAGAAGCGCTGGCACCCACCCGCGCTCAGCACGGTATGCGCTAGTTCTTCCCCTACCCGAACGGGCGGGACCGGAACTACCCTGCCAGCAAAGAGAATCCCACCCAACGAGGGCTGATCACGCGCATGCGCCTCGGCTACTCTGGAGCCAGACAAACGAGAGACCGAGGCGAAGGAGAGGAACCATGGAACCGCTCGGCTACATCATCACGGTCATCGTGGCAGCGACAGCGGCTGTGCTGGGGCAACGGCTGATCGCCCGGCAGGTGACGCTGGATCGCCAGTTCGGCTACCTGCTCGTTCTGGGATTCCTCGGCGGCTGGGGAGGGAGCCGGCTCTTCGGCCCGCTGGGGCCGATCGAGTCGCTGAGCAAGGTCGGCCCGTCGATCGGCGGGTTCTACCTGCTGACCGGCATCCTCGGCGCGCTGATCCTGGTGCTGGCTGCGGTCTACCCGCTGCGCCAGGCCGCGCAGCGGCAACCCACCGACGTCGCCGCGATCGGTATCCGCGATCCCCAGCTCGCCCACTGGCTGTTCAACGACACGCGCTCGGCCCCGCTCTGGCTCGGCGTGCGGCTCTACCTCGGCTACCAGTGGCTGGAGGCGGGCTGGCACAAGCTGGAGGAGCCGGGCTGGACGCAGGGCGGCACGGCGCTCAAAGGGTTCTGGGAGCGCGCGATCGCGATCCCGGAGCAGGGCCGGCCACCTATCGTCTACGGCTGGTACCGCGACTTCATCCAGTTCATGCTGGATCAGGGCTGGTACGGCTGGTTCTCCTGGGTGGTGATCGGTGGCGAGATCCTCGTCGGGCTCGGCCTGATCGTCGGCGGGCTGGTCGGGATCGCCGCCTTCTTCGGGGCGATCATGAACCTCAACTTCATGCTCGCCGGTACCGCCAGCACTAACCCGGTGCTCTTCTCGCTGGGCATCCTGCTGATCCTGGCCTGGAAGGTCGCCGGGTACTGGGGCATCGACCGCTACCTGCTCCCGGCGCTGGGCGCACCCTGGAGCCCAGGCCGGCTGTTCCGGGGTCAAGCCCCTGCGAACGGGTACGCGTAGACCACGCCACGGCACTCTCCCCTTCGCCGGCCTCGGGACGACCCGGGGCCGGCGGCACGTTCCTCCGCCTCCCTCACCGGGCAACCACGGCCTGTGCCTACCCAGGCGGGTAGGAGGCAATTACCCCTCCCGGGCAGTCGAGAACTATCCGTCCGCGCGTGGTGGCGGGCTGCTCAAAGCCCGATCCTAGTGACTGGAAAGAGAGAGTCGGACGCAACGAGCGCGTCGGAACACAAACGAGAGGATTTCGAAGGTGGTCGAGACGATGGTTCGGACGATGGCAGGACTGCGAGAGGTCAACGGGCCGCTGACCCGCCGCCAGGCGTTGCAGCGGCTGGGTCTGGCCGGGGCCGCTGTGCCGCTGGTCGCCAGTATCCTGGCCGCCTGCGGGGAGCAAGAGACGGCACCTGCATCAGCTGCCTCCACGCCGGCCGCACCGTCAACCTCCGAGAGCGTCGAGGGCCTGAATCGCCTGCCTCTCCCCGCAGTCGCGCCGCCGGTCGGCGGGCGCGACCCGCAGCTCGTCAAGGTCGAGCTGGAGACGCTCGAGGTGGAAGCGCTGATCGACGACGGCGTGGCCTACACGTTCTGGACGTTCAACGGCACGGTGCCTGGCCCGATGATCCGCGTGCGGCAGGGCGATACCGTGGAGCTGACGCTTAAGAACAACCCGAACAACAAGACGCCGCACAACATCGACCTGCACGCGGTGACCGGCCCCGGCGGCGGCGCCAAGTACACTGTCGTCAACCCCGGTGGGTCGGCCACTATCCGCTTCAAGGCGCTCAACCCAGGCGTCTATGTCTACCACTGCGCCGTGCCGCCTGTCCCGATGCACATCTCCAGTGGCATGTACGGGTTGATCGTCGTCGAGCCGCCCGGGGGACTGCCACCGGTCGACCGCGAGTTCTACGTGATGCAGGGTGACTTCTACCTCGATGGGCAGCGGGGCCAGCCCGGCCGCCACAGCTTCTCGCTGGAGAAGTGCCTCGCTGAGCAGCCCGACTACGTGGTCTTCAACGGCTCGGTTGGCTCGCTCACCGGGGAGCGGGCGCTCCAGGCCAAGGTCGGCGAGCGGGTGCGGATCTTCTTCGGCAACGGCGGCGTCAACCTGACCTCGAGCTTCCACGTGATCGGCGAGATCTTCGACCGGGTCGCGCTCGAGGCCGGCTCGGTCTGGGCCGAGAACGTGCAGACGACGAGCGTCCCGCCGGGCGGCGCGACCATCGTCGAGTTCACGCTCGAAGTGCCAGGCGATTACGTGATGGTCGACCACGCGCTAGGCCGGCTGATGAAGGGCGCCAGCGGAGTCATCCACGTCGAGGGCCCGGAGAACCCCGAGGTGTTCGAGGTCGTCGTGCCCGGCGTCGAGCTGCATACCGGCCACTAGCCTGGTGCCCGCGCAGCCTGGCGGCAGCACGCTCGCACGTGCGCTACCGCTACCACCGGTGGGTGGCTGCCCTGCTGATCGAACCGGTCTCGATCATCTCCTTCATCATGACGCGGGCGATGCTGCGAGGCATCCGGCACCGGGTAGAGCAGGCGGCACCACCGGCGGCCGCTGCCTGAGCCGCCACCGAACGCGCAACGGTCGACAGCAAGCGATGAGCCCGGCGAGCGTTCCCGCCGGGCTCATCCGCTCTCGTCTTTCCTGGATCACCCTGCGCTGAGCCGCGCGAGTGCCCGCTCGCGCACGAGCCGGCCGAACTCCGTCGTGCCGACCGGCTGTGTCCCTGGGCCGGCGAGATCCGCCGTGCGGATACCGGCATCGAGCACGTCGGCCACCGCGGCTTCGACCGCGGTCGCGGCGGCCTCCTGCCCCAGCGTCCAGCGCAGCAGCATGGCGGCGCTCAGGATCGCGCCGATCGGGTTAGCGATGCCGCGGCCGGCGATATCCGGCGCCGAGCCGTGCACCGGCTCGTAGAGGCCGAAGAGCCGTGCCGGCGAGCCGGGCCGGGAGGGCGGCGCACCGTGCAAGCTCGCCGAGGGCAGCATGCCGAGCGAGCCGGCCAGCACTGCCGCCTCGTCGCTTAGGATATCGCCGAACAGGTTCTCCATCACCAGCACGTCGAAGTCGCGCGGCCGGCTCACCAGCCGCATGGCGCAGGAATCGACCAGCGCGTGCTCCAGCGCCACGTCCGGGTAGCGAGCCGCCACCTCGCTCGCCACCTCCCGCCAGAGCTGCGAGGTATTGAGCACGTTGGCCTTGTCGACGCTGGTCACCTTGCGCCGCCGCTCGCGGGCCAGGTGGAACGCCAGGTCGACGATGCGGGCGATCTCCGCCTCGGTGTACGGGAGCGTATCGACCGCGCGCCGCCCCTCCGGCCCGCGCACCAGCTCCGACGGCTGGCCGAAGTACAGCCCACCGGTCAGCTCGCGCACCACGAGCAGGTCGACCCCGCGCACGATCTCCGGCTTGAGCGGCGAGGCGTCGGCCAGGGCGTCGAAGACCTTGACCGGCCGCAGGTTGGCGAAGAGCCCCAGCTCCTTGCGCAGCCGGAGCAGCCCGGCCTCCGGCCGGGTCGCCTTCGGCAGGTGATCCCACTTCGGCCCACCCACGGCGCCCAGCAGCACCGCGTCGGACTGCCGCGCCGCCTCGATCGTCTCCTCGCGCAGCGGCGTGCCATAGGCATCGATCGCGGCGCCGCCGATCAGATCGTCGCTGAAGCTGAAGCGCAGGCCGGTCGCCGGGCCGAGCGCCTCCAGCAGCGACCGCGCCTCGGCCAGCACCTCCGGGCCGATGCCGTCGCCCGGCAGCAGCAAGATATGTACTTCGCTCATCCGGCCTGCTGCCTCGCCTTCACGCGCTCAGCCACCGCCTGCATCAGCCCGCCCGCCCGGATGATCTGCTGGATGAACTCGTCGTACTGCGTCGACTGGTACGTCTTGCCGGTGCGGGTGTTGCGCACGGTGCCCGCCTCGGTGTCGATCTCGATGACGTCGCCCGTCTCGGTCTCGGCGATCGCCTCCGGAGCCTCCACGACCGGCAGGCCGATATTGATCGCGTTGCGGAAGAAGATGCGCGCGAACGACTCGGCCACCACCGCCTGGACCCCGGCCGCCTTGATAGCAATGGGCGCGTGCTCCCGCGAGGAGCCGCAGCCGAAGTTCCGGCCGGCGACGATGATATCGCCCGGCTGCACCTTGCCAGCGAATTCGGGGTCGATGTCCTCCATCACGTGCTTCGCCAGCTCCTCGGGGTCGATCGTGACGAGATAGCGGGCGGGGATGATGACGTCGGTATCGACGTTGTCGCCGAACTTCCAGACCCTGCCACGGATGATCATCGCACGCTCCTCTAGTTGAGCTGCGCCGGCGAGGCCACCCGGCCCAGCACTGCGCTGGCCGCCGCCACCGCTGGCCCGGCCAGGATGACCTCCGACTCCCGGTGCCCCATCCGGCCGCGGAAGTTGCGGTTCGTCGTCGAGACGCACCGCTCGCCCTTGGCCAGCACCCCCATATAGCCACCCAGGCAGGGGCCACAGGTCGAGGTCGAGAAGACCGCGCCCGCTTCCAGGAAGATGTCAGCCAGCCCCTCGCGGGTCGCCTGCTTAGCCACCTCCTGGCTGCCCGGCACGATGATGCAGCGCACCCGTGGGTGCACCTGCCGGCCCTTGAGGATCTCGGCAGCGATCCGCAGGTCGCTCAGGCGGCCGTTGGTGCAGGAGCCGATGACCACCTGGTCGATCGGCATGTCCTCGATCTCGTCAGCCGGGTACACGTTGGAGGGCAGGTGCGGCAGCGCCACCAGCGGCCGCAGGTTCGAGACATCGAATTCGATGACCTGCTGGTAACGGGCATCGGGGTCGCTGTCGACCGGCTCGTAGGGCTTGTCGGTGACGCGGGCCAGCCACTCGCGCGTCTTCTCGTCGAAGCCGAAGATACCAGTCTTGGCACCGGCCTCGATGGCCATGTTGGCCATCGCGATGCGGTCGTCCATCGGCAGGTTGTCGATCACCTCGCCGGTGAACTCCATCACCGCGTAGAGCGCGCCGTCCACCCCGATCTGGCCGATGGTGTAGAGAATCAAGTCCTTGCCGCCAACGTCCGGCGGCAACGTGCCCTTGTAGACGAACTTGATGGTCGGTGGCACCCGTACCCAGGTGGTGCCGAGCGCCATGGCCGCCGCGATGTCGGTCGAGCCCATGCCGGTGGCGAAGCAGTTGAAGGCGCCGTACGTGCAGGTGTGCGAGTCGGCACCGATGATGACCTGCCCGGGCAGGGTCAGCCCGTTCTCCGGCAGCACCACATGCTCGATGCCAGCCCGGCCGATCTCGAAGTAGAGCGCCCCTTGAGCCAGCGCGAACTCCCGCATGATCTTCGACTGCTCGGCCGCCTTGATGTCCTTGGCCGGGACGAAGTGGTCGGGGACGAAGACCACCTTCTGCGGGTCGAAGACGCGCTCCAGGCCGAGCTTCTTGAACTCGGCGATCGAGAGCGGCGCGGTGATGTCGTTGGTCATCACTAGGTCGACCGCGACCTCGATGATCTCCCCTGGCTCGACCGAGCGCCGGCCGGCCGCTCGCGCCAGGATCTTCTCGCTCATGGTCATGCCCATAGCTAGCTCACCACCTCCGCTGATGACGTCAGGGCTGCACGGTTCAGGGCCATCAGATAGGCGCGAACGCTGGCCTCGATGACGTCCGTCGCCACTCCCCGGCCATTATAGACGTGATCGCCGCACCGCAGATGGACGCTCACCTCTCCCTGGGCATCCTCACCGGGCGTCACCGCGTCGACGTGGAACGACGCCAGCTCGCAGTGCCGGCCTACCAGCCGGTCGATGGCCTTGAAGAGCGCGTCGATCTGCCCGTTGCCCGACGCCGACGCCTCGCGCTCGACGCCGTTGACGAGCAGCTTCACCCAGGCCTCAGCTCGGCCATCAGAGCCGGAGTGCGCTCGCCAGCCCTTGAGCACGTACTGCTCCGGCACCTGCGCGAGCTGCTCCTCGACGATCGCGACGATGTCGGCGTCGGTCACCGTCTTCTTGCGGTCGCAGAGCGCGATGAATCGCTGGTACAGCTCCTCGATCCGCTCGCGGGAGAGATCGCCGTAGCCTAGCTCCTTCAGCCGGGCGCTGAAGCCGGCCCGGCCGGAATGCTTGCCCAGCACGAGGCGGCTGGCCTCCCAGCCTACCGACTGCGGCGTCATGATCTCATAGGTCGCGCGGTGCTTCAGCATGCCGTCCTGGTGGATGCCGGCCTCGTGGGCGAAGGCGTTCGCCCCGACGATCGCCTTGTTCGGCTGGACGTGGATCCCGGTGATCCGCTGCACCAGCTTGCTGGTCGGCACGATCTGCTCGGTGACGACCCGGGGCAGCACGCCCCCGTAGATGTCCTTGCGGGTGTGCAAGGCCATGACCACCTCTTCGAGCGCGGTGTTGCCGGCCCGCTCCCCCAGCCCGTTGATCGTCACTTCGGCCTGCCGTGCGCCCACCTGGATCGCAGCCAGCGTATTCGCCGTCGCCAGGCCGAGGTCGTTGTGGCAGTGGACACTGATGGTGACCTTCTCGATGCCCGGCGTGTGCTCCTGGATATAGCGCACCAGCTCCGCGAACTCCTGCGGCGTCGCGTAGCCGACGGTGTCGGGGATATTGATGGTGGTGGCGCCCTCCTCGATGGCCGCGGCGAAGATGCGGCAGAGGAAGTCCCGGTCGCTGCGGGTCGCGTCCTCGGCCGAGAACTCGACGTCGCTCACGTAACTCCGAGCGCGGCGGACGGCGGCGCGGGCAGCCTCGACCACCTCGTCCGGCGTCTTGCGCAGCTTGTACTCCATATGGATGGGCGAGGTGGCGATAAAGGTATGGATGCGCGGCTGCTCGGCATCGCGCACGCCCTCCCAGGCGGCGTCGATGTCGGCGAAGTTGGCGCGCGCCAGGCCGCAGACGGTGACGCCCTTGATCTCCTGGCTGATCCGCTTCACCGCGGCCAAGTCGCCCGGCGAGGCAGCCGGGAAGCCCGCCTCGATGATGTCTACTCCCAGCCTGGCAAGCTGGCGAGCTACCTCTATCTTCTCGTCCTCGGTCATGGTCGCGCCAGGGGACTGCTCCCCATCACGCAGCGTCGTATCGAAGATGATCAGCCGATCGCTCATCCTGCTCCCTCCTGGCTCTCAACGATACCGGCCTCCCCGATGGGGAGGCCGGCGGGCGAACCTGCATGCCTGTCCACTACGACGAACACGACCTCCCAGCTCTCCGCGTGGCCCCTCCGCGGGGCCGACTAAGGGAGAGTCGAAGCAACCCGGCCAGTCGCTCCATCGACGTCGATCGTCGTCGTGCCATCGTCCGGCTCGCTCTCCTATCGATCGGGCTGGCCCGCACTCGGGTCGAGCACCAGCCCAGAAATCGAAGCGGCCCGTCCGCGAAGGGACGGGCCGAGCCGTGGTACCACCCTACTTGGCGCCACACCAGGTGAGGTACGACGCCCACTCTCCGCGCGATAACGAGCGCGACCCGGCGCCGGCTACTCGAACGGTTCGCCGGCACGGCTCCGGGGCGAGTTCACGCGCAGTGCTCGGGCCGGGCTCCCACCGCAACCCCGGCTCGCTGGCCGACTAGGCGCGCTACTGCTCCCCGTCTGCGCCTTCGCGGGCATGCTAGCAGATCACGCGGGTCGCTGTCAAGGCATGACGCGAGTGCTGCCCCTGGAGCCTCACCACGCCGCAAGGTGTCCTCCCTATGGCCTGTTCCCTTCCCTCTCGTGCTCCGATCCATCTCCGAACGTCGCGAGTAACCCATCGATCGAGCTTTGGCGCTCGGCCGCCTTGAGTCGAGCAGCAGGGTGTGTCAACAGGTAGAACCAGGGAGGCATCGAGCCTTCTGAAACTGTCTCCGCTCGCACTGGCGGGTTGTCATGGGCTCGACCGTACGGAACGAGTTGGATCAGGGGAACGGTACGTGTCCGTCCTGCCACTAGAGTGAGGCCGGGCTTCTCCCGGTCAGCACGCGGGTACGAAACGCGCGGGCTCTCCTCGCCTCGTGGGCTCGCACGCTACACCGCCCCGAGGAGATGCGCGTCTGTTGCCCCCACATGCTCCACCCAGACCAGCGTCACAGCGCCGAGTGGACGAGTCGCTCCAGCTACGGCCGGGTTCGCCGGCCGGTAAGCCGGGTGAAGAGCTCGGCCAGCGCGACGCCATAGACCGCATGGGCGGCGATCATCACCGCTGTGCGCGATCCGGTGTCCTGCTGAGGGCAAGGGTAGAGTCGCATCTCCGGCATCAACCCGAGATAGCTGGCCGCCCACACCCCTTCTCCGAAGGTCAGGCCAGCAAGGACAGGGCGCCCTGGGAGCAGCCGCCGCACCAGGGAGTAGACGACTCCCGCTGCTGACCCGTAGCCGAAGTGCGCGGCCAGCCAGCTCGCCTGGAACGCCGGCCGGGGCATCCGCCCCCGGCCACGTATCCGCTGCAGCACTCGCCCGGTGATCTGCCGGGGAGGCGGATTCCACAGTAGCCCGGCCCGCCGACCAGCGTAGATCACCGCCGTCATCGGGGCCGTCGCCAGCAGTCCGGCCAGCGCCCCACCGATTACCCGTCGCATCGTCTGTTCCTCCCGGTCGATAGCGATCCACACACGCCGGAGCCTCTTTCCACTCCGGACTTGTACATTATGTCAAAATGAGCTAGACTCCGGGTACCCGCCGGCAGGCGGGTCGAGAGCGGGAGCCGCGGCGGGATCGCGGCCTATCAGAGGAAATCGGAGGGACAGGCTATGATCGATCAGATGCGCCTGCGACCCGGGATGGAAGTCCTCGCCGCAGACGGCGATGAGCTCGGCTGGGTGAAGGACGTCCGCAGCACGGACTTCCTGCTGGAGCGCTCCATGCAGCGCGATGTCTACGTTCCGTTCGACGCGATCCGCGATATCAGCAGCGACCGCATCGTGCTGAACGTGGCGAGCGACCAGGTCGACAGCATGGGCTGGGAGAACCCGCCGATGAGCATGTAGCCCATCGGTTCGAGAGCAGCCCTGCTGGCGATCGCATCGGCGATCGGTCGAGTCGAGGCGCACGCATGTGCGCCTCGACGGCCATGTGGGGATCTCCTGTCCAGCGGACAGTGGCTCAGGGCGATCCCTTTCGGCCCCGGGCCCGTCCCGTTAACCCGCTCGGCTCCTTAGATCTGGGCCAGCATCCGGGAAAGCGGCTAGGCGCCCGCCGTGCTGTCGTCCGCCGCGCCACTCGTGGCCACCGCCGGGCCAGCGACGCCCGGCCGGACGAACGCCTCATCGAGGTGCTCGCTCGCCAGCAGCGGAGACTCCCGGTAGAGGTAGCAGGCAGTCACGCGATACCGCTCGGTCTGGTATAGCGGCGGGTGCCGCTCCAGGCACATCTCCATCGCATAGGGGCAGCGGTTGGCGAACGTGCAGCCGGTGCTCGCATCGGCCAGGCGGCCGATCTCGGACGGCTCCTGCTCCTCGCTCCAGGCGCGGTCGGGGTCGGGCAACGGGATCGAGCCGATCAGCAGGCGCGTATACGGGTGCTGTGGCTCCTGCACCACCGGCTCGGCGTGGCCGGCCTCGGCCACCGAGCCGCGGTACAGCACGATGATATTGTCGCTGATCTGGTAGGCGGTGATCAGGTCGTGCGTGATGTAGATCAGCGAGACGCCGAAGTCTCGCGTCAACGCGCGCAGGCTGTCGAGGATCGTCGCCCGCAACGAGGCGTCCACCATCGAGACCGGCTCGTCGGCGATGATCAGCCGGGGCCGCACCAGGAGTGCCCGCGCCACCATGACGCGCTGGCGCTGCCCACCGCTGAGCTGGTGCGGGTAGCGACCCAGCGTCTCCTCAGGGCGCAGGCCGACTGCCTGCAGCGCCTCCACGATGCGCTGCTGGGCCTCCCGCTCCGACTTCACCAGGCCGAACTTCTTCAGCGGCGTGTGCAGCACGTGGTCGATCCGGTAGAAGGGGTTGTAGACCTCGTACGGGTCCTGGAAGATGGCCTGCACATCTCGCCGGAACGCGCGCCACTCGCGGCGCGAGAGCGTGCGGAGGTCTTTGCCCTGATAGAGGATGGCCCCAGCGGTCGGCATCGTCATGCCCAGCAGCAGCCGGGCCAGCGTCGTCTTGCCACTGCCGCTCTCACCGACGATAGCGGTGATCGAGGGCGGCTCGGGCTCGATCCTGAGCGAGAAGTCTTCGAGCGCCACGGTGCGATCGCGCCGGAACAGCCCTCCGCCGTAGATCTTGGTCACGCCGCGGGCTTCGAGCAGCGTCGTCATGCCTGCCCCTCATCTCTCTCGTAGAGATGGCAAGCGACCAGCCGATTCGGGCGCTTCAGCTCCAGCGGCGGCACCTCTACCCGGCACCGTTCCATCACGAACGGGCAGCGCGGGTGGAATGGGCAGCCCGGTGGCGGGCTCAGGAGCGAAGGCGGCAATCCCGGGATTCCCTGGAGCTGGCCCTTCCTGGCCAGTGACGGCAGGCTGGCGATCAGGAGCTGGGTATATGGGTGGAGCGGATCCTTGAAGATATCCCGCACCGGAGAGACCTCGACCAGCTTGCCGGCGTACATCACGCCCAGCCGGTCGACGAACTGGGCCATCAGGCCCATGTCGTGGCCGATCAGGATCACCGCGGCGCCGAGGTCGCGCTGGATGCGCCGCAGGGTCTGCATGATCTGGCGCTGCACGACGACGTCGAGCGCGCTGGTCGGCTCGTCGGCGATGATCACCTTCGGTCGCATGCTGATCGCGATCGCGATCACCGCGCGCTGCTTCATCCCCCCACTCAGCTCGTGGGGATACATCCGAGCGACCTCCGGCCGGAGCCCCACCCAGCGCAGCAGATCCCGAATCCGGTCCTCTGCCTCCCGGCCGTTGACGGGCTCGCCGTGGTCTTTCCAGGCATCGACGATCTGGTCACGGATGCGCATCACCGGGTTCAGCGAGTTCATCGCTCCCTGAGTGATCAGCGCGATCTCGGCGAGCCGCAGCCGCCGCATCTCTTCCTCGGACAGCGACAGGATGTCTTTGCCGTCGAGCAGTGCCTGCCCGCCCTCGATCCGCCCAGGCGGCTTGATGAGCTGCAGCAGTGAGAGGGCGATGGTCGACTTGCCCGAGCCGGACTCGCCGACCAGACCGAACGCCTCACCCCGTCTCAGCGCGAAGGAGACCCCGTTCACCGCGCGGACTGGGCCCCGCGGCGTGTAGTACGAGACACGGAGATCGCGGACATCGAGGACGATCTCTGCGCCGTCCCGTGGCTGCGCAGCCGGTTCCGGGCGCGTCTGGCCCAGGCGGAGGCTCGTATCGCTCACGCTGCTCTCCTCAACCGTGGGTTCGCGACCTGATCGAGTCCGGCCGAGATCAGGAACAGGCCGACGAAGATGATCACGATCATGACGATCGGTGGCGCCCACCACCACCATAGGTTCCGCAACACCGAGGTGTAGTACAGGCTCCAGTAGATCGTCATCCCGAGCGTCGGCTCGTTCTGTGGCCCCAGTCCCAGCGCCTCCAGTCCGATCGAGGCCAGGATAGCCGCCGAGACGGCGCTGACGAAGCTCGCCGCCAGATACGGCAGCAGGTTGGGCATGAGTTCCCGCACGATGATCTCCGGGCCACTCATGCCCGAAAGCTTGGCGAGCTGGACATACCCCCGCTCGCGCATGCTGAGCACCTGCGAGCGGATAGTCCGCGTCGGGTACATCCAGGCCAGCGCCGAGACGACCAGTGCCTGGGTCATGACGCTGACGGCACCCTTGAAGGTAGTCGCGATCACGACCAGGATCAGCAGCCCCGGGACGGTGAGAAAGACGTCGGCCGCACCGCGGAAGAGATGATCCAGCGCTCCACCATAGTAGCCAGCCACGAAGCCGAAGACCATGCCCACCCCGAGCCCGATCGCTCCGGCGATCAGGCCGATTTGGAGCGTGAGCGGCGTGCCGTAGATGATGATGGCCAGGATCTGCCGGCCGACCGTGTCGGTACCGAGCAGGTACTCGCGCGACGGCCGCTGGTCGGGCGGCGCCGAGCCGACCTGGACACCTTCCCGGGGCACGAAGAGCGGCCCGATCAGGCTGACCAAGAGCACGAGCACGATCAGGAGCAGGCCAGCGGTGAGCATCGGATAGGTCCGCAGGCCTCTCAGCACCCGTCCGATCCGGTCGTGCGTTCGCTCCAGGCTGACAGGTACGGCGATCACACCGTAGCCTCCCTAGCTTCGCTGGTAGGTGATCCGCGGGTCCAGCACCGGCAGCAGCAGGTCGAGGATCAACGTCGCCAGGCCGATCGCGACGATCACCATGAAGGTGACGCCGTAGATGATCGGGTAGTCGAAGGTGCGGATGGCCTGGTAGAGGAGGTTGCCGACGCCAGGGTACCCGAACACGATCTCGACCAGCACGGCGCCCGATACCACGTGGCCGAGCGCCAGCGCCAGGGCCGTAGTCTGGGGCAGGATCGCGTTCCGCAGCGCGTAGCGCAGGAAGATGCGCCGCGGCCGCAGCCCCTTCGCCTCGGCGAAGGTCACGTAGTCCTCGCCCTGGGTCGTGATCATCATGCCCCGCATGCTGAGCGCCCAGAAGCCGACGCCGGACAGGATGATCGAGAGCGCGGGCAGGATCGAGTGGTACGCCGCATCCTGGATGAACGCCCAGCTCCAGGACGGCTCGCTTCCCACCCTGTAGCCCCCGCCGAGCGGGAAGAGGCGCCAGGTGAAGGCCAGGAAGTAGACGAGGATCAGCCCGAGCAGATAGTACGGGATCGCCGAGAGCGTCAGCAGCGGCGGCGCGAGGACATGGATGAACCGGGGTGCTCGTGGCCAGGCCACCAGCGCCCCGAAGAGACTGCCGATCGCGAAGGCCATCAGCGTCGCGACGGTGACCAGCACCAGCGTCCAGGGCAGGGCATCGAGGATCATGCCGGAGACGCTATTGGGGAAGCGCGTGATCGAGACGCCGAAGTCGAAGCGAACCATATCCCAGAGATAGGAGAGGTACTGCTGCCAGAGCGGCTTATCCAGGCCGAACTTCGCCTGATAGCTCTTGATTACCTCCTCGACCGTGCCAGTGCCGGTCCCGCCGACAGCGGCCATCTGGAGCAACCGCTCTCGCACCGGATCGGCACCGGAGAGCCGGGGAATGAAGAAGTTGACTGTCGCCGCCACCCAGACGATGAGCAGGAAGACGGCGAGCCGCCGCAGCAGATACCCTAGCGGCATCGAGCGCTCAACCCCTCTCGCGTCTCATTTCCTAGCGAGGGGGATCCACATGGTTCCCCCTCGCTCATCTCTCGCTCTCCTCAGCCGCCCCCTACTTGGCGGGCTTGAGCCGGAGGATCGTCTTGAGGAACTCCTGCTGCCACGAGTGCGGGAACCCGTAGGGGTCCTCCTGCGTGGGCCAGCCGGTCCAGTACTCCGTGCTCATCGGGTAGCGGATGATGAGCTGCGCCACGAACACGTCCGGCATCTCGCGGAACCAGATATCCATGGCCTGCACGAACAGCTCGAGCGTCTTCGGGTCCTCCGGCTTGAGCGTGTCCATCTGGGCCACGATCCGGTCGTACTCCTCGTTGCGCCAGCGGGACGTGGCCCACCAGATCGGCGCCGGTTGGCCAGTCGGCCGGTAGTACTGCGAGGTATAGATCGAGAGCATGAAGTACGGGTCCATGCCCTTCACGCCCGACGGGCCCTTGCAGCCGAAGCCGAGCGCCTGCTCGCCGGTCTGCACCTGGGTACCGAGGCCGGGCGAGGGATCGAACTGGGCCTTGAAGCCGGCGTCGTTGAGCTGCTGGGTCAGCGGCGGGCCATAGGCCTTGAGCCAGTCCGGGACGTAGATCGTCATGTCCAGCACTTGGCCGTCCTTGGCCCAGAACCCATCCGCGTTCTTCTGGTAGCCCAGTTCGGTCATAAGCTGCTCGACCTTGTCCGGGTGCGCCTTGGTATCGAGGCCGTACTTCTGATAGAGCGGCTGCAGCGCCTCCTCGAACGGCTTGAACCAGTCGTAGGGCGTGAACTGGTGCAGCGCCGTCACGCCGGCACCGGCCTCGGCCAGCGACACGAGCTTCTCGCGGTCGAGCGCGTAGTTGACCGCCCAGCGCAGCGTGGGATTGTTCCACGGTTCGACATCGCAGTTGAAGTTGAGGTCGATCGGGCACCAGTCGAGGTAGCCATAGGGTGGATTTTGCCCGCTGAAGGTGATGATCTTCGGGTTCTGCGCGATGGCACTCTGGATCGTGGGTACCGAGAGGATCTTCGACATGTCGATCTCACCGGTGATGAGCATCTGGGCGGATTGCGACTCATCCCGGATCGGGATATAGATCACCCGCTCAACTTGAGGCAACTGCTTGAAGCCGGTCTTGGCCGCCCACCAGTCATCCCGGCGGTCGAAGATCTTCTGCTCCGGCGAGGTGGAGACCAGTTTGAAGGGACCGGTCGCGATTGGCCAGCCCTTCTGCGGGTCGTAGAAACTGAAGGTGGTAATATCCTGGCCCTCCCAGATGTGCTTGGGCAGGATCTGCTCGGCCACGCCGTGGTTGCTGGTCAGTGTCGTCGCCCACCAGCGCGGGTTCGCCTTATTGAGCACGAACCGGACGGTCAGCTCGTCCTCAGCGATGGCCTCCTCGAGGAAGGAGATTTCGGCGGTGTTGATCAACTCGTCTTGGTGGTCGCGCAGCAGATTGAATGTAAAAGCGACGTCCTCGGCCGTGAACGGGGTGCCATCGCTCCACTCGATTCCCTGGCGCAGTTTGAGCAGGATCTCAGTGAAATCGTCGTTATACTCCCAGGATTCCGCCAGCCAGTTCTCGTACTCGCCGGTCAGCACGTTGAACATGATCAGCGGCTCGTTCATGGTCTGCAGTGGCCCGGCGTGCCAGCCGTTCTGCGAGCCGGTCACGTAGAGGTTGAAGTTGGCATAGTCGGGGTTCTGGCCAGCATCACCTCCCTGCATGACGATCAGCGTCCGCTCGCGTGGCACCTGCCGCACCTGCCCGGGAGCCGGCGTGACAGCCCCAGCGGGCGAAGGGGTCGTTCCTGGCGCTGGGGTCTGAGCCGCCGGCGCGGTGGGTGCAGCTTCCTCGGCCCGGCGGCAGGCAGCGAGCAGGGTCGAGATGAAGGACGCGCTCAGCCCGAGCGCACTGGCCCGCTTGAGCACGTCACGACGCGACAGCCGCCCGCTCAGCGCAGCCGCGAGCAACCGAGCCTCGAGACCCTGGTCTCGTCTCATGGCATCCCCCTCCTCACGGAGCCCCACTACGCCTGGAGAGGGCGAGAGCTTACGCGCCACGCCGGACGAAAGGCGAGCCTGAGCCCCGCGTGCTGGTTTTCACCAAGCCATTTGTGGGCTCATTGTAACAGGGCCGCTGAAGGCCGGTCAAGCGCCCACTTGTACAAGCCACAAGCATATTTCACTAGATGCAATACAAAAGACGTCAAGGCAGGCACGGCCCCGTGCGGTCGCCTCGTCGATACCCACTCCCCGGCTGTTGACGGCGAAGCATGAGCTCGAGTATGATCTTGCTGGCTAATCCCTACAGGCTTGCCGGTGAGGCGGTGGCTCGTGAGGTGAGCCATGGCGGCCGAGCACGTCACCCCGATCTGGCGTGAGATCGCCGAGACTGTCCGCGACCCCGCAGTCAACCGGACAATCGGCGAGCTCGGTATTATCCGCGCCGTCGAGCTTAACGACAGGCAGCTTCGGGTACGACTCCGCCCCTGCACGCCGGAGTGCTGGCCACTGGCCATGGCCGGGATCGTCCGCAGCATTCGCCGCTACGCCGAGGCGCGGGGCTGGGGTGCCGAGGTCCAGGTCGAGCCCGCTATGCTCATCTCCCCAGAGAGCATGGGTGCCGTCATCCAGGAGGTAGAGCAGCACCCGGAACGCCTGCGCGAGTTCTGGGAGCGCAGCTACACTGTCAGCTTGGCCCACCTGATCGCCGCGCTACAACTGGCCGGGGTCGACGAGTCCCGCCTGGTGAGCCTCACCGTTCCCGAGGTCGAGCAGCTCATCTCCGAGCCCGGCCGGGGAGCGCTCGAAGCCTGGCGAACCTGGCGGCGACACCTGGGGCTGCCCGGCGACGGGCTGGTTCTGCTCACCGCCGATGGTCGACCGATCACCGATCTGGCAGCCTGGGCCAGCCGCGCCCGCCTGGCCCAGGTGACCCAGCGCACGTATGCAGCGATCTGCCGTGACACCTCGGATGCTTACCACGGAGCGGAGGGAGCTAGACCGGCCGGTACCGAGCGGGCGACGGAACCGTGAGTGGAGAGGGGGGCAGCGATGCGGCGGGGCTATATCGTTATCGACAATCACATTCATTACTGGGATGCGAGCCCGGAGAACTGCAACGAGTACGGGCATCGCTGGATCAAGTGCTTCCATGCGTACCACAAGGCGATGACCCCATCAGACGAGTACCTCTGGGATCTCGACCTCTTCCGCAAGGCGCCGGAGGACTGGTGGATGCGGACGCTCTTCGACGAGAGCGGTGTCGACGTCGGCATTCTCCAGCCCACCCACCTGATGGACTTCTTCCACCGGGGCTTCA
>Ga0101941_1001346_pt1 | contig 18641 bp, 18 predicted proteins | sample DewCreD2012metaG_3_FD_75242 | JGI IMG/M metagenome (GOLD analysis project Ga0101941, IMG submission 75242) | Hot spring sediment bacterial and archeal communities from British Columbia, Canada, to study Microbial Dark Matter (Phase II) - Dewar... ...
CAGTACGCCGGCAACACCATTGGCCCGCTGATCGGCGCCGGCCTGGCCGCCCTCTTCGGCCTGCGCGGAGCCGTGCTGGCCGGCGCGCTGGTGCCCACCGCCGCCGCGCTGATGGTGGCGCTGGTGGTGCCCCGCGACCGGGCCGGTGCCCTCCCGGCCGCCGACCCGGCGGCCGGTGGCCGCCTGACCGCGCTCACCGGCGGCCTCTCCGTGCAGCTTGGCCTGGGCCTGCTGTTGTTCTTCACCATCCATATGACCGGTGGCCTGGTGCGCACCGCCGCACCGGTGGCGCTGGAGCGGCTCAGCCATCGCGCCGCCACGGACCTGGCCGGCCTCACCTTCGCCGCCGGCGGCCTGGCCAGCGCCCTGGGTGCCGTGGGCCTGGCGCGGCTCTTCCGCCCACCGGCAAGCATCCGCACGCCGCTGGTGGCGGTCCTCCTGGCCGCGGCCGCGGCCCACGGGCTGCTGGGTCTGGCCGACAGCGCCACCCTGTTCATCGTCGCCTTCGCGTTGACCGGGCTGTGCCAGGGTGCCATGCTGCCAGCGACGAACACGGTGATCGCCACCGCCGTGCCCTACGAGCGCCGTGGCGCCGCCTTCGGCCTGGCCAGCAGCGTGCAGGCCCTGGCCTTCGTCGCCGGTCCGCTGGGCGCGGCGTACTTCGCCGGCGTATCGCTGGCGGTTGGCTTCCTGGCGCTGGGCGGGATGGTGGCGCTGGTAGGCGCCGTGACCGCGCTGGCGCTGCGCGAACCGGCGGTCGTCGATGAGGGGGCGCCGCACCGGGTGGACCGCGCCGCCTCGACCCAGCCGGGCCGCTGAGCGCATCACCGCGCAAGGAGAGGCAGCCATGACCACCACCGACACCCACGCCTGGCTGTGCCAACAGATCGTGGACCACGTCCAGGACGCCGTCATCTTCGCCGATCGCGACGGCATCATCCGCCTGTGGAACGCCGGCGCGGAGGCGATGTTCGGCTACACCGCCGCCGAGGCGCTGGGACGGTCGCTGGACCTCATCATCCCGGAGCGCCAGCGTGAGCGGCACTGGGAGGGGTACCGGCGGGTGATGGCCACGGGCGTGACCAAGTACACCGGCGACCAGATGTTGGCCGTGCCGGGCGTGCGCAAGGACGGCAGCCGCATCTCGCTCGAGTTCCGCATCGTGCCGGTGCGGGACGCGACGGGCGCCATGCTCGGCATCGGGGCGGTCATGCGGGATGTGACGGCACGCTGGCAGCGGGAGCGCGAGCTACGCGAGCGCCTGGCCGCCCTGGAGGCCAAGGCGGCGGGCGGCTAGCACCCCTCACAGGGTCTCGACGGTCCACTCCGGCTCCGCCGGCACCTCGGTCGGTGCCACGTAGGGGCGGGTGGGGTCGGGGAAGTTGCAGAAGCGCACCTCGTCGGCGGCGGTATCGAGCACCGCGAAGCTCAGCCGCCAGCCGTTGCGCGGGTCGCGCGGCTCGCCGGTCGAGCCGGGGTTGATCACGGCCACGCGGCCGAAGCGGCGCGCCATCTGGTAGTGCGTGTGCCCGAGGATGACGTAGTCCGCGTCGAAAGTCTGGAAGGCGCGCAGGGCGTGGCTGGAGGGGAAGAGGTACTCGTAGCGTGGCTCCCACGGCGAGCCGTGCACCACGAACAGCCGCCGCCCGTTGACCCGCGTCTCCCAGGTGAAGGGCTGCGCGGCCAGCCAGGCCAGCAGGGCGCGGTCCACCGTGGGCGCGGACCGGGCGCGGACGCCCGCCGCGCTGAGGAAGATCTCCTCATGGTTACCCAGCACCACCCGCGCCCCGGTGGCGCGCAGAAGCGCCACCACCTCGTTGGCGAAGCGGTACTGGTAGATGCTGTCGCCGGCGCAGACGAGCTCGTCCACCGGTCCCATCAGGGCCAGCGCCCGCTCCAGCCCGGCGGCGTTGCAGTGGATATCGGAGACGATGCCGATCCGCATAGCCCCCCGGGATGCGGGGGCCCCCGCCCCGCTACTCAAAGATCGAGGAGACGACCTCCTCGATGCTGCGCTGGACCTCGGCGTCGTCGGTGAGCGCCCACACCACGGCCACCTGGCAGGCGCGCCGGGGGGCGATGCCCTTGACGATCAGCTTCCCGGCGTAGATGAGCAGGCGGGTGGAGACGCCCTCGCCCAGCCCGTGCTCCTTGAGGTTGCGCACCTTCTCGCCCAGCTTGGCCAGGTCCAGGGCGATGGTGCGGTCCACGCCGGACTCCCGCGCGATGATCTTGGCCTCGATCTCGCGCGGCGGGTAGTTGAACTCGATGGCGATGAAGCGCTGGCGGGTGGAGTGCTTGAGGTCCTTGAGCGCGCTCTGGTAGCCGGGGTTGTAGGAGATGACCAGCAGGAAGCCGTCCTTGGCCTCGATCACCTGCCCCAGCTTTTCGATGGGCAGGATACGGCGGTGGTCGGTGAGGGGGTGGATGAGGACGGTGGTGTCCTTGCGCGCCTCCACCACCTCGTCCAGGTAGCAGATGGCGCCGCTCTTCACCGCGCGGGTGAGGGGCCCGTCCAGCCAGCGGGTGGTGTCCCCCTCCAGCAGGTAGCGGCCCACCAGGTCGGAGGCGGTGAGGTCCTCGTGGCAGGCCACCGTCACCACCGGCAACCCGCTGGGCGAGAGGGTGGCCTGCTCGCCGCCGGCGTTCTGGCCCTTGATGATCGTGAGCGGCCGGCCGAGCTGGTAGGCCATGTACTCCACGAAGCGCGTCTTGCCGCAGCCCGTCGGCCCTTTGAGGAGCACGGGCACCCGCTGCTCGAAGGCGGCGCGGAACAGCTCCACCTCGTCGCCCACGGGCTCGTAGTACGGCTCATCGACGGAGGCGTACTCCTCGATGGCAAACACACGCGCGGTCTCTCGGGTTGCCGTCATGGTCGTCCTCTTTCCGCCTTGGCCCCGCGTCCGCCGGCTCACGTGGCGACCAGCCTGGCCCAGGCCCGTTCCACCTGGGCGCGCGCCTCGGCCACCGTGCCGCGGTTGTCGATGATCACGTCGGCGTGGGCGGCGCGCTCGGCGTTGCTGAGCTGGGCCCGCAGGCGGGCGCGTGCCTCGTCCTCCGTGAGGTTGTTGCGCGCCATCAGGCGCTGGAGCGCCACCGCTTCCGGCACCTGCACCACCCACACCTCATCCACGAGGTCGGTCCAGCTCGCCTCGATCAGCACCGCCGCCTCGATCACGGCCACCCGGGCGCCGGCCGCGCGCAGCTCCGCCAGGCGTTGGCGGATCATCTCCTTCATGCGCGGCCAGACGATGGCCTGCAACGCCTGGCGCTCGGCGGGGTCGGCGAACACGATGGCGCCCAGCGTGCGCCGGTCGATCTCGCCGTCCGGGCCCAGGATCCGCTCGCCGAAATGCTCGACCAGCGCCCGCCAGGCCTCCGTGCCGCGCCGGTAGGCCTCATGCCCGACCTTATCCGCGTCGATGACGACGGCGCCCAGTTCGGCCAGGATGTGCGCGATGGTGCTCTTGCCGGCGGCGATGCCACCCGTCAAGCCGATTACCCGCACCGCCGCCCTCGTCCTCGGGCGCTGCCGGGCCGGGGGCACCGTCCGCCCACCCCTGCCTGGCGCGCACGCATGATCCACCGCCGGACCAGCCGGGGAACAGGATGATCTTAGCAACGGCCCGTTGTGACGGTCAACGCGAGCGCTCCCCGGCCCCGGGCGCGCGGTCCCCCCTCACCCGTGGCGCCGTTTCTGTGTACCCTGAGCGTGCATCCTGGATGGAGGCATGGGGCTATGCCGGGACCGCTGGCGGGGATCCGTGTCCTGGACTTCACCTGGCATCTGGCCGGGCCGTACGGGGTCATGCAGCTGGCCGACCTGGGCGCCGAGGTGTGGAAGGTCGAGCTGGTCTACGCCGATGAAGAGATCCGCGGCCCGGGCCCGGTGGTGGACGGGATCAACACCTACTTCTTCTCCGTCAACCGGGGCAAGAAGAGCCTGGCCATGGACCTGCGCGCGCCGGAGGTGAAGGAGATCGTCTACGAGCTGGTCAAGCACGTGGACGTGCTCACCGAGAACTTCGTGCCCGGCACGATGGAGCGGCTGGGCTTCGGCTATGAGGAGATGGCCCGCCGCAACCCGCGGTTGATCTACGCCTCCACCTCCGGCTTCGGCCAGACGGGGCCGTACCGGGAGCGGGGGGCGGTGGACGTGATCGTCCAGGGCATGGGCGGCGTGATGAGCATCACCGGCTTCCCGGACGGCCCGCCCACGCGCGTGGGCTACTCCATCGGCGATATGGCCGGCGGGCTGTTCACGGCCATCGGCGTGCTGGCGGCGCTGGTGGAGCGGGAGCGTTCCGGCCAGGGTCAGTACATCGATGTGAGCATGCTGGACTGCCAGATCGCCCTCCTGGAGAACGCCGTGGTGCGCTACTTCGCCACCGGTGAGGTGCCCGGCCGCATCGGCACGCGCCATCCGCTCACCACGCCGTTTCAGGCCTTCCCCACCAAGGACGGCTGGGTGGTGGTGGCCGGGGTCAAGGACTGGGAGCTGTTCTGCGCCGCCATCGGCCGGGACGACCTCATCCTGGACGAGCGCTTCAAGACCAACCAGCTGCGCACGCAGCACCACGCCGAGCTGGAGCCCATCCTGAACGAGGTGTTCCGCCAGCGCACCACCCAGGAGTGGCTGGAGACGCTCGCCGAGGTGTGCCTGATCGGCCCGGTCAACACGGTGGAGCAGGCGGTGAACGACCCGCAGGTGCGCCATCGCAACATGATCGTGGCGCTGCCCACCTGGCGGGGCGGCACCATGCGCGTCTCCGGCAGCCCGGTCAAGCTGTCGCGCACCCCGGCCGGTCCCTACGCGGGCGCCGACCGGCCGGGCGGGCACACCGCCGAGATCCTGCGGGCCTACGCCGGCCTGAGCGACGAGCGCATTCGCGAGCTGGCGGCGCGGGGGCTCATCGCCCTCGGTGAGGAGGTGCCGGCGGCCCAGGCCTTGGGGGGCGGCGGGGCTTAGGCGCGGGCCAGATGTTCGAGGGTGCGGGCCACGCGCACCAGGCTGTCCAGGTTGTGCGCCGGCAGGAAGTAGTCGAGGTAGGGCAGCGCCGCCGCCATGCCGCGCGCCAGGGGGCGGTAGTCCTTGGCGCCCAACAGCGGGTTGAGCCACAGCAGCTTGTACGCCCGCCGCTTGAGGTTGGACAGGGCGCGGCGCAGGACCTCCACATCGCCCCGCTCCCACCCGTCCGAGATGATGATCAGCACCGTGCGCGAGTCCACCCGCCGGCGGGCGTACTCCCGCTCGAAGGCGGCCAGGCTGCCGCCGATGCTGGTGCCGCCGCTCCAGGAATCGACCTCCGCCGCCAGGCGGGCCAGGGCCTGGTCATAGTCGCGGGTGCGCAGGAGGGGGGTGATCTCGTTCAGGCGGGTGCTGAACACGAACGTGCTGACCCCGCGCAGCTCGTTCTGCACCGCGTACAGGAACTGCACCAGGTAGCGGGCATAGGCATCCATGGAGCCGCTGACGTCGCACAGCAGCACCACCCGCAGCCGGCGCACGCGTCGCCGCCGGCGCAGGAGGTCCAGCACCTCACCGCCGTGGCGCACGGCGCGGCGCAGGCTGCGGCGCAGGTCCACGTCGTCGCCGCGGCGGGCCTGCCGCGTGCGGCGGGCGAGGGCGGTGGCCAGCTTGGGCGCCAGGCGGCGGATCACCGCCCGGGCGCGCGCCACCTCCTCGTCCGTGTAGCCGGCGAAATCCTTGGTGGTGAGCAGGTCGGCGGTGCCGGCCGTGGCCTCCGGGTGGTCGCCCGTGGGCTGCACCGCCTGCCGCACCGGCACGCGCACCTGCAGGCCCGTGCCGCCCCCCGGCCTGCCGGGGCGGCGCGCCGAGGGGCGGCGCTCCACCGCGACCACCTCGCCGATGGGGGGCGGCTGGCCGCCGGAGCGCCAGTACAGGTCGAACAGCCGGTCGAAGGCGGCAAGCTGCGCCGCCTCGGAGACCAAGTTGGCGCGCAGCGCCAGGCGTACATCCTCCGGCCGGGCGATGTCCACCAGCGTGAGCGCGCGGGCGGCGTCGATGATGCGGCCGGCGGTGATGTCGAAGTCCGCGGCGCGCAGCAATCGGGCGAACCCCACCAGGTGCGCCGCGAGCGTGCCGCGCTCCGCACCCAGCAGCGCGCGCACCTGCTGGGTGAGCAGGGCGGCCTGCAGGTCCTGGCGGGTGAGTCTGAGGCTGCGCGGCGTGGGCATCCGTGACCCGCTTGTGGTGGTGATCTCAGTGTAGCGGGTGCCGCCCGTTCACACGGCCTGCCACCAGCGGCGGCCTTCCAGGCGCACGATGCGGCCGAAGCCGGGCGCGGGGAAGTGGCCCGCGGCCACGCGCAGCCCCTCCGCCTCGATCCGCTCCCACAGGGCGCGACGCGATTGGCGGGCCTGGTCTTTGTCCACGTCGGCGGCGATGCCCCAGTCCGGCTCGGTGACCTGCACCGGCGTGTGGGCCACGTCGCCCAGGATGACGGCGTGCTCGCCGCCGGAGCTGATGAGCACGCAGCAGTGGCCCGGCGTGTGGCCGGGTGTGGGCAGCATCGTCAGCTCCGGCACCGGGTGGTGGTTGGGGTCCACCAGGTTGAGCTGGCCGGCCCGCTCCAGCGGGTAGGCGGCGCGCAGCAGCAGTGGCTGCGCCGCCTCCTGCTTGGTCCAGTACTCCCACTCCCGCCACTGGATCGCGTAGCGGGCGCGGGGGAAGGTGGGCACGTGGCGCCCCGCCCGTTCCACCGTGTTCCAGCCGATGTGGTCCGCGTGCATGTGGGTGATCACCACCCGCTCGACCTCCTCGGGCGTCACGCTGGCGGCGCGCAGCTCCTCAAGCAGGTGGCCGGGTGGGATGGTGGGGCTGCCGTGCGGGCCGATGCCGGTGTCCACCAGTACCGTGTGCGTGCCGGTGCGCACGAGGAAACAGCCCAGGTTGAGGCGGAGGTTGCCGTCCGCGTCCAGGTGCTGGGCGCGGAACTGCTCCCAGGCCTCGGGCGGCACGTCCGGCATGAACTGGGCCGGTGTGCGGGCGAAGCTCCCGTCGGAGAGCGCCACCACCTCCACGGCTCCCACACGCATGCTCGCGGGCATCGAGCTCACCTCCCCGTCGTGATTCCACCAAGACCGCCGTTCGCGGCGCCGTCGCGGCGGCACACCGGGGCGCGCCGCGTGCGCACCCGCACCCCCGGCCAGAGCGGGCCCTCACCCCCGGCCCCTCTCCCGCACGCGAGAGGGGAGCTTCCCGTCCCCAAGCCGTGTTGCCGGCCCCGGTCACCCCCGGCCCCCGGCCTGCTGAGAAACGGGGTACCACAGCCACAGCGGGCCGGGGGCGAGGGGGTCGCGCGTCAGCGCGGGGGGTGAGGGCCCGTTCCCACCACCGCCCGCCATCGCGCGCACGATAGCATCACCGCCTCGGAAAGGCGAGTGCGCCCCTGCCGCCTACCACGCGCATGCGCTATAACCGGCGCAGCGATCTGACAGAAAGGAGCAGCCCCATGGCCACCGCCCCGGCACCGGTCCTCCCGCAGGCAGACCCGGCATCGCTCGGGCTGGACCCGGAGCGCATCGCACAGCTGTACCGGCTGATCGAACGGCACCTCGCCGAGGGGCGCTACCCCGGCGCGCAGGTGGCGTTGGCCCGCCACGGCCGCCTGGCGGCGTTGCGCACCTTCGGGCAGGCGCGCCTGCGTGACCAGCCCCGCCCCGCCACCGACGACACCCTCTGGCTGCTGTACTCGCAGACCAAGGTGATCACCGCCGCTGCCGTCTGGCAACTGGTGGACCGCGGCGCGCTCCGCTTCGCCGACCGCATCGCCGACCATCTCCCCGAGTTTGCCCGGCATGGCAAAGGGGAGATCACGCTCTTTCAGGTGCTCACCCACCAGGGCGGCTTTCCCTCCGCCACCGTGCCGCCGGAGGCCTGGACCGACCACGAGCTGCTGCGCCGGACGGTGTGCGACTTCACCCTGGAGTGGACGCCCGGGTCGAAGGTGCAGTATCACGGCACCGCGGCGCACTGGGTGGCGGCCGTGCTGATCGAAGTCGTTACCGGCCGCGATTACCGGGAGTGGATTCGCCACGAGCTGCTGGACCCCGTCGGCCTGCACGACCTGTACGTGGGCGTACCGGAGGCGGCCCAGGAGCGGTGCGCGGATATGCACGTGCTCCAGGACGGGCGGATGCAGCCGGAACCGGAGAGCAGCACACCGGCGTTCCGGGCGGCGGGGATTCCGGGCGCGGGTGGCTACGGCACGGCGGCGGCCATGGCCGCCTTCTACCAGATGCTGCTGGCCGGTGGAGCGCTGAACGGCCGCCGGGTGCTGAGCCCGCGCGTGATCCAGTTTGCCACCCGCAACCACACCGGGGATCGGGTGGACGAGCGCTACGGGATGCCGATGCATCGCGGTTTGGGTCCACACGTGCGCGGCCTAACGCCCACTATCCGCGGCCTGGGGACCATCGCCTCGCCCACCACCTTCGGCCACGGCGGCGTGGGCAGCTCGTACTCCTGGGCGGACCCGGAGTCTGGCGTCTCGTTCAGCTACCTCACCAACGCGCGCTTGGAGGAGCCCTGGCACTCGGTGCGCATCGACCAGATCAGCAACCTGGCCCACGCCGCCATCGTCGAGCCGTGAGCGAGCGGGGGGAGGGGAGAGGTGGGAGGGGCGCAGGCTTCTCCCCCTCCTCACTCCTCGGCCCACGGCCCCTGGGGCCAGCAGCGCCGAGAGCACCCCGGCCGGCAGGTGGCCACCCCGTGCCCCGCATTCGATCCCTGCACCTATAGGAAGAAGGCTTGCAAGAATCGAATGGTATCCTTACTCCGTCCGGTGGGTCTCGCTTTGCACCGACCCGTTCGCAGGCGTGCCATCCGCGTCTGCCCGCACGCTGGCCTCCGTTGACTTCTCCGACCGCTCGGGCTCCTGCCCCGGCGCTGCCGGGGTCGGCAGGACGTACCGGTATGGGTCGCCTCTCCGGCCGGTACCAGACCGCCGCAGGCATCCGCGCTGGACCGCGCGCTCCAGGTCGGCGGAGAGCGTGCGCCGGCCGGGGCGGGGGACGGAGCGTGCGGTGTCATCCCAGCGGGCATACAGCTCCTCGGCGGTGAGGCCGGCCGGATGGGTGGTGGCGTCCCCCTACACCTCGCCCAGGAGGGCGGCAATGACGTGCCAGCGGTCCGCCCGGCCGGCGTCCTGCCGCTCCCCCAGGGTGACGTAGTCGGCCCCGCCGCCGAGAAGCGGCCAGGGGATGACAATCCCGTCGGTCCGCTCCTGCCAGCCCAACTGGTGCAGGGTGTCGGGGGAAAGCCCCCGGGCGCGGGCGAGGGCGGCAAGGGTGAGCGGACCAGGGACACATGCGGAGGGCGCCACGGCCACACCGTCGGGACCCGGACTGGCGGCGTCGCCCGCGGGAACCGGGCCAACCGTGGGGTTGGTGTGGGGGGTGCGCGAGAGCTGGTTACTCATCATCGCACCCCTCCACGCGCCTACTCTCAGTCGCGGTGCGACTCCCCTCTGGCCGGCGGCGCCGGGCAGCTCGTGCCTGCCGAGACTGAGCGCTCCGCAGCGCCAGTCGGGTCATGTACGCACGCAGCGCCTGGCGGGCGCGACGAAGGCGCTCCGGCTCGGGCAGCGTGCGGTCGGGATCGACCTCATCGAGAAATCGGGCCAGGAACCGGTTCCGCGCCGGGGCCGTCAGTTCCCGGCTATCGTATTTGGCGTGCAGGGCATACGCGCCGATGCGGGCTCGTAACGCGCGCTGTCGCGCGCTCCAGAGTCGGCTCATCGCGGTCCCTCCGGTGCGGAGGGCCAGACCGGATGGTGCTGACCCGGGGCTCCAGCGGGGTAGCCGGCTCCTTGTTTGCCCCCTTGCACTGCGCCGCCCGGCACGCCATGATGGACGCGGCAGGGCGTCAGGCCCCCGGCATGCCGGGGCCGAGGCCTTACCGGAGTGGCGCCGGCTGCCGCTGGGTCGCCAACCGTACCGGCAGCCGGCGTTGCCGTGTTCAGTGCGAATCGCGGCACGCTTCCGTTTCCTCCACGCTCTGTCCTACTTCAGTTCTGACCCTCCGTCCTGGCCGGTGGCGGCGGGCAGGCCCACGGCCGCCAGCACGTCCGCCCGGCGGAACCGGATCACCCGCGGGCTGAGCCGGACGGCCGGCAGACGCCCGGTGCGGGCCCAGGTGCGCACGGCAAACGGTGACACCCGCAAGAACCGGGCCACCTCGCTCGCGGTCAGTAGCTCCGGCACGTCACCCTCGCTTGCGGTTAGCAGCTTCGGCACGTCACCCTCCTGATGCGGTGCATTTCTCGGCTCCTATCGTGACATCGCGCGGCGCGGCTGGCGACCGTCCGAGGTCACCTCCTGCCACAGCGGCCCGTTCGTGCCCAAAGCTCCAGCTGCGTGCTCAGTGCCGAGGGAGAGGGCGTCCGCTCCGCACGCGGCACCGGAGCGGACCGCAGGGGCGCGGTGGGCGGCGCTCCCCCCACCGATGCGCATCGAGTAGAATGGGGAGGTGGGCGTGACGCCATGGCTGGGCTGTGGGTGAAGCGGCAGCCAGGCGGGAGTAGCTCAATGGTAGAGCATCTGCCTTCCAACTAGGGCCATCGAAACGGTGTGCACGCAAATCTATTGAGCACGCTTCCCCGCAGCGAAATCCGTCCAGTTAGATGCTGTTTCCCTGCGATTCAGGCCCACGCGGACGCGGCTTGGGGCCACGTTTGAGCTGGCCGACCCCGCGCCAGCGCTCCACCTCGGCGCGGGGGATGAGCCAGAGGCGCCGGCGGCCATGACCGATTGACTCCCCGCGCATCAGACCGCGGAGGAGCCGCTTGCGGATGGCGTGGGCACTGATGCCCAGCACGGCGGCCGCCTCGTCCACGGTAAGTAAGTCTCGTTCCTCCATGGCCTCACTGTAGCATCGGCCACACCGGTTTGTCCCCCCTGTTCGAACAATCCGGTGAAACGCGACCGACCCTAGCGCCCCCGGCTTGACAGATTTGTCTTACACGTGAGATATTTATCCTGGGATACCTGAGGAGGTGCGAACCATGCTGATGGAGCAGGCGGTGATAGTGAGGGCAAGGGCGTACCGGGTGATCCCGGTACCGCACGCAGCGCTGGTGAGCAGCGCCAGACAGCAGGGAGGATGGCACGTGGTGCGCGACGGCCAGTGCGATTGCCCTAGCTACCTATATCGGCGCCACTGCGTTCACCTGGATGCGGTAGCTGCCGCTCCCAGGGTGCCAGAGGTGGTTCTGGGTCCGGCAAAGCCGACGGAGCGGCCCCTGTGCCGCGAGTGTGGCCGGGAGCCGGCGGCTACCGGTCGGCAGGAGTGTGCGAATTGCCTGCTGTACGGCCGCTGAGGCTCTTCAGTAGGCCACAGTACCAACGACACGGCATGTGCCACGACAGCAGGTGAGGTGATCTCGATGCCAACGCTAGTCAAGAAAGACGGGTACGAGGAGCGAACGATCACCGTGCGCTCCCTGGCCTTTGGCGTGGCCAAGAACGGCGCGCGGTACGCGCGGGTGCAGGATGACCGTGGGGTGCTGTACTTCGCCTGGAACGGGGTGGTGGACCGCCTGGAGGAGGGGACCGTCTACCGGGCGGCGGTCGACGTGAGCGGCGACCGCCTGCGCCTGGTGCACGTGGAGCCGTTGCCGCCCTCCCACCTGCCACCGCAACCCTCTGCTCCCGCACCGATACCCGCGCCGGTGGCACGGGACTCCGGCACGGCGGACCGGCCCCGCTCCGGCGTGTCGGAGCTTCGGCACGGTGAGGGGCTCGACCCCGGCCTATCCTGCCGGGACCGCGAGCTGGCGATCATCAAGCAGAGCTGCATCAAGGCCGCCTGCGAGCTGTACGCCGTCAGCGGAGACGTGGACGGTGCCCTGCGCGCTGCCGGCGCCCTGCTGGCGTGGGTGCTGGGCTAGCGGGCGCGCGGCGCCCACGCTGTAGCCGGGGCATTACGAGCAGGCGTGATGGCCAGAAAGGCGCATTCACCCATCGCGCCAGCGCCGTGGGTGCAGGGCCGGTCACGGCTGCCGCCGGGACCCCGGCCCCAGTCTGACGTGCCGGACCACGTCGGTGCGATACCGATGTTCACACCGCTCCTGGCCGATCCTTCACGCTCCCACTCCGAGACTGCGGCGGTCGACGTGCCCATCGAAAAGCCACTTCCCGTGCCGGATTCCGTCCCGCATGCGCCCATGACCGCTTACCGCTCTCCCAGTTCACGTCCCCCTGCCCTGCCGGTCTCCCGGACACTCCGGAAGACTGTTAGCCCGCCGATGTGGTGCCATATGGTGCCATCACACCGCCAGGCACGTGGCTGGGCACGGACCACTGAGCGATTGCCTCTGTCGCTCCCGCCCTCGCATCTACTCGAGCATGGCGCTGGGGCGGATGGTTCGGTCGTTGCTCATCCGAACGGCACTCGTTGCCGGGCACAACGGGGTTCTCCGCGCTGCGTCATGAGGAGGTGAACGTGAAACCGTACAACGGCTTCTCCCCCCGCGCACGGCGTGCAGCCTTGACCTGGCTGAAGCGGGAGTACGCTGCCGGCCGGCGCACCCCGCCCACGGTCTGCGATGCCTGCGGCCAGCACGAAGGCGTGATCGACGCGCACAGCGAGGATTACTCCACGCCGTTTGGCGACCACATCGGTCGGTACGCGCTCTGCTACCGCTGCCATATGGCGGTGCACTGTCGGTTCGGGCGAGGCTGGCGTCAGTGGGATGTGTACCGCCGGCTCATCGCCGCAGGGGCCGTGCTCCGCCCCTTTTACACCCGTAGCTTCGGGCGGTTTGCCGCTGAGCATCTCGTCCCAGCGGACCCGTCAGCGGCTCTCCGCCGCGCCGTGGTGCGCTGGCGCCAGCCTCCCCCTCGGCTCATTCTACAGGAGATCGCCTCCGGAACGAGGCCGACTGTCAATCTGAGACCAACGTGAGAGCAATGAAAGGCTCCAGGGAACACTCTCTGGTTCGGGATTGCGGTCCTAGCACTCGCATGTGAGCTCAGAGATCCGTTGACGGCGTAACATCTTGCCGGCCCTGGCGGCTGCACTTGACGTGGTAGCCTAGCTCATGGCGGCGCACCGAATCAAGCGACACGACCGGCATCACTGTGGGCGGACGTAGCCAACTGTCGTGTAGGGGCGATGCGCTGAGCCGATAAACGCTCAACGTGCGCTAGTGGTTAGAGTCCCCGCGAACCGCGGATTTAGTCACCATGTTAGACCAGTTCATGGGCTACCGGACTACATCACTGCTCCTAGTAGCAATGCCGCTTAGGCGGTTTGTGGCCCGTGTACGCCCGACGCGGCTTAGCGCCCTTCACAACCGACAGATCGCGGACTCTCGCCCGGGAAGGGGACACGCAGGCGCAAGGGTGCCACCGCTTGGGCGCGGACGCTCACGCTCGCCCCTGCCCCAGCCCCGGCCCCCCGCCGCTGCACCACCCCCTCCACCACCAGAAACGGCTCCCCCCGCAGCACCGCCCGCTGCCGCGCGTACACGGCCGGCGACACCACCACGTTCACCAGCCCCGCCTCGTCTTCCAGCAACAAAAAGAGCACCCCCCGCGCGCTCTCCGGCCGCTGCCGGCTCACCACCAGCCCCGCCAGCCGCACCCGCGCCCCGTGCGGCCACCGCTCCACGTGCCGGCTGCTCTGCACCCCCTCGCCCAGGTGCGGTCGCAGGAGCGCCAGCGGGTGCAGCGTGGGCGACAGCCCCAGGGTCGCCTGCTCCGCCACGAGCCGCTCCCACGCCGTAAACGGCCGCAGCGCCACCATGTCCTGCGTCACCGGGAGCGGCAGCATCCCCGGTCGCGCCGGCTGCGGCCGACCCCGCCGCCTCGATCCGCCCGCACGCGCCGCGCTGCCCGCAAGCAGCCCCAGTTGCCACAGGAGCTCCCGCCGCTCCAGCCCAAAGCCGTCGCACGCCCCCGCCAGGATGAGCCGCTCCACCACCGCCGGTGCCAGCCCGGTGCGCTGCAGCAGGTCAAACAGGGAGCAAAACGGCCCCCGCGCCGCCCGCTCCGCCACCACCGCCGCGGCCGTCGCCAACCCCAGCCCGCGCACGCTCGCCAGCCCCAGCCGCACGCGGTCGTCCCCCTCCACCGTGGCGCGCACCTCGCTCCGGTTGAGGTCGGGGCCCAGCACGCGGATGCCGTGCCGGCGGGCATCGCCGACCAGCACCGCCGGCGGGTAGAAACCCATGGGCTGGTGGTTGAACAGGGCGCAGTAGTACTCCGCCGGGTACGCGTGCCGCAGCCAGGCGGACTCATACGCCAGGCGGGCAAAGGCCAGGGCATGGCTTTTGGGAAAGCCGTAGGCGGCAAAGTCCAGCAGCTTCTGAAAGATCCGCCGCGCCACCCCCTCCGGCACCCCCCGCGCCGCCGCCCCGTCCCGAAAGCGCGGCCAGTGCACCGCCACCGCCTCCCGCGCCCGCCGCCGGCTGAGCGCCCGCCGCAGCGCCTCCGCCTGCCCCGCCGTGTACCCGGCCACCGCCATCGCCACCTGCAGCACCTGCTCCTGGTACAGGATCACCCCCAGCGTCTCTTCCAGTACCGGTTGCAGGAGCGGGTGGTCGTAGCGCACGCGCACCGGCTCCCCGGCCGCCAGCCGCCGGCGGGCTTCCAGGAACGGGCGGAAGGCGCCGCCCTGGATCGGCCCCGGCCGCACGATGGCGACCTGGGCGGCCAGGTCGTCCAGGGTGCGGGGTCGGGTAAGGGGCAGGGTCTGCATCTGCGCCCGGCTCTCCAGCTGAAACACCCCCACCGTGTCGGCGGCGCTGAGGCGGGCGTACACCGCCGGGTCGGCGTAGCCCAGGCGGCTGAAGTCCGGCCGACGGCCGTGCCGGTCCTCGACCAGCGCCAGGCACTCGTCCACCACCGAGAGCATGCCCAGCGCCAGGAGGTCGACCTTGACCAGCCGCGCATCGGCCACCGCGTCCTTGTCCCACTGGATGAGCCAGCGGCCGGGCATGGCGGCCGGCTCCAGGGGCACGACCTCCGCCAGGGGGCCGGCGGACAGCACTATGCCGCCCACGTGCTGGCTGACGTGGCGCGGGAAGCCCGCCAGCTGGCCGGCAAGGTCGACGAGCTCGCGCCACCCCGGCGCCTGCACCCGTCCGGCAAAGGCCGGCAGGCGGGCCATCTCCTCGGCTAGCCGGTCGGCCGGCGCCCACGGCTCGCTCTGCCGGGCCAGGCGGGCCAGCTCGTCGGCCGGCAGCCCCAGCGCCCGGCCCACGTCGCGCACGGCGGAGCGCAGGCGGTAGGTGGCAAACGTGCCCACCAGCCCCACCCGCCCCGGGTAGCGCTGGTACAGGCGCGCGATGAGGGCCGCCCGGATGTCGCGGGGGAAGTCCAGGTCGATGTCCGGCACGGTGGCCAGCTCCTCGGTGAGGAAGCGCCCCAGAAACAGCCGGTGGCGCACCGGGTCCACGTGCGAGAGGCCGATGAGATAGCAGACCAGCGAGCTCACCGACGAGCCGCGCCCCCGTCCCACCGGGCGCACGTGTGGGGGCAGGGCCGGGTCGCGGCCGCGGAGTTCGTGCGCCACCGCCGTGGCCAGCTGCAGGAGGTCGCGGTAGGTGAGGAAGAAGCCGGCCAGGCCGTGGCGGCGGATGAGGGCCAGCTCCTCTGCCAGCCGCTGCTCCGCCTCCCGGCGCAGGGCCTGCTCGAACGGACCGTAGGCGCGGTCAAGCGCCGCCCGGCAGAGGGCGGCCAGGTAGCTGTCGGGGGTGTGGCCGTCCGGGGCGGGGTAGTCGGGGAAGGCGGTGCGCAGGTCGCGGTACAGGTGGAAGGCCCGACACCGCGCGGCGATCTGGCGGCTGGCGCGCACCGCCTGCGGGTAGGCGCGGAACCGCTCGGCCACCGCGGCTGGGGCCTGGAGGGCGAACTCGGCGTTGGCGCGGCGCAGGGGGTGGGCGGCGTCGAGCGTGGTGCGGTGGCGCACGGCGATGAGCACGTCGTGCAGGCGGCTGCGCTCGCGCACGTGGTAGTGCACGTTGGTGGTGGCCACCACGCCCACCCCCAGCCGCTCCGCCAGGGCTACCAGGGCGGCGATGCGGGCCGTGTCACCGTACACGCGGTTGTGCTGCAGCTCGATGAAGAAGTTGCCAGGACCGAACCAGTCCCGATAGCGGCGGGCGGCGGCCTCCGCCTCTGCCCAGCGGCCGGCCTGCACCAGGGCGGGCACCGCGCCGTGGCGGCTGCAGCCGGAGAGGGCAATGAGGCCCGCAAGCTCGGCCGGGTCCTCGACGGGCAGGGGGAAGCCTGCCCCGGTGGTGGCCGGCCCGTCGGCGCCGGGGAGCGGCGCGGCACGCGTGCGCAGGGCGGTGATCAGGCGGCAGAGGTTGGCGTAGCCCTGGGCCGACTCCACCAGCACGGTGAGATGGTGGCCGTCGGGCAAGGTCAGCTCCGCGCCGGTGATGGGGTGGATGTCGCGCAGGGCCGCCTCGCGGGCGAACTCCATCGCCCCGTACAGACCGTCGTGGTCGGTGAGGGCGAGGGCGTCGTAGTCCAGCGCCGCCGCCCGCTCCAACAGCTCGGCAGGGGTGGACGCCCCCTCGCGCAGGGAGTAGCAGCTATGGCAGTGCAGCTCCACGTATGGGGAATCCACGGCCGCCCTCACCTCCGCCGCGACCGTGCGGTCGGAGGCTCCCGTCGCGGGAGCGGAGCGGACGTCGGCGCTCGCTGGGCGTGCGGGTCGAAAGGCGCATGGTAGGGCTGGAGGTACCAGCCGCCGTGCACCAGGTCCTCAAACAGGGTGAGCAACCGGCCGTCGGCCAGGAGCAGGCGCAGGTAGCGCCGGGCCAGCGGCCGGCGCCACCACTCATCTTCCACCAACCACTCGTCCACCACCGCGGCCACGGCCACCGGGCCGTGGCGCAGGGTGACGGTGCGGGGCGTCGTCGTCCCCGGTCGGCAGGTCACCAGGACGGGGCGGGGCGGGGTGAGCGGTCGAAGGAGCGACCCGTCGCTGGGCTCAGACCTAGCTCCGCCGGGACCAGGGCGTAGCGGCGTTCCGGGATGCGGGACCATGGCTCGACCTCGACGATCTGCAGGATGACGGGGCGACCGAACCGGGCGCGGAGCTGGGCGAGCGTCGCCGCCAGCCCCTGCCTCTGCCGCAGGCGGGTGGGGGCGGGGAAGAGGCGGGCCTGCACGCCCACCTCCCGGCCGAGCCCGTGCAGGGTGAGCGCCAGCGCCGTCACGGCGGCGGGGAGGGTCACCCCCTCCAGCCGGGCGGCCAGCGCCCGGTGCAGGTGCTCCGGGTCGCGCGTGGGCGCGGGGAAGGCGACGGTCCAGCGCTGCTGGGGACCGGTCGCCAGGGTGGCGGTGAGGGTGGCGGCGCGGGCGGAGCGACCGGCCCGCTCCAGCGCCGGGAGCAGCCGGGTGAGCAGGGAGCGCAGGCCGGCGTGGAGGGCGGCCTGCCCGGTGACCGGCTGGGGGAAGGCGAGGCGGGCGTGGCACCGGGGCGGCGGATGGTGCGGCGGGATGGGCCCCTCGGGGTCGTGGCCGTGGGCCAGGTCCCAGGCCTGGCCGCCCGCCGGCCCGAACTGGGCCAGGAGCGCGCCTTTGGGCAACGCGGCCAGCGCGCCCACGGTGCGGAGGCCCAGCCACGCCAGCCGCTCCTGGAGCGCCGGGCGCAGGCCGAGCCAGTGCAGGGGCAGGGGGGCGAGGAAGGCGGCGGTGGCGGCCGTCCCCGGGGCCACGACGGCCCGGCGCGGGCCGCTTGCGGCGAACGGCGGCGGTGGGAGGGGCGGGGTCTGGCCGGGTGGGGCGAGCCGGGCAGCGGCACGGGCGGCAGCGCGGCTGTCCGCCACCCCCACACGCGGGACCAGCCCGAGGGCGGTCTGGACCGCCTGCTGGAGCCGCTGGGCCAGGGCCAGCTCGGCCGCCGGGTCGCCGGCCCCGGGCAGGCCATCCAGCCCGACGAAGGCACAGCCGGGCGCCGCGCCGTCGACCAGGGGGCTCACCCGCGTCAGCGCGGCGTGCATCCGCGCGGTCGCCCGGGCGCCCTGCTCGACGGGGAGGGGCTGGAGGACGGCGTCGGGGCAGCGGGCGAGGGCCTCGGGCACGGGCATGCCGGGCCGTACCCCGGCGCGGGTGGCCTGGGGGGAGCAGGCGGCCACCACCGCCCCGGTCGGGGTCCGTGTGGGGGACGGGGCCTCGGTCGTGACCACCACCGGCCGACCGCGCAGGTCCGGCCGGGCCTGCAGGACCAGGGCCAGGGGCAAGCGGGGGATAAGCACACCGGCCACGCGCACGGGTTGCCTCCCTGGGGCAGCGACAGTCGCCCCGAAGTAGAACAAACGTTCCTGTCTGGCGTCAATGAGGACGTGACACGTGGACGGCCGGTCGCGGTGCCGTACGGTTAGCGAACATGCGATGCGGTCAGCGGTGGCGGCAGTTGTGCGATCCGTGGTGACTTGGCAGGCAACTGTGACCACCTGGCCGTGCCTTACCCCGACTGCGCGTGCTCAACGCCTTTCGGCATCAGAGGTCTCTGCACCTGGGTGGCTGGCTGGGACCTGGCAAAGAGCGAGGATGTGCTCAACGCCTTTCGGCATCAGAGGTCTCTGCACCCGGATATCCAGGTCCGCGCGCGCCCACACCTTCTCGTGCTCAACGCCTTTCGGCATCAGAGGTCTCTG